>BNJV01001246.1_pt1 | contig 13947 bp, 15 predicted proteins | sample 8540591 | NCBI WGS metagenome assembly BNJV01 (sample SAMD00202457, study PRJDB9452) | human saliva metagenome | host: Homo sapiens
ATCATTCTTGACATTAAAATGAGATCAGGAGTAAATTAAGCGAGTAATTAAAAGTAATCATAAATATAAGGGATTATTTTATGTTTGCGAAACTCTCCTACTACGCCCATTCCGCCCAAGACAAACTCGGTAATCTCTTGCCTTACGAACATTGGCAAACCTTACAAAGCCATGCAAGCAATGTTGGGAATCTAGCAGCCGCATTTGCTCAAAATTTTGGAGCAGATGAGATTGCTCGTTATACAGGGCAGTTACATGATTTGGGGAAATACAGCTTACCTTTTCAAAAACGTTTAAAAGGAGAAGCAAAATCTGTGGATCATGCTACTGCCGGAGCAAAAATTGCTGTCGAACGTTGGGGAAATGCTATCGGCAAACTGATGGCGTTTTTGCATAGCAGGGCATCATGCAGGGGTTGGCTAATGGATGTAGAGAAGGTGATAACCGCAGTACTTTGAAACAGCGTTTGGCGTTGCAATTTGGTACAGATATTCCCGCTCTTGATAACCTGTGGCAACAAGAAATCAAGCTTCCTCAAACCCTGTCCGCACCGCCACTCAAAGCAGACGCGCATCATCCTTTTTTCTCCTACGCTTTCTTCACCCGAATGCTCTATTCCTGCTTGGTGGATGCCGATTATCTCGACACCGAAGCCTTTTATTCAAACCTAGAAAACAAAGCCGTCGAGCGAGGCGGTTATCCTGATTTAAACGCCTTACAACACAATTTCAATCAATTTATCAACGCTTTCAGACGACGTATCGCCCAAGCTCCAGCGCAAACCGAAGCCGAAAAACGTAATGCCGCCTTAAACCGCCTGCGCAGCGAAATTCTCGATCATGCCGTAGAACAAGCGGCACAACCGCAAGGGCTGTTCACACTCACCGTACCTACCGGCGGCGGCAAAACTTTCACTTCCATGGCATTTGCGCTGGAACACGCCAAGCGGCACGGAATGCGGCGCGTCATTTACGTCATCCCGTTCACCAGCATTATCGAACAAAACGCCGCTGAATTTCGCAAAGCCTTTGGCGAATTAGGCGAACAAGCCGTGTTGGAACACCACAGCACCTTCGACGACGGCAAACTGCAAAATGAGGCCACCAAAGACAAATTGCGCCTTGCCTCGGAAAACTGGGACGCGCCGATTGTCGTAACCACCGCCGTGCAATTCTTCGAATCCCTCTTCGCCGACCGCTCCTCGCGCTGCCGCAAGCTGCACAACATCGCAGGCTCCGTCATCATCCTCGACGAAGCGCAAATGCTACCACTCAATCTTTTGCTGCCCATCATGCAAGCCATCAAAGAATTGGCGCAAAACTATCATTGTTCTGTCGTCATGTGCACCGCCACCCAGCCAGCTGTGCAAGCCGAAAACGGCTTCTATCGGGGTTTTGAAAACGTGCGTGAAATAGCCCCAAAACCGACCGCACTTTTCGACAAACTGCGCCGCACCACCGTGCAGCACATCGGCACACAAACTGACGCCGACCTGCTCGCCAAACTTGGCGAACACCCGCAAATGCTCGTCATCGTCAACAACCGACGCCACGCCCGCAGCCTGTACGACCAAGCCAAACACCTTGACGGCACATTCCACCTGACTACCTTAATGTGCGCCAAACACCGCAGCCAAAAGCTCGATGAAATCCGAGGCTGTTTGAAAAACGGCGAACCCTGCCGCGTTATTGCCACTTCCTTAATTGAAGCCGGCGTTGATGTGGATTTTCCGCTGGTGATGCGCGCCGAAGCAGGTTTAGACAGCGTTGCCCAAGCCGCAGGGCGATGCAACCGCGAAGGCAAAAGACCGTCTGAAAACAGCTTTGTCTGGATATTCGCGCCCGAAGAACAATGGAAAGCCCCGCCCGAACTAGCTACCCAAGCCGCCGTCATGCGCCTGACCGCCGACAGCTTTTCAGACGACCTCTTATCCACCCAAGCCGTCGCTGCCTATTTCAAAGACCTTTACGACTTAAAAGGCAAAGAACTGGATTACAAACAAATCCTGCAAATGCACCGAAACGCCGGGCAAAGCCTCGATTTCCCATTCCAAACCATCGCCGACAAATTCCGCATGATCGAAAGCCATATGCAGCCGCTGATTATTCCGTTCAACAACGAGGCCGAGAACCTCATCAGCAGCCTGCACCACGCCGACCACATCGGCGGACTCTTACGCAAACTGCAACCCTACACCATCCAAATCCCCGAAAAAGTCCTCGCTGCTTTACATAAAGCAGGGCGTATCGAACCGATAAACGAGAAAAACTTCGGCAAACAGTTTTATACGCTGATTGGGCTGGATTTGTATGATGAAGTGGCGGGGTTGAGTTGGGAGGATACTAATTTTATAAAAGAGGAGAACTTGATATTTTTGAAATTTAAATTTGATTAAATTATTTAGCATTTGGCTACTTATTGAAATTAACCTGCAACCATTTTATTAGAAGGAGAGTTCCTATGGGACGTAAAAATTTTTTTATTTCTTACAAATATAGTGATTCATCCGTAAAACGCTTATCCCCTTATCAGGAAGCGACAGCTCGAGATTATGTTGATATTCTGCAAGCAAAATTAGAAAAAAAGATGGCATCCATATAAACAAAGGAGAAAAGACAATGAAAGTCTAGCTCAATTTAAAGATGAGACTATTCAAACAAAAATTATCAGATAAGATTTTTGACAGTTCAGTAACAATAGTCTTGCTTTCACCGAACATGAAGGAATTGTGGACTGCCGAAAGTGAACAGTGGATTCCTTTGGGAAATTGCATACTCTATTAAAAACAAAAAGAACATTATCTTCAAGCAAGCGAAATGCAATTTTTATTAGTGGCTTTGCCAGACTGGAACGGTAATTATAATTATACGGATCAACCTGGTTTCTATTTTTAATATCATAAACAATAATAGAAACAATTTAAAATATTCATATCCAGCAAATTATCTAACCTCTAAATGTTCTCAGTCTTATATGCTTAAGTGTAATTGGAATAAATTTATTTCAAATATTAATGGCTGGATTAATGCCGCTGTTGAAATTAAAAGAAAATGCTGATAAATATATTATTAACACCAAATTTTAGGAGTATATAAATGGCTTATTTTACTAAACAGGAAGTTCGCGAATATGCAAAGTTAGCAGCAATGCATAAGCAAGAAACTCCTCACCATACGAGTGGTGTTATTTTAACATTGCAATTAAATGATTACTCAAGCATATTGGAAAAATATAGTTAGAATTCAAAATAATCAACAAAATTTTGATGTTTTTTTCTATCACATTCTATTAGGGATGCAGAGTTTGTCCTCGGGGTGGCAAATATCTTAGAAAAATGGAGCAAAAAGTTTACATAGATTGGGTAGTTGATAAACAGCTTTCCAGGGATTCTGTAACAAAAGAAACTGCTGAAACGTTGCGGAATAGAATGAAGCAATCTTCTAAATTGCTGTATTTAGCTACGGATAATGCCTCATCTTCTAAATGGATGCCTTGGGAATTAGGATACTTTGATGGATTGAAGTCTGGAAACGTAGCTATTTTACCTTTGGTTGATTCTGCATACAGTTCATTCCAAGGACAAGAGTATTTAGGGATTTATCCTGCCTTAGGTAAAGATGATTTGAGAGGATTTTTAGGTTAATCATTTTGGGCTTTAGAGGGTTTCTAAAGCCCAATATAAATATTTATTGGAGTTGCTATGGAATTCACCAAGGAACAGAAAAAATTTATCACTGATTTTGTTGTAGAGATTAAAAATGGCGATGCTGCGATTTTTGCGGGAGCTGGGCTATCAGCGTCAGTTGGTTTTGTTAATTGGAAAGAGTTGCTGAAAGATTTTGCAGATGAATTAGATCTTGATATTGAAAAAGAACATGACTTAATTGGAGTTGCTCAATATTACTCTAATCGATATGAAAGAGGTAAAATTAATAAAAAGAATAATTAATGAGTTTACAACCTTAAAGCAAGGTAGCGAGAATCACAAACTTCTTTCTAAGATTGGTATTAGTACATTCTGGACAACTAACTATGATCAATTAATAGAAAGAACTTTAGAATCTGATGGAAAAAAACTGTTGAGAAAAATAAGAAATAATGATTTTTCTCATAATATTAAAAAAAGAAAGATGCTATTGTTTACAAAAATGCATGGTGACAAAGATTTTCCAGAAGAAGTTGTATTAATCAAAGATGATTATGAAACTTATCAGGATAAAAGGGAATTATTTGCTACGGCGTTAAGAGGGGATTTGCTTTCAAAAAAACATTTTTTGTTTATAGGCTTCAGTTTTGATGATCCAAATTTAGAATATATTTTTAGGACGTATTAAGGTTTTATTAAAAACAATACACCAACACATTATTGTAAAGAAGTATCAAGAGATGACTTCAAGATGAGGAAAGTTATACATATGCCAAAGTTAAGCAAGAATTAAAAAAATAGAAGACCTTATTAGATATGGCATTCATTCAATAATGATTCAGGAATATTCTGACATTACTGCTATTTTTAAAAAGAAATTGAAAGACGCTTGAAACGTAGCAATATTTTTTTATTTCAGGTGCAGCGCATAATTACGATCCATTTACTGAGGATAGAGCTAAAGAACTTATACATAATCTTAGTTATAAACTGGCAGAGAAAAGAATATAAGATTATTTCCGGATATGGCTTGGGCATTGGCAGTATCGTTATTAATGGAGCGTTAGAATATAAATATCAATCAAACTATCGCAATTTAGACGATTTATTAATTTTTAAGACCATTTCCACAAATGCAATCAGGAAATAAATCTATTTCTGAAAGATGGACTGACTACAGAAATGAAATCATTTCTCAAGCTGGTATTGCTATTTTTTTATGTTTGGAAACAAATTGGATAAAAATGGAGACATCGTTCTTTCTAATGGCATGAAAGAAGAATTTGAGATTTGCTTACAACATAATGTGATTCCAATTCCAATTGGCTGTACTGGCTCAATATCTGAAGAGCTTTGGGATGATGTTATAAAAAATCGTACCGAACTATATTTTTAATGATCAGTCATTAATAAATGAAATAAAAAAGCTGGGTCAATCTGATATTTCTAATGATGGAATTATTTCTACGGTGCTTTCTATCATTGATAAGTTACAAAAGATGTAAAAAAAGTGCGGTCAATTCTCCCAACGTTTTCAAAACGTCGTCTGAAATCGTACTTTCCAACCAAAAAGGAGAACCAAATGAACCAAATCCGCCTACACATTTGGGGGCGATTATGCCTGCTTTTACCCGTCCGGAGATGAAGGTGGAGCGGGTGTCTTATGATGTCATCACGCCGTCGGCGGCGCGCGGGATTTTGGCGGCGGTGCATTGGAAGCCGGCGATTCGGTGGGTGATTGACCGCATTTATGTGTTAAAGCCGATTCGGTTTGAGTCGGTGCGGCGCAATGAGTTGGGCGGCAAGATTTCGGCGGGCAAGGTCAGCGGCGCGATGAAGCGTAAAAGCGTTGCTGATTTATATACGCTGATTGAGGACGACCGCCAGCAGCGCGCGGCGACGGTGCTTAAAGATGTGGCTTATGTGATTGAAGCCCATGCGGTGCTGACGGCAAAAGCGGGGGCGGATGAGACCGTTACCAAGCATATTGAGATGTTCAAACGCCGTGCGAAAAAGGGGCAATGTTTTCAGCAGCCTTGTTTGGGCGTGCGTGAGTTTCCTGCCGATTTTGCATTGATTGACGAAGGCGAGCCGCTGCCGCCATCCGCGTTATTAGAAAACGAGGCAAACCGCGATTTAGGCTGGATGCTGCACGATATTGATTTTTGACCACGGCAACACGCCGCATTTTTTCCGCGCGCAAATGAAAGACGGCGTGATTGATGTGCCGCCGTTTTACGCCGAGGAGGTAAAAGCATGATTCTTGCATCCCTTGCCCGCTATTACCGCCATTTGGCAGCGGAAAACGATGAAATGGGTAATCCGAAAGTACCACCTTATGGCTTTAGCGAAGAGAAAATCGGCTGGATTTTGGTGTTGGATAAAGAAGGTCGTCTGAAAACCGCTGTGCCGAATCTGACTGCCGATAAAAAGCCCCAGCCGAAGCTGATGAGCGTGCCGCGCCCTGAAAAACGCACATCGGGTATCAAACCGAATTTTTTTGTGGGATAAAACCGCCTACGCGCTTGGCGTGGAAGCCAATAAAAAAACAAAGCCGAAAGTCAAAGAAAAAAACCGTTTACGTCGTCTGAAAAAAACCTTTGACGCCTTTAAACAATACCATCTTGATTTACTACAAAACAGCGAAGATGAAGGCTTGCAAGCCTTGTGTCGTTTTCTGCAAAACTGGCTACCTGAAAATTTTGCTGCCGAAAATCTGCCTGCCGAAATGCTCGATGCCAACATCGCATTTTCTCTTGAAAAACCGACCGCACTTATCCATAAACGCGAAGCCGCACAAACCTTGTGGGCGGGCTGCCTAAAAAGCGACGATGCTCTTGAGGGCTTGTGCCTGATTAGCGGCGACACCGCTCCGATTGCTCGGTTGCATCCGGCGATTAAAGGCGTATTTGGTGGGCAAAGCTCCGGCGGTTCGATTATTTCGTTCAACAAAAGAAGCCTTTGCCTCTTTTCGGCAAGGGGCAAGGCGCAAATGCACCCGTTTCCGAACAATCCGCCTTTGCCTACACCACCGCGCTGAACTATCTGTTGCGCCAACGTAATCAAGAAGCGAATAATCACTGCCTGACCATCGGCGACGCCAGCACAGTCTTTTGGGCGGAAGCAGATGATAACGCCACGGTGCAGGCTGCCGAAGGCTTCTTCGCGCAAGTGTTTCACACCGCCGGATGATGAACAAGAAAGCGCTAAAATTTTTCAATGTGTTGGAACAAATCGGCAAAAGGTCGTCCTTTGCAAGAAATTGCACCCGAACTCTCTGCCCAATACCCGTTTTTTTATATCTTAGGGCTTGCCCCCAATGCCGCGCGGATTTCTGTTCGGTTTTGGCTGGATACCACGTTTGGGCAGTTGGCAGAAAATTTAGCACAGCATTGGCAAGATTTAGCCCTTGAGCCTTGCGCATGGAAAACGCCGCCGTCTAGTTGGCGACTCTTATTGCAAACTGCCGTATTGGGCAAAAAGCGAAAATATCTCGCCCGTGTTGGCAGGCGAAATGACCCGCGCCGTAATTTGCGGCACGCCGTATCCCTTAAGTTTGCTGTCGCAACTGATTACCCGAATTCGCGCCGACGGTGATGTAAACGGCCTGCGCGTGGCAATGATGAAAGCCGTATTAGAGCGGCGTTTTAGAAAAAGTTTTATCGAAGAAGGAGTTCCTATGAGTTTGAACAATGAAAGCCCGAATCGCGCCTATCTTTTAGGGGACGGCTGTTTGCGGTGTTGGAGCGCATTCAATATCAGGCGTTGGGCGAATTAAATGCCGGCATCGCCGACCGTTATTACGGCTCCGCATCCGCCGTGCCGTTTTCGGTTTTCCCGCGCCTTTTGTCGGGTGCAAAACACCATTTGTCGCGCTTGCGTAAAGACAAAGCCGGCATGGCGGTGAATTTGGATAAAGATTTGGGCGAAATCATTGCCAAACTGCCCGAAACCTTTCCGCGCCATTTGAGCATTGACGAGCAAGGCCGCTTCGCCATCGGCTATTACCATCAAAAACAAAGCTATTTTGCTAAAAAAGAAACCGCTGAAACCATTGAAAACTAAGGAGCCAGAAAATGTCTGCCATTCAAAACCGCTATGAATTTGTTTACTTTTTTGACGTAACCAACGGCAACCCCAACGGCGACCCCGATGCGGGCAATATGCCGCGCCTTGACCCCGAATCCAGCAAAGGCTTGGTAACCGATGTCTGCCTGAAACGCAAAATCCGTAATTTTGTGGAAATCAGCAGCGAAAACGAAGCCGGTTACGAAATCTACGTCAAAGAAAAAAGCGTGTTAAACCTGCAAAACAAACGCGCTTATGAAGCGCTTGGCATTGAATCTGAAGCCAAAAAACTGCCAAAAGACGAAGCCAAAGCCCGCGGCATTACCGCTTGGATGTGCAAAAACTTCTTTGACATCCGCACCTTCGGCGCCGTGATGACCACCGAAGTCAACAGCGGACAAGTGCGCGGCCCGGTGCAACTGGCGTTTGCCCAATCCATCGACCCGATTGTGCCGCTGGAAGTTTCCATCACCCGCATGGCGGTAACCAAGGAAAAAGATTTGGAAAAAGAACGCACTATGGGGCGTAAATACATCGTCCCTTACGCGCTCTACCGCGTGCACGGCTTTATCTCCGCCAACCTTGCCGCCAAAACCGGTTTTTCAGACGACGACTTAGCCAAACTCTGGCAAGCCCTGACGCTGATGTTTGAACACGACCGCTCCGCCGCCCGTGGCGAAATGGCGGCGCGCAAACTGATCGTTTTCAAACACGACAGCGCACTCGGCAGCCAGCCTGCACATAAACTGTTTGATGCCGTGAAAGTCGAACGCGTAAACGGCGAATCAGGTACGCCCGCAAGCGGTTTTGGCGATTACAAAATCAGCGTGGTTTCAGACGGCCTGAATGGCGTAAGCGTGGAAGAGTTACTTTAAAAAACACTTGAAAAGATGACCGCACTTTTAACCGAAACCCAAAGGGAAAATCAGGACACGCGCCTGATTCCCCTTTCCGCTTTGCAACACTACGCCTTCTGTCCGCGTCAATGCGCGTTGATTCACAACGAGCAGGTATGGGCGGAGAACTATTTGACCGCGCAAGGCAACGCACTGCATGAGCGGGTGGATTCGGGCGAGCCGGAAACGCGCAAGGGCGTGCGTTTTGAGCGGACGGTGCATGTATCGGCGGAGAAACTGGGTATCAGCGGCGTGCTGGATTTGGTGGAAGTGGACATGAAGACAGACCGTCTGAAACCCGTGGAATACAAACGCGGCAAGCCCAAACCCGACCCAATGGACGAAATCCAGCTTTGCGCCCAAGGCTTGTGTTTGGAAGAAATGACAGGGCAAACCGTTTCTGAGGGCGCGCTGTGGTATATGCAAACCCGCCACCGCATCCCCGTCGTGTTTTCAGACGACCTGCGCGCCCAAACACTCGCCACCATCGCCGCCGTGCGCGAACTTCTAAACAGCGGCCAAACTCCGCCGCCCGACTACGCCAAACGCTGCAAAGCCTGCTCGCTGATGGAGATTTGCCAACCGGAGTTGCTGGGGAAACGGGATAGGAGTGTGGGGTATGTGGCGGGGTTGTTTGATTGTAAATAAATTGGAGATTTAAAAAAATTATGGAACCATGTAAAATTATTGATTTATTTGATGTTGAGAGAAAAATTAATATGGTTTTAGATAAAGAATATTTTTAATGAAATAGATATAGCTTTATTTTTTTCTCAATGTTGAGACAAAAAAATTGAAAAAAAATGATACAAAAGATGTTGATTTAGTAAAGTTTTATGCAAAATTGGCTTTTTACATCCAAAAGGTGTCAAGAAAAAAATACCGTTGGTGGTATATTGGATGCTCTTAAGTGTTCCCTAATTGCACATTATTCTAATGACAATGATGTGAACTATATTGGAGTTGAATTTAATAAAATTTTTATCATTGAGTCTATTAAAAAAGAAATAGGGACAATAATTACATATTCTCAGAATGAAAAGGTTAAGTCACTTATTGATTTTTGACAATATATTGCTTTGTTCGCTAATTGGTAAGAATGTAGAGTTAGATTTTTGAGCAAGCTGTTAAAGTTAATTCGAATGGTAAAGGTTTTTGACTTCTACGGATTTAGAATAGTTTCTGTATTTGAGGATGATAATTCTTATGCTTCCTTATATATTGAGTTGTTATCTAAAGAGGTTTCAGATGCTAATTCAAGAGTTCTTATACAATTGACAAAAAAATAGATAATTTTTTTAATGATTAAATTTAGATTGAAATAAATGTAAATATTTAAGCTATTTTATTGAATAAATTTAAATAAATAATTTTATTCTATTTATGATAAATATTTGTATCTGACAACTAGTTGATATTTATGTAATTTAAAAATTGTTGCTGCAATTTTTGAAAATGTCGGATTCCAGAATCCGACCTACCATTTTTCAGGTAACCCAATCGCTCCAAAAAGTGCGGTCAAAATTCAAGGAGTTTTTCCCCATGCGCAAACTGCAAAACACGCTCTACATCACCACCCAAGGCAGTTATCTGCATAAAGAGCGGGAGACGCTGGTGGTGGAGCAGGAGCGCAAGAAGATGGCGCAGTTGCCAGTGTATTCCATCGGGCATATTTTCTGTTTCGGGAATGTGCTGGTGTCGCCGTTTTTGCTGGGGTTTTGCGGTGAAAATAATGTAAATTTGGCGTTTTTTACCGAAAACGGTCGTTTCTTGGGGCGGTTTCAAGGACGACAGAGCGGCAATGTGCTGCTGCGTCGGGCGCAGTATCGGGTGTCGGAGCAAAATCCCGTGCCGATTGCGCGTAATATCATTGCGGCAAAGATTCAGGCAAGTAAGCGGGTGCTTCAGCGGCAGATTCGCAATTATGGCGAGAATGAGCCGATTCAAAGTGCGGTTGATGCTTTGAATATTTCGCTGCGGCAGTTGAAGGGCGCGACGGAGCTGGATGTGGTGCGCGGTATTGAGGGCGATGCGGCGGCGCATTATTTCGGCGTGTTCGGGCAACTTTTGAGCGAAAAAAGCGGTTTTACTTTTGACGGGCGCAACCGCCGTCCGCCCAGAGACGGGGTGAATGCGCTGCTGTCGTTTGTGTACAGCATTCTGGGCAAAGACATAAGCGGCGCTCTGCAAGGCGTGGGGTTGGATCCACAGGTGGGTTTTCTGCACGCCGACCGACCGGGGCGCGACAGTTTGGCGCAGGATATTTTGGAAGAATTCCGCGCGTGGTGGGCGGATAGGTTGGTGTTGTCGCTGATTAACCGAGGGCAAATCAAACCGCAGGATTTTGTTACCGAGGCAAGCGGCGCGGTAAGTTTGAAAGCAGAGGCGCGTAAGCTGTTGTTTCAAGCTTTGCAGGCGAAAAAAAGCAAGAGAAAATCGTTCATCCGTTTTTTTGGGTGAGGAAGTGGAAATCGGGCTGCTGCCGTATATTCAGGCGATGCTGGTGGCGCGCCATTTGCGCGGGGATTTGGCGGAATACCCGCCGTTTTTGATGAGATAAACCATGTTAATGCTGATTACTTATGATATTTCTTTTGACGATCCAAACGGGCAAGCGCGATTGCGCCGCATCGCAAAACATTGCTTAGATTACGGCGTGCGCGCGCAATATTCAGTATTTGAATGTGATGTCACGCCTGACCAGTGGGTCATGTTGAAAAAAACAAACTGTTGAAACCTACGACCCCACGTGCGACAGCCTGCGTTTTTTTATCACTTGGGTAGTAAAGTGGCGTAATAAAGTGGAACATCATGGGGCAAAACCGGCAGTGGATGTATTTAAAGACGTGCTTGTCATTTAGTTCGCTAACCTGTTGTTCTCATTAAAACCCCTAATGGGATAGCGATCCTTATTTTTCTTTAACAATTTGGATGACTTAATCTATTTGTATAACGGCAATAAGACCGTTATACTGACTAAACTCCTTATCATAAAATCAGTTAGCGAAATACAGTATCTAATTTGCTGATTTTTTTCTTGCTTTTTTTATGTAAGAGCAGCCGCCTCCGCGCGGCTGTGTGTTGAAACTGAAATTATGGGATTTTTCTGATACTGGCGAACAAAGCAGCCGCCTCCGCGCGGCTGTGTGTTGAAACCTCTGATGTAGCAGATTTGGCTCAACGAGGAACCGGCAGCCGCCTCCGCGCGGCTGTGTGTTGAAAACTGCGTTTTTGATAAAAGCCATATCGAAACAGATAGCAGCCGCCTCCGCGCGGCTGTGTGTTGAAAACTCTATCAAGAGTGACTTTCTTGCCATCGACTGCTGCAGCCGCCTCCGCGCGGCTGTGTGTTGAAAACCATCATCTAGCGCTCTTTGTAGCTCGTTTCTTGTGCAGCCGCCTCCGCGCGGCTGTGTGTTGAAAACGTCTAGCTTTTACACGTTCGCCCTAGAGTTTTCATGCAGCCGCCTCCGCGCGGCTGTGTGTTGAAACACCTCTAAATAGATTGTAAAAGTTTTTCTTTATAAGCAGCCGCCTCCGCGCGGCTGTGTGTTGAAACTACGTGAAGTTGAGAGAGGAGTCTTTAGTCAAAGCAGCCGCCTCCGCGCGGCTGTGTGTTGAAACTTTTTCAGCCAAACCGCTAACACCACGAGCGTGAAGCAGCCGCCTCCGCGCGGCTGTGTGTTGAAAACTCGCACTTGATAGCTTGCTTGGCCCGAAAGGATGCAGCCGCCTCCGCGCGGCTGTGTGTTGAAAACAACAATGTTTTCGATTAATGCGAAACGGTAATTATGGCAGCCGCCTCCGCGCGGCTGTGTGTTGAAAACAACTACTAACCCACACGGAGCAGGACATAACTGGGGCAGCCGCCTCCGCGCGGCTGTGTGTTGAAAACCGTTATTGCGGTTATTGGGATTATGTATTCTCAATTGCAGCCGCCTCCGCGCGGCTGTGTGTTGAAAACGATCCCTGCCCCAAACTTATTGACAATGGAAATCGCAGCCGCCTCCGCGCGGCTGTGTGTTGAAAACCCTGATAGACATCCGACAGAAAAAAAGAAGCTAAAGGCAGCCGCCTCCGCGCGGCTGTGTGTTGAAACAGTGTAACTAGCCCATATTGTACCGTTTTTGTAAAGCAGCCGCCTCCGCGCGGCTGTGTGTTGAAACATCAAAATTCGGGAAAAAGCTCGTTGCCTGTGAGCGAGCAGCCGCCTCCGCGCGGCTGTGTGTTGAAAACCCAAGAAAAAAATCAACAAAATACAGTCAAGTATGCAGCCGCCTCCGCGCGGCTGTGTGTTGAAACCGCACCGTAATGGAAACCATGCCTTTAATGGCTGAGCAGCCGCCTCCGCGCGGCTGTGTGTTGAAAACTAGAATTGGCGGTTTTATCATTGGCACTATTTTTGCAGCCGCCTCCGCGCGGCTGTGTGTTGAAACAAAAAAATCACAGAATTTAAATCCAGTCTTGATGGCGCAGCCGCCTCCGCGCAGCTGTGTGTTGAAAAGCGTGTCCGCATTGAGCAAGAAACATCGCTTGTTGGCAGCCGCCTCCGCGCGGCTGTGTGTTGAAAACTATCTATATTCTTTGATTGGTGCCAAATCCAACCGCGCAGCCGCCTCCGCGCGGCTGTGTGTTGAAACACCGCCAAAGTCAGAATAACTATTCGGCTCTAACGCGCAGCCGCCTCCACGCGGCTGTGTGTTGAAACAGCAGGAAGTGTATCATACACTCGTTTATTTAAGCAGCCGCCTCCCGCGCGGCTGTGTGTTGAAAACTACTCTTTTGATGATGTAGAAGATTTAACGAATGCAGCCGCCTCCGCGCGGCTGTGTGTTGAAACTGCGTATGCCTCCGCCCAAGCTTTAGTGCCATTTGCAGCCGCCTCCGCGCGGCTGTGTGTTGAAACAGCCATACGTTGCATAGTTTGATTTGCCATAGCAGCAGCCGCCTCCGCGCGGCTGTGTGTTGAAACCTGAAGATACTATCTATAACACTGATACCGCTCTGCAGCCACCTTCGGGTGGCTGTGTGTTGAAAACCTTACCTATAAAGAAAATGTAAGAAAAAAATGAACTGCAGCCACCTTCGGGTGGCTGTGTGTTGAAAACCTTGTTGTAGAATTTTTTTACGCAAATCTTGCTGCAGCAGCCGCCTTCGGGCGGCTGTGTGTTGAAAACTATTATGCGGTTGTAAATTGAAAGAATTATGAAGCAGCCACCTTCGGGTGGCTGTGTGATGAAACAAAACTTAATAAATTTGAATAGTATAATATTTACCTTCCTACTCTATCTCTCAACCCAATTCATACCCAACAACATTTCTCCCTTGTATTTCCCC
>BNJV01002927.1_pt1 | contig 13932 bp, 19 predicted proteins | sample 8540591 | NCBI WGS metagenome assembly BNJV01 (sample SAMD00202457, study PRJDB9452) | human saliva metagenome | host: Homo sapiens
TTGTCGACGGTGCGACCAACAAGAAGAAGGAGTTTGAGCAGAAAGAAATGAAGGAGAGCAGAGAAAATAGAGGAATGGAGGGGATAGAGGAGAACAAGAAGAGGAACGGAGAAAGCTCGAAATAAACCTTCTGCTCGAGACACGGAGTTTTCGAGCAGAAGGGCTATGCAGGTCACGCCGCCCGCCTTTTCGGTGCCGCACTGGCCGATTTCCTGCACAAAACAGGCGGCCGGCGGCTGGCAGCGAGAGTGCCTTTATTCGTTTCGGCGAAAGCAATCTCTCTCTTCGGTCTTTTTCCGGCGCGTAGCGCGACGCTGGGGCTTCTTCTTCGGACGGGAGCTTCGATTTTCACACCGGCCAGTTTCCGGTCGATCGCGCGATGCGACCGCAGTATTCGCAGACGATGATCTTCTTGCGCACGCGGATGTCGAGCTGTCGCTGAGGCGGAATTTTGCTGAAGCAACCACCGCAGGCGTCACGTTGCACGTAGTACAATGCCGAGACCGTTGCGCGAACTTTTGCGAATGCGCTTGAAGGCGGTGGAGCAAACGCGGTTCGATGTTGGCTCTCGAGTGCCTTGGCTTTTTCAAGCGCAATTTCTTCTTCTTTCCGCTTTGGTCTCCGGAAACGATTTCGTCGAGTTCCGCATGCCCCGTGCTCGAGATCCTGTTATGCACACGCAGCGTCTTCATTGCTCGCGGTCGAGATCGCCCCGCTTTGAGTTCGATGAGGCGTTCTGCTTCGCGGATTTTCTCAGCACTCGACGTCAACCCCTGGAATTCGATTTCCTTCGTCAAGTGTTATCGTATTCGCGGTTGCCGCTCACGTTGTCGAGCTGCTTTCATAGCGCGACACCATTTCTTTGCAGCGCTGTGGCACAACTGTCGTCGTTTGTGAGAGTGATGTCCGCTTTCGATCGCGTCGATCTCCTCTTCGCACTCTTCAGACGGTGGGTCAGTCCCTCGATCTCGTCTTCTTTCCAAATCTTGCACTTCGAGGAAGTTCGCCGCGCAAAGTCTTGATTTTGTCAATCTCTGTAAAGTTTGGTCTGCAGTTGATAGAGGTTTTCAACTCTGGTTCCACAGACAGGTCAGCAGGATTTTCTTTTTGCTTCGCCATATGACAAGTGGTATTTTATTCAGCCGGATGCGGGAGAGGCGGCACGGTCGGTGCGCGTCGCCGCGCGTTTTTAGAGATAGTGATGGGGTCTCGTAGCAACCGTGGTTTGCGCCGTGGGAAGATCGGAAGTGGCGACGGCTGGCTGCCTCTGAGCAGATCGACGGTGAAGCGCCCACTTTGGATAGCGTCCTGCAAGGCAGCGCGTCAGAGTTCGTTTTCGTGACCGAGAAGTGGTGATAGCCGATTTCCCGGTGAGAAAATAGGTCGGCACCCAGTTGCACCCGCACGATCGATGAGAAATTCGCCGGCGCGCGCCACAGAGTGCTATGCGGCGTACCTCGGTCTCGACCGAGCGTAGAGCAACGCTTCCACACCGAAGGTCTTTTTCTTTAGCGTTTCGAGCAGGCCGTCGTCGCAATCGGTTGCGGAAGTTCGCCGATCAACCCACTGTCGCGGCGTCCCGTCCCGCAAGGGGAGTGCAGTCGAGACGTTCGAGCCCGAGGCGCTGCGCGATTTCGAAATTCACGCCCCGCGTGCATTGTCGAGGTTCGTGTGAGCCGCATAAATGGCGCAATGTCATGCTGTACTGCCAGGCGGATGCAGCGCTGCACCTGCGTGCGATCGCTCACACATTTCACCCCGCGGAATAATAGCGGTGGTGCGCAACAATCGTTGAACCCTAAGCGAGGCTTCCTCGATCACGGCCTCCGTCACGTCTAAACACAAATGCCCTGGAACACTCGTTCCCTGTTATTCCTATCTGCGCCGGCGTGTCGTAGTCTTCGCAGGGCAGCGAGCGAAATTTTCAAGGGCGCGTGCGATTGAATCTGCATAAGCTGGTGCAGAATGGACACGGCGGAAATGCCGAATCGTAGTAAAAATACAACTGTGGAAAACAAATACTTGCGCTGATTCTAATGCACTGTGGCAGATAAAGGCAAAGTCGGAAATGGGCGATTTCTGAAGAAACACCCCATCTTTGGTTATTGGTCGGTCGAACGGTGTCGATGCGTCGACGCCCGTCGAGATTACAGAAAGTACGCGCTTGCCGTCGCGGATATAGACACCGTGAGACGCTGCGCCGTTGGCATGTCGTCCCGAAAGATCGTAGAGGTGTTGATTGAGCAGAGGCCGAAGTGCTTGCGCAACGCCGGTGCCCTTCAGCGTCAGTCTGAACACGGCGGTGGCGTGAGCGCACAGTGGTCGGAAGCCTGTTTCACCTCGTTCTCAAGGTCCTGCGCTGGCAATCGCGCGCCAAGTAGCGTCCTTTGATGTTGAGCGCAGAGAACTGAGAAGTCAAACTTCACCTGCTGCTGCGTGGAACTTGCTGTTCGTGGCCGAGATGGCCACGTCGCCGTTTTCGGAGGTCCTTCTGAAGTAGTAGATGTTGCCCCGCCCCACAAAACTCAGCTTGTTGTCCCATCGCATCTTGGTCGATGGCAATGAGGTCGCGTTGGTGATGATGGCTTTGTCGTCGGCGCTGAGCGTTCTGTCAGGTCGAAAGCAGGTGAGCGGCGACGACCACATGCACCACAGCAAACTGCGTGCGGTATTCGTCTTGCGTCATGTCCGGGCCGGGTGAGGCAAAGATCTGAGCTGGATTTACCCGTGCCGAACACAAGCGCACATCATGTCGGCATCGTTGAAGCGGTTCACGCCCGAGTAAGCCCAGAGGTCTTCATGGCGGCGATGCTTGCATCACACCGATACCGCCACTTTTTCCTTGCCAGCAGTCGCGCGTGTCGTAGGTGGCGCGCCAAGTCGTGGCGCCTGTCGTCGAACCCCATTTCCAAGGTTCGCGCACACCCCATTCGCACATATAGAAGAGGATGTCGCACCCGAAGCTTAGCGCATCGCCCATCGCCTTGTAGCGTTGTTGAGCCGAAATGGCATCGCCGGGTGCACCGCATAGTCATATTTCAAGAGGTCGACACCCATTTGGCGTATTGTTTAGCGTCGATGTCGTAGCCGTACGAGCCGTAGGCACCGGCACGTTTTGGGCTGCATCCGAATAGATGCCGAATTTCAGCCCTGATCGTGTACATATTTCACGGTCGCACCCATACCGATGGGGAATTTGCAGGATCCTCCTCGGCGTGCCGTCGCTGTTGCGTTGAGGTGCGCCAGAGGTCGTCGATGATGATGAAGCAGCCCGCATCGCGCAGTCCCAGTTTCACCATATTGTCGGCCACCGTTTTCACCACTTGCTGAAATTCTGTCTTGCACCACGTTCCAAGAGATCCAGCCCATCATTGGTTTGTTGTACCAGCTGGTTGCTCACCGTCACCGAAGCCGGAATGTCTGCGTGTTGCCATCGGTTGTAACCAAAATCTTGTAGTTGTAGCGACCTTCTGTGCTGAGTTTACCTTCCACAGTGTGGCGATGTTCATTCCAATACAAGCTTCGGAAGATCGGTAACGCTGACTGTCGACGAAGGAGCAGAGGGTACAATCTTGTGGAGGAACGGGTGTTGGAGACTGAACAATTCGGTGGCGCAGGCCAGCGAAGGCGCTGTCCGGCTTCAGAAACGATGACCGGGCGTGTGGAGTTCTGTTCGCGACACGAAGTAGGCGTTGGCCCAGTCGAAGTGGTCTGCCCAGTCTACACCGTTGCCTTCGTTCGCTTCCAAGATCAGATATTTCAACCTTCGAGCGCAACGTCTCATCGAACGCCTGCTCGTGGCGACGTGCCGTGCCCAATTCCACTCTTCTCGCGGCCGTCTTCGCCGCGTAGAATCACGCGATAGCCCAGCAGAACGATCGAAGCGTCTTGGTGGTCTCGGCGTCCACGCCGGCCATCGCACGGAAATGCGACACGGCACCGTTGAGTTTCACCACAATACGCGATGGTACGCCGACACCGCTTTCGTAGGTTGTGTCGTCGATCACCAGCGTTGTTGCCGATGCTTTGTTGGGCGAACGTTCCCAGCCGTTCGTGACATTCTTCAGATCCATCGAACTGAGCGAAATGTATTCCGTTCCGCCTTCTTGGCTCACGGGGAGTTTCACAGTGAGTTGCGCTTATCGCGGCTTCCGCATCACTTCCGGTTGTTGCGCGTTGGGCGCACAGAAGTGCGCATTGGCCCAGTCGAAAGTGGTCGGCCCAGTCATTGTTGTTGCCGAGGGTGGTTTCCAGAATGAGGAATCTCCCACCGCCGGTCAAATCCACATCAATTGCCTCGCCCCTGTCGCGTTGCGTTTCATCACGCCCGTGCTTTCACCTGGCGCGGTACCGTCTTGCTTTGACGAGCACCACGTTGTAGCCCACAATGCCGTGGTTGGGTTTGTTGTCGGCGCCGTCGTCTCACACTGATGGTGGCCTTAAATCGGCGGCCCGCCCTGCGCGAGCCGCGCACCACTGATTTTGCCCGGAGCGTGAACGCCCAAAACCTGGAGTCGAAGGTGTCGCGGCACGCGCGTGCGCCACCGCGCACACCTGTTGAGTTGAATCCGCACGTTGTTGCTGCCGTTGGTGGCGTTTTGGAGGTCGATGGTGCTCAGGGCGACCACCTTTCGTGGCGCTGCCGGAAGGAAGCGTGAAGTGATCGGCACAACGCCGGTGTGGCGGACGAAGTACATCGCGAGGAGGCTCTCGTGAGCAGGATCTGTGTCTATTTAGAGGTAGCGTGCAGGTTATCGAAATGTATAGGAACCGCTCGTAGGCGCAGTGAACCATCTATGGTCTACTTTACTTGCGTGACGCGCTTTGGCAGCTCGAGGTGGGAGGCACAGTCGTTTTTCTGGGTGCGGCGCGAGCGTCTTTTCAGATTGCGGCGTACGATGTTGCTGATCTCGATGTTTTCAGAGAGCCGATAGACCACAGGGTGGGCGTGGCTGCGCACGCTTGTGTCGAACCCGCCTTTCACCGCACCGACGTCCGTGAGCCGTTGGCAGTCGCGCACGCTGTGTGAAGGTCACGGAGGCCCTTCTGTCAGCGGGAAGCGGGAGGAGGTCGGCGGAAATTTTGTGTCTTCTCGCCCACGTTGGTCACTCGCAATCGCTACATCGCCGTTGCTCAGCGGTTTCGCAACAGTAGAGAACGCCTTCGCGTGCGACAAAATCGGCCGCTGGGCCAGCCCGTCCTGGTCGATGGCGCGATGAGTTCTTTGTTGGTGATCAGCGCACGGTCGTCTCAGAGCAGCGGCCGGTTGAGGTCGAACGACAGCAGCAGCGGCGACGACCCCATGCACCACAGTGCGTACTGGGTGCGATATTCGTCTCGCGTCACGCCCGCCGGTGGCGCAGAGGGTCGATGGACTGTTCGCTTTGCCGTGAATGCTCACACACACACATGCTCGGCATCGTTGTAGCGGTTCGCACCGCCAGAAAGCCAAAGGTCCTTTCATCGTTCGACAGCGCAGCAGCGCCGATGCCGCCGGTTTCATCTTCCAGCAGTCGCGCGTGTCGTCGGTGCAGCGCCACATCGAGCCGCCGCTTGCAGAACCCCACTCCCAGGGTTTGCGCACACCCCATCTCGCAGAGATAGAATTGGATGTCGCGCCCGAGCTCTGCAGCTTCGCCCATCGTGCGATAGCGCAGAGCGGCCTCGGTCCGATCTCGGCGTGGCAGTAGTCATATTTCAGCAAATTCGACGCCCCAGAGCGTGCGTATGCTGGTTGGCGTCGGTTTTCTCGAAACCGCATACGAGCTGAGGATGCGCGCCGGCAACAAGTTTTGTCGCGGCGGCGTCGGAGTAAACGCCACATCTCAGCTTTGCGTGCACGCAGTCCACAGCGGTTTTCACGCCGCTGGGGAACCGGTTCTGATCTTTCGCGTGCTGTCGGCATTGCGCGAAGCGAGCGTGCCAGCGCCTGTCGATGATGAGGCAGTGGTAACCGGCATCTTCTCGCCGAGCTCATTCTGGCGGCTCGGCCGTCGAACGAATCAATACGCGGTCGGAGATGTCGTCTTTCCACCACGTTCCACGAAATCCAGCCCATCGCTGCGTGACGGGAACTCAAATAGCGCTCGTCGACCGTGTGAAGCAGGATAGGGACGCGTGCACCGTCCACGCGCGTGCGGAGTATCAGGCTGATGCTGTGCGATAGGTGCCGGCGTGGAGACGCTGCTCGATGCCGCAGTGCCGGCGTTCCAGGTCAAACCGGCGCAGGTCGGTGGCCTGGGATCAGCATCGGCCGATGGTCTTGATCCGCCAGATGAACTAACCGGCGGGAGCCGCAAACACGCGGGTCGCGACAGAGCTACGGTCGTTCGATGCTTGGCGACGCGGCGCTCGGCGGCGCGTTGCTCTTGTCGGCCAGTGAGGGGAGCCTGCACGAAAGCGTAGAAGAGGACGCCCAGCAGACTATAAGAGAGAAACAACAGCTTTCGCTCATCGGTCTACATTTAGGTATGAGTACGCAAACATATCGAATTATTCGGGGGCGGACAAGTTTGCTCTGTGTTTTGTGGAAAAATGGGGCCCGACGCGTGCCGAGCGGGAGTGGCGGTCGAGTCCCTCTCGATGGCGAGCGGGCGCGCCGCGACGAGGTGGAAGCGGCTCGGGGCGGGAGGAGGTAGCCTGGTGCTCGAGGAAGATGCGAGGTTCGCGCGCTATTAATGCGCACAGCGCTGCTTTTCGTTTTTAGCCTTCACCCTTCACCCACCTTGCGCAAAAATGGTTGTGATCAGTTGATTTTCGTGAAGACTTTCAGCGAAAACTCCACCTGCAGCTTCCGGCGGAGAAAGAAAGAGAAAATGCGATTTTCTGTAGTGCGGGCTTTCCTCAGCCTTTCGAGGGCGAAGGAGAGAGGTGATGGTAATAGGCTTTTTCCTTCTACACTCTAACCCACTGTGACACAAATGATGTGAGGGAGGGGTGAAGGGTGTAAGAAGAAAAACGAAAACTAGCTGATGTCGGCGCGTATGCGCGAAGCGAAGAAATTGTATGTGGTTGGTTTTTATTGGAGTTCATTTGTATTAAAAACGCCGCGGAACGGGCGAAAGAAAGCTGCGAATTTTGACTCAATACCTCCTCGCTTTTTCGATTTCCGCGAGGTTTTTCGCGCGTGGATTGCGGGAGTTTGCGAGCCGACGCGGCCGTTTCTTCCGTGCGGGCGAAAATGCAAAACGAAGGCGCGAGCGTGCGCAATGGATTTGCACAGCGGAAAAGAGCTGCGAACGAATTATTTTCTCTAACTTTGCTTTCTATCCGTAATCGACAACTTCTGCTTGAAGATAAACCAAAAGCAAACCACAACACGACGAGTAAACAAGAAATCTGCGGCAACTGGTTGCAGAGATACACTCAAAACTCGAACTCAGTGAGTTCGGCGAATTGATATTGTTGACCAACTTCAACAACTACGTGACACGTTTTGTGAGCAGATGAAGGTGAAGCCCGTGGGCTTCAACGCCAACATGCGTGCGGCCACAGCCGAAGGAACTCACAATGATCAACCGGCATGCGATCGCCCATCGCTGCCCTGATCACGGACCTGCTCGAGTGTCAATCCCTCGTGCGGTCTTGTTTTTGGGCAAGGCAGGCGGCATCTCCAACAAAACGCATCTCGGAGACTATGTGTCCCTCGTTGGCGGGCATCCGTGGCGAGGGCACGTCCAACGACTACTTCCCCCTGGAGGTACCGGCCTGCCGCCTTTCGCTGTTGCAGAGAGCCATCTCGACGAGGCTGCGCGACGCTTCGTTGGACTATTGGACCGAACGGTTCACACCACCAACCGCCGAGTGTGGGAACACGACGAGGACTTTCAAAGCTCATCTGCGCAAAACGCGCGCAATGGCGGTCGACATGGAGACGGCAACGCTCTTCTCCTGCGGGTTCTACAACCACATTCCCACCGCGCGCTCTTGCTGGTGAGCGACAACCCGATGACGCCCGAGGGCGTGGAAAACCGAGCAGTCGGATAACCACGTGACCGACTCACTTTGCGGCGACCCACGTGCACATCGGCATCGAACTTGCGCTTGCTGCAGGAGACCGCAAAACCGTGAGACATCTGAAATTTGATTGGTACTGGCCAAGAAAGCGACCATCGCCGTCACGCACGAAATGATCGTGCGGAGTGCGCGCCGCCAAGTCCGACCGGTCTACTACCCTCACGGGCGAGGAGGGATATTATATTGACCACCCGTCCGACTTTTTGGTCAATAGCCTGCTCAAACCGGAGGAACGCGATTTCAACCTCATCACCTTTTTCGGCGCAGAAACCGACACGCAGTCGGTTGTGCACGCGGCCATGGGCTATCCCACGAGCCGAAAACTAGTGGTGCTGGTTCACGAGGCGCAAAACCTCAAAGACACCGCCCCGCTCGACGCTTATCTCAAATCGCTCGATACCCTGCAGGCGCAACCTACGGCTGTGCTGCTGATTTTGCCACACGAACGGCACGCTCGACCGGGCAAGCCCACAGCCAAATTGCTGGAAAAGGTGGGCGTGTTTCGAGAGTGCCAAACCCAGAGAATGGCAACCTCAAATGGGTCACCGACTACGCCCGACGGAAAGTGCTCATCGAACAGCCGGCGGCTGAATTGCCGGCCGAAGACGTGGAGCCGACCTGAGTCGTTTGGCCGGGAGAGCTGGACAAACTCATCGTGGCGGCCAACGGCGCCGCAACGGGCATCACACTCGTCGCTCGTGCAGTCGCACATCGGGTGAGCAAGAGTTCAATATCTTTGAACCGACGGACGCACTGGGAAGACAGGACGGCAAAGGTCATATAGAATAGCGAACTACTTTACATCCGAAGCAGAATCCGATCCAAATGATTATGCCGGCGCTTTTCCGATTCTTTTTCTCAACTGATGCTGGCTTATTATGCACCGGAAAAACGCGCGCGGGAATCGCTTCGTTTGTCGGTATTCGATTGGCAGGCTCGAGCGCAACATCCTTCCGGCCACGCAGTGCTACACCGGCGAAAGGTGATGGACATCATTGGTCAAATTCGCCGAACCGATGCACGGAGCAATGGGGGTGGACAATCCCTTCGATTTCGCCGGAGGATCTGATGAAAAGAACTCTTCTTTTCATTTTGCACTGACGAATCGCCGCTGCGTAAAAATTGCTTGAACCCCTCGAGTTTTCTTTTTGAGAGAACCTGGGGAGCTTTTTGCTGGTGCTCGCTGTGTCGGTCGGTGAGCGGAGCCCCGGCGAGGACCGAGCAAGGAGCCAATCGCATTGTGCCGAGAAGGCGCGAGGCGAGGTGTGAAGCGAGGGGATTGCGCCGCGCCGATGTCGGTGCGGAAATGATGTGGCAACGACGGGACGGAAGGAAGGGGAGAGAGCGGAAGCAGATGCCTGAAGCCACGCGGGGAGAGGGAGTCCGAAAGAGGAAGAGAATACTTTGATGGAGGCAACAAGTTCTACTTTTCGTCAGATTTACGGGACGCCTATTTGAGCGCGAAATGGCGCCAAATGTGGTGCTCAAGATTCTTGTTCGGATTGCTCGAAATAGAGACGAAAAAGGGAAGATCACATCTTGTGGAAAAATGCATACACGGTCCGTAGATTTTGCGAGGCCGACCGAAGCGCCTAACCCATATACTATATATAATCGTGTAGGTCGGGCCGAGCAACAACCGGCGGCTCTCCTCAGACGGGGGAGAAATGCAGCGATCCGGCACGGAGGAGAGCCGTTTGAACACCAACGGGTGTAAATTGGCGTTTGGAGAGGACTGTAAGGGCGATAGAGTGGGGGAGTGGGGAGGAGAAACGGCAATTGGGCAGGTGATTTCGCCCTCGCGCAGCGATTGTCCATTTATTTGAAGAGACTCGAGAGGGAGATTTGTATTACAATGATTTTGACTTTGAGCGAGCTATGAGGGAAATATCACTTTTCTGAAGCCCAAATCAGCGTTTCTACGTACACCGGGCCGAAGTGCCCATTTCTGCGCGCTGTTTCTCTGATTAGACTGAAAATGGCGTGCGGTGAGCACTCTGATCGACAACACAAAAGTGGAGATTTACAGGTGTGTTTTGATATCAAAACCCTAATACGGTGTGGAGATGTAAATCGCTTCCGTCTGAAATTTCAGAATGTAATCCTTGTGTAGTGTAGATAATCAAATTACAAATCGTGCGGTTTACGTCTTCAAATCTCTAAATATGCAATTTGTTTTTCTGCTGATATTACTTTGTAAACCAGTAGTTTTTGTCATTTTGTTGAGTTAGAACTGCCATAAAAAGCAGGTTTTTCACTGTATGATCTGTTTTTGTTGTGGATAACCTCTATTTCAATGTGTATTACCTGAAAACCACGTATTTACGTGATTTTCGAGTAGAAAAGTCTGTATATTATTTTCCACCTCTAAATTTAGGGATGTGTATATGCCAAAGTACAGAGATGGATTTCCAGACTTCAGATTTTTGAAGTGTAAATCTCTTTGTAGTATAGATTTGTAGATTTTTTCTCTCGCTGATTTTTGCTCGTCTCATTTTTAATCTCTACTTTGTAGTGGAACCAAGCTGTACTTCGTTTTTGTGAATCACTAAAATGAACGAGATCGAAGTGCGCAGCTCCGCAGCGATTGAATTTTGTGCTGCGAATGTCCGTGTCGCGACCTCCAGTGCCGATTTTCTACGTTCGACTCCGCAACAATTTATTCTTTCGCACTTGCATGCAACCCCAATTGAATGCATACAGGGGGCGGAGGCATCGACGGTCGCCCTCTGCAGCCCAGTTACTTCGCCGACGCTGTTTTTCCCAGTTTCGGCTCGTCGCCCTTACTGAAAACAAACACGACGTTGTTCGTTTCTCTAAAATGGCGCTCAGCTCTCCCCATTTTGTTCCTCCCAGATGACGTTTCTGACGTCGACTCTGAAATCAAACGCATATTATTATGGCTCTACATCTGATCCCGGCGACTGCACGCGTTCGCATCAAAACGTCGTCGGACCACCACGGTTTACAGCAACAGCCTTTGCCATGAAGCTGGGCGTGTCGCCCGCTACGATCTCCAGTATATAAAGGGCGGACCAAACCGACCAATAACCACGTGCAGGCGATTCACCGCGAGTTTCCAGAAATCAATACGAACTGGTTGAGTTTTTGGCGAGGGCGACACGATTCTCCATTCCGAGACCAATCCGACGATGGCGAGCTCCGGTATTGAGCAAAATGTCGTTTCTGCGTGACAAGGAAACTGCTTCCACCTTTTCCCCTTCGGGTTCGAAAATACCGATGTTTTTCTCCGAGGACACGGTCCAGGCGTGCGCTGCCGGTGCCGAACGTCGCAACCTGTTCACGCGGCTCCCCAACGCTCAGTGCAAGCTCAGCCGACGCCTCAGCGCCAGGTCGCAGGGCGTACGCCCGTAGCTTGTCCTTCAAACGCGAATCATTTTGACAAAGAGCACCGTCAGAGTTAAGGAAATCCGCGTGTTTTACGACGACGGGACGTTTGAAGTTTTTCGCACCGCCGGTAAGTAATTGTTTGGTCAACGTTTTACGACGTGACCTATGGATTTTCCTGTTGAATTTGCTTTCTCGTCGCCCTGCGTGCACGCGCACGGGGATCGTGGTCGCGCAATGGTTTGGGACGTGTTTCGCAGACGTTACGTCACGCTCACGGCCGAGGAATGGGTGCGCCAGCATTTCGTACATTATTTATTAGAGGCGTGGCTACCCCGCTCGGTTTATTGGCCAATGAGATGGCCGTGGAAGTGGGCGGTGCAGGCGGTGCGATACGTGCTTTTTAGAAGAGAGGCGGCGCGTCCCCGCCCCATCGTGGGAGCACGTTGCCGCAGGTGCTCATTACGCAGGAAGTGTTCAATCAGATACAGAGCTACAAAGTATTTTGAAAGTCGACTATTCCGATCGTGAGCAATGGTTTGCGCGCATTATTGTTGTCAGATGACGAGTTGCGCAGCAGGTTACCTTCTTACGCGCGGTATCCCCCTGTTTCTGAGGAATTGACGAGGCGCTCGACCGCGGTGAAGGAGGGCATTCCGCGAGAAACGGGCAGAAAGGGACTTATGGCGATGTGCTGCGGGCATAATGGAAGAAAGTTGTGTCGATTCTCGTGGGGCGGTAGATTTGATCCTCGCATAAGTTTCTCCCAATTCGCAGCGATATTAACAGCAGGCGACGGCACCCGAGGTGGTGGCGGCGTCGAAACAGTCACTTAATTATATAAGAGATGGACAGCTTAAAGTTCGAACGCGTGATGGGTGTCATTGGCACCGTCACTGTAGTACTCATGTACGTGTTTTACATCAACACGATCCGTAATTATTTGAACGCCGCTCCTGAACGGAGAAGGATTGATGCAACCGCCATGGCTCAGTGTCAACTCGTCGCATATGGGTCCCTGTTTGACGAGGAGCGCCTGATTGGCCCGTTGCAATTGCCAATGCACCCGGTATTACTCTGGTGTGTGACCGCGATTATCGCCTTTGATGTAATTTCGCCACGGCGCGCAATCTCTGTTCTACTTTTATTCTCAAAAAGTCTTAGTGTTGGACAATCAGAAAACGCCTTCAAAATCCGGCAAACATCCTGCTCGTCGCGGCTTGTTTATACTCTTTCATCGTCGCTGTGGCTGCTGTGCCGGCGGCACCCATTGGCGTATCGTCATGCGGAAGAGATTCCCTGCTTCGACGAGTGCCGAAGACCCTCGTGGTGAAAAACAGAGAGGGCGAGGCTTGGCCAAAACCGCAAAAGAGCCCGGAGGAAAGCCCTGGGTGGAGGATTGCTCTACAAGGTGCTGAAGTCAGGTAGGGTCGTCGCCCACCGCTTCGAGCACAGCAGTGGTGACTGGCCACGACGGCTGATCGGACGGCACGGTACGCTGACAGTAGTTATCGGCGCGGTGAACTCACAGAATTTCCCGCCAACGGAGTCGTCAGGGCTGGCAACGGCAGGGCCGAAAGCCAAGGAAGGCAGGCGATGAGTGGAAGTGTATATTCCGCTACTTGCTTTATGGTGACAACGGTTCGGGCAACAACATTCCGCCCGCTTCTACTTTTACTCGTGCGTGCTTTGCGCAGCGTGAAGTAGTCGCACAGAGATAGGAACACAATTGTCTCGGTAGGGGGAGGAATGCTGAGGCGTGCTGGGTTTGCGAGACTCAACGCTTTATATCACTGAATATAATGAATTTTGCGGAGACGCTGGCGAAGTTTTTAGCTGGGTCTCCTGGCAATGGTCACGATCATCAACACGACCGGTAAAGGCAACCTGGCCCTGCACGGAGTGCCATATGGAGCAAATCATGAACTATGCGCTCGGTGGCATCATCGGCGGGCGATTTCGTGCAGTCGGGATGTACGCATTTGGCAGTTCGCGATCGTGCTGATCATCTGGTTCGGTGCCACGGCGGCATGCGTCGCCTCAAGTCGCGGAGCCATCTCCTGCAACATTTGCTTGACGGAACCTCACCGTGGTGACCGTCAACGGGCAAGTTGATGTGGAGGCTGTGCGCGCGAAAATCACGGCGCACGAACTGGACCTCGCTGCGTTTGCGCCACGTGTTCAAACATCCGCAAGCGTAGCGTGCAGTAGTTGAGCAAACGGCCAGCTATTGGTGGATCGCGGCCGGGAGGAAAACTTGCAGTCACCCCTCACTCACCGACGCCCAGGGTGGCGCAGAGCAACAGTGCCTGGAAGCCATTGACAAAGACGTAAAATGCTGGTGTGAAGAACTGGCTACAGGGTTACGACGATCTTTCCAAATTGTTCCTCGTCGATTACCTCGAGGACAGTTGGTGGTCACGCTCATACTTAAAACGCAAAGCTCTGCCCAGAGACTTAAAAGCTTATTTCTGCGGTCGTATCTTGGAGAAAAATGCATTCGGACGGTGGGAAGAGTGGAATAGACTATATTGCAGCAACCAATTTCAAATTCAGATTTCAATACTA
>BNJV01001070.1_pt1 | contig 13929 bp, 15 predicted proteins | sample 8540591 | NCBI WGS metagenome assembly BNJV01 (sample SAMD00202457, study PRJDB9452) | human saliva metagenome | host: Homo sapiens
AGGTTAAGCAAAAGAATTGCAAAAGCAAAATCCCCACTTTTCAGTGGGGATTTTTACATCATCTTTCATCATTCGGCAGTAAATTCAATTACAGATAAGATTTCGGTTACCGCCCTACAACAAAAACCCTTGATACAACTTCTATAGTGGATTAACTTTAAACCAGTACGGCGTTGCCTCGCCTTAGCTCAAAGAGAACGATTCTCTAAGGTGCTGAAGCACCAAGTGAATCGGTTCCGTACTATCTGTACTGTCTGCGGCTTCGTCGCCTTGCCCTGATTTAAATTTAATCCACTATACAAACCGTCAGCCTCTTAAAAGTACATAAAAAAATAGATGCAGACAAATTGAGCCAAGCTTCCACCAAGAACAAACAAATGCCAAATACCATGACCATGTTTAATCTTTTTATCATTCACAAACCAATAGATACCGACGCTATACAATATACCGCCCAACGCAAGCCAAAACAGTCCGGCAGATGAAAGCGATTGAACCAATGGAAATAAAGCAACCAAAATCAACCATCCCATCACCACATAAATAATCATAGACAACAGCCGTTTTTCACTCTTCCTCCCTATCGTAAGCTCTTGAATAATCCCTAAAAATGCCAAGCCCCATGACACACCGAAAAGCGACCAACCCCATTCTCCCTTAAGAGGAATCAAGGTAAACGGGGTATAGCTGCCTGCAATCAACAGATAAATCATGCAATGATCCACTTTTTGCAAGACAGCCTTAATTTTAGGTTGAGGAATACTGTGGTACAACGTTGAGCCCAAATACAGCAAAGACAGGCAAACACCATAAGTAATCGCACTGGCAAGCCGATATGAATCATCCGCCTTAATAATCATCAGCACCAATGCCGCAACAGCCAGCATGGCGCCGATCAAATGAGTATACGCATTAAAGCGTTCACCGTGATACATAAGAATCGTTCTTAGTTTGAAGAGACCGGCAAAGTGTACGCCAAACACAATACCGTAAGCGCAAGAAAATGATAAAGATAAGTTAAAAACCAACACCGTTATCATTCCAAGACGCCTAGTCTCACCTTACATTCAACATCATCCCTCTTTTCTCAGACGTTCCAAATGTTCGCGTACTTCCTGTACCTTTTCTTCGGTAAACAAATTCTCAATATTTTTCCAAATACTATGGTAACCATAAGGACCGTGTTGCATTTCCAACCTAGCCTCTTCCACTGACCAACCCTGATAAATAATACGGTACATTCCGGAAATCAAACCTGTACGGTCAGCCCCATGATAGCAATGAACCAATACAGGACCGTATTTTTTGCTGCTTTTCAATTAAGAAAAGAGTTTGCGCGACATCTTTAGGCTTAATTTTCCACGTCAACAAAGGACGGTTCAGCAGCATCAAATTGCGGCCTTTTTAAAATGTGTTTCGTTGTCGTTTCGATCAAAAAATCGCAAATTAATCACGCTACGGATACCGAGTTGCTCAATCAGTTCCCCATCTTCCGCAACCGGCTGCTCACTGCGGTAAAGCTTATCGTCAATACGGTACAAATTAGCATCTTGCTTTTACCAAAGTCGCCCAACGGGCGGGAAGCAGTAGAAATATCTTGAGGAGCCATAGGGAGTGGAGCACGCAGCGAGGAAACATGAACACAAAATTACAGACACAAAAATGACGCATAAATTCTTCTCTAAAATAAAACGTGATTGTAATGGCAGGTCGTCTGAAAACGAAGCCTGATTAAAGCAGACAACCGCAACCGGCAGCTTCAAGCATTTTCAGACGACCTTTATGTCGTACAAATCAAACACAAACCGCATATCGATGGACAATTATCCCAACAAATGTAAAAACAGTTTATTTTTTGTCATAATTATATCTATGATAATACTTTATGCCATTTGATAAAAAGCACCATTCCAATCAACAAAAAGGGGACAATATGTCTGCAATCAACACTAAAATCAAAACCATCATCTTAACTGCCATCAGCGCGGCAATCCTGTCTGCCTGTGGAGGCGGCGGTGGCAGCGGTGGCGCATCCACTCTTTCCACCGGATCAACCAGCACAAGTGGCAACGGCAGCCCCTGCTAAAAACAGCAGCCCAAGCAATGCCGCCCCCAGCGCTACTAACAACAATAATGGCAATACCGTAGCAGCAGCTACCCCTAGTCATAACCGCGCTGACAATCTCGCGGACTTGATTGATGAAGCACCGCTTGAAGCAGTAAATGGCGCTACACCACTGCACACCAGCTTTATTTCCTCTGCCACTGCACAACAAGGCAATCCAAATGCCCAGTTACGTCTTACCAGAACAGCAGACGGAAAAAGAATATACAGGTGATTTCTACCTTACTGACAGCAAAGAAAAACAATCAAAACGGTTTAATTAGTTCATTGGATTTCAAAAACAATGACGAAGTAAAATTGGACGGCGTAGTAATTGCCAACCAAAATGCCGCTCAAGTCAATTGGACCACACCATATTCTCTGATTATGAAAGTATTTTCAGGCGGAAATACACAAAGCGATGGCGGTCCACAAAACGGCAAGATAAGTGGCGACAGTAAAAACTTTATTAATGGTCGTGCCTCAATCGATGAGAAGATTACCGAACTGTACACTCAAATCGAAAACAGCCAAAGAGACTTTAAAAACAAAGCTAAAGAGAAAGGCGATGCTGATGCTATCGCAAAAGCTCAGGCAAAACTTGACGAATTGAACGATTTATATGGTCGTCTTCGTGATGCGCGTCCTGCTATAGCTGCCGAAGCCAAAAGCTTGGCAGATAAATTGGCATACTTTAGAAAAGGTAACTTGGTTGCCGGGGATGGTAAACATCTCGTGTTTGACAAACGCTTCGACGGTGTATACATCATCCAATTCTACTGATGGCACTAAATCGTCATGCACGACCCCGCTGCAGCCGGTTGGGCTTATCAAACCTTGCATACTATTTTGATCCCAAAAACGATGTCGCATTCGGCTATCAAAGCTTAGGGCGATGAAACCAAGTTCACCGACCCTGCCTGAAAAAGGTACGGCAACTTACAACGGCTTGACTACCGCCTATGTTGTGAAGGTGATCAAAGCCGTCAGTTGACGGCGGATGTTAAAAGCCATCGTCGATTTTTGGTTTGAAAGGCGTACGCTTTGAAACCGCCAATTCCCAATTCCCACTCCTCGACGCCAACGGCCGCCGTGTAAGCGAAGCCGATGCGAAATACGACATGAAAGGTACGGCAAAATGGGAAAACGGCAACCTCTTCCTTGGCTCGGTTGAAGCAGCCGCAGCAGGTCTGAAAGGTAATTTGAGCGGTAAAATTCTACGGTGCAAAAGCTGCTGAAATCGGCGGTACTTACGGCCTGAAAAACCAAGACGGCAGCGAACACCTCATCGGCGGTTACGGCGCGAAACGTCAATAATCCTAATGACCGTCTCCTTTAAAAAGGTCGTCTGAAAGACTGTTTGCAGTTTCAGACGACCTTTTTCTTTTAACCTGCCAAACACACACCCGCACCAATATGAAAGCGCATAACATGATCACCTAATGCAGCGACAGATTGATTTGAAATCAGGGCCAAACAAGGAAATTATCCTTATCCGGCAGCTTTATCCCCTATCTTCATCACCCTCTGCCCGCTTCTATTACCAACTTCTCTAATAATCACGCCGCAGAAAAGGCGCAATTGTGGCATAATCTGCACCAAATCAAACAGACATCGGCAATGCACACCATACCGGCGCGTGAATACGATGGCTTTATCAGCAAACTTTCAGACAAATCAAACCAAGACAGGGTTTCCAACCAGAGGTCGTCTGAAAGTATCCGCTTCAACGAAATTAAAACCGACAAATGTAAAGAGCAGAAAGTCTCACATGACAACCCAAACCCTTTTAATCGAACTCCTTACCGAAGAACTTCCCCCCAAAGCCCTGAATAATTTAGGCAACCACTTCGCCGCTTCTGTTGCCGAAGGCTTGGAAAAAGCGCAACTGATTGACGGCGCAGCCGAATATACCGCCTACGCCTCGCCGCGCCGTTTGGCCGTTCAAGTTAAAAACGTGAAAGCCGTTCAAGCCGATCAGAAAAATCGTGAAAAAGGCCCAGCCGTGGCAAAATGCCATGAAAGACGGTGCGCCGACCAAGGCTTTTGGAAGGTTTTGCACGCGGTGCGGGGCGAAAATCGAAGACTTGACCATCGTCCACGACGGCAAGCAAGACGTGTACGCCTACGAATATATCCAAACCGGCAAACCGTTGGGCGAACTTTTGGAAGACATTATCAATCAAGCCGTTAAGAAACTGCCGATTCCGAAAGTAATGCGTTGGGGCAGCAGCACGTTTACCTTCGTGCGCCCCGTTCACGGGTTGATTGTGCTGCACGGCGGCGACATCGTGAACGTCAGCGTTTTGGGTCTGCAAAAGCGGCAATCAAACCTTGGGACACCGCTTCCTTTCCAGCGCGAAATCACCATTGAAAAACGCCGACAGCTACGCCGCACAAAATGCGCGAGCAAGGCAAAGTCGTCGCTTCGTTTGTCGAGCGCAAAGCCGTGATTCAGACGGCTTTTGAACGAGCAGGCAGGTACGTCTGAAAGCCACCGCAGCCGCCGATGAAGCCCCTGCTGACGAAGTGACCGCGCTGGTTGAATGGCCTGTGGTATTGGAAGCCGGTTTTGAAGAACATTTCCTCGCCGTGCCGCAGGAATGCCTGATTCTGACCATGCAGCAAAACCAAAAATACTTCCCGCTGCTCGACCAAAACGGCAAGCTGATGAACCGCTTCCTGCTGGTCTCCAACCTGCAAACCGAAGACCCGTCGCACATCATTCAAGGCAACGAACGCGTCTTGCGCGCGCGCCTGTCTGATGCCGAGTTCTTCTACAAGCAAGACCAAAAAGCGACTTTGGAAAGCCGCCTGCCCAAGTTGGCAAACGTGGTGTACCACAACAAAATCGGTTCGCAAGCCGAACGTATCGAACGCCTGCAAAGCATCGCCGCCCACATCGCTAAAGCTTTAGGCGCGGATGCCGCCGCAGCCGAACGCGCCGCGCGTCTGGCGAAAGCCGACTTGGTTACCGAAATGGTCGGCGAGTTCCCCGAACTGCAAGGCACGATGGGCAACATACTACGCCCGCTTGGACGGCGAAACTGAAGAAATCGTCGAAGCCGTCGAGCAGCACTACCAGCCGCGTTTTGCCGGCGACAACCTGCCGAACGGCAAAGTTGCCACTGCCGTTGCGCTGGCCGACAAATTGGAAACCTTGGTCGGCATTTGGGGCATCGGTCTGATTCCGACCGGCGATAAAGACCCCTACGCCCTGCGCCGCGCCGCCTTGGGTATTTTGCGGATGCTGATGCAGTATGGTTTGGACGTGAACGAGCTGATTCAGACGACCTTCGACAGCTTCCCCAAGGGTTTGCTTAACGAAAAACGCCGTCTGAAACCACCGACTTCATGCAGGCGCGCCTTGCCGTATTGCTACAAAACGACTATCCGCAAGACATCGTTGCCGCCGTACTCGCCAAACAGCCGCGCCGTTTGGATGATTTGACCGCCAAACTGCAAGCCGTCACTGCGTTCAAACAACTGCCCGAAGCTGCCGCGCTCGCCGCTGCCAACAAACGCGTGCAAAACCTGCTGAAAAAAGCCGATGCCGAGTTGGGCGAAGTCAATGAAAGCCTGCTGCAACAAGACGAAGAAAAAGCCCTGTACGCCGCCGCACAAGGCTTGCAGCCGAAAAATCGCCGCCGCCGTTGCCGAAGGCAATTTCCAAACCGCCTTGTCCGAACTGGCTTCCGTCAAACCGCAGGTCGATGCCTTCTTCGACGGTGTGATGGTGATGGCGGAAAAACCCCGCCGTAAAAACAAAAACCGCCTGAACCTGCTGGAACCGCTTGGCAGAGCAGATGAACGCGGTAGCGGATATTGCGCTCTTGAGCGAATAATATATAGTCGCAGAACAAAGGTCGTCTGAAAAACGGACAAGCAGCTTTGCCCAACGTTTTCAGACGACCTTTGATTCTATGAATCTATAGTGGATTAAATTTAAATCAGGACAAGGCGACGAAGCCGCAGACAGTACAGATAGTACGGAACTGATTCACTTGGTGCTTCAGCACCTTAGAGAATCGTTCTCTTTGAGCTAAGGCGAGGCAACGCCGTACTGGTTTTAAAAGTTAATCCACTATAACGCCATCCGCCCACGCACAAAAGCCAATTCCCGCTCACACCCCTTGTCCTAGCCCCATACCATTCCGTGTGGGCACGGCCTATTTACTATATAATTTCGACTTTCAGCATTTTTCCGCGCTTAATCATGAAACGGCTCAAACGCATCAAAACCATCCTCCGCACGCTTTACCTCTACCGCCTCGCCGAGCTGCTTTGCCGCGCTTGTCCGTCCGGGCTGGGCACGGACGCTGTTGGAAAAATGCTGCCACAGTCGTCTGAATTTGAAAACGAACCGCCTGCCGTCCGCCTGCGCTCTTGCCTTAGAAAGCCTGGGGCCGATTTTCATCAAGTTCGGACAGGTTCTGTCCACACGCCCCGATTTGATTCCGCATGATTACGCGGTCGAACTGGCAAAGCTGCAAGACAAAGTCCCGCCGTTTGATGCGCAGCTTCACGCTCGCAAATCGAAAAATCACTGGGGCAATCCATCGAAACGCTGTATGCGGAATTTGAAACCGAACCCGTCGCCAGCGCGTCCATCGCCCAAGTACACAAAGCCCGCCTGCATTCGGGCGAACAAGTGGCGGTCAAAGTCTTGCGCCCCAACCTTTTGCCCGTTATCGAACAAGATTTGTCGCTGATGCGTTTCGGTGCGGCTTTGGGTCGAACGTCTGTTTGCCGACGGCAAGCGTTTGAAACCGCGCGAAGTGGTGGCGGAATTCGACAAATACCCTGCATGACGAGCTGGACTTGATGCGCGAAGCCGCCAATGCCAGCCAGCTCGGTCGCAATTTCCAAAAACAGCGATATGCTGATTGTACCCAAGGTGTTTTTTACGACTACTGCACCAGCGACGTACTGACCATCGAATGGATGGACGGCACGCCGGTATCGGAAATCGCCAAACTCAAAAGCCGACGGCATCGATTTGCACAAACTTGCTGATTACGGCGTGAAATCTTCTTCACACAAGTCTTCCGAGACGGATTTTTCCATGCTGATATGCACCCCGGCAACATTCTGGTTGCCGCCGACAACCGCTACATCGCCCCTAGATTTCGGCATCGTCGGCACGCTGACCGACTACGACAAAGCGCTATCTCGCCATCAACTTCCTCGCCTTTTTCAACCGCGATTACCACCGCGTCGCCACCGCCCACATCGAATCAGGCTGGGTGCCCGCCGACACGCGCGCGGAAGAATTGAAGCCGCCGTCCGCGCCGTGTGCGAACCGGTGTTCAACAAACCGATTTCGCAAATTTCCTTCGGCTTGGTGCTGATGCGCCTGTTTGAAGATTAGCCGCCGCTTCAACGTCGAAATCCAGCCGCAGCTTGTGTTGCTGCAAAAAAACGTTGCTCAACATCGAAGGCTTTGGGACGGCAGCTTGATCCCCGATTTGGACTTGTGGAAAACCGCCAAAACCGTTTTTGGTGAAATGGATGAACGAACAGGTCGGTCCTAAAGCCTTTTTGCGCAACCTCAAAAACGAAGCCCCCGACTGGGCGCAAATCATCCCTTCCCTGCCGCGCAAAATCAGCGCACTGGTTGACGAAAACCGCCAGCAGGAAATGCGCGATGCCTATATCCATTTGGTCAAAGTACAGCAGCGGCAAAGCATGTGGCTGGGCGTGATTGCGATTGTGTTGCTGCTGATTTTGCTGTTTGATTAAAAATCCATATACACAAAAGGTCGTCTGAAAACGAAATAGTGGTTTTAGAAAAACTCGCTATCCGCATTTTCAGACGACCTTTTATTATGAATTTGAATAAAACGCGCACCTCAACCGTAGCGTGGGCTCCGCCCACGAAAATTGGATATTTTGCCCACCGCCCCAAACAGAATAGACCGATATATTTCTCGCGGGCAAAGCCCACACTACTTTTCTACTCGTTACCAAGGTCGTCTGAAATCACGGATTGCAGCCAGGCAAACCTGATATGACCGTTTTCAGACGACCTTCTATTGCGAGTTTGAATAAAATACTCGCCTCAGCCGTAGCGTGGGCTCCGCCCACGAAAATCAGGATATTTTGCCCATCGCCCAAAAACAGAATAGACCGATATATTTCGCGGGCAAAGCCCACGCTACTTTTTCCACTCGTTACCAAGGTCGTCTGAAAACACGGATTGTAGCCAGGCAAACCCGCTATGACCGTTTTTCAGACGACCTTCTATTGCGAGTTTGAATAAACCACCTGACGCAACCGTAGCGTGGGCTCCGCCCACGAAAATCAGGATATTTTTGCTACTCGCCCCAAACACATAGACCGATATATTTCTCGCGGGCAAAGCCCATACCACCTCTTCCCTTCATCATCGAGGTCGTCTGAAAACGCCAAACTGTTCCCATCGCATGGAAACCACGGTTTTCAGACGACCTTTGCAGTTTTTGAGTCATTCCCGATATGCTATAATCCGCCGTTAAACTTTTATCTTTTCAGGAAAAAACATGAGCTTGAAATGCGGCATCGTCGGCCTGCCCAATGTCGGCAAATCCACCCTCTTTAACGCGCTGACCCAATCGGGCATCGAAGCAGCGAACTATCCCTTCTGCACCATCGAACCCAACGTCGGCATCGTCGAAGTGCCCGACCCGCGCATGGCGGAGCTGGCGAAAATCGTCAATCCGCAAAAAATGCAGCCCGCCATCGTCGAATTCGTCGACATTGCCGGTTTGGTCGCAGGCGCGAGCAAAGGCGAAGGCTTGGGCAACCAGTTCCTCGCCAACATCCGCGAAACCGACGCCATCGTCAACGTCGTGCGCTGCTTTGACGACGACAATATCGTCCACGTTTCCGGCAAAGTCGATCCGATTGCCGACATCGAAACCATCGGCACCGAATTGGCGCTTGCCGACCTCGCCAGCGTCGAAAAAGCCATCGTCCGCGAAGAAAAACGCGCCCGCTCAGGCGATAAAGACGCGCAAAAACTGGTCGAACTGTGCAAAAAACTGCTGCCGCATCTGGACGAAGGCAAACCCGTCCGCTCCTTCGGCTTGGACGCGGAAGAACTCGCCATGCTCAAACCGCTGTTCCTGCTGACCGCCAAACCCGCCATGTACGTCGGCAACGTTGCCGAAGACGGTTTTGAAAACAATCCGCACCTCGACCGCCTGAAAGAATTGGCTGGAAAAGAAAACGCCCCCGTCGTTGCCGTTTGCGCCGCGATGGAGAGCGAAATCGCCGAGTTGGAAGACGACGAAAAAGCCGAATTCCTCGCTGAAATGGGCTTGGAAGAACCCGGCCTGAACCGCCTGATCCGCGCGGGCTACGACCTCTTGGGCCTGCAAACCTACTTCACCGCCGGCGTCAAAGAAGTCCGCGCTTGGACCATCCATAAAGGCGACACCGCCCCGCAAGCCGCAGGCGTCATCCACACTGACTTCGAACGCGGCTTCATCCGCGCCCAAGTCATTTCCTACGACGATTTTTGTCTCACTCGGCGGCGAGCCAAAGCCAAAGAAGCCGGCAAAATGCGCGTGGAAGGCAAAGGAATATGTCGTGCAAGACGGCGATGTGATGCACTTCTTGTTTAACGTAAGATTGTTCGAAAATATTTGGGGAACAGGGAATCTGTTCCCAATACTGCAATAGCAAAGAAAAATAAATATGATCTTAAGAAAATTTCAAATTAAAAATTTCCGATCTCTTATTAACGTTAATGTTAAATTTATTGATAATCTACCTATTGTAATTAGTGGTGAAAATAATATTGGTAAAACTAATTTTTAAGAGCTTTTAAACGTATATTTTAATCATATTCATGATAAAAATTTATACCATGCTGAAACTGATATTCCACATCACATATATTATGGTTCGCGAGGAGGAAGAACCAAGACAGAATTAATTGGGGAATTTGAAAAATCACGGTAAAATTATAAAACTTTTTAGTACGTTTTGATGCAAAAAGGTAACTCTTCATACAAATTAGATTCCAAAGATATTAATGATAACAAAAGCCTTTTGAATTTTTATCAGAATTTAAATTTATATTTATAGAATCTCATAACATACATTTACCAAGCCTCATTGGAGCTATTCTAGAAAAAGACGGCTTACTAGCTTTGGATAAAAACGTACAAAACAAAAGTCGTCCTTTATTGGAAGAGTTTATAGATCTATCTAGACAAGCCATCACCGACATTGAGAATGACATAAACCATTGCTTTTAAAGAACTTACTGATTTTTGATGGAATTTTGAAAGAGGCTAAAAATTCTAATAAACTTTGCAGAATTTGATAGATTGAGAGATGTAATTCGCACAATGACATCCATCACTCTACAAGACGGCAATAATCATGAAATTGAATCTAAAGGTAGTGGAGCTCAAAGAGCAGTTTTTCTTTCGTTAATGAAATATATTTCAAAAATATTAAAAATAAAAATTATTTGGGCAATTGATGAACCAGAAGCATTTTTACAACCAAAAATTACAAAAGAAAAAGTATTTGAAACTTTGCAATCAATGTAAAGAAGATAAGCAAACAATTATACTCACTACACACTCACAACATTTTTATTAACTTTAAGAAATATTGATACGGTTAATTTATTTATAGGAAATTCTGAACCTAAGGAGTATGAAAGACGACCTGGTAAAAATATTTTATGAAATAAACGACTCAAAATATTGCTTTTACCTCTACATCCGAAAAGATCAAAGCAATTAAAGAACATTTAGGAATTAACAATAATGACGGATGGGAGCTTTTTGCCATTTAATGTCTTAGTAGAAGGAGAGGAAGACAAAAAATACTTAGAAAAACTGATGGAAGCCGTAGATATTGAAATTCCAAACATTATTTGCGCTGGAGGAGCAACCAAAATTGCAGGATACTTGCAATATTATAATGATTTCGCCAAAGATAACCCCTTTCCAGAAAAACCAAAAATTTTATGTATTTTTGATAATGATAAAGAGGGAAGAGAATCTAAATCAAAAATCAATCCTAAAAATTAACCTCTCTGAAAAATCCAAAAGCATTCTTATTCCCAGACATGACTACACCATTTTAGATGATAATCCTAGGAACTTTAGTGGACAATCTCAAAACTGGGCAATAGAAGATTTTTATCTCCTGCCCTAATTATAGAAACTGCAAATAATTTACTACGGAAAGACAAATATAAAATCATTGGAAAAAAACAGATAAACGTTCGAAATCAAGTTGCACATAGAAATAAAATTATTCTCGAATATCTTTCAGAGTGCACCTCACAAAATAATCCTGACAAGGATGATTACCTTTGGGGCTCAGATGGAAGAAAAATAGCTCTATGTAAATCTTTCTGTGAGTAATCAAACTCCAGAAAAAATACTTGAACATCTGAATCAAAATCAAAGAGATTTTTTAGATAAATTAAAAGGTTAAATATGAAGTCTCGTTATCCAAGACCTACAATCGCGCGGCTTAATCGCAAACTACCGACATCGAAGCCTTAGACGCTTTGTTGAACGAACAAAAATCGCCCTCTACTGCGGTTTCGACCCGACCGCCGACAGCCTGCATATCGGCCACTTGTTGCCCGTGTTGGCATTGCGCCGTTTCCAACAGGCGGGGCATACGCCGATTGCTTTGGTGGGCGGCGCGACCGGTATGATCGGCGACCCCAGCTTCAAAGCGGTGGAGCGCAGCTTGAATTCCGCCGAAACCGTTGCCGGCTGGGTAGAAAGCATCCGCAACCAACTGAAACCGTTTTTGAGCTTTGAAGGCGAAAACGCCGCCATTATGGCGAACAACGCCGACTGGTTCGGCAGCATGAACTGCCTCGACTTCCTGCGCGACATCGGCAAGCATTTCTCCGTCAACGCCATGCTGAACAAGGAATCCGTCAAACAGCGTATCGAGCGCGACGACGTGGGCATTTCCTTCACCGAGTTCGCCTACTCCCTGCTGCAAGGCTACGACTTTGCCGAATTGAACAAACGCCATGGCGCGGTTTTGGAAATCGGCGGCTCCGACCAATGGGGCAACATCACCGCCGGTATCGACCTGACCCGCCGCCTGAACCAAAAACAAGTATTCGGTCTGACCCCTGCCGCTGGTCACCAAATCCGACGGCACCAAATTCGGCAAAACCGAAGGCGGCGCGGTATGGCTGAACGCGAAGAAAACCTCGCCGTATCAGTTCTACCAGTTCTGGCTGAAAGTTGCCGATGCCGATGTGTATAAATTCCTGAAATACTTCACCTTCCTGTCTATCGAAGAAATCGACGCCATCGAAGCGAAGACAAAGCCAGCGGCACCAAGCCCGAAGCGCAACGCATCCTCGCCGAAGAAATGACCCGCCTGATTCACGGCGAAGCTGCCCTGCAAGCCGCGCAGCGCATTTCCGAAAAGCCTGTTTGCCGAAGACCAAAGCAGCCTGACCGAAAGCGACTTCGAACAGCTCGCCCTCGACGGCCTGCCCGCATTTGAAGTTTCAGACGACCTCAACGTCGTCGAAGCCTTGGTCAAAACCGGCTTAGCCTCGTCCAACAAAGAAGCGCGCGGTTTTGTGAACAGCAAAGCGGTATTGCTCAACGGCCAAGCCGCCGAATCGAACAACCCGAACCACGCCGCCGAACGCCCCGACGATGCCTATCTGCTGACCGACGCGCACAAACGCTTCGGCAAATACACCATCGTACGACGCGGCAAACGCAACCACGCGCTCTTGGTTTGGAAATAAGCCTTAATAACAGAGGTCGTCTGAAAACTTATTTCAGACGACCTTTTTTCTACCGTCAACAGTATGATAGCGAATATATTCCCATCTATAGTGGATTAACTTTAAACCAGTACGGCGTTGCCTCGCCTTGCCATACTATCTGTACTGTCTGCAGCTTCGTCGCCTTGTCCTGATCTAAATTTAATCCACTATATATCTTCCGAGATACAGTGGATTAACTCACAGATCGGCACGGTATTTCCCATTCATACCGTCTGAGGCTTCGTCTTGCCCTGATTCACAGTCAATCTGCCACACCTGCGCGCATCATAAATCTTAAATCCGGTAACACCCTATCCGTTTGAATCCAATACACAATAAGAAAGAAACACCATGACTGCCCCCTACACTCTTGCCGACCTGAAGACCGCCTACCAGCGCAAAGAAAAACTGAAATATCTATACTTCTGGGGACACACGCCAAAACATATAGTGGATTAAATTTAAATCAGGGACAAGGCGACGAAGCTGCAGACAGTACAAATAGTACGGCAAGGCGAGGCAACGCCGTACTGGTTTAAAGTTAATCCACTATAAAAATGAGATAGATAAAGCCGTCTTCAGCCAATGGTATCCTGCGCCCTTTGAAATCGACGGCATCCGCTATGCGACTGCCGAACACTATATGATGGCAGAAAAGGCGAGGCTGTTCGGCGCAGACGATATCCGCCGCCAAATCATCGCTTCTGCCCACCCCAAACAGGCTAAGGATTTGGGAAGACAAGTCATCGGTTTTAAAAACGATATTTGGAATGCCCGCCGCTTCGATATCGTTTGCGAAGGCAACCGTGCCAAATTCATCCAACACCCCGATTTGAAACGCTTTTTGCTTGGCACCGGCAACCGTATCTTAGTAGAAGCCAGCCCGGTTGACGCAATCTGGGGAATCGGACTTGCCCAAGATGATCCACGCGCCCAAAATCCATTGCAATGGCGCGGTTTGAACCTACTTGGTTTCGCGCTAATGAAAGTACGGGATGAACTTCAGGTCGTCTGAAAGCAACTTCAGACGACTCTATAGAAAAACGCACCTTATGAA
>BNJV01002547.1_pt1 | contig 13911 bp, 16 predicted proteins | sample 8540591 | NCBI WGS metagenome assembly BNJV01 (sample SAMD00202457, study PRJDB9452) | human saliva metagenome | host: Homo sapiens
TCCGTCATCAACTGATACAGTTCCACCTGATTTATTTTTCAATTGTACCAAAACTTACGTTTATAGCTGCTGAAGAAGTTCCTCCTGTTACATTAACTGTTCCTTCATTATGATATGCTGTTGTACTATTTTTTTAGTAACATTTCCTGCTACTGATCCCATTGAAAGTCCTTTTCCATTAGTACTTGTAACATTTTTTTACCAGCATTTATTGTAACATTTTTCATTTGCCATAGAAATATTGTTAAACTTATCTGTCGGATCGCTTAAATCAACATTTGTTGCGATTGTTAAATCTCCATTAATCAATGTACTCTTATAAGTATATTCATTTCCTGAAGGATCTGTTCCTACTGTTAAGCTCTTAAACTGTGGCAATGCTTTTTAAACTATTCAAATACGTAGCTGATGTTCCATCCCAAGTGACAGCTGTACCATTTGCTGTGCTTAAACCATCAAATATTCCAAGATTTACTCCATTTCCTGTAATATTAACATCTACATTTCCCATTCCATAATATCTTGCAGTAGTAGGAGTAGCTGCTGATAATTTAGTTGATTCATAATCACTTTTTCTTACCATTTACTAATAAACCATCACTTATATTTAAAGTTGTCGCTCCTTCAAATGATATTTTTTTGAAGAATTGTTATCAGCATAGAATGGTGTTACCTTTTTCGTGGGTATTATCAGTTGCTCCTGTTATACTTTTGGATGTTTTTCGTTTGTTATAGTTCCTCCGTAGAAATTAACTGTTCCCCCATCTTGAGCAACCAATGCACCGAAGTTCCTGTTTTAATTACATTACCTGTTCCTTTTAAATTAACAATTGCTTTAGAACCCTTTGCCAATGCTCCTAAACCGTTAATTGTTAATTTACCATTCATAGTAATTTCAGTATTTTCTAATTTACTTCCAGCATTATCTCTAGCATCTTGTTGCCCTGCACCAGACCATTGATTTTTATAACTTCCTCCATTTGTATAAGCATACGCACCTATATTAGTATACAACATTTTTTTAGTTGCTGAATCAGTATTATCAGCCCAATCATCAATTGCTGTAACATCTCCTGTTGTAGTAACGCTACCTAAATTTTCAGCATAAGCAACTAACGAACCATAACCATGTGCCTTTGTTGTTCCATCTACTGTTATTTTACCAGCATCTTTTGCTAAATATGCAATTGGATAGTACTTATCATTTCCTACAGTATGACTTCTACCTGACATTTCAACATTAGTACCAATATTAATTTCACTACTTTTCCCTTGTAAAAGTGTATTTGTTGATGTAGACGTACCTGAACTCATTCTATTCATCTTATCTCCAAATACACCTTGAGAATAGGCTAATATTGTTCCCGTTGCAGCTTCATTATTTGCATCTGTTTCAGATGAAACAACTTTTCCTGCTGTTGCTAAGTTTGTTAATTGCCCAAAATCAGTAATGGATGCTGAACTTACTGCAACACCATCAGACCCTGCATTATTTGTATTACTTCCCTTAGCCACATCCATAACTGTTCCGTTTTGAGAAGCAAACATAATTCCAGATAATGCATATTTACCAAAACTTATATTTGCTTCGTTTACATAAAGCGAGTGTATAGGGTCTCCTGCATTATAATTAGCATTATTAGTAACACTTGTTTCTGCTCCTAAATCTTCAGCTGGTTTTATATCTTTTCTTTGACCTGACCATCCTAAAATTCCTACATTTTTTTCAACATAATTTGAATAATTTCCTGTTTTTTGTCCATTTGCAGTTTGAGTAGAAGCTTTGTTCATACCTGCATATTCACCAATTATTCCATTAACTCCTACTTCACCTTGATATATACCAATAGCTGATTTATCCCAAAGATCTTCTCTATCTGAACCACCTTGATCCCAAACACTTATACGTCCTCCACTATTTGTTGACTTTTCACTTGTTTGATTTGCAAAAAAACATTAAAATATTTCCATCTCCATATGACTCAACTGGTTTAGAAAGATTTATAAAAGGAGTCATGTCAGGACTGTAAGATTCATTTCTTATAGCACCATGACTTGAAGAACCTGCGATTTTCTGAAAATCTGGTGAATAACCTGTATTGGAATAAACTATGTTTTCTGATCCTTCCAGTTTATATATCCCTTCACTTTTTATTCCAAATGAACCTGAAGCTCCTAAAACATTATAAACTATATTTTTTTATTTGATTTTTATATCGGCATTTACAGCCCCTGTAAATCCACCTCTCTGATGATATGCATTAAGGTCTGATCGATATCCATTTGATGCTTCATAAGTTGCAGGATAAATATAAAAAATAGTATTGTCATCTCCTGTTATATTTACTTTAACATTATTAAGTGCTATTTTTTTCCTGAATGCCATGTTTCTATTGATAAAAAAATCTGCTTTTTTCCATATAGATTAGCTGTTACATCTCTTATTGTTCCGTTACGTACAGTATGCAAACCTATTACACCATCATGGTTACCTGCTACTTGTCCTGCTCCACCTACATTACCAGCTAAATATAAATCCATATTTTCAATTACAAAAGCATCTGAATCTGTAGCATTTGCGGAATGATTAACATACACTGTATAGTCAGGACGTGGACTGGCAATAGTAGGACTCAGACTTGAATCAGCACCTGAATATCCATAACCATTAACATATCCTCCCCCTGTTCCAGGTTTAAATCCATTCCAGATTGTACTTCTATTGCTAGGAGTACTTCCACTTGCATTCGATGTCCATGAATTTCCTGAAGTCGACACATATGAACTTGTCAAATTTTTATGTGTAAATGAAAAATCTAAAAACGGACTTGCATTTGGTGATATTCCTGGAACGCTTACTGTTGGTGCTATTACCGTAACCGTTTCAATTCCCTTAGGTTCTTCTGCAAGAATAGAAATATTTGGAGTAGTAGGTGCTCCAATCTTAGGTAAATTAATATTCAAAGCAGTTTTATGAATATCCTTAGGCTTAACCGCAGCATCCACTGGTACCGCCGAAATTGGTTCAATAACTTTATTATTTAAAGCTGTTGTTCCATATTTTTCCACCATCGAATGTTCCGAATTTACTGCTGGCATCTCTTTTGTATTTAATATTTTCTGTTTTGTCTCCACGACCTTTGTATTTTTCCTTGCCAGTCGTTGTAGAAGAAATTCATTCCATATTGCCAGTTACTCCAAGGCGATTTTTACTGCTTGGTCTCCTTGTTCCATTAACTGAATCAATTCTAAATTGTAATTTTTTTTACTAATTTGTCGTTTTTCTGATTTGACTTTTTAAATTCCTGTCGCATATCGCCTATTGAAGTCGATATTTCTTGTCTTTTAGTTTGAATTGCTTTTATCTGTCGGTGTTACATCAGAAAAAAACCTAGTATTCCGCATAACAAAAATACGAACAACATTTGTTCTGTATATTTAAAATCTTTACATCTCTTTGCAAAAGCTTTTTAAATCTTTCGACAATTTTCTTAGGTCATTAGTCATTACATATCACCCCATTTAAAAATTTGTAACTTCCTAAAACTACTCTTTAAATTGTTATTATTAACTTTTTCTATTAGAATAATAAATTAAAATGAAAAAGTTAAAGAAAAAAAGACAGTATTTATTTTTTTAGTTTATTTTCTCGTAGAAAAAAATATAATAATTGAACTTAAAAAGCTAGTTTCATTGTAATACATTGTGTAAAAAAACATTTATTAATACAATAAAATTATATAGTTTAAGTTAGCTATACCTTAGTATAACATACAATTAAATAATAAAAAAATTTTTTTAATTTTATTATTTTACTCTTTTTACTCTTATAATTTCTCTGAAAGTACCTAAATATAATTGACAATTGATTTGTATTTTTGATAAAATTAAAAAGATATAAAAAGGGAGGAGCATCATGAAAACTAGGAAAAAAACGGCTACCAATCGGTGTTTCTGATTTCAAGGAAATCATTACAAAAATTACTACTATTTTGATAAAAACAAAAATTTATTGAAAATATTTTTAGACGACGGCTCAAAAGTAAAATTATTTACTCGTCCAAGAAGATTTGGAAAAACGTTAAATATATCAATGTTACGATACTTTTTTTGATGTTAAAAACAAAGAGGAAAAATAGAAAATTATTCGATGGATTAAATATTTCTAAAAAGTGAATATTTTACAGAACAAGGGAATTATCCAGTAATTTCGATTTCGTTTAGAAATTATGATGAAGAAAAATTGGGAAAAATGGATTTAAAAACACTAAAAAAGAAATCAAACGACTGTACAATCAATTTCAATTCTTAAGAGAAAAATTTGAATAACATTGACTCAAAAAGATTTTGATGCGATTTGCTTAAAGGAAGATGAAGCAGAATGGCAAGAGGCTCTTTTTGAATTTATCAAAAATATTTGTACGAATATTACAGAAAGAAAGTCATACTCTTGATAGATGAATACGACCAACCGATAATAGATTCTTACATAAAGGGTTATTACAACAAGGCAATTAGTTTTTTCAAAACATTTTTATGGCTTAGTTTTAAAAGACAATGAATATCTTGAAATGGGGATTATGACTGGTATTTTTAAGAGTTGCGAAAGAAAAATATTTTTTTCAGGGTTGAATAATTTGGAAGTTCACACGATTTCGGATAGTGAATTTACAGAATATTTTTGGAATTATAGAAAATGAAGTGGAAGAATCATTGAAAGATTTTGATTTAGAATATGAATTAAGTGACGTTCAGAGATGGTATAACGGGTATTTGTTTGGCGATACAAAAGTATACAATCCATGGTCAATTATTAATTTTTTTAAAGAAAGGAAAAATTGAAACCTTACTGGGTAAATACAAGCGGAAATGGCTTTGATAAAATTATATTTACAAAAATTGAAAGATGAAATTTTTTTGAGGATTTTTCAAAATTATTAAATCAAAAAAACTATTTCAAAGAGAATTAACGACAATATGACTTTTGGAAATTTAGAAGCTAATTTTTAAGAAAAATATTTGGAATCTGTTTTTCATAGTGGATATCTAACTTTAGCCGAAGAATATGATATGATGAAAAATGTAAATGTAAAAATTCCAAATAATGAAATTTTAGAAATGTTTTCTGAAATGTTTATTGAAATATATTTTAAGAATTCTGATAATTTTTTTAGATATGACAGATGCTTTTAAAAATGGAAATATTGAAAAATTTAAACTAGAATTAAATAAAAATTTTACTTGAAAAATACAGGAATTTTTCGATGTCAGTGGAACTTACAAAGAACAATTTTATCATGGACTTATACTTGGAATAATTTTTGATTTTAAGAAACGAATATGAAATTACATCAAATGGCTTTTGCTGGAAAAGGTAGATATGATCTACTTTTGAAACCTAAAAAAATATTTTTAGATGGAAAAAGAAGGAATTATTTTTTTGAATTAAAAAAATTTTAAATAGCTCGGAAAATTTAAGTAATGATAATATCCATGAAAAAAACTTGAGAACGAGTGTGAAATTGCATTAAAGCAAATTGAAGAAAAAGAATATAGTTTCAGTACTAAAAATGCTGGGGTTGAGAAAATTTTTAAAAATTGGAATTGCATTTTTTTGGGAAAGAATTTGAGATAAAGTATGAAAGAGAATAATTAAAGTAAAATTATAAAAAAAGGGAGGATTATTATGAAGATTAGAAAAAAACGGCTACCAATCGGTGTTTCTGATTTCAAAGAAGTCATTACAAAAAAACTACTACTACTTCGATAAAACAAAAATTTATTGAAAATATTTTTAGACGATGGCTCAAAAAGTAAAATTATTTACTCGTCCAAGAAGATTCGGAAAAAAACGTTGAATATATCAATGTTACGATACTTTTTGATGTTAAAAAAACAAAGAAGAAAACAGAACGTTATTTGAAGGTTTGAATATTTCTAAAAGTGAATATTTTTACAGAACAAAGGAAATTATCCAGTAATTTCGATTTCGTTTAGGAATTATGATGAAGAAAATTGGGAAAATGGATTTAAAAACACTAAAAAGAAATCAAACGACTGTATAATCAATTTCAATTCTTAAGAGAAAATTTGAATAACATTGACTCAAAAGATTTTGATGCGATTTGCTTAAAGGAAGATGATGCTGAATGGCAAGAGTCTCTTTTAAATTTATCAAAATATTTATACGAGTATTACGGAAAAAAAGTCATACTCTTGATAGATGAATACGACCAACCGATAATAGATTCTTACATAAAGGGTTATTACAACAAGGCAATTAGTTTTTTTCAAAACATTTTATGGCTTAGTTTTTAAAAAGACAATGAATATCTTGAAATGGGGATTATGACTGGTATTTTTGAGGGTTGCGAAAGAAAATATTTTTTTCAGGGTTGAATAATTTGGAAGTTCACACGATTTTTGGATAGTGAATTTACAGAATATTTTGGAATTATAGAAAATGAAGTGGAAGAATCTTTGAAAGATTTTGATTTAGAATATGAATTACGTGACGTTCAGAGATGGTATAACGGGTATTTGTTTGGCGATACAAAAGTATACAATCCATGGTCAATTATTAATTTTTTTAAAGAAAAGGAAAATTGAAACCTTACTGGGTAAATACAAGTGGAAATGGTTTGATAAAAATTATATTTAAAAAAAATTGAAAAATGAAATTTTTGAGGATTTTTCAAAATTATTAAAAAAAGGAAACGGTTTTAAAAAAAGAATTAATGACAATATGACCTTTTGAAAATTTGGAAACTAACTTTGAAAAAAATATTTGGAATCTATTTTTTTCACAGCGGATATTTAACTTTAGCAGAAGAATATGATACGATGAAAAAAATGTAAATGTAAAAAAATTCCAAATAATGAAATTTTTAGAAATGTTTTCTGAAATGTTTATTGAAGTTTATTTCAAGGATTCAGAAAACTTCTTAGATATGACAGATGCTTTTAAAAAAATGGGGATATCGAAAAAAATTTAAACTAGAATTGAATAAAATTTTTATTAGAAAATACAGGAATTTTTCGACGTTGGTGGAACTTACAAAGAACAATTTTACCACGGTCTTATGCTTGGAATAATTTTAATTTTAAGAAATGAATATGAAATTACGTCAAATGGTTTTTGCTGGAAAAGGTAGATATGATCTACTTTTTGAAACCTAAAAATATTTTAGATAGAAAAGAAGGGATTATTTTTCGAATTAAAAAAATTTTAAATAACTCAGAAAAATTCAAGTCATGATAAGATTCTTGAAAAAAACTTGAGAATGAGTGTGAAATTGCATTAAAACAAATTGAAGAAAAAGAATACACTTCTACTTTGAGAAATGCTGGAGTTGAGAAAGTTTTTAAAAATTGGGATTGCATTTTTTGGGGAAAGAATTTGAGATAAAGTATGAAAGAGAATAATTAAATTAAAAATAATTAGAAAAAGGAGGATCATTATGAAAGATTAGAAAAACGGCTACCAATCGGTGTTTCTGATTTCAAAGAAATTATTACAAAAAAAATTACTACTACTTCGATAAAAACAAAATTTATTGAAAATATTTTTAGACGACGGTTCAAAAGTAAAATTATTCACTCGTCCAAGAAGATTTGGAAAAACATTGAATATATCTATGTTAAAAATACTTTTTTTGATGTTAAAAACAAGGATGAAAATAGAAAAATTATTTGAAGGCTTGAATATTTCTAAAAGTGAATATTTTTTTCAGAACAAGGAAATTATCCAGTAATTTCGATTTCGTTTAGAAATTATGATGAAGAAAAATTGGGAAAATGGATTTAAAAACATTAAAAAGAAATCAAACGACTGTACAATCAATTTCAATTCTTAAGAGAAAATTTGAATGACATTGACTCAAAAGATTTTGATGCAATTTGCTTAAAGGAAGATGATGCAGAATGGCAAGAGTCTCTTTTGAATTTATCAAAATATTTGTACGAATACTACGGAAAGAAAGTCATACTCTTGATAGATGAATACGACCAGCCAATAATAGATTCTTACATAAAAGGCTATTACGACAAAGCAATTAGCTTTTTTTAAAACGTTTTTATGGTTTGGTATTGAAAGATAATGAATACCTTGAAATGGGGATTATGACTGGTATTTTTAAGAGTTGCGAAAGAAAATATTTTTTTCAGGGTTGAACAATTTGGAAGTTCACACGATTTTTGGATAGTGAATTTACAGAATATTTTTGGAATTATAGAAAATGAAGTGGAGGAATCATTAAAAGATTTTTAATTTAGAATATGAATTAAGTGACGTTCAAAGATGGTATAACGGATATTTATTTGGTGACACAAAAGTATATAATCCGTGGTCTATTATTAATTTTTTTAAAAGAAAGGAAAATTAAAAACCTTATTGGGTAAAACACAAGTGGAAATGGCTTGATAAAAATTATATTTACAAAAATTGAAAGATGAAATTTTTTGAGGATTTTTTCAAAATTGTTGAATAAAGAAGAAATTTTTGAAACGATTAATGACAGTATGACTTTTGGAAATTTAGAAGCTGATTTTGAGAAAAATATTTGGAATCTATTTTTCATAGCGGTTATTTGACTTTAGCCAAAGAATACGATGAAATCAATGAAGAAGTTTACTTAAAAATTCCAAATGAAGAAATTTTTAAAAAAATGTTTTCAAAAATGTTTATCGACGTTTATTTCGGAAAATTCTAATAATTTTTTTCAAAATTCGCAAAACGCATTAAAAAAATGGGGATATCGAAAAATTTAAGTTTGAATTAAATAAAATTTTACTTGAAAATACAGGTATTTTTCGATGTCAGCGGAACTTATAAAGAACAATTTTTATCACGGACTTATGCTTGGAATAATTTTGATTTTAAGAAATGAATATGAAATTACATCAAATGGTTTTGCTGGGAAAGGTAGATATGATTTGCTTTTTGAAACCTAAAAATATTTTAGATGGAAAAAGAAGGAATTATCTTTGAATTAAAAATTTTAAATAACTCAGAAAAATTTAAGTAATGATAATAAGATTCATGAAAAACTCACGAACGAGTGTGAAATTGCATTAAGACAAATTGAAGAAAAAGAATACACTTCTACTTTGAGAAATGCTGGGGTTGAGAAAATTTTAAAAATTGGGATTGCATTTTTGGGGAAAGAATTTGAGATAAAGTATGAAAGAGAATAATTAAAAAGGGAGGATTATTATGAAAACTAGAAAAAACGGCTACCAATTGGTGTTTCTGATTTCAAAGAAATTATTACAAAAATTACTACTACTTCGATAAAACAAAATTTATTGAAAATATTTTTGAGACGACGGCTCAAAAGTAAAATTATTTACTCGTCCAAGAAGATTTGGAAAAACGTTGAATATATCTATGTTACGATACTTTTTGATGTTAAAAACAAAGAAGAAAAACAGAACGTTATTTGAAGGCTTGAATATTTCTAAAAGTGAATATTTTTTCAGAACAAGGGAATTATCCAGTAATTTCAATTTCGTTTAGAAATTATGATGAAGAAAATTGGGAAAATGGATTTAAAAAGCATTAAAAAGTGTTATAAAGCGATTGTATGGAGACTACAAATTTTTTTGACAGAAAAATGGATGATATTGAAACTGAAGAATTTAATTCTGTTCGACGAGGTCTTGATTCAGTCGAATGGGAAATAACTCTCCTTAATTTATCAAAATATTTGTATGAATATTACGGAAGGAAAGTTATAATTTTTAATTGATGAATATGACCAACCGATAATAGATTCTTACATAAAAGGCTATTACGACAAAGCAATTAGCTTTTTCAAAAGTTTTTATGGTTTGGTTTTGAAAGACAATGAATATCTTGAAATGGGGATTATGACGGGTATTTTTAAGAGTTGCGAAAGAGAATATTTTTTCAGGGTTGAATAATATAAAAGTTCATAGTATTCTTAATAAACGTTTTACAGAATATTTTGGAATTTTAGAAACTGAAGTGGAAGATGCTCTAAAAGATTTTGGATTAGAATACGATTTATTAGATGTTCAAAAATGGTACAACGGATATTTATTCGGCGATACAAAAAGTGTATAATCCGTGGTCTATTATTAACTTTTTTTGGACGAAAAAAGACTCGGAGCTTATTGGGTAAATACAAGTGGAAACGGCTTAATTCATCTATATTTACAAAAATTGAAAGACGAAATTTTTTTGAAGATTTTTCAAAATTGTTGAATAAAGAAGAAATTTTTGAAACGATTAATGATAGCATGACTTTTGGAAATCTAGAAGCTGATTTTGAGAAAAATATTTGGAATCTATTTTTTTCATAGCGGTTATTTGACTTTAGCCAAAGAATACGATGAAATTAATGAAGAAGTCTACTTAAAAATTCCAAATGAAGAAATTTTTAAAAATGTTTTCAAAAATGTTTATTGATGTTTATTTTGGAAACTCTAATAATTTTTCAAAAATTTGCAAATGCATTAAAAAAATGGGATATCAAAAAAATTTAAGTTTGAACTAAATAAAATTTTTACTAGAAAATACTGGAATTTTCGACATCAGTGGAACTTATAAAGAACAGTTTTATCACGGACTTATGCTTGGAATAATTTTTGATTTTTAAGAAACGAATATGAAATTACATCGAATGGCTTTTGCTGGAAAAGGTAGATATGATCTACTTTTTGAAACCTAAAAAAATATTTCAAATGGAAAAGAAGGCATTATTTTTGAATTAAAAATTTTAAAGAATTCAGAAAATTTAAATAGCGATAAAATTCATGAAAAAAACTTGAAAATGAATGTAAAATCGCATTAAAAGCAAATTGAAGAAAAAGAATATGTTTCAGTACTAAAAAAATGCTGGAGTTGAGAAAGTTTTTAAAAATCGGGATTGCGTTTTTTTGGGAAAGAATTTGAGATAAAGTTTGAGAGAGATGATTAATAAATATCATTCATTCTTATTCATCACATAAAATTCAAAAAAATACGTCTTTTTATTTGAAAAACATAAATACTAGGCGTATTTTTTAATTTTCTATAATATGGAATGAAACTTGGTTTTTGTATCTTTTTCTCTATTTCCAAAAAAATTTTTATGAACAAATTTTTGCAATAAAATATGAAAAGAATAATGCTTGTAACAACATCAGTTGTCCAGTGACGCAACAAATAAATACGGCTTATTCCTACTAAAAATTCCTAAGACAAATAACGGTATTTTTTATTGCTTTTACTTTTTATGATAAAAGATAAAAATCCAAATTGTTCCCCAAATAGTGATTGTGTGTCCTGATGGAAAAAGATACATAACTTCCTTTCCAATATGAAGTATTTTTTAATCAAAAGTCATAATTCCATAAAACTTATCAGGATTTACAGTTATCGACGGTCTTGCTCTTGCGAATAGAACTTTCATTACATTCACTGTAATTTGAGTAGAAAGCAAAGTAAAAATTACTGCTAAAATATATTTTTCAAAATAATTATATTTCTTTTTATTGATTAAAAAGAATGATAGCAATACAACTGTAAGCAACAATTCAAAATATCCTTCTCCAAATTTAGTAATAAAACGAAAAAAATTTTTTTCAGTAATTTCTGAATGGCGAAAAATACTTGACTCTGAAGTATATGATAAATGTTTAAAAAGAACTTATCTACAGAAAAATATAATTTGTTAATTTCAATTGTATCACTTCTCCTTCTTTGTATTTATAAAAAAATTATTAGTTTATTTGATTTATATCTTTTTTATTTTTTTCCAAAAATTAGGATATAATATTTTTAATATAGCTTATAATACCACAAAAATAAATTTTTTTAAATGAATTTAAACTGAATAAATTTTTTAGAAAAGGAAAAATAAAAAGAATAATGGGGAAAATATTAGTTGTTGAAGATGATAAAAAAATATCAAGAATTTTAAAATTGCAGTTGGAGCGTAAAAATCATGAAATTACGGTAATCGAAAATGGAATTGATGCTTTGAATGAAATTGATAACAAGAGGGATTTTTATGATTTGATGCTTTTTGGATTTGGGGCTTCCTTTGATGGAAGGAATGATGTCTGTAAAAATGTTAGAAAAAAATATCTAAAGTTCCAATAATCGTTGTTTCTGCGAAAAATAACATTGAAGAAAAAGTTGATTTACTGAAATCTGGAGCGAGTGATTATGTTACGAAACCTTTTTGATTTTCTTGAGCTTGAAGCAAGAATTGATATAAATATTAGAAAAAAATAAAATTTCTGAAATCGTTTATAAAACTTTAAGATTAAATTCAGAAAATTATTCTGTTTATTTGGAAGAAATGCCTATTTTATTGACAAAAAACGGAATTTGAACTGGTTAAACTTTTGATTGAAAATAAAGAAGAAATCGTTTCACGAGATAAAATTGTTGAAAAAAATATGGGATTGGGAAGCAAGTGACAATCTGCTTTGACAGTACGATTAAAAAAATCAGAAAAATTAGGAAAAGAAAAAAATTAAAACTGTGAGAGGAATTGGATACATTTTAAAAAAATATGAAAAATAAAATCAAAAAAATAAAAAGATGAAATAATTTTTGCAAATACAATAAGTCTAGCTTTTATTTCATTTATAATCATTTTTAGGAATGACTATATTTTTTTAGTTCATAAAGCTGTTGAAGCCGAAACTGAGGAAATGGACAAGCTAGTTTTACCCACTATCAAAAAAATTAAATAATGTTACAACTGATAAATTGAAAGAAACTTATAAAAAAATTACGATTATGCAGACAAACAATATATTTCTCTTGCAGTTGAAAAAAATGGGAATTTTATTTATTTAACGGACGACGAAAAATCGTTCGGATTTTTAAAAAGATTGAAGCGAATAAACTTGAAACAAAATGGGACAGATTTGTTCTACAAAAGAATTTACACTGTGAACAATACAAAATATTATGCAATAAGAAATTTTAAATTTATGGAAGCACACGAAATTTTTGTATGTTATGCTTTTAATGTTTGTTTTAATTACAATTTCGATTATCGTAATTTCCAAAATTGTAGCCGAAAATGTATTAAACCCTTTAACAAATATAATTTCTCAAAGTATAGAAATGAGGAATCACAATATCGACGCTCAATTGACAAAGACAAGAGATGACGAAATTGGAGAATTAATTGATGTTTTGAATGAAACTTTTAAGAAAAAAAGAGGAAATTATCAAAAGTCAAAAACATTTTTCTTCTGATGTATCACATGAATTGAAAAACCCCACTCTCCATACTGAAAGGATACTTGGATGTTTTTAAAATGGGGAAAAGATGACGAAAAATTGTTAGAAGAAGCTATTGAAAAACATGGATATCGAAATAAAAAAATATTGAAAGAATTATAAATACGCTATTTTTAAGTTCCAATCTTGAAAAATTACTATTAAAAAAAGAAATTATCAATGTAAAACAACTTTTTGAAAAATAAAAAAAGATTATGAACTTTTGAATATTGAAAGAGAGATTTTTAGTAAAATCTGATGATAATGTTAACATTTTTTTGTTGATAAAAACTTAATTTTCAGAAGTTTTTGATGGATTGATTGATAATAGTATAAAATATTCTAATGGAAATATTGAATTAATTGCCAAAGAAAGTGAAATAATCAAAATTATCGTAAGAAATTACGGAGAAGGAATTCCTGAAGAAGAAAAGAAAAATATTTAATCGTAATTTTCAAGGAAAAAAATGCAAAAAAAGGAGCAGGACTTGGACTTTCTATTATACGAGATATTATTTTTGCTAAATGATGGAGAAATTTATTTGGAAAATAGAAAAGACGGAATTGATGTGAGAATGGAATTTAAAAAAAGTTGAAATTGAAGAATAAAAATAACACAGAGTGGCTACAACCACTCTGAAATTATTTATGTAAAAATAATT
>BNJV01001970.1_pt1 | contig 13907 bp, 17 predicted proteins | sample 8540591 | NCBI WGS metagenome assembly BNJV01 (sample SAMD00202457, study PRJDB9452) | human saliva metagenome | host: Homo sapiens
GTCTTATAAAAAAATTCTTTGATGTATTCTAGCATAAAAAGACTTACTTTTTCCATTTTATAGGGAAGATTTTTAATGTAAAATATTTTTGCATTAAAAACTGCATAATTCCTCATACAGTTTTAATGCCGGTGGCGAGACTCGAACTCGCACACCCTTTCGAATAACAGATTTTGAGTCTGTCGCGTCTGCCATTCCGCCACACCGGCTCATTACCTGACAATATTAGCATATGAGGCGCAATATTTGCAAGTAATTTTTATTGTTTACTCTTTTCTTCCTGCAAAACAAATATACCCAAGTTCCCTTTTTATTATCCATCATAAAAGAGCGCATTCTCTGAAAAATATTCCTTTATTAAATTCCTGTAATCCTGTTTTTATAATACTTAATGCCTCGAATATTCCCTCATCTTTCATCATTCCCGGAATACTCATAAGTGTCATAGGGCCTGTTTTACTTTCCACTTTTAAATCCGACACTTTCAAAGCAGGATTCCCAACCATCGCTCAAAAGAGGTTCAACATTTACATTTATAGCTCTGCTAAGTCCTATTCGAAGCTCCTTCGCCCTTTCATTATTATCTGTAATTAAAACCACATCCTGAGTTACTACCATTCCACCCGGTTTTAATACCCTATAATACTCTCTTAAAAGCTTTTCCTTTTGATCTCCCAAAAGCATTGTAAGCATCGCTTCATTAATCACCACATCAAAGCTCTCATCTTCAAAAGGCAGATCAAATGCATTTCCACATATGGCTTTTACTTTGTTCTCCAATCCGTTATCTTTTATTTTCTTCTCAGCCTTTTCAATTGCCTTCTCATCAAGATCCACCCCCACAATATCACATCCATATTTTTTTGCTATATGAACTAAAAGTAGTCCCCATATTGCAGGCAACCTCAAGAACTTTTGAGTCCTCATTAATATCAGCCTTTTCAAGCAGCCAGTTAGTTGCCTCTATTCCTCCCGGTCTAAGCCTTGTCTTACCAATTCTTGCCAGAAATTCATGTCCTTTTTCCGCCATAATAATCCTCCTGTATATAAAAACTATAGCTAATTTAGTTAGGTTTCACTAACCAAATTATAACATATTGTTTTCTAAATATACAGGAAATTAATCATATTTATGTATTTTTATATAGTACAAAGCTTAATACAACACAAATCAACTCAGTTACCAAAAACGCGCTCCATATTCCCTTCAAACCGAAAGTCTTTGATCCGATAAACATTACCGGAACCAACACCACAAGCTGTCTGCAAAGATTTATTAATATACTTTTTCCCTACATTCTTTGTGGACTGCATATATGATGCAATCATTGTGGTAATTCCAACAAATACATAGCTTAAACTCATTACTCTGATACCGAAAATTCCAAATTCAAGAACTTCATCAGGAGTATTGAAAGTCATCAATATATTTTTTGTAAATACCCAGAGCAGTACTATACTTATTGATGTAAGTATTATTGCCACAATTGTTCCTATCCTTAAACTCTCCTTCAACCTGTCTTCTCTCGCTGCTCCGTAATTATAACTCATTACAGGTATACATCCCTGTATAAGTCCGTTCAGCGTCATTATAACCATCTGTTGTATCTTAAAGTATGCTCCGAAAAATGCTATAGCAAGCTCTGAGTATTGTTTTAAGAAAAGATTGGTATTATATACCATAGCGGCTCCAAGCACATTCATAATAAAAGACGGAAATCCCACCACAAATATATCTCTTACATGTTTTAAATGTATCCTGAAATATTTTAAACCAAGTTCAACCTTTTGTTTTTGGAATATAAGCACCAAAAATGCAAGTATTGTAGATACCGTATATCCCATAACAGTGGCAATCGCCGCACCTCTTACTCCCATCGGTTTAAATCCGAAATATCCGAAAATAAGTATCGGATCGAATATCAAATTTGTTAAAACACCTGCTATCTGGAAACACATGGGAGCCAGCATATTCCCTGTACCCTGCAACACTTTTTGTATACAAATATGTACTGCACATGGAATTGCCATAAATACACATATATCCATATATGCCATTGCCAAATCAACAGTTTCAGGATCACTTGTAAACGAGAGTATAAATCCCTTCATAATATTCATTGTTATGAGGGTTACAATACTGCTTACTACAAATGATACGACTATACCGTTTGCCACTATAGTATTTGCTTTTTCCTCCTCTTTTTCACCAAGATACTTTGCCACAAGCACACTTACTCCTACTCCAATCCAAATAGCTATAGCAATATAAAGTGTGGTAATAGGAAAAATTATTGACACAGCGCTTAATGATTTCTCGCTGACACATGATACAAATATACAATCCAAAAGATTATAAGAGTATTGCATACACATAGAAATAAGAGGCGGTATGGACATCTTTAAAATTAGAGATTTTATCGGTTCCACCTCCATTTTATTTTTCACACGTACTTCTTCCATATCTCCTCCTTAATTTTTCAAACTTTAAATAAACAAAATCAGGGGCAGCATAAGCCACCCCATATTCAAAATTACCGACAATCGACTATAATGTAAACTCTCCCGATTCTATACTTGAAACAAGAGCCGGTATGATTTCTTTTAAATCACCTACAATGCCATAATCACAAATATCAAATATAGGTGCATTTTTATCTGTGTTTATTGCAACAATATACTTTGACTCACTCATTCCTGCCAAATGCTGTATAGCTCCCGATATACCGCAAGCAATATAAAGATCGGGTCTTACTGTAGTTCCTGTTTGTCCAACTTGATGAGAAGAATCTATCCACCCTGCATCCACACAGGCACGTGATGAACCGACTTCACCGCCCAAAGCTTTAGCCAGACTTTCAATCAAAGCAAAGCCCTCTTTGTTTTTTATACCTCTTCCTCCGGATACTATAATCTTGGCATCTGTCAGATTTACTCGTTCTTTATCATGTTCAATTGTTCCTAACAGTTTTGTTCTTATATCCACTTCTTTAAGTTCAGGAACAATTTTTTCAAAAATTGCACCCGACTTGCCTGTTTTCTTGGCTCTTGCCATTACTCCCGGTCTTACTGTAGCCATTTGAGGTCTGTTTTTAGGACATATAATAGTCGCCATAATATTTCCGCCAAAGGCCGGTCTTGTCATAAGAAGCTTCTTATCTTCTGCATCCACCTCGAGTCCGGTACAATCTGCAGTAAGTCCTGTTCCAAGTCTTGCAGCAAGTCTCGGTCCTATGTCCCTGCCGATTGAAGTTGCCCCTACTAAGAGCACTTCAGGTTTTCTTTTCTTTACTTCTTTTGATATTACCTCAACAAAACCCAATGTGGAAAAGTCTTTTAAAAGCTCATGTTCTACATAGTATACCGTATCAACATCATACTCAAGAAGTTCCTTTGCAGCCTCTTCTATATTGTATCCCGGCACAATAACTGCAAGTTGCTTTCCAAGCTCATTTGCAAGTTTTCTTCCCTCACCCATAAGTTCCAATGTTATAGGTAATATCTTACCGTTTACAGATTCCGCAAGTACCCATACATCTTTATAGTCATTAAGATTAATGTCTTGATTTACCTTTGCTCTTTCCACTACTTGGCACCTCCGGACTGTATCAATTTATTTTCGTATAGTTTTGTTAAAAGAAGTTTAGCCTTTTCCATAGCTGTATTTCCTTCTATAAACTCACTATGTTTTTCTTTTACAGGTACAAATGAGCGATGTACATTTGTAGGTGAACCCTTAATACCTATCTGTGTTTCATCTACATTTAAATCATCAAAGGTCAACACCTCTACCAACTCCTCATCGCTCTCATAAGCCTTGAAGATTCCCTTTACACTTGGATATCTTACAGTGTTAAGCTCCTTAATAGCTGTAATAAGTGCCGGAAGTTTAACTTCAAATTCATAGTCCTTTGATTCACAATATCTCTTAACTGTTACCGCACCGTCTTTTAGTTTCAGCTCTTTGGCATATGTCACCTGTGGAATATTAAGGAATTCCGCTATTTCAGGTCCAACCTGTGCGGTATCACCGTCTATAGCCTGTCTACCGCATATTATAAGGTCATAACCTCCGATTTTTTCTATAGCAGCCGCCAATATAGTTGCTGTAGCCCAAGTATCGGATCCGCCGAATTTTCTGTCACTTATAAGATAAGCGCTGTCCGCACCCATAGCCAAAGCTTCAAGCAAAGCCTCTTTTGCCTGCATAGGTCCCATACTAAGTACAACGACCTGCGCACCTTTTTCGTCCTTTAACCTTAATGCCGCTTCAAGGGCATTTTTATCATCAGGATTTATTATGCTCTCCACTCCGTCTCTGATAAGTGTTTTTGTCTCAGGGTTAATCTTGACCTCACTTGTATTTGGCACCTGCTTTATACATACAATGATTTTCATAATACCCCCTATTTCAGCACTTCTCTGGCTATAACAACCTTGTGAATCTCTGAAGTACCTTCGTATATTTCTGTTATTTTTGCATCACGATACATTCTTTCTAAAGGATAATCTCTCATATATCCATAACCGCCATGTATCTGCAATGCTTTATCTGTTACTTCAACAGCTACTTTTGATGCATTAAGCTTCGCCATTGCCGCCTCTTTTGTATGCGGCATACCGCTTACTTTAAGGCTTGCCGCTCTATATGTCATCCATCTCGCACATTCAACCTTTGTAGCCATTTCCGCCAGGTACCACTGTAATCCCTGCAATGAAGAAATCGAGTCTGCCGATTGTACCCTTTCCTTTGTGTACTTTACACTCTCATCAAGTGCACCTGCCGCAATTCCCACAGCCTGTGCGGCAATTCCTATTCTCGCACCGTCAAGTGCAGTCATTGCAATCTTAAATCCCTTTCCAAGAGGACCGATAAGATTTTCTTTAGGAACTCTGCAATTATCAAATATCAGCTCTGCCGTCTCAGATCCGTGCAGTCCCATCTTATCTTCAATCTTACCTATTGAAAATCCCGGAGTTCCACGCTCCACAAGTATACAGCTAAGCCCCTTAGTCTTTAATTCAGGTGATGTAAGGGCAAATACCAATACATACTTTGCCAAACCGCCGCCTGTTATAAAGCATTTTGTACCGTTTAGAACATACTCTTGTGTACTCTCATCAAATATTGCAGTTGTTCTTGCACTTCCTGCATCAGATCCGGCATTTGGCTCGGTGAGGGCAAATGCCCCCAACTCTCCACCTGCACATACTACAGGTAAATACTTTTGTTTTTGTTCTTCAGTACCGAACTTCCCGAGTACTGAAGCAAATATAGTATGTATTGAAAGTGTTGCAGCGGTAGAACCGCAATGTTTTGCTATTTCTTCTACAGCAATTATCTTTTCAATATCGCTACCGCCGCTACCTCCGTATTTTTCCTCGGTTCCTATACCTGTTAGCCCCATCTTTGTCATTTCCAGAATAGATCCTTTGAGAATTTACCGCTTCTATCTATTTCTTCAGCTCTGGGTTTTACCATATTTTCGCTGAAGTCAGCCACTGTTTTTTTCAGCATCAGCTGTGCTTTGGAAAAATTAAGATCCATTTCTTTTCCTCCACTAGATTATGCCTTCTTCTTTTAATTGCTTTAATGTTTCATCATCAAAGCCGTAAACCTCTTTATTATGTTGTCCAAGTAACGGTGCCGGAGCATCTACGCTTCCCGGTGTTTCGCTAAGCTTTATAGGACAACCCTGTCTATACATATCACCGATAGTAGGATGCTCAACATGTACCATCATTTCTCTTGCTTTGAAATGTGGATGTTCTATCGCTTCTTTCATATCAAGTATCTGTCCGCAAGGTATTCCAACCTCTTCAAACATACTCTCCACTTCAGCTTTTCCTCTTTGCTTAACCCAGTCCACAATTATCTCGTGTAAACCGTCATTGTAATTTTTAATTCTCAAATCATTGGTTGCAAATTTCTCATTCGTAACAAGATCAGGTCTTCCGATCACATCACAGAATACCTTAAACAATTTATCTGTACCTACTCCCAAAGCAATATATCCGTCTTTAGCCTCATATACATTAAAAGGTGATACTGTCGCATCTATATTTCCCTGTCTTTGAGGTATTATTCCCTTAAGAGTTGTATATATTATCGCATTTTCAAGCAATGTAAATATAGTATCCGCCATAGCTACATCTACCTGCTGACCTTCACCTGTTACTGTTCTTCTGTAAAGAGCCATAAGTACACCGACGCAAAGATAAATTCCGGTAACATTGTCGGCTACCGATACACCGCATTTTACAGGTGGTGCATCTGTATAACCTGTAAGATTTATCATACCGCCCAAAGCCTGTGCAACAATATCATAACACGGTCTGTTTGAGAATGGACCGTACTGTCCAAATCCGCTGCCTGAAGCATAAATTATTCTCGGGTTTATCTTCTTTAATGTCTCATAGTCCACTTGTAATTTCTTTGTTACTCCGACCCTGAAGTTTTCCCACTACCACATCAGCTTCTCTTACAAGATTATAGAAAATTTCTCTTCCTTTTTCGGTCTTTAAATTAAGAGTAACTCCTTTTTTTATTTCTGTTTATAAAAGCATAAAATCCGCTCTCCCGCTATTATCATCCATTGGCGGCCAATATCTGACTGATCTCCTGTAAGAGCTCTATCTTTATAACCTCAGCACCGTTGTCGCCAAAAGTGCGGTACAGAAAAGGACCGTTATATGCATATGTGAGGTCAAGAACTTTCCAACCCCTCAAGGGCTTTGCTTTCTTTTTCTCCTTCTTTGCAGGAATAACATATTCAAAAAAATACATACTGTTGAAAGAGGAGGATCCTCCAAAACATCTATAGAGCTTTCAAACTCAGAGCTCCTCCGGGATAACCACAACCTTAAATGAACGTACTTCAATGATTGCTCTTCCGTTTTCTTCACCCAAGAGTCTTGCCTTATACTCCATATAATCTCCGGCAAAACATGGCACAAACAATCTTACTTTTCTTACCTTTGCACATCTGCTCTGATTTCCATAAACCTTGGTCATCAATCTGTTTGCGGTATCTTCCATCAAAGTAATGGATCTGGCTCCGTTTACAACTCCTCCACCGTAGAAAACATCTCTATCCGACATTCTATATCTTAATGTAACTTCAGTACCCATAATACCCCTATTAAAAGCTCAAGTTCTCTCAAGGGTCAATAACTTCACCGCTTGGCTGATTTCCACGTTGTAATTCTTTCTTTACTACAAGTACCACAGTACCTTCAGTAATCAACTTTGGAGGATCAAAATAATGCATATCTCCCGGATTGGCATCTTTGATACCCATTCTGTATGCAGGAGTTGCAACTTTATAAGTGCTTATTCTACATGTTCTTGATGTATTTCCCACCTTTAGCATCTCTGCTCTGAAATTAAGTTGGTCACCTACATATGCATCTTCATACAGTTCAACATCTGTATATCCGAGACATAATGACTCATCACCGTCATTTAATATCATCAACTCTGTTTCAACATCACCGATAAAATCAAACTGTCTTCCGAACGGTATTTTTCCGTCAACATTATTTGCATCGGCAGTTGTCATATTATAATTTAATTCCGCTACTTTTCTTACACTCATTTCACACTCTGTTCCACTATAATATTGGGGCCAAAATATTTGACCCCAAAACTTACATCATATTATTGAGCATCACACTTCAATACTGCATTTAAAAGTACACTGGCACCCTTTGTACACTGTTCAACCGGTGTAAACTCCTCTTCACAATGTGAATGTCCGTCTTTTGAAGGCACAAATATCATTGTAGTAGGCATCATATAGCTTACAAACTGTGCATCATGTCCTGCACCTGAGTTGATTCTCTGATTTGAATATCCAAGCTCATTTACAGCCTCTGTTACATAGCCTACCAGCTTCTCATCATAATAAACCGTATCTCTTGACCATGCTCTTTCATAACCTGTAGTACAGCCCACTATTTCTTTCGGCATATTCTTTATTACTTCAACTACCTGCTCTATAACCTTCGGATCCTCATGTCTTGCATCAATTGAGAACTCTACAAAATCAGGAATAACTGTATGTACATTAGGATGACATACTATCTCACCTGTAGTATATACTAATGCCTTATCAAGCTTATCCAGTTCATCATGCAAATACTGTAAAAGCTTGGCAGCTGCATATAATGCATCTTTTCTATACGGCATAGGTGTTGTTCCTGCATGATCCGACTGACCGAAGGTCTTAATTCTGTAATTTATCATTCCAAGTACACAGGTAACGATACCGATATCATTCTTTGCAGCCTCAAGGATAGGTCCCTGCTCAATATGAAGCTCAAACATAGCCTTATAATCCTTAGGATTTAATCTGTTTGCCACATCCCCCTTATAGCCGCTTGCTTCAAGAGCCTCTTTAAATGTCTTATTCTTATCAAGAACCGAGGGTTGATGCCAGCATGTCCTCATGGCTAAACTTCTTTCAATCTCTTCAGGCAAATAATCGTACAGATAACACCTGATGACATCATAGCCGGTGGATATAATGAACCTTCCTCATTGGTCCAAATCATTGCTACAAGATTGTGTTTATGTGGTATCTTCTGTTCTGCAACAGTCTCCAAGACCTCCATAGCTCCCATTACACCCAAAATACCGTCATAGTTTCCACCGTTTCTAACCGAATCTGAATGTGAAGCCATAACAATTGCAGGTAATGTAGGATCGCTGCCCTCTAATGTTGCATACATATTTGCCATATCATCGGTTTTGATTTTTGCACCGATAGCTTCCATTCTTCTTTTGAATTCAGCTCTTGCCATAAGATTTTCTTTTGAAAGAGAATATCTTGTGATACCGCCATGTCCTGCATCACCAAACTGACTCATAGTCTTGATTTTTATCTGCCATTCTATCTTCGCTACACTTATACATATTACCCCCTATTAAAACAACATATTATTTAAAATCGTACTGCCACTACCTATATATAAAGCAGTGACAGTAAAATACAATCATTAATACTTTAACTTCTAGGTACTCTCTTTACGAATCTACCCATTCCCGGCTTTCCTACAAAATCTCCGTTGTCATAGACAAGCTGTCCTCTAAGGAATGTCTTCACTGGATATCCATGAAGCTTCTTTCCTTCCCATATAGTATGGTCATAGTCGGAATGCATATTATTTACACTTATTGTAAAATCTTTATCCCTGTCATAAATAACTATATCCGCATCATTCCCTACTCTGACTCCGCCCTTCTTATCACATCCGAATATTCTTGCCGGATTTGTTGAGCAAAGAGCTACTGCCTGTGAGAAAGTGATTTTACCTGAATTAGCTGCATCAAGCATATATGGATACATATTTTCTACACCTGCACATCCGTTCGGAATCTTTGTAAAGTCGTCTATACCCCAATCCTTTTCATAACTTTGGAACGGGCAGTGATCTGTTGCAACAACATCAACCTGATTTTTCTTTATAGCTTCCCAAAGAGCCTGTCTGCTTTCCTCCCCTTTTATAGGAGGTGAACATACAAAGTTTCTTCCGTCCTCTCTCTTATATACCTCGCATGTAAACTCAAGGTACTGTGGACAGGTCTCCACATAAATAGGTACGCCCTCTTTCTTGCCTTCTATACATGCCTCAAGGCCTTCCTTGTCAGCCATATGAACAATGTAGAGCGGTGCATCCAAATGCTTACACCAATGCAAAGCTCTTCTGTCTGCTTCAGCCTCAACAAACTCCTGACGTGCCAGATAGTGATACCAAGGACTTAAGTTTCCTTCTTTTTTAAACTTGGCTTCAAAATAATCTATCATATCGGAATTCTCTGCATGAACATTTACCAATGCTCCAAGTTCCTTTGCTCTGAGAAGCAAAGTCGCAAACATTCCGTCATCTACCATCATTCCGGCTTTTTTGTATACCATGAAGCATTTGTAAGAAGTAATACCTTCTTTAACGGCTTCTTCCATCTCTTCAAGTATCTGACCGTCATTAAAGTCTGTAATAATACAATGAGATGCCCAGTCCACACATGCTTCTTTTTCAAGTATGGCTTTTTTGGAATTTACCAAATCCATAATGGTGCCGCCTTTTCTCTGAACCGGATAGTCAAATATTGTAGTAACACCTCCACAGGCTGCAGCTCTGGTACCTGAAAGGTAACTGTCGGCAGATATTGTTCCTCCAAAAGGCATAGCAAGATGAGTATGCACATCCAATGCTCCCGGAAGTACAAGCTTTCCCGTAGCATCCACTACTTCCTTTGCATCCATATCAAGATTCATTCCCATCTCAACAATCTTACCATTTTTTACACCCACATCACATGGGAACATATCTGTTGCTGTAACTACCACACCACCTTTAATAATTAAATCTAACATAAATCAACCCCCCTGATATATTATAGATAACTATTACTTTCCTTTAAATTAATTGTATGATTATCATTCTTATTCTTATATACAAGTTTACCCGGTGTTATACATTGCATTACCGGACAAACATTTAAGCAAAGATGACATCCTACACATTTATCTTCATTTATTGTCGGAACTCTGCTTGCATAGTCATATTCAATAGCCTGGTGAGCCGCATCAAAGCATGATACATAGCATCTACCACATCCGACACATTTTTCTTTATCGATCTGAACCAGTATCTTATATGATCTATCCAAATCATCAGCACCGACGATATTTCCTACAGCAGTACCCACTATATCCTGAAGTTTATTGATTCCGTAATCATTCATATAATGTGATATACCGCTTATCATATCTTCAACAATTCTATATCCATATTGCATTACTGCAGTTGTTACCTGAAGATTTGATGCACCAAGCATCAAAAATTCAAGACAATCTCTCCAGGTTTCTATACCGCCCATTCCGGTTATAGGAACTTTGCTCACAATCGGATCATGCATTAAGTCTGATATAAATCTTAGCGCAATCGGTTTTACCGCTGCTCCGGAATATCCTGATATTGCAGATTTTCCGTTTACAACAGGCATTCCTGTTCTTAAGTTTATATCAAGATTTGTAATAGATTTTACTGTATTGATTGCAGCTATTCCCTTTGCACCGCCTTCTATAGCTGCTCTTGCAGGAATCTCCATATTTCCAAGATTCGGTGTCATCTTTGCTATTATCGGCAATTTAGTACTTGAAGAAGCCACTTCACAATAATGTTTTACCAAATCAGGATTTTGTCCTACATCAGAACCCATAGTGGATGATGTCATCTGTGGACATGAGAAATTACACTCAATCATATCCGCTCCGGCCTTTTCAGACTCTTTTGCAAGTATTGCCCACTCGTCATCACTAGCGCCCATAATACTTGAAACTATCACTTTATTCGGAAAATCCTTCTTTAATTGCCTAATGAACTCAAAGTTTACTTCATTCGGCTTGTCTGAAGTCATCTCCATATTCTTAAATCCGGTCCAAGGTGTTCCCTCTTTTGAGGCTATATCAAATCTTGGGGAACATTCATTTGGTATAAAAACACTTATTGTTTTATAAAAAATACCACCCCAACCGGCTCTCAGTGCCTTAGCACACATTTCATAATTACTGCCTACAGGTGAAGAAGATAGAGGATTCTCACAATCAACACCTAAAAATTTATTGATAAATCTTTTTTCAAAGCCATATTAATCTCCTCACCTTATATAATCCAATATCTGGTAAGCCGCTTCTTTTTCCTTCATGAACAGACTCTACCACTGTTATGCCGACACCATGTAATGCGTCACCGCCGGTGAATACTCCATCACCTGCCATAAGTCCTTTATAATCCTCTACCTGGTCCTGACCTATAGCAAAGATAACCATATCCGCCTTAAGTGTCATCTCATTATCATCCTTCATTCCCTTTGCAACAAGAGCCGTTACATGACCGTTTTCCCCACAGATCTTTTCAGGCGCAAATCCTGTATAAATAGGAATTCCCATCTCTCTTACAAAAGAAATCTCTTCAATATTTGCAGGTGCTTCTTCTATAGTTCTTCTATAGCAGATACATGTTTTCTCAGCACCCAATTGTCTTGCGGTTGTAGCACAATCCATCGCTACATCACCACCACCGATTACAATTACTCTCTCCGGAAGCTCTTTTGTCTCACCGGTTCTTGCTTTAAACAAGAAATCAATAGCCGATTCAACGCCCTTAAGCTCGCTTCCTTCTACTGCAACCTTCTTTGAATCCCAAAGTCCGACTCCGACAAATACGGCGTCATACTCACTCTTTTAGCTTAGGAATATCTTCAAATTTTATTTCCTTATTAAATTCAAACTTTACTCCCAGCTCTTTTTATAAGTTCTATATCCAAAATCTACAACTCTGTCGGGAAGTCTTGTAGGTGTAATACCATATCTCAAAACTCCACCGGCCTTAGCCTGCTTTTCAAAAACAGTTGTATCCACTCCTGCAAGTGCAAGCTCTCTTGCGCAAGCAAGTGATGCAGGTCCGGCACCTATCAATGCAACTCCGATTTTATTTCCCGCACTGACAAATTTTTGCCGACATAGCCTGCTCTTCTTCAACCAGATATCTTTGTATTTTACCAATCTGAATCGGCTTATCTATTCCACATCTGCTACACTCTTCTTCACACATTCTGTCATAAGGACATACCCAAGCACATGAACCACCTAACGGATTATTTTCTCTTATTGTTTCCGCAGCACCTTTTATGTTCTTAAATCTCAGTGAGCGAATGAACTTAGCCGGATCTGTCCCCGCAGGACATCCCTTAGAACAAGGTGCATCTTCACATAGAAGACACCTGGATGCTTCCTCCATGGCAAGTCTGTAATTAAAGCCTTCAGACTTCTCCATGCCATATGCCAATTTTAAAATTTTGCTCATATTAAAACCCCTTACTTTTTGATTCTTAATCCTCTAAAAATTTAGCTATGACCCAGTCTTTTTTATCGGTCTTCTTGAAAAACTTTGCTAAAATAAATCTTCCCAGATAATCTGATGCGAGCCCAACGATATTTCCCAGGATAAAGCAAATAATAAGCATTTTCCAATTACCACCTGATGCAAATGCACTGAAGCCGCCCATAAATGTGCAAGTTGCAAATCTGGTCAAATCACAATGAGTGATATAAATGATAACTCCACTGAAAATTCCTGTTATCAATCCGTTAAACCATAGACTTCCATTTACATTTACACATAGCCAAATGATGGTACATCCTATAAAGATTCCTGCCATATTACTGCACAATGATCTGATAAAACCGTTTTTACCACAACCGGCTGCATAATAAGATGTACATCCTGCAAAGCCTACCCAAGTTGCTATCAGCGGACCTGCAAACATAGCTGATATATATGTCCATAGACCACATACAATTATGTTTGATATGGTATTTGATATAATAAAATCCCGCCATACTGTCCTCCTTTCCTACATATTTTATTTTTAAAAATGTTAAATAATTAACTATTACTTGTTTAAGAACTTATTTTATTTAATTATTATCTTAGAATATACAGCTATTGTATATTCAAGTTAAATTACTGAATTTAATATATATTTTATCTGTATTTCATTTTTGTCTCCTATAAATTTATTACTCAAAAGCATAAATTTACATATAATTAATTCAACAAAAAGCTACTATAAGTCTTCTTTTGTGCATATTGCTATTTTTGAAAGTAATCTTACACAATATCGAATTTATATTTTTGTTAGTTATGCCTATCACAAAGTTTTTTCTCAACGGATTTTTACATAACAAAAAGTCTCCACCAGGTGGAGACTTTTAATATACTACCATTATATTTTATATAATTTAATTTCTCGGTTTTACCGGAACTATTATTTTTACTATATGTTGCTCTAGTATTTGGCGAGATCTACAGGTGAAAGCATAAATCTTTCCGTTACA
>BNJV01001972.1_pt1 | contig 13845 bp, 15 predicted proteins | sample 8540591 | NCBI WGS metagenome assembly BNJV01 (sample SAMD00202457, study PRJDB9452) | human saliva metagenome | host: Homo sapiens
ATTCCCTGGGAGAAGGATTTTTTTCAAAGGTGAGAAAACAATAAATTGTCCAACGAGATAAGGAAAATAAAGGAGTAAGATGGAATTTACAAGAGAGTTTTCTATGATGAAGTACGAGATGGGTTTTATATTCCGGGATAGTTAAAAGATTGTGGGGGCCGGACTTACAATTTTATCTGAGATTGATAGATTTGTAAAAAAATATAATATTCCTTATTATGCAGATGGCGGAACACTTCTTGGAGCAGTGCGGGACGGTCAATTTATCCCTTGGGATGATGATATAGATATCCTTATGAGAAGGGAGGATTTAAGAGATTCAGTAGGCTTGCTAAGACAGAACTGCCTGCAGAATTGGACTTGGAATCCTTGGAGTTAAAAACACAGAGTATTCCAACTTTACTGCACATCTAGGGAAAAATACGGATTTTCGACCGGAATTACTTAGAAAAATATCAAGAATATCCCTATCCGGAAACGATAGATATTTTTTTATCTTGGATGAACTTGCTCAGAACCCTGAAGATGAAGAGTTTAGAGAAAAAGTCTTAAAAAAATGTTAGGGGGAATTCTTAAATACGATGAAAAAAATATGGAAAAACGGAACGATTGCTGGAAGAGTTGGAAGAGATAGAAAACGTATTGAAAATCCGTTTTGATAGGGAGAAATCACTGAAAGAACAATTGTTCCGTGTTATGGATAGGGTATGTCAGAGTTTAATGGTACTGGAAGTGACATGCTTGTGATAGTCCCTTGGATCGCCTATTTTGGCATATATAGTTATCCTCGATCTGCCTTTTGAAAAAGCAATAGGATTCCCTTTTGTAATACTGAAGTTCCGGCTCCGATAGGGTATGATACGGTACTTCGTGCTGAATATGGAGATTACCATAAAAAGGTAAAAGCCGGAGGCTTACATGCCTATTCTTATTTTAAGATTTGTGAAGATGAACTCAGAGAGAAACTCAAGGAAGGGTGGATTTTTACTTATCACTTTTCAGAAAAAGATTTGGAGCACCCCGTTGTAGAGAATTTCCGAAATCTCATCATAAGGACAGTAGAAGAGTTTACCGGTCTTCATAAGGAACTCTTTTATACTTATACAAAGAGAGATATTCCCGGCTGTCTTTCGGATATTTCTAATCTGCAGGAACAGGCCATTGTGTTGGGAAAGGCGATAGAACGGAAAAAAGGAGAACAAGTAGTTTCCATTTCCGTAATAGAGCAATACTGTGAAGCACTGTATGAGGCTTATATGGCATTGCGTGAACTATTGCCTATGGAAGATTTATCTATTTTATCCACTACAGTGCATAAAGAATTAAAGAAAAAATTGAAAAAACCGGGATATTACTTAAAGAAATTGCGTTTGACCTTAGAAAAGGATTTTAAGAGACAGGTGGTCTTTCTTCTGCATAGTGCTAAACATTTTGAAAGCCTTCGCCCTTTAGTGGATGCGCTTCTACAGGCGGGGGGATACGGAATGTAAGATTATTCCGATTCCCCTACTATGATCGGTATGGAGACGGAAGCTTGAAAGAGATGCACTATGAAGGGGATAACTTCCCCAAGGAATATGAAATCACAGATTATAGGCACTACAACTTTGCAACAGAGCTTCCGGATTGTATCGTAATCAATTCGCCATACGATCAGTTTAACCAGGTGTGGGCGGTGCATTCCGCTTTTTATAGTCGGGAAATGAAAAAATATACGAATAAGCTGGTGTATATTCCCTGGTTTGTAACCGACGAAATCAATCCGAAGGACGAAGAAGACGGAAAAGCCTTTCACAATATGAAATACTATGTGGAAGTGCCCGGTATTTTTCATTCCGATCTAAGTATAGTGCAATCAGAAGGGATGAAAAAAGCTTATCTTGCTAAAATAGCGGAGTTTGCGGGAAAAGATATCCGAAAAAAGATGAGTAAAAAGATATCCGGAGCAGGCTCTTGTCTTCTGGGTGAGAAAGAAGGGCAGGGAGTCAAGGAAGTAGTGGAGTGTTTTAGAAGATTTCTATTCGCATCGAATAAAAATATTGTGTCCAAAGCTTGAGATTTCTCTTTTAAGATTTTCGTAGAATGAAGAAAGCAATCCAATATAGAGAAATGCAAAAGAAGGAGTATTATGCAATTTGAAAGAGAGTTTTTCTATGATGAAGTTCGGGATGGATTTTATATTCCCGGAATAATGAAAAGAGCGTGGGGGGCAGAACTCACGATTCTCTCTGAGGTGGATAGAATTTGCAGAAGTATGATATTTCCTACTATGCGGATGGCGGAACACTTCTTGGGGCCGTGCGAGATGGACAATTTATTCCTTGGGATGATGATCTTGATATAATGATGCTTCGAGAGGACTATAATCGCTTCGTTCAGGTGGTTCAACAAGAACTGCCTGAAGAAATGTCTTTTATAGTTTTGAGGTATGTAAAGAGTATGAGACATTTGCATCGTCAGTGGGGAAAGCCATTATCGGATTTGACGCTGCATTACTTAGAAAATATCAAGAGATTCCATACTCACTAGGTATAGATATTTTTGTCTTGGATGCGCTGTCTAATGATCCGGAAGATGAGGAGTATAGAAATACAATATGGAGTTGTTCCTTGAAATTCTTAAATTCTTAGATAAAGATAAAAAAGAGAGTCGTTTAATCTAGGCATTAAAAGAAATAGAAAACTTGTTTGATCTTCATTTTGATAAGGGAAAAACTCAAACCGCAAATATACAGACTTCTTTTATCAGTTGTTTCAAGAGTTTAATGAAGCAGGAGGGATTATCTGGCAAATATGCCTTATTACGCGTTTAAGGGAACATGTAAATTTCCCCGTTCTGCTTTTAAAAAAACCCGCTGGATTCCTTTTCATGGTATGCAGCTTCCGATTCCGGCAGACTATGATGCGATACTCCGTTCGGAATATACGGATTATCATAAGAAGGTAAGAAGCATAGGGGAACATGATTATCCCTGCCTTAGGGCTAAAGAGAAAAGAACTGCACGATATCTCACAAGGGTAAATGGGATTTGCGTATCATTTTTCCGATAAAGATTTGGTTCACTATGAAATACAGAATTTTCGAGATTTAGCGATGTCTATGGCGGAAGCATTTTACCGTATTACAAAAACAGCTTTTTGAATATTATCATGAAGGAGATATTCATTCTTGTCTTTTGGGGCTAGCTTCAATGCAGGAGAAAGCCATTTTATTTGGGAATGCCATTGAGCAGAAAAAGGGAAAAGGTACAGAGTCGGTTTCCATATTAGAACAGTATTGCGATGCTTTGTACCACGCTCATGAAGCTTTAATGGCTATCGTGAATTGAATGTAAACGAAATAGATGAGCAGAGAAGAAGAAATGAAATGCATTTCCCAATGGATTTTTCTTCTGCATTGCAGAAAGAAATGCAAAGAACATTGAAAAACCCTCCTATTATTTTAAAAATTAAATACAGCTTTGAAAAAGGAATTTAAAAAAAGCAGGTCGTTTTTTTCTTCCGTATAGTGCTAAACATTTTGAGAGTCTTCGACCTTTAGTGGATGCGCTTCTAGAGGCGGGAGACACGGAGTGCAAAGATTATTCCGATTCCTACTATGACCGATACGGAGACGGAAGCCTGAAAGAAATGCATTATGAGGGGGAGGATTTCCCTAAGGAGTATGAAATCACAGATTATAGAAACTACAACTTTGCAACAGAGCTTCCGGATTGTATCGTAATCAATTCTCCCTATGATCAATTCAATCCGGTTTGGATGGTGGATCCTCATTATTTTAGTGGAGAGTTAAAACAATATACGAAAAAGCTGGTTTACATTCCCTGGTTTTGTGACAGATGAAATAAACCCGAAGGAGAAGGAAGATGGGAAGGCATTTCGTATTATGGACTATTATGTCAATTTACCCGGGCTCTTTTCATTCCGATTTAAGTATAGTGCAATCAGAAGGGATGAAAAAGCTTATCTTTCTAAAATAACGGAGTTTGCGGGAAAAGATATCCGAAAAAAAGATGAGTAAAAAGATATCCGGAGCAGGCTCTTGTCTTCTAGGTGAGAAAGAAGGGCAGGGAGTCAAGGAAGTAGTGTCGTGTTTTAGAAGATTTCTATTTGCATCGAATAAGAATCTTGTATCCAAAAGCTTGAGATTTCTCTTTTAAGATTTTCGTAGAATGAAGAAAGCAATCCAATATAGAGAAATGCAAAGAAGGAGTATTATGCAATTTGAAAGAGAGTTTTTCTATGATGAAGTCAGGGACGGTTTTATATCCCGGTATAATGAAAAAGAATGTGGGGGCGGAACTCACGATTCTCTCTGAGGTGGATAGGATTTGCAAGAAGTATGATATTTCCTACTATGCGGGTGGCGGAACACTTCTTGGGGCAGTGCGAGATGGACAATTTATCCCTTGGGATGATGACATTGATATTATGATGCTTCGAGAGGACTATAATCGATTTATCCACTTTGCGCAGAAGGAGCTTCCAAAAGAATTACTGTATTGCTACGGATGTGGATAAAGACTATGTTGGTTTGGCAGCGATGGTAGAAAAGGTTAAAGATTGGATTCGATTCTGAATTACTTAAAAATATCATGAATATCCTTATTCAGTGTGATAGATATTTTTATTTTTAGATGAAATAACAGAGGGATGCCAGAAGAGGGAGAAGAATGGGGAAAAAGAACTTAAGGATGCTTGGGAGTTTTCTTGCTATTTCTAAAAATGAAGAAAAAGAGTCCAGCTCTTCTTCATAAGCTAAAAAGCAAGTAGAAAAGCATAATAGGGTATTCACTTTGACAGAAAAAGAGCTCGAAAACCGCAAATATGCCGGATAATGGATAAAACTATTTCAAAGGTTCAATGGACAAGGAATGAGACAAGTATCGATTTTACAGTGTTACATTCCCTTTGGGCATATGCATTTACCCTCGTTCTGGCTTTTTGATAGAACAGAATGGATTTCTTTCCATGGTATGCAACTTCCGGTTCGGAGGGTTATGATGCAGTGCTCCGTTCTGAATATGCGGATTACCATAAGAAAAGAAAAGTGAAGGGCGGTCCCGGTCATGAATATCCTTTTTAAGATACCGGAGAAAAATTTATTGAATATGTGGAAGGCAAATGGGATCCTTACTATCATTTTTCCGAGGAAGATTTACATCGACCACACATACAAAACTTTCGAGATATAGCCTTACTGCTGGAAGAACATCTTGATGGAATTACAAAAACAGATTCTTGAAAAGAGTATAAGAGCGGATGTATTCAGTCATGTCTTTCCGCGCTTGTCATTGCACAGGAAGAAGCGATTGCTCTTGGAAATGCTATAGAGCAGAAGAAGGGAGCCGGAACGGGTCGGTTTCCATACTCTGAGCAGTATTGGCGAAATAGTGCATCAAACCCATCAAATAATGAATGAACTGAGATGACTCTCCCAAAACAAAGTCAGAGAAAGAAGTGGAATGGAAGCTAAGGAAAGCAGAATCCTGCCTGCAGAGATTAGATAATAGTTTTGAAGAAAGTTGTTTAAGAAAAAGATTGTTTTCCTGCCACATACTGCAAGGCATTTTGAGAGCCTTCGCCCGTTAGTGGATGCTCTTCTAAAGGAAGAGGATAAGGGAATGTAAGATCATTCCGATCCTTACTATGATAGGGAGGAGATAAAAGCTTGAAAGAGCTGCATTATGAGGAAGGAATTTCCCAAGAATATGAAATAACAGACTATAAGACCTATAACTTTGCAGAAAGAACTGCCGGATTGTATCGTAATCAACACCCCTTACGACGAATTTAATCTAACATGGACCGTAGACCCGTCTTTCTGCTAGGAGATGATATACGAATAAGCTGGTCATATCCCTTTGAGTTTGCTAACGGATGAAATCAATCCATAGGATGCAAAGACGGAAAGGCCTTTTATCCAACATGGAACTTACTATGTAACGAGTTCCCGGACTCTTCCATTCGGATTTAGCGATTGTGCAATCGGAAGGGATAAAGCCTATCTTGCAAAAGTGAGGAGTTTGCAGGAAAAGATATCTCAAGAAGATGGAGATATCCGAGCGGGATCTTGTCTCTTGGGCGAGAGAGGGACGGGGATTAAGAATGGCAGACTTCTTTAGCCACTTTTTATTAAAAGCATAAAATGCGAGAAAATTAGAAAGAAGTTTCTTCTAAAAAGATATAGATAAAAGGAGAGATATGACATTCGAAGAGTTTTTCTATGATGAAGTCAGGGACGGGTTTTATATCCCGGTATAATAAAAAGATTTTTGGGCGTATGGACTGACAATTTTATCCGAGATTGACAGAATCTGTAAAAATATAATATTCCGTATTATGCAGATGGAGGGACTCTACTGGGCGCGGTCCGAGGGATGGTCAGTGTTACTTGGGATGATGATATCGATATCATGATGCTGCGAAAGGACTATAATCGATTTGCGCAGATTGCCCAAAAGACTCGGAAGAACTTTCCTTTAATTCTTTAGGGTGAATCAAGACTGCGAAAGGTGGCGGCTTAGTGGGAAAGCAAGTTGTTGGATTTGCTGCCGAATTACTTGGAGAGTATCACGAATATCCCTATGCAGGATCAGTGGATATTTTTGCTAGTAGATGAACTGGAAAAGATCCGGAAGTGGAAGAGCATAGAAGCTTATTACTCAGGAGAATATTATTCATATTGAAGCAATTGAGAAACACGGGAAAAAGACAAAGCGGTTTTGAAAAAGAAATAAATGAAATAGAAAAATAATGAAAATTCAGTTCGATCAAAGGACTGCATTAAAGCCTACAATTACGCCGCGTAATGGATAAAATATTTCAGGAGTTCAATGGACGAGAAGGATCAACTTGCTTATCATGCAGTTTTATGCATGGGAAACTGCAAATACCCTCGTTCCGCTTTGGACAAAAAGCAAATGGACTCCATTTTGCGGTATGCAGCTTCCGATTCCGGAAGATTATGATGCAGTACTCACGTGCCGAGTATGGGGATATCATAGAAAGTAAAGGGTGGGGTGGACATGGCTACCCTGGCTAAAAGAAATATGAGAATAAATTGAAAACTTTGATGAAGGAACATGGGACCCCTGACTACCATTTTTCGAGGAAGATTTTAGTTCGTCCCTAAAATACAGAAATTTTAGAGATATAGCCATTTCTATGTGGAAGCTTTTAAAGCTTTCATAAACAACTTTCATGAAGATTGCCTAAAAGGGATATCTCCACTTGCTATTTCAAGGCTTTCCCGGATGCAGGAAGAAGCGATTGCTTTTGGAACTGCGATAGAACAGAGGGAGAGGTACAGAGTCGGTTGACGTATTGGAAGAGTGATTGTGATGCTCTTATCAGGCTTATAACGCTGAGCTGGTTAACTGGCTCTAAAGAAGACGGAATAGAAAAGCAAAAACAGACAGAAGAAATCTGTAGATCTGCGAGATATTTCTTCCGGCTTTGCAAAAAGAGATTGGAAAAATGTACAATACCCTTTTGTATTATCCGGAAAAATTGCAAAACTGCTTTGAGACTTTTAAAAAGGCAGTTGTCTTTCTTCCGCATAGTATGAAGTATTTTGAGAGCATACGACCCATATGTGGATGCAGTTCTTAAGGCGGAGGATATGGAGTGCAAGATTGTCGATACCTTATTTTGATAAATATGGAGATGGAAGCCCGAAGAAATGCACTATGAAGGAGATGCTTTCCTAAAAGAATATAAAATTACCGACTACAGAACGTATGACTTTGCCAGTGAACTCCCGGATTGCATTGTTATAAATTCCTCTTGCGATGAGTTAATCAGGTATGGTCCGTTGCGCCTTCGTTTTTATATGAGGAGATGAAAAAGTATACGAATAAAGCTTATCTATATCCCTGGTTTGTGACAGATGATTAATCCCCATGCTAAGGAAGATAGAAAGCTTTTATTAATATGGAATATTATGTAACGGTTCCGGGGCTTTTTCACTCGGATTTAACTGATGTGCAATCGGAAGAGAAGAAAAGCCTTATCTTGCAAAGATAGAGGAGTTTGCAGGGAAGGATGTCGCAAAAAGATGGAGATAGCCGGAACATGCACTCTGTCTCCTGGGAGAGAAAAAGGGAGAGGGATTCAGAATGTGGTGGACTGCTTTGGGCTATTTTTAGAAAAATAAAGGAAAAGAAGTATTGGCTGGTAAAAATAGAAAACATATAGGATTACCAAAAAGCACAGATGGAAAAATTCTTTCAGATCGGATTTTTACCATGGAGGAAATTTTTTATATGGATTACAGGAAACGATATTGTACACTCTCGAGGATTTTTGGATAATACGCCACTTTCTTCTACCGTTTGACCAAGAGTTTTCTCTGGCAAAGTAAGAGAAATTACTGAAAAATATAGGGAATCCACGGGCAAAAGGTCAATCATAATTTACAAGAAGGAGTATGGAATGAAATTCGAAGAGAATTTTTATGATGAGGGTCCGGGATAGCTTCTATATAGGAATTATGAGAGAGCGTGGGGAGCCGGACTGACTATCCTGTCTGAAATTGATAGAATCTGCAATCAATACGATATTCCATATTATGCAGCTGCAGGAACTCTTTTGGGAGCTGTCCAGGAAATGGTCAGTGTATTCCTTGGGACGATGATATCGATATTAGGATGCTTTCAGTAAAGATTACAGATAAATTTAAAGAGGTTCTAAAGGATGAACTTGCAAAGAATTATCTTTTAATACTTTAGAAACACAGGAGCATCATTATAGTTTTTACAACAATATCAACACAGGGTGTGGATGTTCGTTCAGGATTACTTATAAGTACCAGGAATACCCGTTTATGGCATCAGTGAGATATTTTTGTTATAGATGAACTTTCCGAGAAGCCTGAGGAGGAACAAAGAAGAAGAAAATGATTGATGGGATTTCTTGCTATTTTAAACAGGTAAATGAAAAATCCTGAAAAAGATGATATGTTTCAGGAAAGAACTTAAAAATTGGAAAATCTGATTTCTGCGCATTTTGACAGGGACTTGCGCTTTAGAAAGACAATTATATAAAGAGATTGAGAAAAGAATTGATTAAATATAATGGAAAAGCTGGTAAAAAGGCTTACCTGTATCCCCTGGTATATTCTTCACGAAGACTATTCGTATCCTAAAGAGTTTTTGAAAAGGAAAAAGTCCCTTTTATATCCCGGATCGCCCCATACCGAAGGCTATGATGTAATACTTCGTGCAGAATTCGGCGAATATCGTAGGAAGGTTAGAGGCAGATGGAGCGCATAACTATCCTTATTTTAAGAAATTTAAAGGCATGCTGCAACAGCATTTTAAAGACAGATGGATGCCGGGAGTATTCTTTTTCAGAGGAAGACTTAATAAGACCGGAGATTCAAAACTTCAGAGACCTGGCTATGCTTACAGTGAGGCATTTCACTCTGCACTAACAGAATTAATGGATGCCATAGAGAATAGAGAGTTTCCAAGATGTCTTTCCAAACTTGCTACTATGCAGAAGAAAGCGATTACTCGGCAATGCCATAGAGCAGAAAAAGGAGAAGGCACGAGTCGGTTTCTTTGATAGAAGAGATGTGCGAAGCCTTATTCGAGCTTTTATCGGAGGATATCCGAGCAGGGCGCGAGAGGTGATTTTTCGAAAGGTTCAGCTCTTTTAGTGAAAGCACTTAAAAAAGAGAGAAAAAACATTCTAACTTGTCTTGAAAATTTACTAGCTGCAGTGCAGAAAGACTTTAAAAAGCAAGTTGTCTTTCTGCCACATAGCGCAAAAGCACTTTGCAAAGTCTTCGTCGCTTGGTGGATGCTTTGTTAGAGGAGGAAGAGATAGAGTGTAAGATTATTCCGATTCCTATTATGACAAATGCGGGGACGGAAGACTGAAAGAAATACACTATGAAGGAGAGGATTTTCCAAAGGGGTATGAAATTGTAGATTACAACTGTTATGATTTTTCAGTAGAGCCTTCGGATTGTATCGTGATCAATTCTCCCTATGATGAATTTAATCCGGTGTGGACCGTGGATTCGGCTTTTTTACAGTAAAGAGCTTAAAAAGTATTCCAATAAGCTTATCTATATACCTTGGTTTTGTAACGGATGAAATTGATCCGAAGAATGAAGAGGACGGAAAAAGCCTTTTACCAATATGGAATATTATGTGACGGTTCCGGGACTCTTTCATTCAGATTTCCGATTGTGCAATCGGAAGGAATGAAGAAAGCCTATCTTGCAAAAGATAGAGGAGTTTGCAGGAAGGATGTCACAAAGAAGATGGAAAAAGATGGCGAGCAGGGCTCTTGTCTCTTGGGAGAAAAAGGGCAGGGAATTAAGGAAGTGGCGGAATGGGTTAAGGCTTTTTGCTCTAAAAATAAAGAGAAGAAAAATAAAGAGAAGATAAAATGAAGGGAATAGTGAATGCAAAATAGGAAATAAAAAAATCATAAAAACCAAGGAATCCGATATTGATGGATAAAAGAAGGAGTAAAAATGAAATTTGAGAGAGATTTTTCTACGATGAAGTCAGAGATGGATTTTATATTCCGGGAATCATAAAGAGAACGTGGGCAGTTGAACTTACGGTTCTGGCAGAGCTAGATAGGATTTGTAAAAATACGATATTCCTTACTATGCTGTTGGAGGGACTCTTCTTGGAGCGGTACGAGATGGAAACTTTTATTCCTTTGGGACGATGATATCGATATCATGATGTTAAGGAGCGACTATAATCGATTTGTTCAAGTGGTAGAGAAAAGAGCTTCCGGAAGAATTGGGCTTTCAGAGCTTTGGAGATAAATCATGATTTTTATAGATTGTGGGGAGCCTTAGGAAAACAAGTTATTGGATTTGAATCGGAGTTCTTAGAAAAATATCATGAATGTCCATTTGGGTTTTCATAGATATTTTTAAAATAGATGAACTTCCTATAAATCCCTGAAGACGAAGAATTGCAGAAAAATATATTGAATATGTTCTCTGTTGTTTTTCAAATTATAGAAAAGAATGATAAAAGTAGACTTCTCTTTAAGGAGTTACAAGAGATAGAAACATTATTACAAATAAATTTTTGATAGAGGGAGGGACTTAAGACCACAGGTAGCTTATCTTATGGATAGGATATTCCAAGAATATAATGGGAATCAAGGTGAGTGGCTTGCAGTGATGCCTTTCTATTTTGATCAGGGAATATGCAAGTATCCTAAATCCGCTTTTGACAAAAGCAAACGGATTCCTTTTTGCGGTATGGAACTTCCGATTCCGGGAAACTATGATGCGGTACTTAAGGCGGAATTTGGAGATTATCATAAGAAAGTGAAAGCGAGGGGTATTCATGACTATCCTTGTACAAAAACATTGAAGAAAAAGCTGCAGGATTTTTTGGGAGTAGAATGGGATTCCGATTATCATTTTTCTGAGGAAGACCTAGTTCGTCCCAAAATACAGAACTTTCGAGATATGCTGCTGTCTATAGTAGAGTTCCATATGGCTTCTCAAAAACAGCTTTTAGAAGAATATGTAAGAGGATATTTCATCCTGTCTTTCGAGACTTTCTTCTATGCAGGAAGAAGCCATTGCCTTGGAAATGCCATAGAACAAAAAAGAGAGGGAAGCAAGTCGATTTCTTTTAGTAGAAGAGTATTGTGAGGCTTTTGTATCATGCCTATCAGTCTTTAATGGGATCGAAAGAGGAGGAAAGGATAAAAGAGGAAGGCCGGGAAGAAATTTGCTTTCCGAAAGATTTCTCTCCAGAGCTTACAAAAAGAACTACAAAGAACACTGAAAAACCCTCTTGCTTGTCTAAAAATTGCGAGTAGCTTTGAAAGAAGAGTTTAAGAAACAGGTGGTCTTCCTTCCTCATACTGTAAAAAGCACTTTGCGAGCCTTTCGTCCTCTAGTGGATGCTTTATTACAGGATGAAGAAATAGATTGTAAGATTATCCCAATTCCTTACTACGATAAATATGGAGATGGGACTTTGAAAAGAGCTACACTATGAAGGAAAAAGAATTTTTCGAAGGAATATAAAATAATCGATTGTAGAAGCTATGATTTTTCAATAGAACTTCCTGATTGTATCATAATCAATTCCCCTTATGATGAATTTAATCCGGTGTGGACCGTGGATTCGGCTTTTTACAGTAAAGAGCTTAAAAAGTATACCAATAAACTGGTCTACCTTCCATGGTTTGTAACGGATGAAATCGATCCGAAGAATGAAGAGGACGGAAAAGCATTTACAAATATGGAATATTATGTAACGGTACCGGACTCTTCCATTCGGATTAACGATTATGCCAATCGGAAGGAATGAAGAAAGCCTATCTTGCAAAAGATTAAAGAGTTTGCAGGAAAGATATTAAAAAGAAAAATGGAAAAAGAAGATATCGGAGCGGGTTCTTGTCTTTTGGGAGAGAAAGCAGGGCAGGGAATTAAGAAGTGGTGGAATGTGTTAAGGCTTTTGCTCTAAAAAATAAAGAGAAGAATAAAATGAAGCGGAATAGGGGATGCAAAACAGTAAAATAAAAATCATAAAACCAAAGAATCCGATATAGATGGGTAAAGAAGGAGCAAGATGAAATTTGAGAGAGAATTTTCTATGACGAGGTCAGAGATGGATTTTATATTCGGGGAATCATTAAGCGACTTTGGGGGCTGAGCTACGATTCTATCCGAGGTTGATCAAATCTGCAAAAACATGATATTTCTTACTATATTGCTGGGGGCGCTCTAATTGGAGCGGTACGAGATGATCAGTTTATTCCTTGGGATGATGATATTGATATTATGATGTTTCGTAGAGATTTTTGAAGTTTTTACAAAAAGTTGTACAAGATGAGCTCGGAGGAGCTGAGCTTTTGTCTCTTTCCATTAAAGAAGATTTTTATAGTTTTTCAACGGTGTGGAAGGGAGAGTTAGGGGGTCGAGAAAAATACTAAAAATATAGTGAATATCACTTATCCTGTGACGGTTGATATAATAATTTTGGATGAGTTATCCGAAATCAAAAAGCTGGAAGAAGATAGAAGGCAGCGGTTGGAAGCGCTGCTTTCTCTATTAATCGCCATGAATCAGGGAGAGGAAAGTCAGAGATTTCAACTTGCATTAAAAAGGGCAACGGCGGAGTTCAGATTCTCTTTTTCAAAAACCTTACCGTTAAAAGATCAACTATATAAGAAAATGAACGAGATATTTCAGGAAGAAATGGAAAGGGAGGAGAAAGATCTCCTGCATTCCTTGGCATGTCTTTCAAGAAGAGTATTAGGCTTCCAAAAGATGCTTTTCAAAAACGAAGTATATTTCATTGTGCAATATAAAGTTTCCTGCTCCGGAAGGCTATAATGCAGTGCTTCGTGCAGAATACGGAGATTATCATAGAAAGGTTAAAAGCAGGAGGAGCACATAACTATCCCTATTTTTAAGAAGTATGAAAAAGAACTGAATGATAAGGCAAAAATGAAGTGGAAAAAGAATATTCTTTTTGGAGGAAGATTTACGAAGACCGGAGATTCAAAACTTCAGAGACTTGGCCATACTTACAGTAGAGTCTTTTCATTCTGCACAAAAAGAATTCATGGATGCCATAGAGAATAGAGAGTTTCCAAGATGTCTTTCAAAACTTGCCACGATGCAGGAAGAAGCCATTACTTTCGGCAATGCCATAGACGAGGAAGGCACGAAGTCGGTTTCTGTGATAGAAGAGTATTGCGAAGCCTTATTCGAGCTTTTATCAGAGTATATCTGAGCAGGGTGCGAGAGGTGATTTTTCGAAAGTTTCAGCTCTTGAAGTGGAAATCGTTTTAAAAAGAAAAAATTCAAACTTGTCTTGAAAAATTTAGAGTTGCT
>BNJV01000169.1_pt1 | contig 13812 bp, 23 predicted proteins | sample 8540591 | NCBI WGS metagenome assembly BNJV01 (sample SAMD00202457, study PRJDB9452) | human saliva metagenome | host: Homo sapiens
AGTTACGTATTGCTCCCCATCGGCAGCCAGCCTGAAGTGCGCGGCGCTGCATCCAAGATCGGCGCAGGTGGGGTTGGCGCGAAAAACTCGCCCAGCAAATGTAAAAGCGCCGATTTTGAGTGTTTTGAGCGTGCAGGGCGAACTTTTCGCGCACCAGGCACGACACCATGGCGACATTGAAACCAACAACACCACTGCACACCCCCAACAACGCACCGCTGAAACCGACATCACCACTGCACCCAAAAACTGCACCAAAACACCCATTTCTACCCACAAAGGCGATGACGGTTTTCAAACCCTACGCGGCAGGCACGAGCAATGGCGACACCGGTTTCAGACAACCGGCCGCCCTGGTTGGCACGGCCTGACTGCGTGCCCGTGGGCGGCGGCGAGCCTGGCCGGGCTTCGAGACGACGCACCGAACCAGACAACAGCGACCAGGCGCCGCCGGTGTGGAGGGCACCGGAGGACCCTGAGGGCCAGGCTGCGGTGCCCGTGGGCGGCGGCTGGGGCCTGGCCGGGCTACACAGCGACCCGGCCCCCACAGGTGTGGAGGGAGCGCCGGAGGGACCGGAGGGCACGGGCGGGCTTCGAGGCGCGGCGCCGAACGAAGTGAGGACGCCTAGCCTCGCGGGCGGCCGGGCCCTCCGGCGCCCGGAACACCCGTGGGCACATAGCAGCGCCCAGAAAACAGACGGGACAACAAACGACCACAACGGCACCGCCGCAAAACCGCTACCATTGTGTCCATGCACACAGAGTCGTACCTGCACCACGGTCACACCGTTTACGAACACCGCCTGGACGTTCCCCTTGACCACCTGCGCCCGCAGGCGCGGACAACCCGACGATTCAGGTTTTCGCGCGCGAGGTCGTGCGCAAGGGCCGCGAGGACGCTCCCTACGCGGTGTTTCTCCAGGGTGGCCCGGGCTACCCGAGCCCGCGTTTCGGCACGTTTACCGGCGGATGGATGAATCGTCTCCTGCAGGATTACCGCGTGGTGCTCCTCGATCAGCGAGGCACGGGCCAGTCGACCCGCATGGACGCCCAGGCGCTCTCCACTTGGATACGGACGAGGAGAAGGCCGCGTACCCTGCGCCACTTCCGCCAGGATCAGATCGTGTACGACGCGGAGGCGTTGCGCCGCGAGCTGTGCGGGATGACCCGTGGACGACGCTCGGCCAGTCTTTCGGCGGCTTTATCACGACCTCGTACCTGTCGCTGGCTCCCCAGGGCCTGAAGGCCAGCCTGATCACGGGAGGTCTGCCCGGCCTCGTCCATGTGGACGAGATCTCACCGTCTGACGTATGAGCGCACGGCGGCGCGCAACCGCGCGTACTTCCAGCGCCACCCGGGCGATGAGCGCACGGTGCGCGAGCTGTGCGCACATGGCTGACACGGGAGGAGACGCTGCCGACGGGCGAGCGCCTCTCCCCCGCGCGCCTGCGCATGATCGGCATGATGCTGGGCGGCCAGGGCAACACGGATCAGCTGCACTACCTGCTCGAGGGCCCGTGGACGTCGGTTCGAGGCGAGCGACGTCTCTCGTCGCAGTTCCTGGCGGCGATCGGCTCGCAGGTGGACGTCGCACCGATTTACGCCGTGTTCCAGGAGTACATCTACGCGTGCGCGACGCCCGGACCTGGTGGGCACGGCGACGGGCTGGGCGGCGGATCGCCTGGCCGAGGAGATCCGGGCTTCGCCAGGACGCGAACCCGCTGGATGAGGCGAGCCGTTCTACCCGACTGGCGAGGCATTTCATGCGTCGCGTGTCTCGACGAGGACCCGGGCTCAGCGCCGCTGAAGGGCGTCGCGGAGATCCTCGCGTCGACGACGGAGGCGGCGCCCGTGTACCTGCCGGACGTGCTGGCCGAGAACACGGTGCCGGTGGCTGCGGCCGTGTACTACGACGACATGTTCGTGCCGCGTGAGCTGTCCGTGGAGACGGGTGAGCTGATCGGCGCTCGCCACTACATCACGAATGAGTACCAGCACGACGGTCTCCGCCTATTCGGGCGGGAAAGGTTGCCTCTCACCCTGCTTGACCTGCTCGCGGATTGATCCGCGCGCTCCCGATTGAAAGGACTGGCCATGGCCGCCTCATCTAGCTGTTCTTGTCCGTGCGCTGGCTCGGTGGACCCGACTCGGGTCGCGGGGTTTGCGGCGGGCGTGGGTGCTGACTCGTCGCGTGGTACGCACTGCCTGATTACGTGCGCTCGCGTCCGTTGCGCGGTCTCGTGAAGGCGGGTCTGCTGGGGGTGCTCGGCTGGTCGATGGTGGCGCAGCTGCCGGAGCCCTCGGAGCTTCCGCCCTACGATGACGAGGACGTGGACTGCTCGAAGTCATCCCCGTCGCGGGTGAGGATCCGCTCGAGGGTGTCACCGAGGCGGATCCGGCGGAGCTGGCGGTTCTCGCGGGCGCGGCGCTGGGGTCGGCGATGATCACGGTCGGCGTGGAGCGCTGGCTGTTCCGCCGCCGCGAGGGTCGCCGTGCGCAGGGCGCTCTGTTTTGCCCACACGAGGCAGGGGCTGGCCCTGGGCGCTCTGGAAGCGGGCCTGACCGCGCTGACGTTCGGCGCGGGAGCCGTGCGAGAAAAACTTTCGAAGGGCTGACCTTCCGTCCCGCGCCGACGAGGCCGGGGCACAGTGATCGGGTCCGTGCGCGTGGGCGTGCGGGCCCGACGCGTGTCAGAGGGTGCGTCCGGTGATGCGGCGCAGGGCTTGGCAGGAGCGCCAGGAGTTGAGGAGTCCCATGGCGAGGGGCAGGGAGACGAGGGCGGCGAGGGAGAGCGGATTCGGTGGCGACGGCGATGGAGCCGACGGCGAGGAAGCCGATGAACCAGGCCAGCTGCATGCGCGCGAGGCGATCATGACGGCGCCGTCTTGCCGGGCTGCGTGCAGGGCTGCGTGGGACTCGGAGAAGATGACGAGGTCTTCGTTGCCGTCCCATTCGCGGTGCCAGCGGCGGGCGGCGATGAGGAGTGCGGCGAGGAGCGCGAGGAGGATGAGTCCTCCTCCGAGGATGAGGGTCAGGGCGAGGCCGGCGAGCTTTTCGAGGATCGTGTCGGGCATGGAAGAGAGCTCGACGATAGCGACGATGGCGCTGACGGAGACAATCAGGAGGATAGTGACGACGTCGATGGCGATGTTGACGCGGCCCTGCGTTCGCTGGCCGGCGCGCACGCGGTTGTAGCGGCGCAGCTGGTCATTCCCCAGGCGGTAGGGCCGGGGCGCGGCATCGAATTGCAAGGGCTGATAGGTCACGCCCTCACAATAGCGCTGTCCGTTAATTTTTCGCGCCTTACAAAGCAACTATGCGATGCCCAGTTAGACACTTTTTCACTGGTCAGGATATGAGCATTTTTCGCCGTCATCACTGAAACTGCGCAGCGACAGGGATCACCGGGTGAGGGCCATCAGCCCGAAGAGGATGAGCCCCGCCAGCACGATCATGCGAACGAAGTCCATGACGGAGCTCCCAGGTCCGGGAAGCGCTTGCGCAGGATCCCTGAAGGTCAGGCGCACGCCTCGCGGGAGGACGCGATTGAAGAGCGCGATCTGCGCGAACGTCATGAGGTAGCCGCTGAGCGACATGACGGCGTACAGGAGGAAGAAGAACAGCGCGAGCTCATCCGTCATGACTCGCAGGGTTGCGACGTAGCCGATTCCGCAGCCGAAGCCCGAGAAAATGGCGAAAAATCCAGGCTTTGTCGAGGGCGAAGGTCACGCGCTTGAGCATCCGTCCGTAGGCCTCGGCGACGGGCGGCTCCATCTCGATGTCGTACGAGGAGCGCCCGCTCCCTTGAGCGGGTAGGCCAGGGAGTCGTATGCGAACTTCGCTTCGGCCAGGTCCGGGGCGTTCGCGGTGGCGCGCCCGAAGGCCCACTGGGCGCCATTGGGTTCCACGGGTGCCCACAGGCGCCCGTATGCCATGAGGAGCTCGACGTCGTTGGGAAGGCCGTCGGTGGCAATCTCGGAGACCGGGCGCGCCTCGTCGTAGCAGTCCGAGGTCGACGAGGCAGAGGTCAGCTCACGCGCTATCCCGGCGGATTGGGGATGCAGGCGCATGCCGGCCGAGGCCGTGGCCCCGCGTCCCGTGACGAGGCCTTGGCGGCGCTGGGCGCGGGCGATGAAGCGCGAAGGGGTCGGCCATGTCGTCGCCGTGAGCGTGCTGCGCGTCGCACTCCTCGCACAGGGGGTACAGGCCGAGGCGGTCGGCGCAGGCCGCGGCCTGGACGTCGCGACGGTAACAGGCGTCTTCACCCACGACCTCGAGGGATTCGAGGATAGACAGGGCCGCGCGGTAGTCGTAGCGGGCGAGGGGCCTCGTCAACGTCGGCGAAGGTGGGCGTCGTCATGGCGAACACGATACCGCCCCCACCCCCACCGGAGGTGACCCGTCCACGACACGCAAACTCCAGCCACTGGCGGTATGGGAAATCCGCTCACGACCTCAGGCGACATCATTCGTCGGCACTTTTCGGCCAGGTTTCACTGCAGATTGTTAAACAACCGGAGTACGCTGACCAATAAGTGATGCGCAACACGCATGTCGCCCGATTGTTCCAACGGAGTGAAGCAATGCCCCCCCTCCAGCCACCTCAACGGTTCCCACATCTGCAGGAACCGTAGAATTCGCCGAGTCCTTTTCGTGGGACTCTTCCGGTTAAGGTGGACGCGATCCTGTCGCTGAAGGACCAGTGCGACAAACCGATCGCGGCACTCGACGAGGCCATTGGCGACGCGACGGCCGCCCGAGGGATGGTCGAACATCAGAGAGCCAGGCTGGTGGAGACCGTCGTCGAGCACCTGACGAATGTCATCTCCGCGAGCGAGCATGCGCTGTCATGTTTCCGCTCGCTGCAATCCGCCCTGGAGGACTACGGGGCACCCTGAAACCCATCAGGACAGAGTTTCGAGTTATTGTCACCGACGCCAGCAGCGCCGGGCTCACGGTTTCTCGTGACGGAACGAAAGTGACCATCAGCCACCCAGCAAACGTCCCGGGCGGCGTTGGCGCCTTCTTCGCGTCGCTGCGCTCACGCTGCGAGATCAACCAGAGGAAGTTCGCCTACGCGGAAACACTGTTCGGCGACGACCTCGCGGGTATCGACCCCACCGTCTGGGAGTCGACCCTCCTCCCCGTGTTCAACAAATTCGTCGGCACGTACGGATTCCCCACGGGGTTGAATGTGCCAGCTCGCCTACCGGGCTGGGCGGACACCATGCGCAATACCCTCGCAGACGGATCGAGTCGGTCTATCTACAGGCGAAGGGCGCCAAGTACCAGGCGCCGGCCGGAATCAAAGACGCGTCCCCCTGGAAGCAGATCACCGAGCGAGGGAACCTCAAGAACTGGAAAGTCCCGGGGGTGGACGCCGTCAAGGGCGGCAGTCGAGCGATCAAGACCGCCGACGCATTGCGCATTGGCGGCAAAGTCGCAGGCCGCGCCTGCGCGGTCCTCGACGGAGTCGTCAGCGCCTACGACAGCTACCAGTCGGACTCCTACCACCACCCGGAGATGGGACAGGGCGAGAAGGTAGCAAGAGCCGGTCTCAAGGGCGGTGCCAGCGGCGGACTAGGTTTCGCAGGTGGTGTCGCAGGCGCAAAAATCGGCGCTACCATTGGCGCATTCGGAGGCCCCGTCGGCATTCTTGCTGGAGGAATTATCGGAGGAGTAGTTGGCGGACTTATTGGAAGCGCCACCGGAAGCTACCTAGCAGACCTAGCGAACAACGGGATACACACAGCAATTCACGGAGGATAATAATGTTATTGGGAATACTTGCCCTTCTATTCGGAACAGTTATTTTAGCGACATGGTACATTCAGACCTTCACGGATACGTCATACGGGAAGAATTCACGCTTTATTAGCACAACCTTTCACGCACATCCTAAGTCAGATGCCATCGGATTCCCCGCAACAGGAGTCGTATTCATTTTTGCAGCCATCGTCATCATATGCAACGAGCTTAAATTGCCAAACCTCGTTATCAACTCTCTACTTATCCTCACCTTGCTTGTCATACTCATTTCTCTGATCTGGCGTTTTTCTCCATTGCCTATTCCCCGCTGGGCCGACGCTCGGTACCAGTACATGAAGCGCCACGGAATGCTGGACGAGAACGGCGATCCCCTCCCGCAGTTCGAGCTTTCGGAGGACGACGAGGAGTCCGCTGACAACGATCAGGGATGGGGGACACCATGAGTCTGTCGACCTATTGGCTGATGCCTCCCCGCTGGTCGTCGTGCCCGACGGAGGAGATCTCCTCGATCCTCAACCAGGCATTCGGGAGCGCCGGCGACGCGCAAGAGCGAACGCCAGACGGCGATCAGCATCCGGCCGAAGGTGGCGTTATCGCCCTCGCCGTCGGCCCCATCGATGCCGATTACGATTTCACCCCCACCCTCCTCGTGCTTGCCTCCCCTATCCCCGCGAGCACGACGCCCGCGCAGGCGCTCGCCGACTCGGCACAGTCCATGTCCGATCAGGTTCCCGGCTTTCGCATGCTGGAGGATTGCGAGTGGCCGGCGCGACCCGAATCTTCACACCTGCGCACGGGAATCTACATTCAGGGCAGCGTCCCCATCACCGCCTGCCAGTGGGCGTGGATTCATTCCGACGGCGGGAATGACTTCCTCCTCACGGCGACTGCGACGATGACGACACCCGCTTTCGGCGACCTGAACGATGACGTTCTCGCGATCATCATGAGCCTGGAGGTGCGCAATGCCTGACCGTCTCACATCATCATTCCGGGTGATGTCACCTCAAGCTTCGCCACCTCCGAGGGACTCACCGGCGACGCGGACCATCTCGCGGCTCTCATGCGCACGGCTCGCTCGCGATTGGTCATCGCCACCACGTCTCCGGATGCTTCCCAGTGCCGCCAGGCTCTCATCTGGATGCAGGCGGGGCCTGCGTCGTCGCCCGCACCGCTACCACCCCCGACGGCGACACTGAGACTCACATTTATCAGATCGATAACGAGGAAATTCCCCACGTCACGGCGGCGATATCTCCGCTCACGCCTAACCCCGCCGTCTTCGATGGACCTCCCGTGCTACCGACGGCCATCGTGTACGCCGCACAGCAAGGCACGACCGAACAGACGGCCCAGCTCCTCGAGAATTACTCCTCCCACGGCCCCTCAGATTCCCGCCTTCGCGCAGGCTCTCGTGGCCCAACGCTGGGCATACACCACCTGGATCCGGGAAGAGCGCACGAAGAAGGGCTCCTTCGTTCCGACCTCTACCCTCTCCACGTTCATCACGCCAGCCGCCGCCTACAGGGGTCGAGGCTCCGCTTTTCGCACCCAGCACCGGACCTCCATCCCCATCCACCCCATCTACAACACGCAGCTGTGGGCACTCATCACGTATCTCTTCGCCCTTCTCCTGAGAGGAAACTGCCATGACTTACGTCGTTCTCGAATGGAATTACGACGAAGTTAATTCGATCATTGCGAAGCTCAGCAACGCGTGCGCAGAACTCAGGAAGACGCCAGCCCTCAGTACATCCGACACGGGCAGCGAACACGATGCAACTCTGAGCAAAACACGTCACGGCTCTGAACTCAACACTCAACCACATGGCGTGGATCCTGAACGGCATCTACTTGGGCCTGCAGCCGCAACAGAGGACTTCAGGTGCACGGACGACGCGGTGGCGGACGTCATGCGCGAGATCAACGCTACAACGACGAATACAACCACAAGTAGCGGCCCTGTTCCGACGGGAACACGCAGATCTGCGCCGTGACCCCTCCTCATCAAGCTGACCTCGTCCACGACATACAGCAGGCCGCAGTTCATTTCTGAGCACACACCATTACGACGACTGCTCTTCGACAGCGCGATTGGATCAATCGATAGCAAGCAGATTTAACGAGACATTCCTCAGCTCAATCGGAAGATAGGAGCAGATGATGAGCTATCTATGGTCCTTTGCGGGCCTAGCCATCGGTCTATTCGGCCTGTATTCATGGTATGTGGAAACTTACACAGACTCCCCTATTGCCGCACTATGGCGAGAGATGGGCGATCGAAACGATAAGAACACAAGCGGCGATTCCCTGTCTCCACTATTTATCTCAACAGGATTCTCACTGTTTGCACTGGCGGCAATTCTAACCGACCTCCTTCCCAACATACGCATCATCCTTATTCCTTCCCTCAGTATCGCCATCGTTGGGCTAGCACTTATTGTCATAGGTTTCATTTGCTTCTTCCCATTCCCTGTCCCCCGCTGGGCCGACGCTCGGTACCAATACATGAAGCGGCACGGCATGCTGGACGAGAACGGTGATCCCCTCCCACAGTTCGAGCTTTCGGAGGAAGAAGATTCATGAGCGATGGATTCGACCGAGAAGTCAAAACAGGCATCAACAGTGCTACTTATTCCGCTATACACGGAGGTGGACAACCCTCATGATTTGGGGAATCATCGGCATACCGTTTAGCCTCGCAATTCTAGCTATGTGGTATTGCGAGACTTATACGGATTCGCAATTTGGCCAGAATGCGCGCTTCATTAGCTCAGCAACACGCATGAATGACAAGTACCAATCAATCGGCACCCTTGCAACAGGAAGTGCATTTCTGGTCGGCAGCTTCGTGACAATCGGCAATGATGGAAGATTTCCGCAGTTTGTCCAACTGACACTTATTGCAATAACTTTGGCAATTTTCATCATCGGTGTTGTCTGGTATTTTTCACCGATACCCGTACCCCGATGGATAGACCCTCGGTACCAGTACATGAAGCGCCACAGAATGCTGGACGAGAACGGCGATCCCCTCCCGCAGTTCGAGCTTTCGGAGGAAGAAGATTAATGAGCACTGGACTCAACGGCGAAGTCGCAGCAAGCATTAACAGTGGAGGTTCGCAGTCATGATTTTCTGGGAAGTCTGTGGTGCGATTTTCGGGCTCATGATTATTGGTGCCTGGTACATGGAGACCTATCTCGATACCACTTTCTCTAGTAACTCCCGCATTATCACCTCGCGGATGAGCAGCAGCGCGAGAAGCCAAGCAACAACACGCCCACTTGTCGGCCTTGGCTTCTTCATCTGCAGCCTCGGAGAAGCTATTTACGACCTCAGTTCTTATTACATCGTCACGGGTATCCTCATCGTCGCCGGTCTACTCTGTTTTCTTATCGCTGCCATCTATCATTTCTTTCCCTTACCCGTTCCCCGCTGGGCCGACGCTCGGTACCAGTACATGAAGCGCCACGGCATGTTGGATGAGAACGGCGATCCGATCGACGTCGACGAAGAAGGATCCGACCCACCGAGGTGACCTCGTCCACGAAACGCAGGCGATCCCGTGACCGCGACACGCGCGCCCCACGGGTATCCTGGTGGGAGCACGCGAGGCCGCCCCGGCCTCGTCCGTCCGACACCGCACACAGAGGAGCCCCCATGGCGACCGAGCCCGTGTTCGAGGCCATCAACTGGAACAAGATCCAAGACGACAAGGACCTTGAGGTCTGGGATCGCCTGACGGGCAACTTCTGGCTGCCTGAGAAGATTCCGCTCTCCAACGACCTGCCGAGCTGGAAGACCCTCACCAAGGACGAGCAGCTCATGACGAACCGCGTGTTCACGGGCCTGACCCTGCTGGACACGCTCCAGGGCACGGTCGGCGCAGTGTCGCTCATTCCGGACGCGCGCACCCCGCACGAGGAAGCCGTCTACACGAACATTGCGTTCATGGAGTCGGTGCACGCCAAGTCCTACTCGTCGATCTTCTCCACGCTGCTGTCCACGGAGGAAATCAACGAGTCCTTCCGCTGGTCGAACGAGAACGAGGCCCTGCAGAAGAAGGCCGAGATCGTCAAGTCCTACTACGACGGCAACGACCCGGAGAAGCGCAAGGTCGCCTCGACGATGCTCGAGTCCTTCCTGTTCTACTCGGGCTTCTACGCGCCCATGTACTGGAGCTCGCACGCCAAGCTCACGAACACGGCCGACCTGATCCGCCTCATCATCCGCGACGAGGCCGTCCACGGCTACTACATCGGCTACAAGTACCAGCTGGCCGTGAATGAGTCGAGCCAGGAGCGCCAGGATGACCTGCGCGACTACACGTACTCGCTGCTGTACGAGCTCTACGAGAACGAGGAGCAGTACACGGAGGACCTCGTACGATCCGCTCGGTCTGACCGAGGACGTCAAGAGTTCCTGCGTTACAACGCGAACAAGGCGCTCATGAACCTGGGTTACGAGGCCCTCGTTCCCGGCCGACGCGACCGACGTGAACCCCGCGATCCTGGCGGCCCTGAGCCCTCAACGCGGACGAGAACCACGACTTCTTCTCGGGTTCCGGCTCGTCCTACGTGATGGGCGAGGTCGTGGACACCGAGGACGAGGACTGGGACTTGAGTCTCACGAGGCCGGGGCCGGGCTGCGCAAACGACGCGGCCTGACCGGCCACCTCCCCTCAAGACGGAGTGGGTGCGCCCGCCATCTGGCGGGCGCACCCACATCGTTATGTCTCGCAGTGTTTTCTACGCGACCTGCGTCTGCTCGGCGTCGCAGCCACGCGCAGGCCCCGGCGAGGCCGGAGCAGGGCAGCCCCTCCCGCCAGCTGAGGGTAGACGCCGATGGATCCGGCCTTCGGGAGCACGCCAACCTGGGTGTCGACGACGCGAATGCCGGGCGTGCGATCCGCGCTGGGCAGGCTGCCCGAAGCGGGCAGGACACGCACGGAGCTGAAGCCTTCGTCGGCGCCCGAAGTCCGTCTTAATGACGGTCGTTGCGTCAGCATCCGCGCCAGCCTCGATATGGAAGGCGATGGGACGGGGCAGTAGCGCATGCCCGGCGGGCGCGCGGGTCTCCACGAGCCAGTAGGTCTTCCCCGTCTCCAGGGGCGCAGTCACGAATCGCGACCCACCATCGAGGGTGGAAACCGGGGATGCCAGCCAGGGCCTCGTTGTCGTAGATCGCGAAGGCCGCGCCGTCAAGCGGATACGTGCCGTCGTCGTTGGGGTTCCGACCGGCTGCGTGCCGGCCTTTCGATGCGGATCGGTCGAGGGGCGCGGGTGCACAGGCCTCGTTGTTGGCCTCGCCGTCGTGATCGTAGGCGCCCGTCACGCGTTGTAGAGGCCGTGGCCCGGGTGAGGCGGTCGTTCGACGGAGGCGCACTCGAGCAGCGACTCAGAATACCCGGCGCGAACCATCGCGCGTGACCTTCATGCGGATGTACCACGTGGAGGACGCACCGGCTCGACGGTCGCCCCCTCGGTGAGGACGTAGGAGGCGGCGGCCCCTGCTCGGGCGCGCAGTATCAAGCCCGTCGAGGCTGGTCGCGACGGTAGCGGAGCGCACGGTCAGGCCCGGCGCGAAGTTCGGCGTATCCGTCAGGCGCCCGGTCGTGCCCGCGAGGGTCCCGTCGTTCGTGGCCGTGATGCGGTAGGTGACGGTGATGTCGTCCGTCGTCGCACCCCTCCACGGATTCGAGCTCCTTCTGGATGCGCAGCTTGGGCACCTGCTCGCGGTTGGTGAAGGTGCAGGGTGATCGGCAGGGCCGCCGGGGACGAGGCCGGGGCAACCTGAGAAATCGACGCCGCCCGTGTCAGCATCGCGGGTGACGTTCACGCGCTCGCCCACGCCGTTCAGGCAGGTCACGTCGACGAGGCTCCACTGCGCGGAGTTCGGGTCGTCACTGCTCTTCCAGGGGCCGAAACGCCCCTGCGCACCAAATTCAACGGGAATCGGCCTGCGATGCGCGGACCGGTCTCAGCGATGATGAACTGGGAGAAGCCAGGCATGAAGGCCCTGTAGCCAGAAGTGGCCGCCCCAGCCTCGCCGTATGCGGTCGGGGTCAGGTTCGCGTCCTCGAAGGAGTTCCACCCGACGAAGCCGTCAGCCGTCACGCTCGTGGTGAGCGGGGTTCCCGTGGGCGCGGCCCAGTCACCCACGCCCATCGTCGTGAAGGTGAACGGGGGAATCGCGTCACCCACCCTGCTCAGAGTCCTCGGTGACGGCTTTCGCGATGCGCACGTAGCGCTCCCTGGCTGAAAGAGCCGTAGAGGGCAGCCGAAGGATGCCTGGCTTTCCTTCGTCGTGAAGGTGGAGACCGGGGTCGAGCCGGCGGGCGGGTGTGGCAGGGCAGTTGCCGTCCGCGTTGGGCACGAATCCGTAGAGGACGAGGCGGTAGGGGATCCCGTTGACGGTGATCGTCTGGTCCGAGGTGGTCTTCGTGATCGTCAGGACGTCATCCGAGTCGGGCGTCTGGTCGGGCCGACCCTTGGACTCGGGGTAGTTCTGCGGGTAGTCGGTGTAGATATCTCGGTTGCCGTTGCTCTCGCCCACGTACTTGTAGCAGTACCACGTGGTACCCGTATTTTCGAGTTGAGCGCGTAGTAGGGGGCGTCCGACGGCAGGTGCGCGGCGCGGAAGCACGGTAGGCCACCTTGTAGGGCCCACCCTTCGACGCTTGACCGCGGTCGTGTCCGTGTCGTTCGTCGTCTCGTGCTGGTCGAAGGGAAGGACTCCTCCAGATTGCCGATGCGGATGTCGAACGAGGAGTGCACCCAGTGGATCTGGGAGTAGATAGGGAAGTTGTTGTGGCGCACGGCCCCGATCAGGAAGGTGCTGTTGAGCGGGACGGTTCCGGGATTGTTCGGCTTGTAGCCGAGCGCGCTCGTCGTCGAGGTCGAGATCGCGTCGGGCGTGTATTCGCCGTAGTAGGGGTACTGGTAATAGGCGGCCAAGTGGTAGTCCCAGGCAACGCCTCGGGTGACGTAGGACCAGTAGTCACCGCTCTTCGCTGTATTCGCGTCGAGCCAGTCCTGGGAGTATCCCGCTCGATACGCAACCGAGCGCTGGTTGGGGTCCGCGGAATTGTAGACCGTCATACCGGGCACGATACCGAAGTAGGAGTTGTCGGCGACGACGGTGGTGCGGTCAGTACCAGAGTCGTTGAGGACGGCCGCGCCGATGCGCCCTTCGGATCGATTGAAGGTGATGCTGTCGGCGCCGGGGGTCTCGAGGGGAGCCTCCGCTCGCGCTGCACCAGGAACCAGAACGAGGCCGGAGAGGGTAAGCCCCGTCAGTGCGGCGGCGACGATTCCGCGCACGGTAATGCGACGCAGGCGCGACGCCTGCACCGCGCGGTCGGCCAGGTGGCCACCCGCCGGCGGATGGTCGTCTCGGTCGGCAGCGCTACTCCTGCGGACGCCGCCCTGCATGTCAGTGAGTCTCATACCGCCCCCACGTTGTTATGGTTACCGACTCACCATAACAATGGGACTTAGTTCCCGCACAACCCTCTAGGTCAGTATTTATCTGTACCCATACATACGGAACAGGGCACCCCTATTCGACGGACCATGCAGACAATTACTGCCAGACCGAGCTCTCCATTCCCAAATGGCGACCCGACTCACTTCACATCCTCACCCCACACTCGGCCACTCAACACGAAAGAGCCAGCAGTACCAACCACCTGGTCAGACCCTTCGATTGTGCACTGCGCAACAGACGCAATGTGCGTGCCGCCAGGACACACCTCGACACGACCTCCCCAAAACAGAAGTCCAGGAGCGAAATTGCAGCCAAGCGAGACCAAACATGCGACGCGACCTGTCCACACTCTGTTTGCTCCAACACACTTATCGTCACACGTGTAACATGTGCACCAAATGTCACAGGCGCATCATGACAAGGTATTCCCTGCCATGACAGGCCTTCGATGCGAGTGCGCGGGCTTTTACTCATCGGGAACATCCCGACAGATGGGGCCACACCACTTCGCGCGGCGGCTAAACTGTGACTGGGAGCGGCCTCGCTTCCACCCA
>BNJV01001797.1_pt1 | contig 13771 bp, 17 predicted proteins | sample 8540591 | NCBI WGS metagenome assembly BNJV01 (sample SAMD00202457, study PRJDB9452) | human saliva metagenome | host: Homo sapiens
CGGCCTGGCCTTCACTGCTGCTCGACGGCCCGCTGGCGGTTGAGTTCGACTCTGTCCAGGAGCGCTCGATTTCGCCCGCAGTGTCGTCGGTCTGACCGAGATTCCTGAGTGGGTGGCACCGCGCGGAGTTCGAGGACTCGTGAGCCGAGAAAATAAGGCCAGAAGCAGATCGGGGCGATCACCACTTGCTCGAGCGTGGGACTTGATACGCCTGAGCAGGGCGGGCGGGGCCCCGCACCATCACGGTGCGGGGCCCCGCTGACGACCAGCAGGCCGAGCTCGGGCTCACAGGCCCAGCTCGCCTCCGAAGTCACCCTCCCCAGGCGCTTCTTTGACCGTCATGAGGTAGCGGGCCGCGTCCGCGCCGTCCACCAGCTCGGTGGTCGTGGGACAGGGCCAGGTAGCACACCGAGCGGATGGCGATGACCTCGCCGCCGTCGGCGTCCTTGATGACGCGGGGCTGGCGCTGGATGGCGCCCAGACCCAGGATCGCGACCTCCGGCTGGTTGATGATCGGGGTGTCGAACAGGGCGCCACCGCTACCGGTGTTCGAGATCGTGAAGGTCGAGCCGCTGAGCTCATCGGGGGTTGACCTTGTTGTCCCGGGTGCGGGCGGCCAGGTCGTTGATGCGCTTGGCCAGCCCGGGGATGTTGAGGTCGCCGGCGTTCTTGACCACGGGCACGAGCAGGCCGCGCGGCGTGTCCACCGCGATGCCCACGTGCTCGACGTCGGTAGGTGACGTTCTTGCCCGATGGAGGCGTTGATCTTCGGGTGCACCTTGAGAGCCTCCGTGGCCGCCTGGACGAAGAAGGGCAGGAAGGTCAGCTTGGTGCCGTTCTTGGCCAGGAAGTCGTTCTTCGCACGGGCACGCAGGGCGGCCACGCGAGTCACGTCCACCCTCAACGAGCGGTGGTCAGCTGCGCGGAGGTCTGCAGCGAGTCGATCATGCGCTCGGCGATGACCTGGCGCAGGCGGCTCATCTTCCGTGCGCCCACTGCGTGAGTCGTGTCCACCTCGGGCTTGGCCGGGGCTACCGCAACGTCGGAAGCGGGCGCCTGAACGGCGGGGCGGCGGTCGCGGCAGCGGCGCGAGCCTCCTCAGCGGCCTTGGCAGCGGCCTCCACGTCCTGCTTGCAGGCTACGGTCGCCGCCAGTGCTCGGTGACGGTGACAGGTCCACGCCCTTGTCCTCGGCGAGCTGCGAACGATCGGCGTGACGGGGAGCCCGTGCGCCTGAGCTCACCGGTGCCGCGGTAGTGGGCTCCGTGGCAGGTGCCGGGAGCGGCGAGGAGCCGACGGTGCCAGCTGCGGGTGCGCGGTCTGCGGTCTCAGCAGCTGCAGGTGCGTGCCGCCGCCGGAGCCGCAGCGGATCCTGCCTCAGAGGGGTCGCATGATGGCCAGAACGGTGCCGACCTCGACGGTCCTCGTCCTCGGGGACGCGGATTCCAGCAGGACACCGGATGCGGGGAGGGGACCTCGGTGTCCACTGCTGCTGTGGCGACCTCCAGCAGGGGCTCGTCGGCCTCGACGGTGTCTCCCACGGCCTGAGGCCAGGAGGAGATCCCGTCCCCGGTGACGGACTCACCCCAGGCCGGCATCTTGACCTCGGTGCCCTCGGCGAGCCCTGCCAGCCGAGTGCGAGCAGCTGGCAGCGGTGCGGGAGCCGACGGTGCCGGCTCGGCAGAAGGCGCGTGGGCTCCGGTGCCGCAGGCGCCTGGTGCGGGTGCAGCCGCGTGCGAGCCCGCTCGGAGGTCCGCCGATGAGTGGCGAGAACGGTGCCGACCTCGGCGGTCTCGTCCTCGGGGGACGCGGATCTCCAGCAGGACACCGGATGCGGGGAGGGGGACCTCGGTAGTCCACCTTGTCGGTGGCGACGCCTCCAGCAGGGGCTCGTCGGCCTCGACGGTGTCTCCCACGGCCTTGAGCCAGGAGGAGACCGTCCCCTCGGTGACGGACTCACCCAGAGCGAGGCATCTTCACGGACTCTGACATTGCTGTCTTCCTTACTCTTTGTCTGGCCTGGATCAGCCGTGGTTGTGCAGCATATGCCGGCGAGGGCCATGGCGGCCTCGCCAGAGGGTCTCGTTCCTGGGTGGGGTGGGCGTGGACCAGGGATGCGACTGTCGGCGTCGGCCTCCCAGGACACCATGAGCTGGCCTCCGACCTGCTCCCCATACGGGCGCCGATGGCGTGGAAGCCCAGGATGGGGCCGTCCTTGAGGGAGACCAGCTTGAGCGAAGCCCTGGGTCCCCAGGATCCGATCTGGCGTTACCGGCCACGTTGAACCCGGCGGTGGTGATGCTGTCCCTTGCCGTGGATCTCGGCGGCGCTTCGCCTCGGACAGTCCACAGAGGGCGATCTCGGGCCTCGCAGAAGGTGACGTCTGGGAACCAGGACGTCGTCGACCGGAGCGGTCCAGGCCCGCGATCTTCTCTGCCACGACGATGCCCTGGGCGAAGCCGCGGTGGGCGAGCTGGACGCCGGGAACGACAAATCGCCCACGGCCCACACGCCGGGGACGTTGGTGCGGCGAACTCGTCGGCCATTGGACGAAGCTCGCGGTCCATGGCGACCCCCGGACCTCCTCGTAGCCCAGGTTGGCGGTCGCCGGTCCGCGGCCCACGGCTGACGAGAAGGACCTCGGCCTCGTGGGTCTTGCCGTCCTGAGTCGCACCGTGACACCGCCGTTGTGGCGCTCGACCGACCTCGAACATATCGTGCTGGTGCGGGTGATCTCTTCGCTGCGAAAACGCGCTCGAGCTGCCGGAGATCGCCTCGTCCTCGTTGGGGACGGTGAGGCAGCCCGATGACGGTGACCTGGCGCCCATGGAGGCCCAGGCCGAGGCGAACTCGACCCCGATGACGCCTCCGCCCAGGATCACCGCCGAGGCGGGACGTGAGTCCATCTCCAGCGTCCTCGAGGTGATGATGCCTCGGAGATCTCCTGCCCGATGGTCTTGGAGTGGGAGCCGGAGGCGAGGATCACGTTGCGTCCGGTGATGCGACGGCCGTCAACCTCGACGGCGTCCGGAGCCACCAGGCGCCCCCAGCCCTGGATCAGGTCGATGCCCCGCGAGGAGACCAGGCCCTCAGGCCCTTTGTGCATCCGCGAGACGATGCTGTTCTTGTACTTCTGGACACCGGGCATGTCCACGCCCTCGAAGGCGGCCTTGATACCGACCGTGGCGGCCCTGCGCACGGCGTCAGCGGTCTCGGCGGCGTGCAGCAGGGCCTCTGGTGGGCACGCAGCCGCGGTGGAGGCAGGTGCCCCCCAGCTTGTCGCGGCCTCGATGAGGGCGACCTCGAGGCTCAGCTGGGCGCCGCGCAGGGCGGCGGCATAGCCCCTGATCCCCGCGCCCAGTATGACCATGTCGTAGACGGTCCCCTGTCACGAACTCACTCCTTGTTGGTTGGTCACGACGCCCCTTGTGGGGCGGCTCGGCACGGGCGTTCTTCCACCTGAAGAGGGCGCACAGGGAGCCAGGGTGTTGCTGTTTGGGACTAGAGTCCTGAAAAACAGGGGTGATACGCATCACTGTGTGTGGGTGGTGCCGACAACGGGCCGGCGGGTCTACGCGGGAGCTGCGGCGCAGACCCCGCCAGCCCTGTCGTCAGCAGGTGAGCAGCTCAAGAAAGGATGCTGACCCTCGGCGGACAGTGAACGGAGCAGCTCGACTAGGGTGGAGACACCCATCCCCGTGCCGCCTGTCGATGTCAGTCCCCACGGGGCGGAGTCGTTGTAGGCGGGGCCGGCGATGTCGAGGTGCGCCCACGGCCGACGTCCCACGAACTCGCGTAGGAACAGTCCCGCCGAGAGCATCCTGCCGGCTCGGGAACCGACCTTGGTGTTGCGCAGGTCGGCGAAGGGGAGTCCAGGGTCGCGCGCAGGTGCGCGGGCAGAGGCATCGGCCAGAAGGACTCTCCGGCCCTGTTGGGCCGCGGCCACGACCTCCTCACGAAGGTCCGGTGTCCCCATGACGGCGGCCACGTGGTCGCCCAGGGCAACGATCTGCGCCCCGGTCAGGGTGGCCACGTCCAGGACCGCGTCGGGCTCCTCCGTGACTGCCCGAGCCAGGGCGTCGGCCATGACCAGGCGCCCCTCGGCATCGGTGTTGGTCACCTCCACGGTGGTGCCGTCGAACATCGTGACGACGTCGCTGGGCGCTGGGCGTCGGCCCCGGCATATTCTCCGCCAGCGCTAGCCAGGCGGTCACGCGGATCGGCAGCGCCAGACGCGCGGCCGTGATGGCGGTGCCCAGCACGGTGGCGGCGCCAGCCATGTCGGACTTCATCTCCGGCATGGATGCAGCCGGTTTGAGGACAGCTCTCCGGAGTCGAAGGTGATGCCCTTGCCGATGAGCGCGATGTGCTTGGGGCGGGTCGGGTCGGCATCGTCCCTCGGCCTGCGGGCCTGTCCGGCCTCGCAGCCCCTGTGGCGGTGTGCGGTGGCACCCACTCCAGGCGGACCAGGCGTGCGGGTGCACCGAGCCCTGAGCCACCCCGAGGATCCCGCCGAATCCCTGCTCGATCAGGGCCGGGGCGTCCCAGACCTCGACCCGCAGCCCGGCCTCCTGCCCGGCTGAGCGGGCCCTCTCTGCGAAGACCTCCGGCGTCAGACGGTTCGGTGGCTCGTTGACGAGGTCGCGGGTCATGGCCGTGGCCTCGGCCAGGGCCAGGGCTGCGGTCAAGGTCTCCTGCCCCTCCGGAGTGTCGGACAGGGGGAGACGACGGAGATGCTCGTCAGTGGAGAGGCCTGCTTGGGAGAGAGTCCTGTCCCCGGACGGTCCTCGTTCTTCGTCGCCTTCCAGGAGTAGGCTGCCCAGGGCCGCCCCGTGTGCGACGGCGGCGAGCTGCTCCTCGGAGAGCGTGGGCAGAGCCAGCACCGCGGAGTCGGTTCCGGCCAGCGCCCGGGTGGCGCGTCCGGCGGCCCGACGCAGCAGACCCGTCTGGTCGTAGCCCAGGGCGGCCTCGTCGTCGGCGGTGACGGCAAGCGGATCGGTATCGGCCCACCCCGTTCCGACGCCGACGACAAGAATCGTTGTCGGTCCGTGGTAACTCGTGGTGGTGACCGCTGGGGCCGGCAGGCGCACCACCGAGTCCTGAGTGCCCGAGAAGCCCAGAGAAGGCAGCAGGGCCACGAGAGCATCGATGTCCAGGCCCTCCAGAGCGTCGCTGGAAGGAGACTCCAGGCCTTCCAGGAGGATCTCGGAGCCTCGGCGCCGTCCCTGCCCGGCGCCGCCGCCAGGACGAGGACGTCAGCGGCCGGCTCACTGCCGGCGGGAGTGTCGGACGCAGCGCCCGTTGAGGAGTCTGACGAGCTGCCTGCTGCGCCGGCCGTGTCGACTGTGCCGTCGGCGTTGTCCTCCTGGTCCTTCTGGCCGTCGTCCGATTCACGCGCCTGCGTGTCATCCTTGGTGCCCCCGGTGCCCGACGCAGCGCCCCTGCCCGGCGCCTGTCGAGCCGGTCCGGCCCCCGGCCCCGGTGCTCTCGAGTCCTCGGTCTCATCGACCGTGTCGACCTCGGCCTGATTGCTGAGGTCGGTATCCTTACGGTCATCGTCCACCGAGGCGTGTGCGTTCAGGGACTTGGTCAACTTAATGGTGCTCACGTTGTGAATAGTAACGTTCTGGCATCGGTCGGAGGCTGAGCCGGCGCCGCGCGTGCCGGAGGTCATCACGTGGAAAGGTCGTTCCTCGTGGACGAGCGCTCATCGGTACGCCCGGTTCAGGACACTCGGCGTCCCGCCTCACGGGTGGGGGCGGATCCCTGGTCGGCGTCTCGCCGTCTTCGGGGCGACAGTCCTCATCCCTGGCCCTGACCGCCCTGGTTCGAAGCCCCGGTGAGGCGCCCGCGATATGGGCCTTCAACCTCCTGGGAGGTGGCCTGTACGTCCTTCTGGCCGTCTGCGTGGCCCACAACGGGCGCCGCATGCGCAACATCGGTTGGATGTGCCTGGGGCGCTGGCCACCATGGCGGTGCTCATCGGTGTCCTGACGATGACGAGCCCTTCACCCACGCCTGCAGACCTCAACGCGTCGGTGTGGGCCCACTGGGGTCGATCCCGGTGGTACCTGCCCGCGATCCTCCCGGTGGTGGCCGCTGCATGGATGTGGATGTCCGACCCTCGACGCATCGTGGCCAACGCCGAGCGCATCACCGAGCTGTCGACTCCCTCTCCGAGCTTCACCGAGAAGGCCGGGCGGTCCAGGAGAGCCGTGGTCTCAGAGCTCCCCGGACCAATGATGCTAATGGAGCCTAGGCCCCGGCGACACCGGCAATGGGGCAGCTTCAGAGCCCGGCGAGGAGAGGTAGGGGAGTGGTTGAGCCCTCAGCGGCCTCGTGCGGCGTCTGCCTCACCGGCGTCGGAGGCGGCGTGCTGATCCGGGCGACTCTGCTGATCCTGCGCCGGGGAACGGGACGGGTGTGCCACCCTGTCCCTGCAGCCGGGAGCCCAGCGAGGTGTAGGTGGCCGCTGCGGCCCGAGCCCGCGCCTGGACCTCGTAGATCCGTTCGACGACGATCCGCTGGTGCACCCAGCCCACCAGTTGCTCGTCCGGCTGATCCTGTTGACGATCACTGCCCGGGCCCGATGCCCGTCCCACCACCGGGAGTCCCTCCATCCGGCTGCGGGTCAGAGCCTCGAGCACGTCGGTCGCCTCGGCCTGGCAGGACAGACGCTCCGGAGACCAGAGGAAGGTCCGCCACCGTGGCTGCGGGGCGGAACCGTCCCCGACGTCGGCGCTCTCCTCGCAGAGGAGCGCCGACGACCCTGCGCGGCGGTCACACAGCCGAGCAGCTCACGGACGTCATCCGCCCGCACTGTGACCACCGGCAGGGCCGACAGACCGTGCCGGCTCATGAGCTCGGCCGCCTCACGCAGCGACGTCGTGGCCTCGACCGTGGCGGGCGGGTCCACCATGAGCCGGGAGGCGCGGGTACGTCCCAGGAGAGTCGTGGTCATCGGGTCCTCGACGTCCTCACCGCGACGGCGCAGCTCCTCAGTGAACAGTGTGCCGCGCGACAGGAAACGGCTGGCGAAGGTAGCCAGCACTGTGGCCAGCATGAGGGGCAGCAGCAGCGCGTGCTGGCCGGTCATCTCGATGATGAGCAGGACCGCCGTCATCGGGAGCGCGAGCCGCGCCGGCGAACACCGCTCCCATTCCGATCACCCCGAGACCCCGGCTGCCGGAGCGTAGCTGGGCGCCACCAGGGTGCCGAAGGCCGCCCCGAGCGTCCCGCCGATGAACAGGGGACAGGGGCGAACATCCTCCGACGAACCCCATTCCCAGCGTCATCGAGGTCGCTGAGCATCTTGGCTGCGCACAGCATCAGCAGCAGCGTCAGCGTGTAGCGGCCCGCCAGAGCCCGGTTGAGCGCCGCCGAGGACTCCCCGCACATCTCAGGCAGGACGAGCAGGACGGTGCCGACGGCCAGGCCCCCCGATGCCGGGGCGCGCCCAGATCGGGACGCCCAGCCGCTGCCAGGCGCGGGTCAGGACGTCGAGCACGATGAAACGAAGGCGCATGAAGCCGATGCCGACGCCCCCACCCACCACGCCCAGCAGGGCGACCCACCCCAGCTGGGCGTCCCCGGACAGGTCCAGGTAGGGAAGCGACAGCGACAGGGTCGTGCCCAGCGGGTGGTGGGAAAGGACCGTTGAGGACACGCAAGCCAGGACGATGACGATGAAGGCGTCGGCGCTGAAGCCCATGAGAATGACCTCCAGGGCGAAGGCCCCCGCCAGCGGAGCGTTGAAGGCCGCCGCGATCCCGGCGGCGGTGCCGGCGGATGCCAGGTAGCGCACCGGAAGTCTCGGCAGGCCCAGCCCCCGCCGATGACGCTCGCCGTGGAGGCCCCCAGCTCTGCGATCGGTCCCTCGGGGCCCACCGAGCCGCCGCCGCCGATCGTCAGGGGCCGACGACGTCGTCATCGCCAAGGCGGGATCGGCGCCATCGTGCCGTTTCCGTGTCTCGTGGACCAGATGATACCGGCCACCCCGTGGCCTGTGGGCGTGGCCCAGCCGGGACATGAGCGGACCCACGATGAGGCCTGAGAGGACGGGGGCGACGAGGACGAACCACGCGCCGAGCGCGCTGCCAGCGAGCCCACCGAGGGACCCGATGGAGACGGTGTAGTCATCGGCCCCGGTGAGCAGCTGGGACCAGGTGTCGATCCCCATCTCGGAACAGCACAGCTCCCAGACCCGAGGTGAGCCCCACCAGCACTGCCAGGATGTAGAGCCCGAGGCGATGATGACGGAAGAGGCTGCCCGTACGCCGCAACAGGGGCTGGGACATCCTCTTCCAGGCGTGATCCATCAGCGCAGGTTCTCCACCTTGACCATGAAGGTGTCCTCCTCCGCCGCGCTGCTCAGCCTCGGAGCAGGAGGAGCCGATGCTCCACACCTGACGGTAGAAGCTCAGCTCGGCCTCGTAACGGCGACGAATGTTCGTGGCCAGGCGGAAGCCGTGGCCCTCTCCCTGGAAGATCTCCAGGGCCACCGGGGCGCCGGCGGTCTTGAGGGCCTCTACATGGCCGTGGCCTGCTCGGCGGGACGATTGGGTCCTCCGAGCCCTGGATGAGCAGCAGCGGCACGCCGATGTCCTCGATGTGGTTGATGGGGCTGCGCTCGTCCAGGACCGGGTCATCGATGTCCTGGGTCCCCATGAGCTGGCCGATGTAGTGCGACTCGAACTTGTGGGTCGTACGCACCAGCCTCTTGAGGTCGGTCACCCCGAAGCAGGAGCTGGCCGCCGTGAACACCGTGGAGCGAGTGATGGCCGACAGCACCGTGAAGCCACCGGCCGACCCGCCGCGGATCGCGAGACGTCGAGGGTCCACGAGCCCGGCGTCCACCAGGTGCTGGGCGCCACTGACGCAGTCGTCGACGTCATAAATGCCCCACTTGCCCTCCAGGGCCTTGCGATAACCCGTTCCGTAGCCCATGGAACCGCGGTAGTTGACGTCGAGGTAGGCGAAGCTCCCCGACTGGTCCAGTACTGGATCGCAGGTCGTAGCGGGCACGGCCGTCGCCGTCGGGCCCCGTGGACGTTGACGATCGAGGGGAGGCAGTTCGCCCTCGCCCCACGTGGGAGGCGGACGTCGGCGGGTAGTAGAAGCCATGAGCCGTCGCGCCGTCACTCGTGGGCCAGGAGACCGGGTCGGGGAAGGACACCCCGATGCCCTCGGGCTCGAACTCGCCCGAGCCTCGCAGCACCTGCACCGCGCCGTTCTTGACCTCCACGATGCTCGGCATCGCCATCTCGTTGGAGGCCAGCATGACGACGCGACCGGCGCTGGAGGCCACGTTACCGATTGGCTGCCAGCCCACGTTCCACTCCTCGAGCTCACCGTTGGCGAGCTTGATGGTCCCCAGGTGGGACACCGCGTCCCGGGCCCAGGAGGTGATGATGTGGTCGGCGTCGAGCACGTCGAAGGAGTGCGGCCCCAGCTGCCAGGCGGGGGTGGTGAAGGTGGCCTCGGCCGGGTGCAGCGGCCGGGTGCGCAGGTTCTTCGACCAGCCCGTGCGGTTGGTGCCGCGCCCGGGAAGCCCTCGGTGCGGTAGAGGTTCCAGAAGCCGGAGGCGTTCGAGCCGTGGACGAGCTCGCACTCCTCTGTCCACCGGGGCTCGGAGACCGAGTGCCCGTCCCCGCCGTCCACCAGCGCCTGCTCGCCGATCGTCCCGTCCGGACCCAGATCGCCCACGTGCAGGGCGGCGTTGTCCCACGGCATCCCCGGGTGGTCCCAGGTGACCCAGGCCAGGTGCTCACCGTCGGGGTGATAGCGTCGGAGCGACCACGAAGTCCGTCCCCGATACCAGCGTGCGCACACGCGAGTCATCTCGCGCCGCCGAGCCGTCAAGTGGAATCGCCACCAGGGTGTTGACGGCCTCGCCCTCACCACGGTGGTCCTCGCGGACCGCGTAGACCAGGCCCCGCCCCGTGTCGATCTCCAGGTCGCCGTGACGCACGTCGCCGTAGATCGTCAACGGCACCAGACCGCGAAGGCGGTGCGCCACGTCGTAGCGGTACAGACGCCCGTCACCGGCGTGGGGAGACCACGATGATCCCGCCGTCGACGGCGTACGCTCGCCCACCGTACTCGTGCACGGGTGCGTACATCGACCAGTTCATCGGCCGGCGTCAGCGGAAGCACCTCACCGGTCTGACCGTCGCCGTCACGGCGCAGCAGGACGTTGCGCCCGGCCTGAGAGGCGCGCTGCTCCACCCAGTAGGTGTCGCCACCGTCCACGCGGACCTGGGACAGCAGAACCGTCCGGGTCGTGATCGTGCCTGGAGTGATGGGCGAGGGCCAGGTGCCGAAAAGGGGCTGTGGTGCTCATGGTTCCTCCTGGAAGGCTGTCCTGAGGGCGATCGGGCGATCGGGAGCGACGCCGCGGACCGGCGGGCGCGAACGGTCCCGGCGGTCAGGGCATACAGTACGTGCTCATCCGTGACCCGCGTGACAGGTGATCGCACGATGGTCAGGATCGCCCTATGCTGAAGGCCGCCCATGAACGGCGGTGCCAGGAAAAACAACGGCGCACAGACAGCATGGACAATGTCGGGGAAACGACCTGCGTGCTCACCGGCTACTCTTTGCCGGATGCCCTACCGGCACACCCCGCCCACCGGTTGCCGTCAACGCACTCACGCATGAACGACAACTCACCACCTCGACAGGGAGACTCACCGTGCCAGCAACCGTGCCAGCAGATGGGCACACTGGTCGGCCCGCCGAGCAGACCGGCAGAGCACTCCTGTCCTCTGTGCGAAAGCCCGCCGACCTCAACCGCCTCACCAGTGACGAGCTGGTGGCGCTCGCGGCCGAGATCCGACGTCACCTCGTCGCCTCGGTGGCGCGCACCGGCGGTCACCTGGGTCCCAACCTCGGTGTCGTGAGCTGACGATCGCCCTGCACCGCACCTTTTCGCTCACCGCGGGACACCATCGTCTTCGACACTGGTCATCAGGCCCTACGTCCACAAGCTGCTCACCGGCCGTCAGGACTTCACCCATCTGCGTGAGCGGAGCGGGCTGTCCGGTTACCCGTCACGGGCCGAGTCCGTCCACGACGTCGTGGAGAACTCTCACGCCTCCACCTCCTTGTCCTGGGCCGACGGCATCGCCCGGGCCAACCACCTCGCAGGGCCACGACGAGCGACACGTCGTCGCCGTCATCGGCGACGGAGCCATGACCGGGGGCATGGCCTGGGAGAGCCCTGGACAACATCGCCGACTCCTCAGACCGGCACCTGGTCATCGTCGTCAATGACAACGGCCGCTCCTACGCACCCACTATCGGGGGACTGGCCCACCACCTCGACGCGCTGCGCACCAACCCCGGCTACGAGCGCGTCCTGTCCGGGGTCAAGCGCACCCTCCTGTCCCAGGGGGCCCCGGGCCGGGCCGCCTTCGACGCTCTCCACGGCCTCAAACGAGGGCTCAAGGACGTGCTCGTCCCTCGGCCTTCTTCGAGGACCTGGGGATCGCACACCGGCCGGTCGACGGCCACGACATCACCGCCATCGAGTTCGCCCTCACCCGGGCCCGCGAGTACGCCGAGCCGGTCATTGTCCACGTCATCACCGAGAGGGCGCGGATACACCCCCGCCGAGGCACGGCCCCGACCGCTTCCACGCCGTGGGACCAGATCCATCGAGACCGGTCTGCCCGTCGTGGCCGAGCGCTTCGGATGGACCTCCGTCTTCGCCGAGGAGATCGTCTCCCCTGGCGCGCTGCGACGATCGGATCGTCGGGGTCACCGCGGCAATGCAGGTGCCCTCGCCGTCTCCAGCCCATGGCCGACGCCATGCCGGAGCGGGTCATCGACGTCGGTATCGCCGAGCAGCACGCGCTCACCTTCTCAGCCGGGCTGAGCGTTCGCCGGCATGCACCCTGCGTGGCGCTCTACGCCACCTTCCTCAACCGTGCCTTCGACCAGGTGCTCATGGACGTCGCACTGCACCGCGCAGGAGTGACGATCGTGCTGGACCGGGCCGGAATCACCGGAACCGACGGCGCCAGCCACAACGGCATGTGGGACATGGCGCTGCTGGCTCACGTCCCGGGCCTGCGCCTGGCCGCCTCGCGACGAGACGACGCTGCGAGACAGCCTGCGACTGGCCGTGAGCGTCGACGACGCCCCAACCGTCGTGCGCTACCCCAGGGCACCCCTGCTCGAGCTGCTGACGGCGGGTAGCCGCCTCGCCGAAGGATGCTGAGAAGAGCTCAGTGCGACGCTGGGTGCCGAGGCGGATACCCCGGTGGATGAGGCGGGGAGCAGGGCAGCAGCTTCGACGTCGTCGACGTGCTGCTGAGAGCCTCGGCCGCATACGATACTCCCTCGATCCTGCTGGTGGTCGCCCAGGCCGCCGAGACCTGCGAGGCCGGCCGGATCCTCCAGCAGGAGGCCGCTGCGTGCCACCGTGGTGCACCCCACTGGGTCATTCCGGCCCCGCGTCCTCTTGTTGCGGCCGCCGCCGAGCGCCGATCGTCGTCGTCGTGGTCGAGGACGGGCTGGTCGACGGCGGCATCCGGGTCCCAGCTGCGTGATGCCGTTGAGGACTATCAGGCCGCCCACCCCGGTGAGGCTGGCTCCCCGGTCTTCCGCGTATCGGCATCGCGCCAGTTCATCGACACCACCGCCACCCTGCGCTCAGCGCTGGAGGACTTCGGCATGCGGGGCCGCCGATATCGCCGGGCGGCATCCGGACCGCTGGCTGACAGCGTCGCGCAGGCGCCGGCCGTCCGGGACCTTAGGGACGCGGTAGCGGGTGTAGCGGTGGAGTCCCCGCTCTGCCTGGTTGTCGACTCGGTGCAGGCGCTGATCGCTGGGACGCCTGTCCTAAAATCTTGTGATGGAGTCGACAGCCTGAGGCGCACTTCGCTATACCGATATGCCGAGCAACGTTGCTCGCAGCCGACGATCATCTTTCTGAGTCGATGGAGGGACTTATGCGTCCTGCTTAGGTAGTGCTGATTGGCCGCAGGTCATCACACGGACCTTCTACGGGACCAGTGGCCCACGAGGTCATCCTGCGAGTTCTGACCTGAGACCGACGGCGCGCCGATGCCGCCTCGCCTGCACAAGGGCGATCGCAACCGGGTGGCTCTCCGGTCACCCACATGAGGAAGGGCACGGATGACCACTGAGGTCACAACATCTGCCACCACGGCGAGCGGCAATGACGCCTGGGAGGGCTTTCGTTACCGGACCGTGGACCGAGGACATTGACGTCCGCGACTTCATTCAGCGCAACCACACCCCCTACGACGGCGACGCCTCGTTCCTCGCCGACGCCACGGACAAGACCCTGCGTCTGTGGGACACCCTGGAGAAGGAACTACCTCTCCGAGGAGCGCAAGGTCCGCATCCTCGACGTTGACACCCATATCCCCGCCGACATTGACGCGTTCCCGGCCGGTTACATCAGCGAGGACGATGACGTCATCGTTGGTCTGCAGACGGACTCCCCGCTGCGTCGCGCGCATGATGCCCAACGGTGGCTGGCGCATGGTGGAGACCGCCATCAAGGAGGCGGGCAAGGAGGTCGACCCCGAGGTCAAGAAGATCTTCACCCGCTACCGCAAGACCCACAACGACGCGGTCTTCGACATCTACACCCCTGCGCATCCGTGCGGCGCGCTCGAGCCACATCATCACCGGGCTGCCCGACGCCCTACGGCCGCGGGCCGCATCATTGGTGACTACCGCCATGTGGCGTCTCTACGGCGTCGACTTCCTCATCGAGGAGAAGCAGAAGGCCAAGG
>BNJV01000729.1_pt1 | contig 13761 bp, 15 predicted proteins | sample 8540591 | NCBI WGS metagenome assembly BNJV01 (sample SAMD00202457, study PRJDB9452) | human saliva metagenome | host: Homo sapiens
CGGCTGGTCGCGGGTTCGAATCCTGCCGGGGGCGCTTTTGTTTGTGTGGGTGGGGTGTGAGTGGGGTGGCGTTCTTATTACCCCTTCAAGTAGCGGGGGTTTTCACCAGAATCGCTAATCCGGGTCATAATGCGGCAATATCACCATCAATGCACTACTCAGTGCTATTTGCGCTGGGATCATCCCCGCGAATACGGGGAAAAATTCGGCGCGGTGCCCACTTGAGCAGACGCACGCGGGACCATCCCCGCGAATACGGGGAAAATGATGATGCAGGTATCGGCGGCCTGACCGCCTTGGGACCATCCCCGCGAATACGGGGAAAATGTGAAGTTCACCAGGTTCCGCGCCAACTCGTCGGGGACCATCCCCGCGAATACGGGGAAAATATGGTCACCTCGCCGTTTGGTTGGCGTGATGGAGGACCATCCCCGCGAATACGGGGAAAAATCTCAGCCGGGGTTTCTACCGGGGTAGCGGGCTGGGACCATCCCCGCGAATACGGGGAGAATACTAAGCAGGAAATGATTCGGCAACTTGAACAGGGACCATCCCCGCGAATACGGGGAGAATTGTGAGGGTGATCAGATATCGCCCTTGTGCATGGGACCATCCCCGCGAATACGGGGAGAATTCTCATCGTACTTGCGTTGCAGGTCAAGTACAGGGACCATCCCCGCGAATACGGGGAGAATTTGGAGAAGGTTGTGGATCCGCGTCAGATTCGGGGACCATCCCCGCGAATACGGGGAGAATGCGCTGATCAAGGCTAGGGGTGATGCCGTATGGGGACGATCCCCGCGAATACGGGGAGAATTCTTCCCCAAACCTGGTTTCACATTCAGGATCGGGACCATCCCCGCGAATACGGGGAGAATCGAGCGTAAATGTTGCTGGCAAAGTCAACATCGGACCATCCCCGCGAATACGGGGAGAATAAAGCATATTGAATCTAATTCCTTGTCGAATCGGGACCATCCCCGCGAATACGGGGAGAATTCTTCATCGCCCGAACGCCTGGCCTCCACTGCCGGACCATCCCCGCGAATACGGGGAGAATCATGGTGAGACGATCCCTAGCTACGTCGAAAGCGGGACCATCCCCGCGAATACGGGGAGAATGGCGGCGTGGAACTGACAGACTGGCACCTTGAGGGACCATCCCCGCGAATACGGGGAGAATTCATGATCAACGGCGGCAAACACCCTACAGGGCGGGACCATCCCGCGAATACGGGGAGAATCTCACGCCGCGAATCCGGTTGTTCAGCACTCAGGGGACCATCCCCGCGAATACGGGAGAATGCAATGGATGCACCCATTCGCGCTTATGACGGGGGACCATCCCCGCGAATACGGGGAGAATTGTTCAATGGTCTAGCGTCGGCGGCTGAGACTGGGACCATCCCCGCGAATACGGGGAGAATAGACGAATGAGACGGGGTTACCGACTCGGCTTGGGACCATCCCCGCGAATACGGGGAGAATTGTTCAATGGTCTAGCGTCGGCGGCTGAGACTGGGACCATCCCCGCAGAATACGGGGAGAATAGACGAATGAGACGGGGTTACCGACTCGGCTTTGGGACCATCCCCGCGAATACGGGGAGAATCAGATAGTTGTGTACACGGCATAGTTGATGTCGGGACCATCCCCGCGAATACGGGGAGAATCAGATAGTTGTGTACACGGCATAGTTGATGTCGGGACCATCCCCGCGAATACGGGGAGAATAAAAACCACCACCAAATCCAATACTCACGCCTGGGACCATCCCCGCGAATACGGGGAGAATAACTAGCTAAAGCCGAATCTGAGGGCGGCGGGGGACCATCCCCGCGAATACGGGGAGAATCAGTGGCCACAGCATCGCAGAAAAAGGATGAGGGGGACCATCCCCGCGAATACGGGGAGAATCTGCCGCCGCACTGAACGACACTAAAATAGCTGGGACCATCCCCGCGAATACGGGGAGAATCTGCCGCCGCACTGAACGACACTAAAATAGCTGGGACCATCCCCGCGAATACGGGGAGAATGAGCAGCTTAAGTTAGCTGGTAGGTTGCACTAGGGACCATCCCCGCGAATACGGGGAGAATGTCTTCCAGTGTCTGTTTCGTCGCGTTGGGGTCGGACCATCCCCGCGAATACGGGGAGAATGTCTTCCAGTGTCTGTTTCTGTCGCGTTTGGGGTCGGACCATCCCGCGAATACGGGGAGAATAAGGCTAGTGCACCGTCTAAGCCTAATATGCGGGGACCATCCCCGCGAATACGGGGAGAATACCGTGTAGAACAGTGCAAGCACGTATCCGTAGGGACCATCCCCGCGAATACGGGGAGAATCTATGTCCATGTTCACCTTGACAATCGCGGCTGGGACCATCCCCGCGAATACGGGGAGAATTATTCGCACCACTGATGGGGATTACCGTGATCGGGACCATCCCCGCGAATACGGGGAGAATAAATCTACCGCCGCGCAGACGGGGGACACAGACCGGACCATCCCCGCGAATACGGGGAGAATGGAGGCTGTCAACAGTGAGGGAAAATTACCGGGACCATCCCCGCGAATACGGGGAGAATACTGGCGCGCTCCTCACCAACAACACCGGCTGGGACCATCCCCGCGAATACGGGGAGAATCCTGATGGTAGTTTGACTGTTCCGCCTGCCCCGGGACCATCCCCGCGAATACGGGGAGAATATTCGACCTCACCAAAGGGCAAGCCGTGACACGGGACCATCCCCGCGAATACGGGGAGAATCGTGGGGGGCGCTGGAATCGCACAGTGCCGCCGGGACCATCCCCGCGAATACAGAGAATATCGGCCAGCCTTAGCGGCGGCGGCGGCGTCGGACCATCCCCGCGAATACGGGGAGAATCGTTAGTTTCCAATATTGTCATCGCCTTTTTCGGGACCATCCCCGCGAATACGGGGAGAATAGGCTCAGCCGGGGTGGCATTGTCAGCGGGTTGGGACCATCCCCGCGAATACGGGGAGAATGGTGGGAGTAGAGTTGACCGACTGGCACCTTGAGGGACCATCCCCGCGAATACGGGGAGAATCCCGCCGTCCCTGTACCTGAAAGGGACATGCTTACGGACCATCCCCGCGAATACGGGGAGAATTTCCTGAACGACAAGGCCCGTGAAGTCGCTGAAGGACCATCCCCGCGAATACGGGGAGAATGAAAATACGTCACGGGGAAGATTTGCGCGGCAGGGACCATCCCTCGCGAATACGGGGAGAATTTCCTGAACGACAAGGCCCGTGAAGTCGCTGAAGGACCATCCCCGCGAATACGGGGAGAATGAAATACGTCACGGGGAAGATTTGCGCGGCAAGGGACCATCCCCGCGAATACGGGGAGAATGGTGTCCCAGGTGAGGTTGACGACAAGGTACTAGGGACCATCCCCGCGAATACGGGGAGAATAATCACCCCCGAAAAACGCAGAAATGAATCCCTAGGGACCATCCCCGCGAATACGGGGAGAATTGAGCGTGGCCGCGACTTCGACGCCGAGCTGGGGACCATCCCCCGCGAATACGGGAGAATCAACCTCCCGCAAATCAATCGGGAGCGGTGGCAGGACCATCCCCGCGAATACGGGGAGAATCCTGGGACGGAATCCCACGGGTTGTTGTTCTCGGGACCATCCCCGCGAATACGGGGAGAATGCCCCCAATGCAGGTGCGCGCTCCCATCGCACCGGACCATCCCCGCGAATACGGGGAGAATCAGACACGCCACATCGTCGGTCTCTATGACCAGGGACCATCCCCGCGAATACGGGGAGAATTTGGTGTTTTTGTTGCGGCGTTTGCGTGCTATGGGACCATCCCCGCGAATACGGGGAGAATACCCCTTACGGAGCGACCATCAAAGGCACTTAAGGGACCATCCCCGCGAATACGGGGAGAATCTATCCAGCGGATCACGGAAGCGAACGGAGGGACCATCCCCGCGAATACGGGAGAATCAGCCACCCGCGAGGTGGGGGCATATGGAGCTGGGGACCATCCCCGCGAATACGGGGAGAATGATGTGCGTGGGTATGAGCTAAGTCCCCACGGGGACCATCCCCCGAATACGGGGAGAATCAAGTCCCGTAAAGACTTTAAGTCAACGGGTGGGGACCATCCCCGCGAATACGGGGAGAATCTTGCTGGCTCCCGGGTTATCAAAGGCCAGTATTGGACCATCCCTGCGAATACGGGGAGAATTTGCCCTTATTTGAGGGTGATGTGCGCTTGTTGGGACCATCCCCGCGAATACGGGGAGAATTCTGAAAGGGCAGCCTCGACCACTTCACGCCAACTGGGATCATCCCCGCGAATACGGGGAGAATACTGGCGCTGTGAGTGAAAATGGGGTGTGGGAGGGATCATCCCCGCGAATACGGGGAGAATTCCTGCTGACCTGAGAAAATCTGACCAGCAAGACTGATTTTTACATCACTTTTCGTTTCTGCGTCCAGCTCGACGCATGCGGGAGGCTTTTGGACCATCCAGCTTTCATGGATCCAGCAGCCGTGGTGATTGGATGCCGCATCAGTGTGAGTCCTTCCATGTCGGTGGGTTCCCACTGGCTACGGTGCACTCTCACAATAAAACCTTGCTCGTTTTTGTTTGTTGGGTATGTCATAATCGCGCGCCCTGAGTCGAGGGTGGAGGTGACGAGTGTCCAAAGTTCGTCACGTACACGAGCGCTGATTCGCCCAACGTAAACCCCAGGAGTAATTTCCATCAACCATCTGGTGAGGTGTCCGCGTAATTTGGCGGGGCTTGCGGATAGCACCAAAGTGATCATTCGAGTTCCTCGGGGGTTTCGGGGGCGTCGATAAGCGAATTATCCTCTGAGTAGTTCTTCCCTCCGGCAACTTTTTGCCCTCGGTCTCCCCATAGTTCAATAATGTCTGCCCAAAGATCGGCGTCTTCAGCTTGGTCACCAGCTATGAGGGTTTTGAGGTCATCAGCTATTTTTTCGGCGAGCCGTTCCTCTTTGAATCGGTCTCGAACGGCTCGTCGGGTGATACTTCCAATGTCGGCCATTTCAGCGATACCTTGTTCTTGCAGCTCACTAACAACCTGGAAAGCGACCGGAATAGTGCACGTTGCTTTGTAGAGATCGGCGATGTCATAAACAAAGCTACGATCATGCCCGGTGTGAACAAACCCCAGTCCAGGACTGCAACCGAGGGATGCAATTACCGCATGAGCCAGCCCATATAAGCACGTATGCGCAGCGGAAAGTGCCCTGTTGATTGGATCGGCATCGTTAAAATCATCAGGATCATACTCGCGTTTTGACCAGTCCACTCGGTATTTGCGTGAGCATTCTCGATAGATCTTCCTGACCCGCGCTCCTTCCTTTCCCCGCAATTGCTGCATTGTGAGTTTAGAGGTGTCTTCTCCCGGAAACCGCATTGCATACATTTCACGAGCGACGGCAATCCGAGAGCGACTATTTGATACCTTTTCCGCTTGCAACTCAAGCAGGCGTGTGGAGCGCGCAATGGAACGCCCATGGGCGTAATAGCGCACGCCCTCCTCCCCTACCCACACAAGCGAACAACCGGAATCAGCCACTACACTGACTGCTTGATGAGTAAGCCTGGTACCCGGCCCTAATAAAAGCACACTCAGTGCTGCTACTGGAACATGAATGACACCTTGATCATCAGTTGCAGTTAGGGCACCACCATCACGCCCCAACGTGCAATGTTCCAGATAAAGGAAAGAAACACGATCATCTGCCCGACTCAGCTGATGTGGGGTTGATGGAGGCATCCCGGTATTCATTACTGCACCTCAGGATTCGCAAGCGTCAATAACCCACACCCGTACCCTTTTTGCTTTTACCTATCCCCTGGGTCAGAACTTTTTCAGCTTTTCGACGTCCGCTACCTCAAGCATTCCTTCAAAGGTTGCGCGAACCAACGTGACTTTTTCCCTCGCCTATCAAAACTCAAGCGCCTCTGCCAACTACTTGAACCGAATCATCAGAAAGAAGTATGCCCATACGTTCCTGCCTTTCCAGCAACCATTGCTGCTGTTGAGCTGGAGTAACGTGAGGAAGACGTTTTTGTTTCCCATCTACTCTCGTCGCAACTACAGGATTCGCGGTAAGTCGGAAATAGTAGCGCTGACCGCGAAGTAAACGATCAAGCAGAGTGCTGTAGTCCCTGGTATCCCAGGTTTGTTGTTGACTCCAGCCCGCTTGTTCCTGAAGATGCTCAAATGAGGGAACCCAGGACTTACTATGTACAGCACGCATTTTTCGTGCACTCGATCAAGGCGCCACAGCACTCGCTCATCGCTTTCAACCGGAATAGGCGGAAAACTGCTCAACACCGCTGCATGCATCTTTTGTGGACTAGCAAGCAGCGCACGCCCCTGGCGACGCTGAGGATTCAAGTACATCCGCGACAAATACATTTAGACACCTCCCAAAAGGGCAAGCGGATCATGATCTGTTGATGGCTGCCTGCCGTTGCTATTCTCTAACGATGCCCAGCCGTGAATCAGCTGCCGCAGACCATATTTTCGTTCACGTGGATCAAAACTAATGGGGTTATCACGCAGCATTTCATCCGCGTCCTCTCCGGGCAGTGCATCTCGCGAATACGCTAGGTGCACTTCACGTGGCTGACGTCTTTTGTACCACTCGGCAGCGATCCAATCATGGTGCTTAAGTGTTTGTTCTAAGCTGTCTTCCGTAACGCCAAGTGCTATACGACGCCCCGGCGGGCATGAGCGTCGACCAAGGTACAACGGAAAACTCGGGTTACGGAGAGCCTCGTCAAGCCCCTCAATCACGTTCTCAGGGCCTTCAACTACAGCAAGGAACTTGTAGTCCTGAAGATAGTAACGATGAGTTAGAGGCTTGGCACTGAGTTTTCGCCAATCAATCTCAGTTTGGAAATCCCGCAGAATACTTCCAACCTGATCAACTCGCACACCAAAACGTAAGTCCAACAGATCAACGATTGGATCTTCACGTGTACGTCCTTGCGCAGCAGCTAGCATGCCCAGTATCCCACTTTTTGTGGGTACATTATGTGTAGTGCGACGAACAAAGCGCGCGTCAACACCCCAAGATTGAAGTGGCCCATCTAGGGCCATAATCAGGGTTGCCATGGCTATCCCCTTTACTGTGTATCGCGGACCACAGCGCCGATGCGGTCAATGATTCCCTGCAGATCACTGAGCTCGGAACGCCCAGCCAGTGCGTCCTTCAATGCTTCGCTGTTAACACGCTCCGTGGCGAGATAGCTAGATATGGTTGGGGCTGTCCCATACTGCTTATCCTCATCAACAGCATGGTTTGCCAAAGCAATCGCAGCATCACGAAGTGCAGTGCCATTATTGGCTACAGGCTCCTCGAACGCGTTGACGAGTGACGTGGGCTGATCCGAGCGAACTTCCACGAGGACAAAATCAGTCGCGTGCGGTTAGCAAACGAATTCTGCTTACCTGTAGGCATGCTCAAAACAAAGGAACGAGTGAACGCTTCTACTGCATGGGCAGCAGCTTCCTCGCTCCCCAAGTTGGCGACCAGCTTATCCACATTGATGGTTGCGTAGCGATACAGCGTTGATGAAACAAATTCAGTAGTGCCAATCATGCCCGCACCAGCGTTATCCTCTGGGGCATTGTCATCAATCGCGGTGTAGTAATCGAACTCAGGTATGGCCTTGTGCACAGACAACGCGTGTTCAACCTGGCATGCCGCGTCCACGTTACGCTCAGGAGCGTCAGCAAGCATGCGACCAAAGAGCGCAACATCAATAGCACCGTCACCCATGAGCAGTTCGCGGGCAGCCTTTTTACCAAGCTTTTCACCATCTGCAACGCGAGCCGCAGCTTCAGCAAAATTTTTAATTTCCTGCCGTGACAGGAAGAGAAGGTAGGCTGTTTGTTCTGGTTTTTTATCGTCAACCTTGATGTCAGCAGCTTTCAAAACAGCCGTCGCATGTTTCAACGCATCCTCAGAGGAAATATCTGATCGAATCTCAACCAACTTTTCAGCAACTTTGGCAACGACATACTTTGTGCGCTCACCCAATTCCTCGGAATTTAGATGCGCAGCAAAATCGTTGCGAACAGCTCGCTTCCAAGCCTGGCTGGACACGCGGTGACGCTCGACGCCACCGAAACGAGCCGACTTCGGCGATCCTGTGTCATCTCGATTGATACAGGACGGTGGAACAAGCTGCAGGACATGGAAATCAATAAAACTGGACATAAGTGTTACCCTTTCTTGAGCAAAATTTGACAGAAAATATTTTTACCGCATTATTCACTTTTCGAATTTATTCCCCTTTCTGCCACGCATACAGTTGCCGACCCCATTTCAACCGAATCCCATCCCTAGATTCTGGAAAATTAAAGGAGTAGAGATCGACAGCCAGTTGAGCATAGTCCAAGGAAATTCCTGCTCCACGAAGTTGTGTTACAAGGCTTCGAAGATGCCAAGCCATTTCATCAATAGAATCAGAGGTCACCAGTGCATTAAAGCGCCGAATGGTGGGACTTGATTCAAACTCTTCCCCCTGACCTGCGCCAATGAAGTCGCGGACAGCATTACCCAGGCCCCGTCCAACAACATGCATTGGCTTTGCCTGAGATTGTTGATGCACAGCATAGAGCGTCAGCGCCAAATGTGTAGCACTCTCTGCAAAACTTGGTGAGTCGTCCCAACCTTGGAGTCCCACGGGAAGATCACCAAGGGTCGCATCCCACACAGTTGGGTCTGCACCTGGTGCTTTTCCAATATTTTTTCCGGAGCATCGCGGCAGTCGCTTTTTTCCTGAAGACGCATCAGCCAGAGCAGCTCTTGCAGCCAAGACACTTTTCTAGCCACATGCTGATACAACATTTTTGATCGCGATGGTGTGCTCTCAGTTATTTTTGTTTCCATCTTTTTCCCTTCTCAGCTATTGTCGTCCTGCTTATCGACAACCCGAATCAAAGCAATTTACGCAATTTACTGTTGAGCCATAATTCGGCATTGGCGCCGGTCACCCGGACATTGCGATCACCATTCCATCTTCCTGTCCACACGTTCGGCCCCTGCTCGGAGAGTATCTCGCGAGCCAAGCCCCTAGCTTTGCTTTTCAGAATCTGGCCCCACTGGCTTAGCTTTTCGGCGGGGTCCTCAACATCAGGAACACCCCGCAGCCATTCCCGAAATGGAGCGTCGACCAGATCGTAGAATCGACCTCTTATTTCATCGGTGTTCACTTGCTTTTCTCCAGACACCGCAAAAATCACGTCACGATAGAAAGTCCCGAGCATCTTTGCTGTTTCATCCGTCTGGCCCACTGCCTCGCGCGCTGCGGCCCGGAAACGCTCATCCTGCGAATCAAAAAATAGAGCCTTAAGCACCAACGAGTCTTGAACGATGCCCGAAAAGCTTGAACTTTGCGCTCCATAGGTCATTGAAACCATATGAAGGGTCACAATCTTATCTCTAGGAATTACTCCTTCATTTATCAGCTTTCCTAACCATTGCACGTTGATCGCTGTGACCGAAGTTGGCGCATTGTCTGCAAATTTTGATTGCTTTCTTTCCACAGTGGAGTTTGGAAGAATGTTGCCAACAGATCTCCACATCGCCCGCCCAGAATCCAACTCTTGAGGCATATAAACCAGCTGTTTTGCCTTTTTAGTCTGCGGATCCGAATAGCGCCACGGTGTCATGGTTTCAATGCCAAATTTTGTGGTGTACCCAACTCGATCCCCGTTTGCCACAATCACGGCATCAACCCGATCATCTTTCCATCGCAGCCTGACACGTCGTTGAGGCCAGGTGAGCAGTTCTACCAATCCAGTAGCGCCATTGCGCTCTGGAGAGTCCAAGTTATACATTGGCTCCAACCTAGGCCCAGGCCCAAGTGGCGGTAGTTCCCACTGCGGTAGATCATCAGTCCCGGCTTCCTCGCGCTGTGGAACATAATTAAGTAGTAGCGTTTCCTTGAGATTGGCTCCTTTTAGCAGCGTGCCACCAAGCCATCCTGCCCAACCAATACCTATGGGATAGCCTCTGCCTCCCTTTACCCTAGGATCACCTACCGCGCCAGATTTAATACCCGAATAGTCATATGCCATGACATGCACAACCATCTGTGCAGCCTCTGCTACTGAAATTGATGATATTCCGGCCCGCATGGTAAACAGATCCCCATCGTCCCCAATATCAGGCAGAAGGATGTCTAGTTTCTTCCATTCATTTTTTGCGGTATGCAGATCAGGGACCTGAAAGAACGGCATCTTCTCGTCCCGCAAGTCAAAGCGGTGATGCCAGGTATCAAGGTATCTCTGCACCTCAGTGTCCAGCAGGCTCTCTTGCTGCCACTTTTGCTCCCAGTGGTCAAGCGCGTTGTCTAGTTCACGCAACTTCTTTGAATCCCAAGAACGGTATAGAATCGCCAGGATCACTCGCAGCGTCGCAAAATTCACTGTCCCAAGGGCATGAGAAAGATCCCGGTAGTTTTCAGCTTTATCCAGCAAATCACGGATGCTGATAATAGATTCTTTTCCGTCATGATCCACCACCTCAATCCATGGTTCGTCGATGAGGTTAAAGGTTTCAGACATTCTCTTGTTGCTCCTCTTGTTCTTCATCGTATTTTTCTATCAGTAGTCCGTAGTCTTCGTCGTACGTCAGTAGTTGCCCATTGAGAACCCGCTGAAGGTTTTCATCCAGTACCAGAGGAAGCTGCCCTTTGAGCCACGGGCTTTTTTGCCAAGATTCTTGGCCATCTTCCTCCAGCTCGGCAAGGGTACTGTCCGTCATCAACCACCCCGGTAAGCGGACGGTGCACTTTGCCAGTGTTCGTGCAACTGGCCAATCCAATTCCATGACTCCATCCAGACGCTGCCCTTCAAGTTCTGTAACACGCGGCAGAGCGTATAATCCGTCCCCCAAACGCATGGCCACAACAACTTCGTAGCTATCATCTGAATCTCTGACCTGAGCTGCGCCTTGCTGTTCGTCGGCTGGAGTTAACACGGCACTCCATTTCTCCAATGCATCGTCATATGCAGAAGGAATGCGGAACTGGTTTGCACGTACCAGCTGGTCTGCGTGGAACTCCTGGTCTTTCTGTTCTGCGGCTTCCCACCTTTGTCTCCATGCGTCAGGTGGAGAAAGTAGGTGATCATATGCGTCCGCCACAAGTGGTGCAACGTGATCTGGTGCTGTGACAACACCGCCGTGTGCATCAAGATGACGTTTCAGCACCAACGCTGAACGCAATAGAGGCGCTGCCCGATACACGGCAACTAGCCCACGTGGGATGCGGGGAGCATTGTCCTGTTCGTTGGGTTGTCCGACGCCAACCACAACTAGGCGCAGTTCTTTCATAGACTCAGGCCGCAGTGCATCTAGATGTTGGTGACGGTGGAGCCGTCCCATACGCTGGATAAGTAAATCCAGTGGGGCAATATCGCTGAACATGAGGTCGAAATCCAGGTCGAGCCCTTGCTCGATAATTTGTGTTGAGACGACAATAAGCCGTTGTGGCCGCTGCGTACCGTCCTTACCCAGCTTGCTCACTAGAGACGTTTCTTTCTCGAAACGGTGATCGGTCAAGAATCGTGAATGCAGAAGTTCAACTTCCTCATCCTCTACCCCACCTAGAAGTTCGTAGAGCTGCTGCGCACGGTTGATGGTTGAGCATATGACAGCTATGCACCCGCCTCCTTCTGCCTCAGAGAGCACGGCATCTGCTAGCTCCTCAAGATCCCCTTCTAGAAATTCCACATGAGTGTGCCTTATACGACGCCCGTCAGGAACCGGATAACCAGTTTCAACCCCGGCGCTGCTAGTAACAGTAATCCTGGGTATCCGTTCCCAGGATCAGGTTCTATATCGCTGCCACCAAATTTTGTAGCACCGTCGTAATACGCGGTGACGAGTTGTTTGCGCTGTTCCGGGGGCAGCGTCGCAGAAAGAGCAATGACCGGAACTTGGTAGTACCCCAACCACTCAAGCACACGTGTGAGGTATTGCCTCATATAAGTGTCGGCAGCATGGATTTCGTCAATAATCACCACCTTCCCCGCGAGTCCAAGGTGCCGTAGTACCACATGCTTGGATTTGAGAGCAGTAAAAAGTAGCTGGTCAATTGTTCCTACAACTACTGACGCAAGGAGGTTAGTTTTTCGTCCTCGGAACCATTGCGTTGCTTCTAGTGCAACCTCACCAGACCCCTCATCATCGTAGACTGCCTGAATGCGGCCACTGGCGAGGCTCCGAAATTCCTCACTAAATTCCGCTTTTCCGTGTGCGAGTATCGTGCTGATAGGCGCGTCGCCACTAACCCCAGATCGCAACCAGTGAGCGACGCGAGAGAACATTGCATCGGAAGTTACTCGCGTTGGCTGCGCAAAAAATAGCCCGTCCAAATCAAATTTTGCTGCCATGATCTCTGCCATAGCCAACGCTGTTTCCGTCTTACCACCACCGGTTTCATCCTCAACAAGCGCAAAAAATGGCTGCTGCTGCCTCAACGCAATATTGATACCTGCCTTTTGAACACTTCGCATCTCTGAGCCAGCAGGAAGGTTAAACCGTTCCGCAAAGTGGTCAGCAATATCGCCTAAGGAAGCCACACTCCGCCCTAGATCAAGGCGATCAAGCGCCTCGTCGAGACGGTTTTCTGGATCGACAGCCTCATAAGGAAAATACTGCTCATTGGAACCAACCCAGTCCGCAGCAATAAGAATTCCGGTTATTAATGCCTGATCAGCAGCATCCCAAGGCAACATCGCTAGACCGGTAATGTCATCTCCATCAAGCCCAATGAGTTCCATTCCGTAGTCGAGGAATCTTTCTCGGGCTTCTTGCCAATTTAAAGGTTCAAGTTGAAAAGCAGCACTTTCCTCCAGGACTGGGAAAACTCCATGGTGCCCACCTATCACGTATTTCCAGCCGCGAATGGCTCTTCGCATAGCTCTCCGGTTTGCGTTGACCGCCCGAGCGCGAAGCCAAGCCGCAACTGCGTGCGCTCCTACGACAGAATGCGGGTTGGCTGACATTTGTTTTCGGAGTTACCGAACCACGATAGCCATGCTGCGCGACCCGACCATAGAGCACACAAACTTTGGGCTGGAAGAACAAGGAAAATCTTGCCGCAGTCATGAAACCACGCAGCAGCTTTGAGAACCTTGGACAGTTCCATGCCTCCAAGATTGTTCTGCAATCGGTCCAAACGACCCGGTGCGACAAGTTGATGCGCAACATGCTCAATAATGTCGGTCACGTCTTGTGCATGCTGCAGTAGTGGAAGATAACTTTCCCCTCATCGACAGACTTTGCCCAAAAGATGTTGAGGTCGTCTACGTCCTGCATATGCACCGTCTTGCCCCTTAAAAGCGCTTCATTGCTTACATAGTGGAAGAATATACAGCTTCTTCAAAACAGTCAGCTTTTTAAGAAAAATTTTAATATTAAACTTATTTTAACCCCCATTAACTACCCCCTAATCAAAACAGCTCTTCGCTTCAACGTAACCACACAGTCATAAAACATGCAGGTCAGGAGCATAAAAAGGCCGACACAGCACCGTCCCGGCCAAGGACCACAAAAAAAGAGAGCGAGGTAGTTTACAACGCCAACCTCAGACCCCCGCTCACACGCAATCCCATCTTTGTTGCATTCAATGGCGAGTAAGTAATCGCGCCAACCTCAATGGATGGACGTCGTTAAGCCTGCTCGGCGTACGGTGCCACAGGTGGGGAAGC
>BNJV01000192.1_pt1 | contig 13742 bp, 26 predicted proteins | sample 8540591 | NCBI WGS metagenome assembly BNJV01 (sample SAMD00202457, study PRJDB9452) | human saliva metagenome | host: Homo sapiens
ACAAAGCAATGGGTGTTCCGTCCAACGCCATAACTCAGACGTGCGCTGGCGCATGTCGATGACGCTCGGTGCCGACCTCGATGCGCGGGTACGGGCACCCGGCCGCGGAGAGCACTGCGGGATGGGGAGCCGCGGCCTACTGGCGGGCGTAGTGGTGGACGCGCCAGTAGGCGCCGTTGACGCCGATCGTCAGCGCCGACGGCGATCTCGACGGCGATCGCTAGAGCGCCTGTGCCGACGTCGGGGTCGCCAGGGCCGCGACCGTGTCCGTAGTGTCCGAAGCTGAGGAACGCAGATAACTGCATGCGGCTTTCAACTACGGGTGCCGACGAATCATTCCGGTCGCCCGCGCGAGGCCGTGCCACCCCACCGCAGACGCCGGGAGCGTCGTCGGCTCATGAGCGAGCCACGTCGACGCACGCCCGGATACCCAGCCGGCGAACAGCCTCCCTGGTAGTCGAGGTGGTGCCCTGCGAACCTCGCCTCCGGGCCGCCTCCTCGGCCGGAATCTGGTGGCGGTCGATGGGCCAGGCGAAACCGACCAGAGGGATCACCGCGGACGGGCTCCTGCGCGCGATCGCGTGCGAGAGCAGCACTCCCGTCAGGCCCAGGTACATGGGGTTGCGCGTCAGCCGGTTGAGCCGTCCGACGAGGTGCTGCGCACGCTCGACTGACCGGGTCGACCGTGGTGCCAGTGCCGAAGAAAGTTGCCCGCGCTTCCGGCGAGCAGACACAGTGACTTCCAGCAGCGGGAGCGGCCGCCGCCATCGATGACGGCGTCACCTGACCGACCACCACACGAGTCATGGTGTGCTGCGCCATAGCCCGCCATCGCCAGCAGCACTGCCGGAGGCGGTCGCCTGAATCCGTTCCATCGCAGGCTGTCCTCTCACCTAATGGGCGGCGCGACGGGGAACCGACTCAGCCGACACGAGCACATGGAGCCTGTGGCCTCCGGCGAGAAGGAACTACGATTCCGCTCACTGCAGCCCTCCTGACATGTACCAGCTTGGTAATATAATGGTGTCATGTCACTGTCCTCATCAGCCTTCTGGATTCTCCACACTCACTCGCCAGCGGGCGCCGGCACAGCCACCAAGATCCTGCGGGGAGACAGCGCTGCTGTCCGACGGCGCAGCCACGCCTGAAGCCCACCACTCACGCAGCACGCGACCTGAGCGCCTGGAAACAGGGCCTCATCCATTCACAGGCAGCCAGGAGGTCGTTTGACAGCGGAGCCGCGCGCTGCGCATCACCGAGACCGGCATCGACCTGCTGACCGCTGAGACGCGGGCACTGGAGCGTTCGTGAGAAGCCGCTCGGGCTAGCCTGAGCGCCGCGCGCCCAGCCGCAGCACCGCGCGCTGGGGGTGGCCTGAGATGGTGGAAGAGACAGTACTACGACGTCTCCTGCGGTGGTATCCGAGGAGCTGGCGGGCGTACCACGGCGAGGCCCTGCTGGGCATCATGCTCGACGAGGCCGAGGCACTGGGGCGCAGCCGCCCCACGGTCGGGCAACGGTGGTCGGCCTTCCTCCACGGGACAGGGGAACCGGCTGGGCGCGCGGCCGCCTGTGGTGCGCAGCGATCGGCCTCGTACTGAGCCTGGTGAGTCTCGCCCTCTTGTTCATCGCGATCCCTACGGAGAGCCAGGGCAAGGACACGATCTTCAGCTGGATCGACCAGGCGATGAGGACCCTCCCGGGGGCTGTCATCGCGGCCGGGTACCTGGGGCTGGCGCGTGAGCGCGGAGTGCTGCCTGCGCCTCACGCCTTCATCGCCACGGTGATGGCGGCGCTGACCTGCGTGGTGGCAGCGGTGTCGAACTTCGCGTGGGTGATTGCCTTCGAGGCCGCTGAGGCCAATGCTACCGCCCCACTTCTTGGTCGTCTGAGCATGCCTCTCCTAGTGACCTATAGCGTCATGGGAGCGCTCACCGTGGCAGTCGCCGTCGACGGCGCCCTGAGCATCAGGACACGGATGCATGTGGTGCTGCGTGCCGCGGTCGCCACTCTGGTGGGGATTCCTGCAATAGCGGTGACCACCGCCATGGGACTGAATCCCATCTCAATCCTGGGCGCCTCCATCGTTCTCCTCATCCTGTACGCACCTCCGCCGGCCGCAAGGAGGCCAGCACCACCACAGCATCACCAGCACTACCGGCACCATACCCTTTCCCTCCATGCGGGCATTCGGGTATCCGGGACCACTCGCCCCTCGGAGAGCCAGACACCGGCAGCCCTTCCTGCCTCTATCCTCGGATGCTCTCGCAGCGAAGCACTCCCCATGAGCCACCGCATCGGGGCCCGACTCGGCACAGAACGGCCCTGTGGTGCGACGTCTGGCAGCTGTCACCTACTTCTGCTCAATGGCGGTCATACTCGTCGCCGACTACCTGCCAGGGGCGGAGGCAGGACTCTCGTTCTTCATCGGGCCTCGTTGTCCTGCCTGGTCAGTTCTTCCTGATGGTCAGCTGCGATCAGCCTTCTGCGCGAGGCGATCCGCAGTGACCCCAGAAGCACGCCGCGTACGCCACTCTCTTCTCGATGCTCGTGCCGATCGCTGGTGCCGCCCTCACCGTACTGAGCATGGTCGATGCCATCACTGCACGCTCGGGCGCCCAGAGCCACTGGAGCGATCGTACTGCGGGACGATTCTTTTCGTTGCCCTATTTGCTGGGGACCGCCGCTGCGGGAGCCCTCACTCGCCGGCCTGTCCGTCTGCCGGAGGATGGAGCCGGACTGCGCACCGTCGTCCCGAGCTGATCATCGGGTCGATGGTCTCACCCCCGCTCTGGTTTCTCCTCATATTCCCGGGGACGATGGTGAACCTTCCCTGGGCCATCGGGCTCATCGTCATCGGCGCCATCAGCAGGCCGCACCTGCCTCGTATCCGGCGGTTCCGTCTGGCCATCCCCGATCCGACCCCCAGATCGGCGGCACGCTCTCCGGACGCAGAATCCTGTGGATACGGATCTGCAGCGGTGATCGCGATCGTAGATCGGAATAGGGGCCATCGCCTGGGGCGTCCCCGACGGGGGAGCAGGAGCCGCGGGCGCACACCTCGCCTTCATCCCTCTGCTGGCGGCCCTCGCACTGTGGGTCTCGGGAAGGTTCCCCGCATCTGCCGTGAGCACATGGGGACCGACGAGTCCTGGCCTGGGCGTCCATGGTCGGCTTCATGATCAGGACCTGGCCGCCGCTGCGCAGGCGCTCCCGGTTGCGGGGATCTCCGTTCTGTGTGGCGGTGCGGCGCTCGCTTGGGCAGTGTTCACATGGTTCCCCGCGCGGAGGATCCTGCGAGTCTAGCAGGCGCAGGTGCCGGATTGACCTACATGATCACCATGGTGCCGACACTGGCCTTCCTCTGTGACTACTTCCTCTTCGCCTTCGATGCCTCTTGACCCCCGTCTGTGGCCTCATCATTCTGCGTCGGCCGCCGACTCCGGCGCCATCGACTCCTGCGAGTGAGTCCGTATCCTGCAACGCCGTCGGCTCGCTGACCTCAGTCTCAGCCGCACCCTCAGCCTCGGCGACCTGCTCATCGCGGTCTTCTGGGACAGGGGCACCTCAGGCAGGAAGACGGCGACGACGGAGGTCGCGACGAACAGCGGATCATCCAGCCGAAGATCGGCGGGAGGGCGTCGGCGTGAGCCGGCCACGGCGTCGTGCAGGGCGGCGACGGCTTGTTGACCAGGGCGGGCGTGAGCGAGAGGTGTCGGCGTCATGAAATGGGCCGGGCCCCCAGGACAGCCGGGTCCGCCGCTACGGGTCAGCGCGATCCGATCCGTGAGTTGGAGGTCAGACCGGAGGAAGGCCGCGCCGATGAGCGAGGCACCAGGAGACGCCGACCTCGCGGAAGAAGTTGTTGCCACTGGTGGCCGTGCCCGGGTGCTTGGCCGGCAGAACGTTCTGCACCCTGTGGCGGGGCTGGAAGAACGGCCCGATGCCCGCCCCGCGAAGGTGGCCGCGGAGATCTGCCAGACGGGCGACGTCGTCGACAGGCGGGAGAGCCAGAAGGAGGCGCCGGCGGCGACCAGGGCCCCAGGACCGGGTGAATCTTGCAGCGGTCGGTGCGCGAGACGAAGCACGCCGGAGAGGATCGAGGACAGGAGCATCCCGATGGTGATCGGCACCAGGAGCAGGCCGGAGGTGGTGGCCGAGTAGCCGTAGACCATCTGGAGTGGGTGGGCGGGTAGCTCAGCACACCGATCATGCCTCCATCGCGAGCATGCCGACGAGCGTGGAGACGATGAAGGTGCGGCTGGTGAGGATCGTCCAGGGCAGGATGGGGTCGACGGCGCGCGTCTCGACGAAGCCGAACAGCCCCACAGACGAGTCCGACGACGCCCGGGCCGATGATGACCGGGCTGGTCCACGCGTACTGGTTGCCGTCGGAGTGGCCATGAGGGACGATGGCGACCGCACCGGCGTTCGTGAATCGAGCCCCACCAGTCGATGGGGCTGGTCGAGGCGGCTGCTGGGCGGGCGCAGCACCAGGAGTGGCGATGAAGGCGAGGACGCCCAGCGCAGTAGGTTGATCAGAAGGTCCAGCGCCGGGAGACGGGTCGGTGAGCCAGCCGCCGATGATGGGCCCCAGGATGGAGGCGACGCCGAACGCTGGCTCCCATGCGGGGCCATGTAGGTGCCGCACACGCGCAGCGGAATAGGGTCGCCGGTGATCGCCTGGGAGGAGATCATGAGGCCCGCCGCCGCCCAGCCCCTGGATGAAGCGGTAGATGATGAGCTGGGTCATGGGTCGGCGGTGCCGCACAGGGCCGAGCCGATCGGGAACAGGGCGATGGCCACAAGGAAGAGGTTCTTGCGGCCCACGGGGTCCGCCGAGCTTGCCGTGAACCGGCATGGCCACGGTGATGGCCAGGGTGAGCGGTCAGGATCCAGGCCATGTGGGCGGCGCCGCCGAGGTCGCCCACGATGGTGGGCGGGGCCGTGCCGACAATCGTCTGGTCCATGGCGGACAGGGAACGCGACCACCAGGGCAGGGCGTAGACCGCCCAGAAGCGGCGGTCGGGGTGGAAAGTCCGCCCCGGTTCGTGGAGGCTGAGCCGGCGGGAGGCCGGCGTCGAGTGCGTGAGTCATGAGTGTGGCCTTGTCGATTGAGGGCGAGATGGAAGATCGCTTCCAGTGAGCCGGTGAGAAGGATTTGGAGAGCCGCATGCGCGACTATCCCGGCGAGCCCGACGGCGTCGAGTCACCGGAGCTGTGAGGCTGATGCCTGGGATCAGGGTGGGGCGACGACCTCGGAGATCGCCTCGGCCATCGCGCGGACGGCGTCGACCAATCGGGCCTGGGAGCACTGGCCTGAGGCCTCGGAGACCCCAGGGGTCCTGGAGGCTTCGGGGACCTCCGGGCACACTGCCGCCTCACGGGCGTTCCTCCCAGGGTGGGAGCGTCGCGCACCACAGGTCAGAGAGCTGCGCTGGATGGCCATGGCCAGGGCGACGACGGCACGGGGGCGCGGGTCGTCGGGCTCGCCCCCAGCCGGCGAGCGGCGGCCTCCGCCAGGACTGGGCGACGATTCGCAGCCGCTCGTGAACGGCGCTCCACCTCCGGGTTGTCGCACGATCTCCGGGAAGGACAGAGCCAGCCGCGCTCGGACTCGACGGACTCGGCACCGGAGGCCAGCAGGACTCCAGGTCCTCAGGAGGCTTCCGGAGCCGTTGACGAAAGGCCTCTCGACGACCGAGGGCGCCGGGGGCTCAGGCCGACGACGAGAGGTCGGCTGGAGGAGAAGTGGTTGAAGACGGTGCGCCGGGAGACTCCGGCGAGGCGGCTGACTATCATCGACTGTCATCGCGGCGTAACCGCGCTCGGGTCAGGGGTGAGCGCGGCGGCGCGGAGTGGCGGCGCGGTGCGTTGCACCTGGGTGGCGCGCAAGTCGGTTCCGGTCACACGCCCATCTTGCACTTGGTGCATTATTGCACTCAATGCAGATATGCGCAGGGTTCCTCACGAGGTCGTCAGCCGGGGCCGAGGCCCGCTCAGCAAAGACTGGGCAAGATGTGCTGAGCGGTGTCCAAATCGGACACAAGACTCGTCCCCAGTTCGGACACACAGAAAGAGACCGCATGATTCACGCGGTTCAGGCAGCAACCACATCGGACTTCAGGCTCCTTTGTGTCCGATTTGGACATAGCTCCCCTCCAGGAGCCGGGCGAGGCTCGAGGCCTGGAGTTGCACAGGTTGGGGTGGTTTGTGTTTCAGGGTGGGGTTTTCGTTGGGATGGTGGGGGTGGGGTGGTCGTTTCGGGGCACTAAGGCGGCGGTAGGATCTGGTGGGTGAGTCCGTACCTGCGTCAGGTCAAAGACAGCCTCAGGGGGCCACGGCCGTGCAGGTCGTGGCGGGACCACTAGTGTGCGCGGATCGTGGAGCACCTGGGGTCGGCCCTGACGAGGCCGAGGCTGGCTGCGCTGAGTGCGTCTGGGGCGCCAGCAGCTCACTGGCGCAGCGGGTCCCTGGACCTGGGGCCGGCACTCAACTGCTGACTGCTGACGGGTGGGTGGTCAGGCACCCGGTGACGGTGGCGCGGTGCGAGGCCGCAGATCATCTCGCGGGGTCAGGCTGGCTGATCGAGGGTCCTCCGTTCGGCCTACAGGCGTCTGGGGGCTGGGTGAGGCGGTCGGGGTGACCCGGGCGCTGAGCAGATGGTCGCCGCTCGCCTGATCAGAGCCGTCCTCAAAGGCCGACACTCCCAGGGTCCTGTCCGAGATCGGCTGGCCGGCCCCGGCCACCGCAACGCTGTACGCCTCCCTGGGCCCGCTGCGCTGAGCAGGGCTGCGACGAGACCTGTCTGGGGCGCGTTTCGAGCGTCTGCACCTCCGGTCTGGCCCTGTGCCTGTATGGCGTGACCACGCTCTATTTCGAGGCCGAGGCGTGAGGACGACCTGCGCAAGGTCGGTTACTCCAGGACAGGCGGGTCGATCCCCAGGTGATCGTCGGCCTGCTGGTCGACCGCCGCGGGTTCCCCTGGGAATCCGGGTGCTGGGGAGGAAACAAGGCCGAGACCACCACCATCATCCCCATCGTGGAGGCCTTCCAGGCCGCTCACAGCATCGAGCGAGCTCGTCATCGTCGCTGATGCCGGCATGCTCTCGGCCGCCAACCTCAAGTCTCTGCGCCCGAGGCAAGGCTGCGGTTCGTGTCGGGGCCCGCCAGGTCCGGGCCCCAGGCGACCTCGAGGCCCCGCCACTGGGCCGGTGACGCGTTCACTGATGGGCAGCTCATTGACACCATCACCCCCAAGAAGGGCTCCAGAAGCGAGCGGGACGTCAGCAAGCGTCGTGAGCCCGTCTGGGACGGACACTCACCCGGGCTCATGGAGAGCGGTGTGGGCCTACTCGAAGCGCGCGGCCCGGGACGGTAAGACCCTGACCGCTCAGGAGAACAGGCCGGGCCGTTATCGCCGGTGAGCAGCCCAGACGCACCAGGTTCGTACCGTCCGTCCGAAGGCGATCAGGTGCTCGATGAGGCGTCCCTGGCCCGGGCCAAGTCGCTGGTGGGGACTCAAGGGTATGTCACCAACATCCCGCACGCTTGATGGACGCCGCCGGTGGTCTCCTCGTATCACGAGCTGTAGCGTCGAGCAGTCGTCCGGATGACAAGCACGACCTGAGCCCGGCCCGTGTTCCACCACCAGCGCGATGCTATTGAGGCCCACCTGACCGTGGTTATGGCCTCCCTGGCCGTCGCCCGACACCTCAGGAGACCACCGGGATCAGCATCAAACGCATCATCGCCTCAAAGCCCCTCGGGAGATCACTATCAGCCTCGGCAGCACCTACCTCACCGCCGCCGACCTGACCCCCGAGGGCTAAAGAAATCCTCACCGCCCTGAGCATCCCAACAGGGCGCTACTGCTATGCAACTCAGGGTCAGGCGCCTCGTCGACAGCGACGTCGATAAAGGTTCTGGTCGGGTTCGCGCACGTAAAGACTGCGGATCGCGCCATGAGCACCCATCCGCTCGCGCGGGGCCGCCTTCAGGAGTGGAAGCGCGCGCCTCGTAGGCGGCGATCTCGCCGACCTTGGGGGCCGTAGCTGCTGGTGGGGGTCGTGATGCAGGGTCGAGCCAGATGTCGACGAGCGCCCAGGCGGCTGGGGCCGCGATGACGTTCTGCCCATGCACAGGATCTGGGCGTCGTGGTTCTCACCCGAGCCGCGCACGGTGCCAGGCGGGTCGTGCGCGGTCGCCGCACACCCCCGGGACCTTGTTGGCGGCGATGCGCGGTTCACGCCGGTGCCGCAGATGAGAGACACCGCGGTCAGCCGCCCCTCGGCGACCGCTCTGGCGACTGGAAGGAGACCTCCCGGGTGGGTGATGTCCGGTGCGGACAGGTCGACGAGCGTCGCTCACGCGCTCATCCTCGACCAACCGCTCTTCGATGGCGCTCCTTCAGGAGGGCTCCGTTGCCTGGAGCGCCGATGGCGATTCGCGTGCGCCAAGTCTCTCAGGCCTCGTCACGGAGGCGAGTATGCCCCGGTCAATGGGTCAACGGGGTTCCCCTGAGACGGCAAAATCGGCGATGAGCCTCGTAGAGGCCGACCCTGCCTCATCTGAGCGAAGCCCTCAGTACCTGTGCAGGGAAGGGCTGAGGGATCAGCGGCGTGGGAGGACAGGTCAGTTCACCTGATCTGGGAGACGCGGGGACTCCAGGGTGTGTGCGGCGCAGGGGTCGGCGACGGAAGGGCATGGGGGCCGCGTCAGTTCCTCGATCCCGGACGGCCTGCTCGCTCATCGCGACCATCTCCGGGGACTCGGGTCGTGAGACCAGACGGCCGCCGGAAAGCGGTGGGACATCGCGTTGACGAGTCTCGGGCTGGGCTGGTCTCCAGGGAGTAGAGGCCCCAGGCCACGGCAATCAGTCCGCCGCTGGCGTCGACCTCATCCATCCAGCGATGATCGGTTAAGGAAGGGGAGCTCCCGCTCTCGCTCATGGGGCTCGACCCAGGTGCGTCGGGACTCGAGAACGTCGGGGAAGTCCAGGTTGTAGATCAGCGCCCGACCGTTGTCGACCTCGTCAACGAGACGATCCAGTCCGCAGCCGAGATCGACGACGGCGGCTTCGGGGTGAGTGTCCAGGTAGCGCGGATCTCCGTCACAGCGGCAAGGTGGCGCAAGGCGTGAACGGCGGCGGGCACTCGCATATCCATGTCCTCGACGCCAGGGCGGAAGGCGGAACCATCGAGACCAGGCGCTCGGACCAGGAGTCCTGCAAAAGCAGCTCGGCCAGCTTCGCGCCTGAGCCCGCCCGAAGCGGGAAGAGAGGTCTCCTGAACCCCTGCGCCGATCATGGTCTCATCCTAGGAGACGGCACCACCGATGTCGATACTGACAATCACATTCATTCTCCTTCATAGGAGGCCTCGCTGGTGAAGGACTCGATGAGTCGGGAGGCGAAGGACTCCACAGCCGACATGAGAGGCGGGGACCACGCACCAACATGGTGACATCGCAGCCCAGGGCGGACATCCACGTGGCGGTCTCGGCCTTGTTGCCCTCGAGCTCCGGCCCGTAGAGGGAACCCTGCCTCGTCGGTGAGCAGCCCTACCGTGATCTGCGGCTCCAGGCGTCTTTCCTTGGACAAGCCCGGCTCGCGAAAGCCGTCGGCCTTGTCGGTCCCGGTAGTACAGGGTCATACGCGTCGAACAGGACCAGCGAGGCCCGGCCGATGCGGGCGTACCCGGCCAGCAGGCGTGACAGGTTCCGGGTGAAGTCCTCAGCGGCGTAGCTGGGCAGATGACGCTTGACTGTCGCGTAGGACACCGGTGACAGGCCCACCTCGGTAAGGACCCTCAACGAGTCCTGCTTGCTGGTCGGCTCAATCAGTCTGGCGGTAACGAGGCTGGCGGAAGACCTCGTCAGCACCATCGAGTCTCTCCAGCCCCACCGCCTTCAAGCCGTCTCCAGGGCCTCCAGGAGCACTCCCATCCGGTTGGAGGCGATGGGTGCCACACCCGCCCAACCGGTTCGTGCAGCGCAGAACCTGCGTCGTTCTCACTATTCAGGCCCGGCAGGGTCGAGGCTGAGCTGGCCGGCGTTGAGCCGTTGCCTGGCGACCTCCCATGGCACCGCCAGCTCCAGCGTCATCATGGACGAGCCAATGTGCTCGATGCTGCGCCGCTTTCCGGGAGAAGCGCGATCTGCACCGCACGGGCCCCCGACGCCGTCTGACCGTGCGAACATACGGACTCATACCCCACGTTAGTGCGCACCCCCAACCCGCACCCCACAATCCCAGCAACAGCCAGCCCCAGGCAGCAACCACCCCACAATGAGCCAAGTCGGGTAAGACGCTCGATGCTCTCATCAAGAGAGCCGCCGGCGACCAGGTATGGGTTCGCGCTACTAGGGACCGGATGAGGGACGTGCAAGCGACCGGACTGGCCCCACGGATCGTCATCTTTCGGCCCCGAAGCGCAGCACTGTCGCTCCTGCCCGAAGGTAACGCCCTCCACACCCAGAGCAGCGAGGTAGAAGTCGACGCCTGCGTAACGAAAGACCACCAGCATGGGATGGTCGATACTGATCGTGCAGCGCAATGTTGCCTCTCGATCATTTCAGAACGCTCAGCACCTGCAGCAAACCTCAGTTCCGCTCTCATCTAGCATCAGAACCCGATCAGGTCTATCTCTTACCGTCGATTCAATGTTGCTGTCATTGGTTCTCAGTACAAGCATGTCAGCGCCGTGAGATCACCAATTATCTGCGCTTTCAGCTCATCTCGCACCTGCTGCTCAGGGCTGTCTTCATGAAATCTTGTCCCATTGACCTCAACCGCGAGCAGCGTTCGCCTACTTACCTTGTGATATACAGCAAAATCGATGGCCGACACAGAACGGGCAAACTCCCTCTGCCCGCTCGTTCAACCTGTCAAAGTTGGGAGCAAGTCACGAAGCCTCACTTGCGAAACCACCTCCGAAGCCCATAAGTGAGGCTCAGCAGAATATCATTCAGAAGGTCACACGATGTTTCTCGGACTTGTACCTACTATCTCCGCATGAACCCGCGAAAGCAAATTCGTTAAGTCGTTCAGGTATTCTTTATGGGAGATCGAGATACCGAGCACCCCACTCTCAATCAGCTTGACTTGGATTCTAGAGCCCTATACGTAGTCGATGAGCGCTTTAATTATCTTGCTTCGAGGGGCCTCATCATGATTGGTTACCAGAATAAACTTCTCCTTAGCTCGAGAAACGAGCTACGATGATCATTCTCGGATCGTCGACGAACCTCAACTTCATACCAGCCAAGACAGATTCGTCGACAACTGTACTGAGAATCATCTGCCTTAGCGCGTCCTTAAGATTTATGTATCGTCTCCTCAGAGAGCTCATCTCAGGAAGTCAACCGTGCTGTAAATGGCCTCTCCGAGCCTGTCACCTGGAGCCTGTGAGGTTGTGATACCTAACATATAATCCTTCCCGATTCTTCACCTCTGAGCATCTCACTAAAATCCACACCGTCAACGGTACCGCCCTGAGCTCCTCAACAACATCGATCTCACGTTGACTGTACGTGCCTTTAGTAAGGGCTCGACGCAAAGTTCGCATGTGGTTTCCTGGAGCCGTCTTGCGGAACCATTAAAGCAGCCATTGATCGTCAGTCCCTAGACTTTGCAAATCAACTCGCCGTCATAGAACATCTTATTACAGAACTCGATGATCTCAGGCATACGGCGAGTAGTGTTCATGCAGCATTGTTCGAGGCAGCTCTTGACCATAGAGCTCGGTGACGGACGAGAATGGAGTGCTGCCAGTAACGTCGTACGCAGGAAGCGGTGAGGAGATCGACGCCGATTCAAATTTTATCGAAAATCGGTCCAAGCTGCTTAAGATCCCCGACCACCACAACATTTCTTGCCTACTCATCGCCAAAGCAGCAGCATGTAGATTTGTCTGGTGGCCTCGTCAATAATCACCCAATCTAAAAGATGGCGCTTCCGACAGATTACAGCCGAATCGAGTGACGGGTCGTAAGAACCACTGGGTACTCGGACAAGAACTCCGGCGTGTGCTTCGAGATCGGTTTATTATCTTCATCAAATACAGGGCGTGCACTATTCGCGTAACGTTGCCACAGCGCTAGATCTAGAAGCGCACGAGAACTCTCTTGGTATTTTTCCTGATTTCCTCGGAACTGCTATCGCCAACCTCAGCCTGCCAACGTCGCTCTTTCTGTTTCAGCTCTTCGATCCACTTAGAATAAAGGCTCTTTCTAGACTAAGGATAATATTAGCATCTCGTATTCAGATCTTTCGTTCACCGTACTTGAAGTATCTGCGGATTCGAGGAAAAAGTCCTGATGCCTTCAGGAAGATACGGACGCAGTGGTTTCAGCCAGATAGTCGAGAATACGCCCAGAGCTCTTGCGCAGCAGAGGCGCTCACTCAAATCAGGAAGACGACACCGTCGGCTCCGGCGCTCAGATGAGGCAGCTTCAAAAGGTATTCCTCTATCTTATTACTCACCTTTGCAAGTTCTCGACAGGAGTTCCATACCCTATACGCACTGTTCATCTATTTGCTCAAGATTATCACTCGCCTGCCCTCCAGCGGACCGCACGACATCATTCACAGACACCCGGTTCAACCATCGAACGATACTGCTTGCTCGCGCCCCTTGATCTGCCAGGAAGGGTGACGTATTCCTTTTTACCCATGCGCGCTGCCACGAATCCATATCCCGCCTCATCAAGCATGCTTTGACGTTCTCAGCAGCAGCGTTACCAAAAGACACAACTCAACCGTGGCCCCAGGAATCATGAGAATATTGGCGATGATAGTGAGAATAGTCTCTGTTTTTCCAGTCCCAGGAGGGCCATCAATAACACTAACCCGGTGAGAGAGGTGCTCTCTCTACCGCAACCTTCTGATCTGCGTTGCTCTGAAACGGTAAAATAATTAGCAACCGAATTTCGACGTTCGTGAATTTGATCCCTCCATGTACGCAGACAACACACTGTCAGGATGAACAAACTTAATCGACTCAAATGCCGGACGGTCGGATCATCGCCATCCAGCATGAATGCAGTTTCTTTCCAGTGCTCAAAAACGTCAGCACCATCTCCGTGGACACGGAGGACACTAGCAGTGTGAGGTCGTCCGGGACGATACAGGCGACTTTTCCCTATCACCTTGTTATCGCGATAAATCGAACAGCTGAGTACGATCCGTCGTACTACATCAGTGAGAAGTCGCAATTGTAAGTGGGGGATACCCTCCTTTCTGCTAAAGCAGCTCGTTAGATTTGAGAGAGGCGAAAACCTGACGCATTTATCTCGAGAAGACGTGCCCTTGGATGTCGATATGGAAATGACTGGCCGCCGTTCTTAAGATTGAACTCTTACAATGCCATTGTCAGGATTGACCCACTCAATGGAATCTGTTCCGATCGCATAGTGCACCCGTGTTGCTGTCGAGGAATCAATACACGAATTTTTAGTGCCGTCGATCATGTCTCTCTCCCAAGACGAGGTTACGGGACGTCTTCACGTTAGCCGCAGCAGAAGTCTTGCAGAGCGTTCTTGGCAACTTCAGTTAGAAAAGTTTGAATACGTACACAAACCTGAACGAAGTATGTTTGCTAGGAATCACTACTTTCCTGATCGCGATCCTCCGTGAAGTCACTTCTTCGAGACTCCGAGGCGCCAACCATGAAACATCATTCTTCATTCAATTATTGAAGTACGTACGAAGGACCTCGCCCGGGAGGGACTCGATGAGTCGC
>BNJV01002844.1_pt1 | contig 13742 bp, 25 predicted proteins | sample 8540591 | NCBI WGS metagenome assembly BNJV01 (sample SAMD00202457, study PRJDB9452) | human saliva metagenome | host: Homo sapiens
ATGCAAGCCTAAGGCGAAAAAGTGATATGAGATAAATGAAATGTCGGAGCCAATAGGTTTTGACATTTTTCTATATTGTGTGAAAATAAATATAGTATAATGAGTTATAATATTGTTGCAGTTTAGTTATATATAAGTACGCTATCTTTTGCAAAAATGAGCTGGATAAAGGTTGAAAAAGAGGCCTACTTCATAGCACATTCTGGGCAATATTATAGAACCTTATCGCTATGAAGAAATGTTTTTACTACTTATACTACAGGCATAGTAACGAAGCTTTGAAGTCTATTGAATACAATATGGAGGAAATGCGATGAATGAGAAGGAGCACTTTGAATGGATAAGATTTTATAAGGAATTTGCTTTTAAAAATTATTAGAGTATAGAGACAAAAAGAAATCAGCTCGTAGAAAAAGTAAGGGCTATTTATACTCTGACGGGTATGAACATGCCTACCTTAGAGAGAGAAAATAATCTCGTTGACATAGACCCTTTTACTGTTTTTGGCTTATTCAATAAAAATTGACAGATGATAAAACGTATAGCAATTCTAAAAGCGATTTCTAAGTTATTTAGTATCGAAACAGACGTACCTAAATCTTTTGACAGTTTGTCGGTACTTAATCCCCAGAATGCAACATTCTACTATTTTTTATAGGACAACGAGATGATAAGGATATTGATGATCTATGGGGATTGTTTGCCTCGGCCTTGGACTACGCACAAAATCCGACTGTTGAGCATAGGGCGATGGTCTCTCACTATTTTGATTTAGTTATTAATAAAAAAAGGTAATGGAAATAGTAAAATTACTATGGGTTTGTATTGGATTTCCCCGGACTCTTTTTGAATTTAGATAGTAGAAATGAATGGTATATTTATGTATCCGGAAAGGTTCCTATTAATATTGTAAATACCCTTCCTGCTATTGAGCCCAAAAATTTCTGCGGATAAATATTTCTTGATAGTAGAACTTTTGCGTAATTATTTGCAAAGCTCGGCATGTGAATTGAATGACTTTAAAAGAGTTATCCTTTGCTGCATGGAAATATTCAGAGCAAGTTAACAGAGAAAAGCTAGAGAAGAAAAAAAGGATGCGTCAAAGATAAAGGATACGCTTACTGATGATGTTGATACTGTTCATTATTGGATTTTTACACTCACTGGAGAATCTCTCCATATGGAATGAATTTTTATAATTCAGGTATTATGGCGATGGGGTGGGGATCAATTGGAAGCCTTAAGGACTTTAAGTCCCAAGATACAATGAAGGTGAAAATGAAGACGCTTTTTGACGATAAACTTTCCTATAAAAATACATCTCATACTTTGTGGCAATTTCAGAATGAGATGAAAGTTAATGATATTGTTTTTTGTGAAGATTGGTAAAACATCGATTAGTAGGACGAGGGATTGTTACATCAGATTATGAATTCGATAGTGAACGTCCCAACGAGTATAAAAATATTCGTCAGATGAATTGCACCCATAAAGGGAGTGGCCTTATCCGGGACAAGCGACTAAGCATATGCTACCGATATTAGTTCTTATGGTGATTATGTGAAAGAATTAGTAGCACTATTTTGATAGTGAATCCGGTGAATCTATTGAAGAAGTTGAGAAATCATATCCTACATATACAAGGGAAGATTTTTTTATCGGAAGTTTATATACCTGAAGCTGAGTATGACAAATTAGTAGGTGTTTTGTCGCTTAAAAATATTATTTTTGCAAAGGGGCCCCAGGTGTCGGTAAAACATTTATTGCAAAAAGATTAGCTTTTTCTATGATGGGTGTTAAAGATGTTGAAAGAGTTATGATGGTACAATTTCATCAGAGCTATTCTTATGAAGATTTTATTATGGGGTTTAGACCTTCATCCGGAGGATTTGAACTAAAGAGAGGGCATTTTATAATTTTTGTAAGAAGGCAGAAATTGACGGTGAGAATGATTATTTCTTCATTATTGATGAAATTAACAGGGGTAATTTAAGTAAAATATTCGGCGAACTGTTCATGCTTATTGAAAATGATAAAAGAGGACTTTCTTTACAGCTCCTGTATTCTGATGAGATGTTTTCCGTTCCGAAGAATATATATATTATAGGTATGATGAATACGGCTGACCGAAGTTTAGCTATGCTTGATTACGCATTAAGAAGAAGGTTTGCTTTTCTTTGAAATTAAGCCGGGGTTTACTACAGACGGCTTTAGAGAGTATAGAATGAATTTAGGAAATGAAAGGCTTGATAAGCTGATTACATGTGTTGAGGATTTGAATAATGTAATAGCTAACGATGAATCATTGGGTGAGGGGTTTTGTATAGGGCACAGTTATTTCTGTAATTTGATGACTGAGACAATTGATGATCAGGTGTTATCCGGAATTATTGAGTATGAACTAATTCCTCTTTTGAAAGAATATTGGTTTGATGAGTCGGAAAAGGTAAGGGATTGGAGTATCCGTCTAAGGGGTGCTATTAAGTGATACTTATTCGAAATATCTATTACATGTTATCGTATGCTTTTAAAGGACTAAACGGGCAAGGATATAAAAGAATAGCAACTGAAGACTTCAATAATACTGAGGAGTTGATGGCAGCAATATTGGCAAAGGGTATCGCTCTTCAGCCAAAAACGTGGGCTTGGCAAAGAATATATACCTAGATCAGAAAAACTTTCGTCTCTTAGAGGTAAAGTTGATATTGCGGCTTCCGTAAAAGACACAAAGCATGCTTAGCAAAAAAAGTTAATTTGCATGTATGATGATTTTTCTGTAAATAACACGATGAATCAAATCATTAAGTCAACAGTAATACTTCTTTTTAAAGCAGATATTAGAAAGAGTAGGAAGAAAAGAACTTCGAAAGCTAATGACGTTCTTTGTAGACGTAACGACAATCAATTTATATTCTGTAAATTGGAATCGACAATATAACAGGAGCAATCAGTCTTATCAAATGCTGATTTCCATATGTTATTTGGTAGTAAAAAGGATTGATTCAGACTAATCGAGACGGGACAATGAAGTTTATGGACTTTATTGATGAACAGCGGATGTGTCGTCTTTATGAAAAAAATTTATTTTTTTGAATATTATAAGAGACATTATCCGGAATTATCCGTTAATGCCTCACAAATTCCATGGGCGTTGGATGATAATAGTGGAGATATGCTTCCGATAATGCAGACGGACATTCATCTTCAACGCGGTAATACAGTATTAATTATTGATGCGAAATATTATGAGAGTACGACACAGATGCGATTTTTCCAGACATACGTTGCACTCTAATAACTTATATCAAATATTTACGTATGTAAAAATCGCGAATACCAATTTAACACTGCTGATCATACCGTTTTCAGGTATGTTACTATATGCTAGAACTGATTCCACGATTCAGCCGAATAATGTATATCAGATGCACGGCAATCAAATAAGTATTAGGACACTAGACCTAGGGCTTCCTTTTGAGGATATTGCTGGCCAGTTAGATAGAATTGTAGAAACACATTTTATGGGTATAGTCAAAGTGTGATGTAAAAGTTGAGGTGAGTATTATAAACTTTTTTTCTTTCGAGTCTGGGATTTTTTTATAATAGCCGGCCTTACTTTATCTTTTTACCGTGTTTTTTTGTATATTCGCTCTTGTTGTAGCCGTGAAAAAGGCCGTGACGTGCCTAAGTGGATGTATAAAGTAGGGCATGCCATAAAAAGGGCGAGGCAGTGATGTATATGAAGACGTTACGGACAGGGCGGCGTTAAATGAAGTCAATATCTATATCGCCGGGATATTGGTTGCGAGTGTTTTTCGTATATTTTTATTTTTCTCGGACAAGTATTTTCACGAATGATAGGGTCCTGTTTTGGACATATGCGGAGTTTGCCATTGTCGTCGGCCTGAGAATGGTCATAGGCTTGGCGTCCATCATATTAGATATGGTGCTTCCCTCTAGGGAAAGTGGGCATATAACCTTACCTTTGTCGGCAGCTGCCAATGCCGTGAAGGGCATGATTTTTTTATGTCCGCCTTTGTCTGTGCCTTAGTGTTGAGTATAACGGGACTTCCCGTTAAGGCTCCGATCGTTCAGGTAGACGGATATAACCTTGTAGTCGGGCAAACGACGGCCCAAGGGTTGCTTGATGAAGGATTTTTCCTTTTCAGGAAAGACAGAGAACGATATTATTAAAAACAAGAGAAATGATCACTTTTACTATGGCGAGACAGCAGGGCTTGTTAAAGACGGGAACTCGTGCGGATATGTGAACTTGACACCGGCTCGTGAAGATGAGGGGCGTGTTAAAGACTGTGTTATTACACGCTTCGGTATATCATCAAAAGATGCGATGTTTGATCGAGTAAAAATAGACGATAGATATATTGCGAGCCTAGCTCTCGACGAGTTGAAGAAAAAAAGATATGAGAGATGTTTTTTTCCTTTCCCTGTTAGCTATGAGGAAAAACAAGGGAAACAAATACTTTTTCCCTCCAAATGCAAAACTCATCCGTACGGACTGTGGAATCGATATACCATAGACGTGAATTTTGTCGATGATCATAGGGAGCGTCGTTTTGAAGTATATACACAACATACGATTTGGGAGTAGGACTGTATCATGCAGGAAAAATATGCGTGACGGTGAAAAGGATAGTAAGTGGACAACTCATAGGGATGATTTTTATCAGTTTTATTGGCTGTATTTACTATATGGATAAAGTCATGTCTGCTGTAGGATAGGAGTTCTAGTAATAGGAGGGGTAAAATATACTGTGTTTTGAGCGTTTTTCGGATAGTGGGTGGGAGACGATGAAACTATTTGATAACTTTGAAGCTATTAAATTTCCTGAAGAGAATTCAATTTTCATCACGAAGGGAGGATACCTTTACTATATTTATGATTCTGAACATGATTATTGGAAAAATATAAAAACGCCGGCTGAGATCAATTAACAGTAGGAAATTACCCGGATATTACGAAAGAAGAATTGGTAAAAGCCTTTGGTGGTGAATTTCTCAATCGGAAACAGATATTCGAAAACATTGTTCCCCGGAAGAATGGCAGGTCATCGATATGCAACTTTTATTGGAACATGATTATGCTGAGTATATGGGAGACAGAAAAATTTATCGGGCTGCGTCGGAATTATTATTTCAATCAGATCTTACATATAAGGCATACGAGAAGCTGGGTACTTTTTTGAGGAAGCACGGAAAAATAAAAAAAGATGCAGAACAGGTATTGATGAAATAAAGGAGTTGTACTTTTTTTATAACGGGCGGCGAAATTTTTAAAAGAGAAATTGGAATTGTAGACGGATATACGGGGGATCTTATTTTTGATATTATGCCCGTACGAGTTATCGATTACAGTGATACTGATAGCTTTAGGATAATGTGAGCGACCATGGAGGAAGCCGCTATTTGTGTGGAAGAAGATGATGTCAATTCTTATCTTACACCGTTTCTCTACAAGTATTTCGATGACAATCTGGAAGTTAATAAAAAGATTGGACTATTGCTGGGAAGATGAAGAGGGTCGTAAACAGTGTGAATACACGAAGGATTTGAGTGGTATTTAACATATAATTATTATACGTTTGAAGCTATAGAAAAATATATTAGTCGATATAAGAGATACAGTAGATGCTTTGTTAACAGGACGGAAAAATGAGTATACGGAAGATCTAAAAAAATAAAAAAACCGTGCACAATCAGTCATATACAGAATATTTTTAACGCTGAACGAGATATGTATACCGTTGAAGAATGGAAGACCTATGAAAAGGAGCTCCAGGAAACCATAGATGAGCATAGTAAGGGATATCTTTGAAGAGCTGAATCTAATTATTGATTTTTATGAACGCTTTGCTTATAGAATGGAATATATGATACGGATCGGTAAAGAGAAGGGGTATTCCTTTATTTCTTTTTTCGGACGTAAGAAAGTATAAAAAGCAGTATATTTTTGAAATTTTCGGGACATAAAGAATACGCAAGTGATAGCATAAATTATTATAAGAACAAACCGAAGAAGTTCGTTTTGATACGTTGAGCGGCGAATTGTCGTACGCAGAAACAGCGATTTATACGAAATAGATTCCCCGGCTTCTCACCTCGGCGGCACCTTTGTATTGCCGAGTACAGGGCGACAAAATCACCTTGGCCGTCAAAGCCTGCCTATATTCGGACGGGGAATACATATTTAATAATTGAATAAATTACGTCACTGAACGTGTGAGTGTACATAACAACAACCCGTAGGAAGCCGATCTACGGGTTATCGTGGTGAATGAAAAAGGGAAAAATTTGTGGCAGTTGTGTGTAATAGATGTTTCAGTTTATATATGACTGCAGATTAATTAAAGTATTTAATGAAAGAGTGTTTTTGTAGTGGTTTTGCGGTTATATTAACAGAAGTTTTTCTAAGGAAGGTATATATATGGAACAGGAAAAAGAAGGGTGAGCAGGAGTTTCAAGAAGAACAAAAAAGCCGATTTTGTTAAATAATTTGTTAGGCTTTTTCTGAGGAAGAGATGAGTCGAACGAGAGTGAAGTTTAATACATATAACGGGGAAACAGACCCTCTTACACTTTTTATGGAAGGAGATAAGGCGTTAAAAGAAAGGCTACACAAAAATTGGCTGTATCATGTAGGCGAACGGGATAATTTAAAAAAATGCCGATATTGCCATTTGCCTAGTGAAAATCAGAGGGAATTATTGGCTTCTTACAACAATTGATGATTTTTAAGAAGGATGAAAAACGGTGAATATACAGGAATTCCTAAGGTAGAGTATGAACAATATTTCGGCAGAACTATTATAGAATATGCACTGACCGGACGAACGATTGTAAGACACTTTGATCGGTATGCCGACGAACTTAGAGTACGACAAATTTTGCCGGGGAAATATGATAATGATGACTTTCCCGGTTATGATAACGTAAAACTTTCATATTCAGATCTAAAAGCGTGTCATCGCAAGGAAAGATTGGATCGCCGCTCTCGGAAATCAAAAAGCCGTATATCTCATAACGGATAAAAAGACCGGCAAGTTATATGTAGGGTCGGCTACAGGTGAAGAAATGTTATTGCAAAGATGGAGTCAGTATGCTGCCGACGGTCACGGCGGCAATAAAAATTAGAAGACTTGGTTAAACATGAAGGCATTGGTTACGTAGAAAATAACTTTCAGTATTCTATTCTCGAGAATTATAACGGAAGAATTGATGACAAAAATTGTTTTTGAGACGAGAATCATGGTGGAAAGGAAGTCTTGCAGAGTCGCCAGCACGGATATAATGCCAATTAAATATACTTTGCATATAAAACTGATGTTACGGGAGGTTCTTATGAAGTATTCGGAGTACGGGTTTAGACCCTTATATCATAATTTTTGTATTTTTCCGCTTACAGATAAGATGAAAGAAGTAGTAGGCGAATTTCCCGGGTTGATGTTGCGACGGGAATGTTGACTTACGGATATATTGATCGAGATTGCGGGCTTACACTTGAGGTTTTATGCCTTGTGAAGATAACTGATGAGCAATATGGATTTTTTTCAGGAACGAGAATATTAGAGCTACTATACGAATAGGTGCTGTAGAGGATGAAGAGTTTGAATTTCTGGGCTATGGTAATGATGAAATTAGTAAAAATTATATGAATAAATTAGACATGTTAAAAGCATATGATGCTGATGAAAAGTATTGAGGAATTGCGTTCTCTTGTCGCTTTGGATGCTTTTTAGGCATGAATACTATGTTGACGATGTTCTTGTAGTTATGTTAAAGGAGAACTTGGATATGGAAGGCTGTTGGGTTCATATAGTCGGACTTGAAGACGGATTCATAACAGGTATTCTTTTGAATGAACCTAATCAAGATTTCGGTTGTCATGAAGGCGATAAAATTGCCTTCGGATTATATGAAAGGTCTGACGGAACGCAGTACCTCGGTGCGGATTTGGATGAAGTGTGAGCTCTGAAATGACGACATTAGTGACGTAAAGTTGAATACATCACTTTGATTGGCAAACTCCTCATTTATTTGTAAACAGGAGGATACGCACGTGGAATAATTGAATAGGTTAATTACACATGCGTAAGTGTATGTATAAATAAAGATAACCCGTAAATAAGACTGAGTTACTGTGTTGGGCTAGAATGGAAGTTGTGGCAGTCATACCTGAACTGACCGCTAAAGGTTAAAATGTGTTGTAAACGTGAGAGCAAAGGAAGGCTATAATATGGCAGATATGGAGAAAGAAATTAAGGCGGAGACAGTAGGCTGTGAGATACCCATCTGGCAGTTGCGGTTCTCTACACGAACCTGTAATGCCTTGTTAAGGATGGGTATTTATAGTGCTGAAGATTTGAGGAAGACTCCTATTGAATATATAGCGAAAACAGAGAAATATAGGGGTAAAAACTCTGGAAGAAATAGTATCAGTTTCAGAAACTTTAAGTGATAATGTGGAACAATTAAAAGAAAGCTACTACACTTGAAGCTAGAGTATGGAATATGTTTAGTGATGAACAACTATTTGAAATGTCTCAGTATTCTATTCATGAATTAAAACTTTCCATGCGTCCATATAATGCACTTAAGCGAAAAAAACTATATGACTTTAGATAAGATTGCGATACTTACTACGAAGGATTTGGCCCAAATGGATGGGATTGGGAGCAACTCTATTGATGAAATCCAAAATGCTGTCTTTTTGTGGGTCAAAGATCATTTTGGCTTGCAAGATGATTCTTTAGAAGTGAATATAGATGAATCCTTGAGAAAACTATTGGAAAAATGCGGTAAAATGAACTGAGGCCAATCTTTTTATATGTATTGACAGCTGTATATAAGCTTTTTAGTGCGAGCAGGAGCTATAGAGACTCTTCGGCTAAAAAGTCATGATGGACTATTGAGAACTATTTTAGAACTTCCGGATATTCGTAAAAGAATAAAGAAATTTTTGGGAGTTAATAGCTGTTAATGGAGTAATTTCACTATCAACTTTGACTGAAAAAGTTAGAATCTCTGGAATTAGTTTTTAATCCGGAAATTCTGGTTGACGTTGCGCTTAACACTCAAATTCTTACTTTACAAAAGAGATATCTTTCTAATTGCACGAGATACATTTTTTGGAAACTTATGATAAAAATTTGTAATCCTGATGATAGAGTAGGGCAAATTCTTCAATTTAGAGTTGAGGGAGAGCGCTTGCAAAAGCATTGGTGATTTGTATGGATTAACACGTGAACGAGTAAGGCAAATTGTAGCTAAAGAAGTAAGTAAATTTCCTATAGTATATGAAGACTATTTTAGTGAACCGTATCAGTATTTTAGTATGTCTAAAGAGCAGTTTATTAGAGCTTTTCCAGAAATATCTGAAGAAGGTTTTGGCTTTTTAGCAATCCGATATAAGAAGGGAAGAAATGAGGTAAATGCGGAATCTGTAAATCGTTATAATGGGTTATGGAAAGCACGATTAAGTGATTTCTTAGATGAAGAGAATGAACTGGATGATCGGAGAACTATTTCGAAAGCAAAACTTGCAATGAAAGTTTTACTTGATAATTTAGATAAACCATTGACTCTTGCAGAGTTTGAATTTGCCTATCACAATTATATGCACACTAGGGGATACCCTGAAAAACGATTGAAATTTAATGTCTGCACTATAAAAAACGTTCTTAGAAGCACAGAACATATAGTGTTTAATCGTGAAAATAAAGTCAGATATTGTGCTGTTGAATCCAACGAAGTATGGAATAATATTTGCTTTTTCTCAATATAAAAATAAGGTAATTTCATGTGAATTAATTTTCCGTGACTATCGGGATTTGATGGATGATTTAGATATTCGGATGGCTATGAATTGTTCTATGTGATTAAAAATTCATTGTCTGTATGGGATGGCCAATTTTTCAATACGTTGTCGAAGAGTACCTACAATAATTTTTAGGAGATGCATCAGAAGAAAAATCAGGCGGTTCAACTTCTTAAAGAGATCTCTCTATAAATTTCGCTGATTATTATGAAGCTTATGAAAAAGATATGGTGTTTGGAGAAACAGCGCACAGGGAAATTCGGCTATTTTTGAAACATTGCAAAATATATTATACAAACGGTCAGTATGTAATCGATGTGCCGACTATTAATGAAGCAGATATTCGACCTTTATGTGCAGCTTTAGAGCAAAGACCGATTTGGTTTATAGAAGACTTGGAAGAACTAGTGGATAAGGTTTGTATTTATTCAACACGAGAGTGTATTAACCGGGCGGCATTCAAACGAATCGGATATGCATTACATAATGATTATGTGTATGATGAATCATATGGAACCTCATCCGAGTTATTAAATCAAATTGTCTTTTCTAGGGATATTGTTGATTTGAATTTTTCTTGATAGGAGATTGATTAACCTTCCCTTATTTACTTCGTTACTCGATAAGAAAAAGAATGCATTGGAATATATAGAGATAAAGCCGAAAATTCTTATGTCTTATGGAAAAAGTAAAGGGAAGTATACAATCTTTCGCTGGAAGACATTCAAGAAATACAGTTGAGAACCCTGCAATATAATGAAGATCCGTACTTTAATGGACGGACTCTATGGGAGAAGATTAAAGAGATGCCGGCAGTTCAAAAAAACTGAATGGGAAATGATTGGATGTTAACCTGTATTATGAGGCAACAGTCATCAGTGGCATCCCTTCGGGTAAAGGGCGGAATTATTCTGTCATTGGATAGCAGTTTATTAAATTTAGGGAGAATTTGTGAGTGGCTTGTATCGATGTCTGGGTCGATGAGTATTGACGCTTTGGCAAGGGTATTTAATGACACATTCAGGATCAGTATTACATCGTGGAAAATCGCGGAGAAAATACGAACTAGTGGATTATGGGATAAAAATAGTAACGGATTCAGTAGAGTGTATATTAATGAATTAGTTGATAAGAATATTATAGATAAGACTTTTAGACTTCAGCTCTCATTTTTCTGCAGCTTCTTTTTATACAACTTATAGACTTATAAACGAGGGTGAGGAATAAGGCTCGTATTACGATAAATTATGTTAAACATTCAATAGAAACTATAAGACCGAGTCTGACAGATGCCGGTCTCGATTTTTATCATGAAGGCATTAGACAATTTTACTTCAAAAATCCTTCTACATTTTCCACACGGCCGTAGATTTTTAGTAATTTTTGTACATTAAAAATCTCCACCGTCTACAATTGAGCTCATCTTCTATTTTTTGAAAACTGCTCCATGGACAAATGATGAGGGGCTGAGGTTATTAGCAGATATATAGACTTGAATAAGATTGTTTATTTCATCTCTAATGCCAATATAGAAGGTATACATGGATGTTCTTCCCTATCTTTGTAGTGTGTGTAATACTGAGTTATTTAAGTTTATTTGAACGACGGAAAACGAGAAAGATTAGATTGAGTTATTACTTATAGAGCGTTTTTGGTACTCTCCCTTCCTTTACGGCTACTTTGCAAGGGCTTTATAATGAATTAAAGACGTGAGTATGAAGTGAGGCGACAGTTATGACGCAGGATGAACGGTTGAATTTTTAATAGAGGCTTTTAAGGTTGAGGCCAAGGAATATGAAAAGCTCTGTGTACCGGCAGACAGGGACGGAAAAACGGCAATTGTTGCGAGGTCTCATGAATGTCCGCATGCCCGGGCCCATGAGTGCTGAAGTATTGGCTGTCCAAGATGCGTATTTGCGTGAGCGGGCTGAGGAGAAGGGAGTTGTTCGTCTTGACGACATTCCCGTCATTCGTGACGGTTTGTCCGTTTGGCAAGGTGATATTACACGGCTTGCCGTCGATGCGATTGTCAATGCTGCCAACTCGGCTATGCTCGGTTGTTTTGTGCCGGGCCATAATTGTATTGACAACTGCATTCAAACTTATGCAGGGGTTCAAATGCGGGCAGAATGTGATAGGCAAATGAAGTTATTAAAGCAAGAATACGGGCAGAGCTATGTACAGCCTACGGCTATTCCCCTGCTGACGGACGGGTATAATTTGCCGGCTAAGAAGGTTGTTCATATTGTCGGTCCTGTCGTAACGGGATCTCTTACACAGAAGCATAGAACGGAGCTTGCCGCTTTGTTATACGAACACTCTGGATTTATGTATGCGTGAAGGTCTTACAAGTCTTGCTTTTTGCTGTATTTCTACAGGCGTGTTTCATTTCCCTAATGAGGAGGCGACAGAGATTGCCGTGAACACCGTGAGAGGTTGGCAGGAAAACGCATGGGAATGCTATGGAACGCATTATTTTTAATGTGTTTGAGGATGAAGATAAAAAAATATTATGAAACCCTCATGCGGTAAAGATTGCTATATAAAAGTATGGATATCGATGACTTAGAGGAAGTATCGAAGCACGGACAACTACATGAAACGTTGTTCGGTGAGACTTAAATTTGATATATTTAAAGGCGAGATGAAATCCCGTATTTCAGACTAAGAGGTAAAAGCAGGTGACGGCATGGAAGGAAACTTTGAAGACGGTATGCTCCGGAAAAATAGAAATAGATACGAGTCTTCCTTACGGAGAGGCTTTTGGGTGACGGTTGTGAGTTTCGTCAGCAATTGACAATAAGCTTGGACGGAACGGCGCATATACAGCGGTGCGGGTACGTGGGTAATAATAAGGTGTTTTTAGAAGACCGAACCTTTACGATGCTCGGTGACGATGCGGAATCTCTGTTTTCTTCTTTTGAAGAGTGCGAATTTCCCGAAGCGGAATATCCCTTGGATATCAGTGGGGGTATTTACGATGTTAAATTGACTGATACGGACGGCAGTGAATCTCGTTATATCGGACGACTGGGAAACGGATTTGTTCAGCGACGACAAAAAGTTTATCCGATTGTGTTCGTGAAAAACGGGAATTTCCAATTTATGGGTTTTTTTGACGGGAACCATGATTGTATTACGTATTTGAAGATAGAATATGAGCGGACGACGACCGTCTGTGCTACGGATATTGATGTTGAGCCGTTAAAGTGGACGTATAATGAAGTCTTGACGGTGGATTATGAGACACAGACCGTAGAAATTTCCCGTAAAATTGCAGACGGTTGCCGCGTGACGAACAGTTATTACGTCGAAGACGGCGTGCGTCGGTTGCTGAAAGAGTCTCGATGTAGACGGATTCGATAAGATTGAAGGAAATCCTTTCGGATGCTATAGATAATCCTTTGACCGCCGTCTCTACACGGTAACGCTCATGACGAAGAAACGGGATATGCAGGTGATTGCCGGCTCGTATGATAAACGCAGCTTGCCTGCCATGTGGCCCGATTTGATGAATAAAAATTTATTCCTTTATTTCCGCCTACGGAATAGGGAGAGCTATTTGATCGTCATACATATGCTAAGGCGAAGCGCTTGGCTACGGACTTTATTTATTGTCAAGTAGCCTTTTCACGCAGCAGTTATACGTACAGCTATATTGCCGATGAAGACATTTACAGAGAGGGCGATTTGGTCGTCGTTCCCGTAGGGTCCGAGTAATGACGAACGGGTTGTGCGCATTGAACGTATCGACTATTATTCGGCCGATGAGGTGCCTTATCCCTGTAGAAAAGACGAAGCATATTATCAGAAAGTATGAAGAATCGAATTAAGTACGAAATTAACGCACTTGCTTTTTATGAGGGTAAGTGCGTTTGTAGTATAATAACAGTTGAAAGCGAAATGG
>BNJV01000675.1_pt1 | contig 13716 bp, 19 predicted proteins | sample 8540591 | NCBI WGS metagenome assembly BNJV01 (sample SAMD00202457, study PRJDB9452) | human saliva metagenome | host: Homo sapiens
CCCGGCATCCAAGTTCGCCAGTCTTTGAGCATTGAGGCATTAACCCAATATCAAAGACATCAATTAAAGAACCTCACCAACTGACGGAACGCAGAATTGGGCGAAAACCGGCTTGGTACGACGATTGTTTTACCAGTTTGAACTTCTTCAGGTTTTTCCTCAACTTTACGGGTTTGAACAGCCTCAAAAGTAACCGTTTCACCTTTTTCTGCAGCAGCAGCTACCTGAGCCTTTTTAGCATAGTAATCAGCCATGACATCCGCGAAGTGGTTATCCACAGCGACTTGGCTTTCTTCTGACTCTGATACGCCCTCTGCTTCGCTTGAGGCCTGATCATCAACAGATAGGTCCTCATCAGACGCTACTTCACTTTCTTCTGTCACTGTAGATTCGCTTTCTTCAGCAGATTCTGTAGACGAAATCTCTTCTACTTGAGTCTCTGACTCACTGAGCTGTTCTGTTTGACTTTGGCTTGTCCCTTCACTTGATGACAAGTCTTGATTATCAAGAGACTCAGTTTCTGAAATTTCCTGATTTGCTACAGTCTCCTGTGACTGGTTTTCCTCTTGTCCAAATAATCGATCAAATAGACCCATTTGGTTCTCCTTATTTCTCTAGAATATATTTGTGGATGGCCTCAGCCACTCCAGATTCCTCATTAGTTTTTGTCGTTACTGCCTTGGCAACAGCCTTAACCTTAGGAACAGCATTTGCCATAGCCACACCTAGACCAGCCCACTCCAACATGGTCAAGTCATTTTCCTCATCTCCCATAGCCATAACCTGACTTTTATCAAGGGCAAGATAATCAGACAAAAGTTTCAAGCCTACAGCTTTATGAACCCCTTTGGGCATAACCTCAAGGATAATTTCACGAGACTTAAAAACTTCAAAATTCTGGTATAGCTGTTTAGGTAGTTTTTGAATTTGGCCATCCAAAAATGCTTCCTCACAGACCGTAACTACCTTATTATAGACGATATTTTTCAGGAATGTCATCAATACTCTCCACATCAACGAAGGTCAAGGTAGGATTAGCCTGACGATAGAGAGAATGATTGCCTTTACTTGACACACCATAGACAATGCCATCACTGATAACATCCATAGGAAGCCCTAGAGGTTCAAAAGACAGCATAAATCTGCTTTTAAATCTTCTCGACTCATTTCTTTCTTTATGAGGATATCCCCATTATTACGCTGAACTAAGCCACCATTGAAGGTCACACTATAGTGCTTATCATCCAACAAGCCCAAATCTTCCAAGATATGAGTAATAGCTGGCAGAGGACGACCAGTCGTAATGACCACATGAACTCCCTTAGCTTCTGCCGCCTTCAAAGCAGCTCTATTTTCAGCTGTTACTTGCTTATCCTTAGTAAAGAGGGTCCCATCTAGGTCCAAGGCTAGTAATTTAATCTCAGACATCTGAGCCCACCAATCCTTCCATGTAGTCAAAGACTGCACCATCTTTATGGTGGCCAATCACCTCATCTGCCACTGCCTTAATCTCATCACGCGCATTTTCCGTAGCAACCGCACGACCCGCGAAGGTCAGCATCTCCATATCATTGAGATTATCACCAAAGGCTACAACATCTGAAGCCTGTCTCCCCAACTCTTGACAAAGATGGTAGAGACCAAAGCCCTTGTCCACACCTTTAAGGATGATATCCATGGAATCAAAGCCAGTTGTCACAGCAGTCATATCCTCAAAAATCGTGTTGAGGTAGTCACCACGTTCCATGATGGTATCTCCTTGAAACTTAGCAGTTACCTTGAAAATATCATCTGTGACCGCTTCAAGATCCGTTGCCATGACATTTTCATAGTAACGTTCCATGGCCTTAAGATAGGCTGGGTCTGCATCGTTTGGTGCATAGGCACCTCGACGGCCTGACAAGAGAATCCCCTCGCAAGTTGGCAGGGATAAAGTTGTATCTGCAATTTGCAAATAATCCTTAGGTTCTAGCTTGGACTCGAACAAGACCTCACCCTTGTACTGAACCAAGGCCCCATTTTCCGCAATAATCGCAATACGGTCCACAAACCCATCAAAAAGCTCCTCCAAGGCCAAGAGGGCTCGCCCAGAAGCTACGGTAAAAACATAATCTTTAGCTTCACAAGCATCCAAAAGGTTATCCAAACGTGCTTTGTCATAGGCACCAAGATGGTCTAGAAAGGTACCATCCATATCTGTTGCTAAAATTTTCAAAATAATCTCCCTTCAGGTCGAATATACTTGCCCCTATTGTACCAAAAATAGGAATATAAGTTTGGGAAAAGCCAAAGAAATTAGAGAAAATATGGTATTTTACTTGCAAATTCATCATTTTAGTTGTATCATTACGGTAGTACAAGAATAATACTATTATACTTTTAGAAAGGAGTCTCTTATGGCTTGGACATTTGATGAAAAATCGCCAATCTATCTCCAAATCGCCTATCGCGTCAAGCTGAAGATAGCTTCCAAGGAATTGAGTATGGGACAACAACTCCTACCTGTAAGGGAATTTGCTCAGGAAGCCGGGGTAAATCCCAACACCGTACAAAGAGCCTTCCAAGAACTTGAAAAAGAGGGGCTGGTCTATTCTGCCCGTACCTCTGGTCGCTTTGTTACTGAAGATGAAAAACTTATTGATCAAAAACGACATGAGATTGCCCAAAGTCTCATGAAAAACTTTGTCACTGAGATGGCAGCCATTGGTTTTAGCTCACCTGAAATCAAAGCCATCATTACTGACTACATCGAACAAACAGGAAAGGACTTATAGACCGATGACTGATATTGTAACTCTAACAAATCTCACCAAGACCTATAATGGTATTCCAGCCCTTAGAGATGTAACCATGGCCATCCCGTCTGGTAAAATCATTGGTCTCTTAGGACCAAACGGTAGTGGTAAAACAACTCTCATCAAGATTTTGAATGGCCTCCTTCAACCAACTTCTGGTTTAGTAACTATTAATGGATTTCAGCCATCACCTATCACCAAAGCTCAAGTGGCATATCTACCTGATACAACTTATTTAGATGAAAGTAAAACTATCCAATACTACTTGGACTTCTTCCAAGATTTCTATGCTGACTTCCGCTATCCTCTTGCCTTGCAACTCTTGCAGGATTTAAAGCTCCAGCCTGATTTGCGCCTTAAAGACCTTTCAAAAGGAAACAAAGAAAAAGTTCAGTTGATTTTGGTTATGAGTCGTGAAGCTAAACTCTATCTCCTTGATGAACCTATCGGTGGGGTCGATCCCGCGTCACGTGACTACATCCTTAAAACCATCATCAACCAATACTCTGAAGATGCTTCTGTGATCATTTCAACTCATTTGATTGCAGACATTGAATCTGTTCTAGATGAAGTTGTCTTCCTAAAATACGGTCAGATTGAACTTCAGGGTGATGCTGATAATATCCGTCAAGCCCATGGCAAATCTATCGACAAACTCTTTAGAGAGATGTTCCACAACTAGGAGGTATGAGCATGTTTTGGAAATTAGTTAAGTATGAATTACAATCGATCCGTAAATGGTATCTCGGCATCTATGGTATTGCCATCCTACTCTCAATCCCCTTGGGTTTAATGCTTCAAAAATTTATTTTTGTAACTGAACAGAGCCACCAAGAACCTAGTCTACTCTTTTTTGCTTTCTTCACACTGATGGTTTTTGCTACCATTATTGTATGGGGAGCCATTTACATAGCAACAATAGTCCTCATTGTCAGACGCTTTGCAAAAACTGTCTTTGGGAGAGAAGGCTATCTAACCAATACACTCCCAGTTTCTGCTCACCAATTAATCTTATCGAAACTCTTGGTAGCCTTTATTTTAGATATCATTTCATCACTCGTTATACTCCTTTCGATTGGAATTATAGCTGCTTTCTGCCTTGATATGAAAGATATCCTCCTAGCTACCAGCTACTTTGGCCAGATCCTAAAAGAGATAGGCGCTTTCTACCTCTTCATCCCTTCTACAATCTTGTCAATGATTGCTGGTATTCTTTTCTATTACCTCTGTATTAGTATCGGAAACCTCTTCAACACTAACAAAGTTCTTATGGGATTTGTCGCCTTTTTCGCCATTCAGGCTATCCTATTCTTTATTGGTTTCTTCTTTGGACTCGGTGCAGCCTTGACCGGAGATGCAACATATACTGCAATCAATAACTCGTCATATATCATTAGTCTAGTTCAGTCTCTCATTCTCATCGCAGCAAGTTACTTTGGTACCTACTATATCATGACCAAACGCTTAAATCTGGACTAAAGAAAAACCGTGTTCCTTTTGGAACACGATTTTTTTGCATTTAAAAGACTTATTTACTTTGTTCTTTACGATAAGTCTCAATTTCGGCTTTGTTACCCCAAACGAAGTGTCCTGGACGTACTTCAACCATTTCTGGTTTATCAACAGAATAGTCGTGTTGGTTTGGATCATAAACCTTCAAGACTTTCTTACGTTCCAAGATCGGATCTGGAATAGGAACAGCAGACAAGAGTGACTTGGTGTAAGGGTGGATAGGATTGTTGTAGAGTTCTTCTGTCTCAGCAACTTCCACGATTGTCCCCTTGTAGATAACAGCGATACGGTCAGAAATGAAACGGACCACTGACAAGTCGTGAGCGATAAAGAGGTAGGTCAATCCCAACTCTTTTTGGAATTTCTTAAGCAGGTTCAAAATTTGGGCACGAACTGACACGTCAAGGGCTGAGATTGGTTCGTCAGCGATGACCAAGTCAGGTTGCATAACCAAGGAACGCGCAATACCGATACGTTGACGTTGTCCCCAGAAAATTCGTGAGGGTAACGTGTCAAGTGCTCCTCAAGAAGTCCCACTTCTTTGATGATTTCCTTGATTTTAGCTTTACGATCTTCCTCATCCTTATAGAGATGGAAGTTATGCAAGCCCTCAGACAAGATATAATCAACTGTTGCACGTTCATTCAAACTAGCCGCAGGGTCTTGGAAAATCATCTGAATACGACGGATAAGGTCGTTTTTCTCAGAGTGAGATAAGTGCCCATTGATTTTCTTACCGTCAAAAATAATCTCACCATTACTTGTATCATTCAGACCAATAATGGCACGACCGATAGTAGTTTTACCACTACCAGACTCACCAACGAGGGAAAAGGTTTCACCCTTGTTGATGAAAAAATTAGCATTGTGGACAGCAACGAATTTCTTGCTTCCTTCACCGAAGGAAATCTCCACATCTTTTACTTCAACTAACTTCTCAGGCATTGCCTTCCTCCTCATCTCCTAAATGTGCAAATCCCATATTAGTACGGATTTTTTCATGTAGATTTTGGATAACCTCAGGTTTTTCAACTTTTGGTGCATCCTCATGTAAGAGCCAGGTCTTAGCCCAGTGAGTATCTGAAACTTGGAATTGTGGTGCTTTTTCCTCGAAGTCAATTTGCATGGCATAGTCTGAACGCAAGGCAAAGGCATCTCCAACAACTGGTGTATAAAGTGATGGTGGTGTCCCTGGAATAGAGAAAAGCTCACCCTTATCGTCAGCCAACTGTGGCAAGCTTGAAAGCAAGCTCCAAGTGTATGGGTGACAAGGCTCATAGAAAATTTCCTCAACAGTTGCGTACTCGATGATTTCACCAGCATACATAACAGCAACCTTGTCAGCGATACTTGCTACCACACCAAGGTCATGGGTAATGAAAATCACTGAGAAACCATACTCTTTGAGTGATTTCAAAAGGTCAATGATTTGAGCTTGAATGGTTACGTCAAGGGCAGTTGTTGGCTCGTCACAGATAAGGACATCAGGACGACAAGCCAAGGCAATGGCAATGACGATACGTTGACGCATCCCACCAGAGTATTGGAAAGGATATTCGTTGAAACGTTTTTCAGCATCAGGAATACCAACCTTGTCCATGTAATCAATGGCCATTTTTTTAGCTTCTTTAGCTGATTTTCCTTGGTGTTTGACAATGACTTCAACAATTTGGCTACCGATAGTCTTAATTGGGTCAAGACTGGTCATAGGATCTTGGAAGATAGTTGCAATCTTAGCTCCACGAATTGTGCCCAATCTTGGTGACTCTTAAGCTTGGTCAAATCTTGGCCACGATAATCAATAGAACCGCTAGCTACACGACCATTTTCTTCAAGCATCCCTGTGAAGGTCTTGGTCAAAACTGATTTACCTGAACCAGACTCACCAACCAAGGCTAAAACTTCACCTTCAACCAAATCAAGGGAAACTCCTCGAATAGCTGTCAAAACACGGTCACGAACGTCAAATTCCACGACGATATCGCGAGCCGATAATATTACATTTTTATTTTCTGTCATATTGGACTCCTATCTATGCGTACGTGGGTCGCTGGCATCCGCCAAGTTTTGACCGACAATAAAGAGAGAGAGGGAAACGAGGATCAAGGTAGTCAATGGAATCCAGAAGAGATAAGCATTAACTGTAACGTTCTGTGCATAGTCTGAAATCAAACGACCAAGACTAGGCGTCGTAACTGGAAGCCCCAAACCAAAGTATGAAAGGAAGGCTTCGTAAGAGATAAATCCTGGCAAGAGTTGACTAGCCATAGTTACGATAACTGACACAAGTTGCGGCATGATGTTTTTAACCACAATCTTAGCAGTTGGCGTTCCCAGTGTACGAGAAGCCAAGTTGTACTCCAAATCACGGTAACGCATGATTTGAATACGAATGGTATAGGCAATACCAATCCAACCTGTGACAGTCATGGCAAAAATCATGTTCCAGAAACCTGCACCCAATGAGTAAGTCAAGACGATAACGACAAGGAGGGCAGGAATGTTTGAGATGATGTTGTAGATTTCCATCATAATCATATCAAAGGTCTTAGAAATCCCCCAAACAGCACCAACGACTAAACCAATAACAACGTTAATGAAGGTAGTGATAACAGCAATAAGGATAGAATTACGAGCTCCAAACCAAACACTGTCAAAGAGGACTTTCACCATTACTGTCCAGTACCGAACCAGTATTGAGCATTTGGATGCACATACGTACAATCTGAGTCATTATCACACGTCATTAAAGTCAAATTTTGAAAACATTGGGTAGATAAAGCTCATCAAAATGATAGCAATCAAGATCCCCAACATGACAGTTGTTGACTTTTTCTTGAAGAACTGACGCATCACCGATTTCCAGTATGAATAGGCCGGCGCATCAATTGTTTCAGAGGCAAAATCATCGCGCTTTACAAATTGGAACTTACTTTTATCAATTGAAGCCATTATTTACCTCCTTTAGATGTCAATTTGATACGTGGGTCAATCATAGTCATAAGGATATCACCCACAAGCAATGAGAAGATGGTGAGGGCTGTGAAAATAAATACAAGACCCACAACCATAGCGTTATTTGAAGCACGGACAGAGTCAATCAACATTTTACCCATACCAGGGAAGGCGAAGATTGTTTCTGTCAAAGTTGCCCCTGTAATAACACTAACGATAGATGCTGGGATTCCTGAAACCAAGGAAACCATAGCATTTTTGAAAATGTGTTTATTCGAAATTTCTTGTTCTGACAACCCTTTGGCACGTGCAAAACGAACGAAGTCTTGTGATTGCAAGTCAATCATGTAACGACGAATCCAAATCGCAAGACCTGGTGTTGACAAGAGACCGAGAATAACAGATGGCAAGACGTATGAACGCCAGTCACCTGCACCCAAGATAGGGAAGGAATCTGGAAGACCAATCTCAGAACCAATCAAACGAATGATATAAACCAAGGCGATGGTTGGTAGTGAAAGCAAGAAAGTCAAGACACCTGTTGATACACTATCAAAGAGCGTGTTTTTAAAGCGTGCCATGTATGATCCCAATGGAATTGCCAAAGCATAAGACAAGACCAAACCAATCAAACCTGCAATGGCAGAACTTGTCACCATTGATGGGTATTGGTAGCGACTCTTGGTAGCTGTGTATGGGTCATTTCCATAGTAAGAACGATCTCTCGCATCAGCCTGACTTGGTGATTTATAAGTACGAGAGTAGATATCTACTGAAGATATCTTCTTACCAGTAGGGAAGTTGACCTCAGAGCTTTGTGTTTGCCCTTGACCTTGCGTAATAACATCAAGAACACCTTGCTCAGCATAAGTTGGGTAAGATGTACCAAGGTTCATCTTCACGAAGTTTTGGTGAACAAATGGGAACTGACCGTTAAAGTAAAGCAGATATTTATGCTTAGTCCCTGAACCAACCACTGACCAACCAATAGCTGGATCATTTTCAATTCGAATGTATCGTTTCAAGTTTGGATTTGTTTTATCTTTCACCCATCCCGTATTGTCAAATTCAAAGAGGTGCTTATAGAAGCCAAACACACGTTCAAGTACAGGCACATCACGTGTCGCATAGAATTGCTTACTTTCCTTGAATTGATGCAAACGCCAGCCATGTCCTAAACTATCCACATATTTTTGGTAAATAGCTTTATTTTCTTTTGTTGGCTTAGTGGTTACTGACTTATCAAGGGAGCTAGCTTTTTCCTGCAACTCCTTGGTGTCATAGTAATCAATATAACCCATTCGCTCATAGATTGTATTTTCATAGTTTGCCTTCGAATCGGCTGTCTTTGCAATCTTGTTGTAGTTAGGGTCCTGTCTGAAAATCAGACGCCTCGGCACCATGGTATAAATAATGGTGTAGGTCAAGGCCGTCACGACAAATATTGACAATAGAGAACGAAGGGTTCTCAATAAAATGTATTTTTTCATGTCTCTTCCTTTAACTCCAAAAGAACTTTCCCAATCAAATGAGAAAGTTCAATCGTCCTTTATTTAACGTCATTCTCATGATTTTTTGAGCGTGTTCGTTGGACTTAGATTTTTCTTTAAACCAGTTTTCACGGGCTTTATCATCATTTTTCTTATGACAACATCTTTTTGAGGCTCAAGGTACTTGAAGTATCTGTCAGAACCCTTAGGTCCCACTTGAGAGTAAGCACCTGAGAATGGTGTCAAACGAGCTACCATTGGAGCAGCACCCTTGTTAACCATAAGTGGCATGAAGAGTGAGCTATCTTCCAACCAAGCTTGTGCCTCTGCATAACGTTCATAACGTACATTGAGGTCGCTTGTTTCTTTAGCTGCATTATCAACCAAAGCATCAAAGTCTTTAAGACCTACTTGAGCTGCTGCTGCATTGTTAGGATCGTCAAATCCCATGTAAGTTTTTGTGTTCTCACTAGCTGTTGTCTTGAAGATATCAAGGAATGTTGATGGGTCTTCGTAGTCAGGCGCCCAAGCAACTGAAATATTGATATCCCAGTCTTCTGCTGCTGCGTTAGCTGCATACAAAGTACTGTTAAGAAGATCATCTTGAGACATTTGATGAACGTCTACAACCACATTTTCTTTACCGAGTGTCTTTTCAACAGATTGTTTCAAAGATTGTGCACGTGCTACAGTTGGTTTTGCAGCTTGGTCAACTGGAAGGTCCAAGTGAATTGGGAATTGAACACCTTGTGCTTGGAGAGCTTCCTTAGCTTTATTAAATTCAGTCTTAGCCTTATCAGCGTTGAAGAGACCATCTTGACTGTCTTTAAGGTTAACACCTGACCACTCGTCACCATATGAAGGCATCTTTTCAGTTACCAAATCACCGAATGACTTGTCACCAGCATAAACAAAATCAGGTTTCACAAGAAGGTTACGAACAGCAAATGCGCTGCACCTCGCATTGGCTGTTGTGCTGCGTTCGGCTGTACGGTCAATGACCAGCAAAAAGTTAACTGATTGACGGAAGTCCTTGTTAAGAAGAGCTTTCTTAGTTGAACTCTTTTTCAGCATCAGTCTTTCTTTAGATGTAGTGGTTGTAAGACTGACGGTCAATATTAACACGTAACCCACACCAATATCTGCAGATGGTCAGTATAGAAGATATTATCTTTGCATTGCTTTTCTACTGAATTAAAGGTTTGAGCTTGTTGGATATGAGACGCAGCTGACTATAAGCGCCACCAGTGAAGTACGAGACAAGCAGTTTCTTGGTCTCGATGCATCATAGAAAGAAAGTTTAATGCCATCGAAGTGGACATTTTTCTTATCCCAATAGTTTTCATTTTTAGCCAACTCAATAGATGATTTAGCTGTCAATGACTTAAGGATGTATGGACCATTATAAAGGATAGATGATGGATCTGTTGATTTAGCAAAGCTATCCCCTTTTGACTTAAGGAACTCTTCATTTACAGGCCAGAAGAGAGAATAAGTCATCTTAGAATTCCAGTAAGGTTCTGGTTGTTTAAGTGTGTACTGAAGGTGTAATCATCAAGTGCTTTAACGCCGACTTTAGAAAAATCTTTATCAGTACCATTGAAATAATCAGCAAGACCTACTACAGAATCTTTTGCCAAGCAAATTGACTCTGTCTTTTTATCAGCAGCATGCTTAAGACCTGTTACGAAGTCTTTAGCTGTTACTTCTGCATACTCTTCACCGTCTGAAGTATACCATTTAACTCCTTTACGAAGTTTGTAAGTATAAGTCAAACCATCAGCTGAAACAGTCCAATCCTTGGCAATAGAAGGTACCAAGTTACCATAGTTATCGTTTTCCAAAAGGCCATCGACACCATTTGTCACAGCATCAGTCGTTGAACCTGTTAGGCGGGCAAACGCAGCCGTCTCAGGACCAGCAGTAAACATACAGTTATAAGTATGGCTTGAAGTGTTTGATTTTGATGAACGTGCTCACTAAAACCCCAACTACTTTAGAGGGAAACACCATGAGGCCAACCATTTACTTTTTCATAAGACTCTCAAAAATTCTTTTAATATGCCTACATTATACCATATAAGATGAGTACAATTTTCAGAATATTTTGTCTTATACTGACTCTCTCTACAATTTTTACCCCTTACGAACACTATGGATGCAGCCCTGGACAAAAGATGGCTAACTGCCTTTTCTCAAGAATATTATTTAACGTTTCTCAAGATCTGAGGCTCTCGTTAGATGCTTTTCCTTTTCTTTAAGCCATCCGACTTTGTTCATATTCTTTCTTAGTAACTACTTTTTCTTGGTTTACTATTTGAAGTAGTCTGATGAGTTCTATCGACTGCATGCTAACCCACAAATGTGTCAAGCGTGAGATAACTAGCGCACCGTTGCAAACAGTCAATGGAAGACAAGGAGCTATCTTCCGCAAGCAGGCTTGAGCATAACGGTCGAACGAGCTGCTGAGGTCTGTTGTTTCTGAAAGCTGCTGAACCAAGCAGACATCATAATCTTTAAGACTCACTCGGTGCAGGCCGCATTGTTTGGATCATCATAACCCATGAAAGTCTTGGTATTTTCACTTGGAGTTGTCTTAAAGATATCAAGGTAAGTTGATGGATCTTGATAGTCTGGACCCCAAACCACACCGTTTGAAATATCCCAGTCTTCTGCTGCCGCATTAGCCGCATTAAGAGTAGCATTTTGCATATCAGCAGATGACAACTGGTTGATATCGATAACGACATTTTCACTGCCCAATGATTTTTCAATCGTTTGTTTCAATGATTGAGCTTGAGCAACATTAAGTTTAGAACTTTGATCAACTGGAAGGTCCAAGTGGATTGGGAATTGAACACCTTCACCTGAAAGAGCTTTGGCTTTTGGCAAAACTAGCCTTAGCTTTTTCTGCATTGTAGAGACCATCTTGACCATCCGCAAAATTGACACCAGACCATTCATCACCGTAAGTGCTCATTTTCTCTGTCACAAGGTCACCGAAGGTCTTATCACCTGCACTGACAAAATCAGAAGGAACAAAGAGGTTACGTAGAGCAAGAGCTGCCCCATCTTTACCATTAACTTGAGATTGATAAGCTGTACGATCAATAGCGAAGTTGATTGATTGACGGAAGTCTTTGTTTAGAAGAGCCTTCTTAGTTGATGTCTTTTCAGCATCTGACTTCTTAGCTGAGAATTTATAGCTTTGACGATCAATATTCACACCAATAGCTGCTGTAGACGCACCTGGTGCTGTGTAATAAATATTATCTTTATATTTCTTTTCTACCGACGCATAGTTAGAGCTCATAGGGCCGTGCAATGCTAGAGCACCATCTGAGAAGCTACGCTCTTGAGCCTCCTGGTCAGAACCATGCATGATAGTGTCGAAATGCGACGTTCTTCTTATCCCAATAATTCTCATTCTTAGTCAACTCGATAGATGATTTAGCTGTCAAAGATTTAAGGAGGAAAGGACCGTTATAAAGGATAGAGGTTGGGTCTGTTGACTTACCAAAATCTTTTCCTTTATTCTTAAGAAAGTCTTCGTTAACCGGGAAGAGCAAACCATAGGTTGTCTTAGAATTCCAGTATGGTTCTGGTTTTTTAAGGGTATATTGCAATGTGTGATCGTCGATTGCTTTGACACCTACATTTGAGAAATCTTGTGACCAAGTCGACAAGCCCGCAATAGAATCTTGTACCAAATAGAGGGCTCCAGCTTTGGAATCAGCCGGATGCTTAAGACCAGTCACAAAGTCCTTAGCAGTCACATCAGCATACTCTTCACCATCTGAAGTGTACCATTTAACACCCTTACGGATTTTATAGGTATAGGTAAGACCATCTTGAGAAACTGACCAATCTTCAGCTACAGAAGGAACAAGGTTCCCATATTTATCAGCTTCCATAAGACCATCTACACCATTAGTTACAGCAGTCTTAGTAGGTCCAGTATTTGACGTGATATAGTCTAAAGTTTCAGGATCTGAGTTATAAATATAAGCATAAGTCGTTCCACTAGTACTTGACTTAGAAGAACAAGCCGCTAAGGCACCTACACTGAGGAGTGCCACACCCGCAAGGGCTAACCATTTGCTTTTTTTCATAAGATTTCTCCCAAAAATAAAATTTTACTCTTTCATTATAGCATAAATAATCAAGAATAACAGTCGTTGTCAGACTATTTTGAACAAGTATTGTACATGATAAAACACGATAAACTCAATAACCCCTTGTATTCCCTAGGTTTCTAGCCACCTCAATCAATTTATTTTTAATCACTCGTCATGCATAAAACAAAAAGGTCTAACACCTTGGTTAAACCTCTGTTTTTAAGTTAAAATTAGCCATTAAGAGCTTGAGCAGCTGTGATAATCGCCAAATTGTAAATATCTTCAGCACTAGCCCCACGAGAAAGGTCGTTAACAGGTTTATTAAGACCTTGCAAGATTGGACCGATAGCTTCGAACATTCCCAAACGTTGGGCAATCTTATATCCAATGTTACCTGCTTGCAAACCTGGGAAGACAAAGACATTAGCATGTCCTGCTACGTTACTATCTGGAGCCTTAATCGCTGCTGTTGCTGGAACAAAGGCTGCATCAAACTGCAACTCACCATCAATAGCCAAATCAGGACGCATTTCTTTAGCAATATTTGTTGCCTCTACTACCCTGTCAACTTTTGGCGATTTAGCAGAACCTTTTGTTGAGAAGCTAAGCATGGCCACTTTAGGATCAATACCAAAAACTTTAGCTGTTTCAGCAGTATTAATTGCAATTTCTGCCAATTCTTGAGAATTTGGCTCAATATTGATCGCACAATCAGCAAACACCAAACGATGATCGGTATTTTCACGGTTCATAAGGAAAACACCTGATGTACGTGAAATGCCTGGTTTTGTTTTGATAATTTGAAGGGCAGGACGTACCGTAACCATAGTTCATCTCACCGTAATG
>BNJV01002458.1_pt1 | contig 13693 bp, 12 predicted proteins | sample 8540591 | NCBI WGS metagenome assembly BNJV01 (sample SAMD00202457, study PRJDB9452) | human saliva metagenome | host: Homo sapiens
AAGAGAACCTCGCGGTTCTCTTTTTCAGATTGAAGTTAAAGACTTCTTAGAAACTTTCCTTAGGTGAGTACGGACGTCAGCGAACTTCGAAGAAGTTCCATGACTAATTATTGAGCCTAAGGTTTCAATAATTCCGAGTGAGAGTGGGACAGAAATCGGTAATTCTTTAGAATTCGATTTCGTCGTCCCACCTCCGCACAGTTGAGTAGGGCTGTAAAAGCTGATGAAATCAGCGTAGTAGAGCCCACTCAACCACTGCGTCTTGCTCGACAATCCAAAAATAATTGAGAGGCTAGGACTTTTGTCCCAGCCTCACTTTGCTCACAGCGGAAAGTTTCAGTAGATGAATGTCTTAAATAATTAGAATTCATTTTATTTGACAAAAAATCTAACTTTTGGGGTCAGTATATATTAAGTCAACTTTTTCCTAAAATCCCCAGGACTCATGCCAAATTCGTGCTTGAAAAGTTTGGAAAAATTACCGCTATCTTCAAAACCGATTGAGTAGGCGATATTTTTGATGGGGAGTTTAGTACTTCTGAGGAGTTCTTTGGCTTTACGAAGGCGAATATTGGTGAGAAAGGTTTTGGGAGCTTGCCCGATTTCCTGTACAAAGAGGCGATGGAGATAGGTGCGGTCGATAGCAAGGTGATTGGCGATGTCAGTTATACGGATATTGGTTTCGTAGTTATTGGTCATAAAGCTAATAGCTTTGGCAACGATGAGGTTATGGGTAGCTTGGGTCACCTGTTTGTTTTGGGAAGGAAAGTCTGAATTGAGTTGGTTGAGGATTTCCAAAAGACAAGCATTGAGCATGATGTCATTACTTTCAGAAATTAGAGAAATTTCAATTAGCTTGTTCATGAGACTCTTGATGGGGTCATTATCAGAAAAGACAGGATTATCGCTAGAAATGGCGGTATCTTTGAGGTAGTGTTGGGCTAAATCTCCACGAAAGCCAAACCAGTAGTAGGCCCAGGGATCTGTTTCGTGGGCCTGGTATTGGATAGTAGCTTGAGGTGAGATAAAGAAAAAGTCGCCTGCCTTTAGGCTGTAAATCTTACCTTGACAGGTAAAGGTACCTCTGCCCTTGTAGATATAATGCAACATATAACCACTTCGAACAGCAGGGCCATAACTGTGGGAGGGTTGGGTTTCTTCATAACCAACTGTATACACACTTAGATAGGGATTGGTATTGGTATTGTTAAATAAAAAATTCATAAAATCTTCCTACAAATCGACTGATCTTGTCTACATTTTACCATTTATTTTAACTAAGTGAAAGGGTAAACTATAATTAAGCAAAACAAACAAGGAGGTTGTTCAGATGGCTCAATATCAAGACATTAGTGAACAAATTGAAAAATTAGTTGGTGGACGTGACAATATTTCTCACGTGACACATTGTGCCACTCGCTTGCGTTTGGTCCTAAAGGATAATAAAAAAGCTGACATGGAAGGTTTGGAAAATATCCGTCTAGTTAAGGGGGTTTTCGTAGCGGGTGGTCAGTTGCAGATGATCTTTGGCGCTGGTCTAGTCAATAATATCTATGACGAATTTTCAAGCTATATTGGTATTAATAGTGATAGTAAGATTGATGATGAGTCTAGTCATGATCACCAAAATCCTTTGCAACGTTTTATGAAGGCCTTGTCAGATGTCTTTATTGAAATTATGCCATGTATCTTGGCTGCAGCGCTTCTTATGGGATTGTCATCACTCTTAACGACCAAGGATCTCTTTGGGGCCAAGTCCATCGTTGAGCAAGTACCTGGTCTAGCTGGTTTCAATCGTATTGTCAGCATTGCTTCATCAGGAATTTGCGCTCTTACCAATGATTGTAGCTTACTCAGCGACCAAACGTTTTGGAGGACGTGCTTCCCTTGGTTTGGCTATTGGAGCTGTTATGATTCACCCAAACTTGTCAGATGCCTATGCAGTAGCGGGTGGAACAGCTCAAGCAGAAATCGCCAATGTTTTTGGCCTCAATGTTGAGCTAGTTGGTTTCCAAGGCGGGATTATCATTGCCCTTCTAATTGGTTACATCGTTGCCTTTCTAGATAAGAAATTTAACAAAATTTTGCCTGATATGCTTAAGTTTGTTTTATCTCCTATGTTGACCATTTTGATCTCGTCATTCTTGCTCTTTACCATTATTGGTCCAGTTGGTCGTTCTATGGGATTTGGATTGACAGCAGGTCTATTGTGGATGGTTGAACACTTGGGTATCTTTGGTTATATGATTTTTGGTGGTATCCAACAAATTATCGTTATTACGGGTCTTCACCATACCTTTGGGGCTATCGAGACTCAGTTGCTGCAAGATACAGGTCGTGATTTCCTCAATCCGCTCTTATCTGTTGCTATGATGGGGCAAGGTGGTGCAGTACTGGGGTATCTCTTCCTTAATCACAAGGACAATAACAAACGATCAATGGCCGTTTCAGCGTTCACTTCAACTCTATTCGGGATTTCTGAGCCTGCTCTATTTGGTGTGACTGTCAAATACCGTTACCCATTGATTGCTGGCTGTATCGCAGGTGCTATTGCAAGTGGTTATGTTTACCTGTCTAAGTTGACCGCAGTTGGTTTCGGTGCGACAGCTATTCCTGGTTTCACTATCGTAGATGGGGCAAATCATGGCCATCTTAACTACATTATTGCTCACTTGATTGCCATTGTTACAGGTGCCGTTTTAACAGTCGCCTTTGCAAAATTCTGGAAAGAAAAGGATTAATATTACATGAAGAAATATCATCAATACCGTGATATTCCTTCTCAATTAACAGCATCATTGGCTGATCGTGTGGCAGTGTGCCCTTATCGTCAAAGCTTCCATGTGGAAGGTGACATGGGCTATGTTAACGATCCTAATGGTGTTTGTTTCTTTGATGGGAAATATCATCTCTTTCATCAATGGAGCCCTCTCACTTATAGCGAGGACAGCTGGTTTCAAGGCTGGTATCATCTGGTGTCATATGACATGATTACTTGGGAAGATGCAGGAGTGGGCTTGCAGACAGATACTGTCTATGAAACCCATGGAGCTTACTCAGGATCAGCCATCGCTGACGGCGATGTCATGCGTATCTTTTATACTGGTAATACTCGTGACGCCAATAACGAGCGAATCCCTTATCAACTTGTGGCACTCATGGATAAGGCAGGTCATCTCTCCAAGGTGACACCACCAGCTATTATCGGTTACCCAGAAGGCTACACGGACCATTTCCGGGATCCAAAACTATGGAAGAAAGATGGTCATTATTATGCGGTTATTGGTGCCCAACGTCAAGACAAAACCGGTACAAGTCTGGTCATGCACTCACTTGATGGCTTTGACTGGTCTATTCTAGGTGAAGTGGGGACTCCTTACCAGGATTTGGTTATATGTGGGAGTGTCCTAACTATTTTGAAATGGATGATAAGGGGATTCTCCTATTTTCCCCTCAAGGACTAGCACCAGAGGGGAATTGTTACCACAATATCTATCAGACGGGTTATGTGGTGGGGAATCACATAGATAAGGAAAATTTGCGGCTGACCGATCAGAAAAATTTTGTGGAGCTTGATCGTGGCTTTGATTTTTATGCAGCTCAGGTCATGCAGGCTGGAGGTCGTACAATTCTCTTTTCTTGGATGGGGCTACCAGATATTAACTACCCAACAGAAGACTATGCTTATTGTGGTTGCTTGACTATGCCACGTGAGCTTTTCTTAGATGGGGACAAGTTGATTCAAAAACCTTTGCCGGAATTGGACAATTATCGTAAAGAAATATTGTCTGAAAATATTAATGCTTCAGAGGGCAAGGTATTCATGACTGGTTTTAAAACCAATCTTCAGTTTTCAGTGACCAAGGCGGAAGAAAGAGGGCAAGTGGTGATTAAACTTACAGCCAGTCAAGATGGTCGTTTGGGAACCAAATTGATCTTAGATTACGATAGAAAAGAGATAATTTAGACCGTAGCCAGGCAGGTGTTCCTCTAGCAGAGGAGTATGGTAGCCAGCGCGTGCTTTTGGAGGATTTGGGTCAGCAACTTGATTTGGATATTTATCTGGATCGCTCATCCATAGAGATTTTTGTGAATGGTGGGCAAGAAGTAGCTTCAAGCCGTATTTTCCCAGGGGATGAGCAGGTCTATACAGTGATTGAAGGAGCAGATGCTGAACTCGACATGACGATTTATGACTTGACGATTTAGGAGTTGATATGATTTATTTTGATGCCGATAAGCAGATTTTTCATCTGACCAACGGTCAGGTTTCCTATATTATTGGTGTGGAGGAAAAGGGACTTTTGGCCCATCTTTATTATGGTAAGGCTGTTTCAGGTTATCACGGTGGGCGTCACTACCCCCGTTTTGAGCGCTCTTTCTCCTTTAACTTTGAGGAGGACAAGAAGCGTGTCTATTCTAGAGATACCCTTTTACAGGAAATCAGTAGTTTTGGTGGTGGTGATTTTCGGGTACCAAGTCTTGATATAGCAGGGTCGGATGGCTCTCATCAAACTGATTTTCGCTATGATTCTTACGAAATTTATAAGGGCAAGCCTGACTTGGGAGGGCTTCCTGCGACCTTTGCTTCAGAGGAAAATCCTGTTGAGACTTTGGACATCTGCCTTAAAGATAAGTATCGTCAGCTAGCTCTCCATCTACGTTATAGTATTTTTGACCAACTATCTGTTATTACCCGTAGTCATATCGTGGTCAATGAGGGCAGAGATGAGGTGGTTATTCACAAATTGTCTAGTCTTAGTCTGGATTTTCCAGCGGACAAATGGGAATCTATCCATTTACCAGGTGCTTGGGGTAATGAACGTCAATTGCAGAGGGACCCTCTCGTTCGAGGGATACATACCTTTGACAGTAAGCGTGGAACCAGTAGCCATCAGGAAAATCCCTTTGTTGCCTTGGTTAAGAATGATACGACTGAGAATCAGGGGCAGGCCTATGGTTTTGCTTTAGTCTACTCAGGTAATCACGAAGAAACCATCGAAGTAGATCAATACCAGCAAGTCCGCTTGACTATGGGGATTAATAGTTTTGGATTTGTTTGGCATTTGTCTGCAGGAGAGTCTTTTACCACTCCTGAAGTTGTAATGGTTTATTCAGACCAAGGCCTTAACAGGATGTCCCAGATCTTCCATACAGTAGTACATAAGCATTTGACACGAGGGGTATGGAAGGATAAGGAACGTCCTATTCTTATCAATAACTGGGAAGCCACATATTTTGATTTTGATACAGATAGCATCAAGGGGTTGATGGATGAGGCTAGTCAACTGGGGATGGAGCTCTTTGTCCTTGATGATGGCTGGTTTGGACAGCGAGAAGACGACCAAACTTCTTTAGGAGATTGGTTTGTCAATGAGGACAAGCTACAGGGTGGCTTGCAGGCCCTAGCTACCTATGCTAAGAGTAAGAATTTAGACTTTGGTTTGTGGTTCGAACCTGAAATGATTTCACGGTCTAGTCAACTTTTTGAAGCTCACCCTGATTGGTACCTTCATCATCCAGGGTATGAGGCTGCGACTAGTCGTTCCCAATTTGTCCTAAACCTTAGTCGTGATGATGTCACCGATTATGTGATTGAAACCTTGTCAACTATTTTAAAGACAGTGGATATTTCCTATGTCAAGTGGGATATGAACCGTTATCTCAGTGATATTTATGCGACTGGAAATATTAGCAATCATGGCGAGGTAGCTCATAGATATGTGTTAAATCTTTACCGGATTTTCGAACATTTGCTAAGAGTCTTTCCTCATATCCTCTTTGAGGGCTGTTCTGGTGGCGGTGGCCGTTTTGATATGGGCATACTCCACTATATGCCGCAAATTTGGACTAGTGACAATAGCGATGCTATTGCCCGCTTAAAAATTCAATACGGTACTAGCTTGGCATACCCAGTTTCTAGCATGGGCGCCCATGTGTCTGCTGTACCTAATCATCAAAATGGGCGTATAACCAGCATAGAGACTCGCTTTAATATTGCCATGACAGGAGCCTTTGGATATGAATTAGATCCAAGACAGTTAAGTTCAGAAGAAAAAGCAATCATTAAAGACCAAGTTGCCTTCTATAAGAAGAATCGTCAGCTCCTTCAGTATGGAACCTTTACACGATTGACTAGTCCTTTTGAGACCAATGCTTGTGCTTGGCAGTTGGTATCAAAAGACAAAAATCAGGCTATGGTGATTTATACAACGGTCCTTAGTCATGCGGCTCCACCTCTACAAATTTTAAAAGTTAAAGGCTTAGAAGCAAGCAGTCTCTACTATTGCCAACAAACAGAGCAATGCTATTACGGAGACGAATTAGCTGAAGTGGGATTCTATATCCACCCAATTTTTAACCAAAAAGACTTTGATAGCCGACGCATTGACTTTGTTAAGGTAGAAGATTTACCGAAGGGGAAATGACCGTAAATCGACAAACTATACTCTGTACCTCAAAAGTTAGACAGAAAAACCTAACTTTGGGGTATTTTATTATGAAATCCGAAAAGTTTTATGGTTATGAATAGACCTTTAAGTCACCTAACCAAATGGAACAGCTTTTGTAGACTATATTAATTACTACAACATTAAGCGAATTAGAGTTAAACAAAAAGGACTCAGTCCTGTACAATACAGAACTAAATCCCTTGCTTAAATTATTTGTTTGACATTTTGAGGTCAGTACGCTAACTTATGTGAAAAAATTTATTTATTTCTTGAAATCATAGTCTTTTAAGATTTCAATTTTTTCAATCTTGATGTCTGTTTTTGGTTTGTCCTTATCATCGGTTTCAGCAGAGGCGATTTTATCCACCACATCCATGCCATCGATCACTTGGCCAAAGACAGTGTAGTTACCACCATCGAGGGTTGGATTTCCACCATTTTTATAAGCATCGATGATCTTAGCTGGGAAACGATCAGTTGGAAGTTTACTTGAAATATCATCCTTATTTTGGTTGATATAGAATTGACTACCATTGGTATTTGGACCAGAATTGGCCATGGCAAGGGCTCCACGAAGGTTGTAAAGGTATGGAGAATACTCATTCTCAAAACCAGTACCTGAATCTTTGGATTTGTCTTTGCCCTTCCAGATAGATTCACCACCAGTACCATCTCCCTTAGGATCCCCAGTTTGGATCATAAAGTTGTTAATAACACGGTGGAAAAGTAAGCCATTGTAGTAGCCTTCTTTTGCGTGGGTCAAGAAGTTTTCAACTGCAAGTGGGGCATATTTAGGGAAGAGCTTCACAGTGATATCGCCTTCAGTTGTTGTGATTTTAACCTCTGCTTCGTCTTCAGCCACTTCATTTGAGAGTTGTGGGAAGACGGCATTTTCATTGGTCATGGCATCGTTAAAATCTTTGCGCAGTTGTTCTAATTTCTTTTGTTCTTCTTCAATTTTCTTTTGATCTTTTTCACTAGAGCTGGAAGTTGCTGTCTGCTCTGTCTTTTCTTTGCTTGAGCTTGAAGAGCTAGAGTCTTTCTGATTGGACGAACAAGCTGTCAAAGACAAGACGGAAAATAATAGTAGTGCGATTAATTTTTTCATATTATTCCTTTCCAACATAGTTGTCTTTCTCTATTGTACCTTAATTTTACGATACTTTCAAATCTGGATAGAATTTTAAGTGAAAACACTTTTTTAAAGATTCTCAGCAAATTCGCTTACGAAAAAAATTTTTTTATGATAGACTAATCCAAGTTTGAAAAAAAGGAGAAGAAAATGCCTAGAAATTTTAAAGAAGCAATGATGTTTACAACTATGATGTGTGGAATGATGGTCCTCGGGATGTCCATTTGGAACCTTATTTTGGTTGACCAATTTAGTTGGAGCCATTTGGCGATGGGCTACCTACCTGGTTTTGTGACTGCCTTTTTATTGGATGTTTTGATTGTAGGACCACTTGTCAAAGGGGTAGCATTCAAATTTTTGAAAGACCATCATAAGCGCTGGCAAAAGATTGTTACGATTTCAGGTGGAATGGCTCTGCTCATGGTGACCTTTATGTCATTGTATGGGCTACTCTATAACCACGTTCCCCTTTCGGTTACGACCTATCTAGGAGCGTGGGCAAGCAACTTTATCATGGCGCTACCCTTGAATTTCCTCATTGTAGGGCCGATTTCACGCTTTATTCTTGGACGTTTGCAAAAACCATTTCCAGGAGAAGAGAAGGTGGAAGATTTTGAAGACGATGAGGAGATTCCAACCATCATTTAAAGTATGATATAAAGTAGCTATCTGAATAACAGGTAGTTTTTGAAAATTTGCAGAAAACAGATGAAAGTATTTCCGAATTCCTGTATAATAGGATGACTACAGGAGAACGATCATCAAAAAATGAAATCATCACATTTTGCGAGAGCCCTTTGGTTTGGTATCCTAGGTGCTCTCTTTTTTGCATTTACCTTTATTTTTAATCGAAGTATGAACCTGGCAGGTGGTTCCTGGATGTGGAGTGCTAGTTTACGCTACCTTTTTAGTTTGCCCATAATGGCTGTTTTAGTTTGGCAGAAAGGCGAGTTGAAGGGTGTCTTGTCAGCAATTGCACGAGCCCTGTGGACTTGGTTGCTCTGGAGTACGGTCGGCTTTGGTCTCTTTTATGCGCCCTTTATCGATGGCTTCTATCTATGGAGAATCATGGTTTGTGGCTGCGACCTGGCAGATTACGATTTTAGCTGGTCTCCTTCTGACCCCACTTTTTGGCCAAAAGATTCCAAGAAAACAGTTAGGAATGACTTTACTGATTTTGTTAGGAATCGTATTGATTCAAATTCCATATTTTGGACGAGGTCTCGGAGAAGGCGTGGTGCGAGCTAGTATCTTAATTTTGATCGCAGCTTTTTCCTATCCATTGGGAAATCGCAAGATGCTGGCTCATTGTAAAGAAGAACAATTATCAACGACCCAACGGGTCTTTGGGATGACCTTAATGAGTGTTCCTTTTTGGTTGCTCTTATCCGTCTTTGCAGGAGTAGATGCAGGCTTGCCATCAGGTGGACAAATGCTCCAATCCTTGATCGTAGCTGTATTTTCCGGAGTCATCGCGACCATGCTCTTCTTTGAAGCAACCAACTTGGTGAAACACAACCATCAGCAGTTAGCTGTTGTTGAAGCTACCCAGGCTGGCGAGGTCCTCTTCACCCTATTTGGAGGCTGTCTCTTTCTGGGAGATCAGATCCCAACCCCACTAGGATTTTTAGGGGTCTTCATTGTGATCATCGGTATAGTAGGGAAATAGTCTGATGACTTCTTCAGAATAGATAGTGGTAGAAAAGTAGAACTTAAAAGATGATATTGCGGTTCAGTCTATCAATGCCAACACCCACGAGGGTGTTTTCTTTTTGGACTAAATCACTAATTAAGAAGGAAGTTGCGTAGAGATGGAAAATTCGGTATGATGGGAGATAAGTTGTTTTGTTGGAAAATGAACGAATTCCCTCAAAAACCGTATCATGAATGGGAGGTTACAAATTGGATTATAAAGTACTACGTAAAAACTATAGACTCTATATTAGATCTGCTGGCTTGTTGGCAATGCTTCTGATTTTTTGCATTGGATTAGTGGTCAGAGATACCCTTCTTCAGACTGCTGGCGTTTTATTGGTCCTTGCAGCCTTATTTTTATTTATCCAATTGCTCAAGAAAAGCTATACCAACAAGTGCAACACCTTGCTGCATGTAGACTTAGATTTAGCTTTTTGGCAGCAATACCTTCAGTTGAACAAGAATGTGAAAAAGCCCATTTTACAGATAGATATTAAGCTGACATCGGTTGCCTATTCTTTTATGATGGGAGATTTTGATATTGTCATAAAGGAAGCTAGGGAAGCACTCAGTCAGAAGGAACTACCACAGAAATATAAGAACTTTTTTGAGAGTTATCTTATTCGTTCGATCGTGCTGACAGATCCTGATTTGTCTAGAGAAGAGCTAGAGGTTCGATTAAATGAATTGACCATTACAGCCCCGACACTGGCTGAGAAAACAAAAATGGTCTGTCTCGCTCTTTATGATTTAACCATTGCGCACCAAAGCAATGATTATTTTGAAGGTTTAAGCAATGACTTCAAGTACCAGCAGTTGGAAATTATCTACTACCAAGCCTTGAATGCTACTCTTAAAGGTGATCAGCACAGAGCCAATGATCTCTTTCACAAGTTAATCTCAGAAGATGAGTCACTCTATATCGTTCGAAAGGCTAAGCAATACTTGAAGGATGAAGGCAGTCATCTGTAAATCCTCCGATCAAAATAGAGATTAATTGAAAGAGCCTGAAAAAATATAAGGAGTTATTGGAAGGTAAGAATGAAGAAATCAATCTTTAAAGCCAATTTTTATGAAAGCCGTCGTTTGCGTCATGATGGCTTTATCGATTATATGGTCAAGGACACAAATAGTCGAAAAATCTACACAAAGCCATTTAGTGTTGCGAGAAAACTATTCTCATTTATGGGGATTTTGTTCCTGTTTGGACTATCTGCAATAACCGATTCAAATATTGCATATCCACAGAATAGCATGACTGTGAAAACTTGGGGCATCAATTTTTTACCATTCTGGTTATTTTTCTTGTGCGGTTTTTTGTGGTATGCCATAAGTAAAGTCAATTGTAGAAAACAATACACTGCAAAAGTTCCATATGTTAGCATTCTAAATGGAAACTTGTATATAATATGGATGATATTGTTTGTTAATTTATTCTTTATTAGTGCTTTTGGGTGAACTTTAACTATTCCTGGTTTACTTGTAATTTATTCTCTAATTGGAATCATTGATGGGATGATTATTCGAAAAAGAATATCTTCAATTCGAACTCGATTATATGAAAAACAAACTGATAATGGTTCTCAATCTAAACAAATTCAATTAGTTACAGGATTTGCTGGAGGAATTGTTGCAATTTGGATGGTTTTAAAATTCTTTTTTCCACAAATCGGAGAAGTTAGAACCGATATTATAGGTGTAGTATTAGTGATTGGTATGATATTTCTAATGAATGTGATATTTTTGGCTATGTATTTTATATTACTTTTGCCCTATTCACTGTATGGTTACTACCGAAACAAATATTCAGAAGAATATCGCGAGTTCGAAGGAAAATCGCTAGAAGAGTGGTATGGCAAGAAGTACCTGAAAAAACACAAGGAGTTGTTGGAAGGTAAGAATGAAGAAATCGATCTTTAAAGCCAGTTTTGAAGAAAGTCTCAATCTCGAAGACGATGGGTTTGTAAAGTTACAGCAAGAGCAACATGATAAGACAGCGAAATTTTTTAAGAATGGGCATGCTTCTCTTTGGTTTCGAATTCGAAGTTTTATTTTATCCCTTATTTTTCCTGTCGGTTTTAACTTCTTTCTGCTGATTGTATCAATGGAATTTCATGAAAGTAAGACGTTAACTCTTCCAATAGCTAAGCATGAATCCTTAACAGTAAATGTATTTTTAATCTTGCTTCTCATTTGGCTTTCTTTCGTTGTGATTGGAAAGTGGGTGAAACGAGCTTACCTGTTACCATATCGCTATCAGTTTCACGTTTTTACATTTATGGTTTGGTTTATATTGGAAATAGATCTAGTTGTTTTTGACATTTTATTGGCCAATCTATCCACTGTGGAAATCATTGCCATTTATGGAATCATGATGATAGCAACTTACATGCTGTTTACAATTGCGTTAGCAGGATTAAGAAAACTAATGTATGCTGAGATCTCGGGAGATACTTTCCTTAATAAGATCGCAAAAATGATTTCTCTTTATGGGATGGCTATTTTAGGAATAGGGATCATTATCAAGCATATTTTGGGGATCTTTTCATTAGATGTTTCAACTTCCATCAAGGCATTTGGCTTTTTATTGTTGTGGATCTTTTGTAATATAGTAGTGCTTGTTGTTAGTGCTTTTATAGGTTTACCATACTTCCTTCAAGCCTACTACAAATGGAAATATCCTGAAGAATACCGAAACTGGGAAGGCAAGTCTGTAGAAGAATGGTATGGCAAACAATACCTGAAAAAACACAAGGAGTTGTTAAAAAATGGATAAGAATTTTAACGAGATGTCGTTTGATGAATTGAAATGTTACCGCAGGGAAGGTCTATGGAGATCTTTGGGACTATTGCTGGTCATTATTTTAGTGATTGTGGGAATGGTTTTGATGGAAGTGAATCATGTTTCTCCATCCAATCAGAATCGTTTTCGTGTTATTGGCTTGACAACGGTTATTGCGCTCTTTGGCTACCTGATGCCTCTGATGGCAGCTAATCGTGTGATGAGAGACCATCCGGATTGGGTCAAGAAATCAGGGATTCGAGCGAAAATTCCCTTGCCGATGGCTTGGCATGTCAAGAGACTTTGCGTTCTTGGAGCGAGTCTATTGGTGATTGGAGTAGGATTTGCTTCGCTATACAAACCACAAGTTCAGCAGACAAATCTGAAGGATCAACAAGATAATATCCAAGTCAATAATGTAATCGATGTGCCTGAGATTGAAGTGCCTACGAGTGATAGTAAGGACTAGTAAGTGACAGATTGAATCTAAAAGGGGGAAATATGAAACTTTTTACTTACTCATTTGAAGAAAGTCAATCTTTCGTAAATGAGACCATTATTAGTCGCTTTAACGATAAGGGAAATTGGAAAAGATTTATTGGTATGCCTTTATTTTCTGCAATAGTCTATCTACTTTATATCCTTCTTCCAGCAGTCTTTAAGGGAATAAGGTTAGATGGAGATGGGGATGTTGCCTATCAATGGTTAAATTTACCTCTTTTGTTTGTTCTACTTTCATTTTATTTGGTCTACATTTTCTATTCGTTTAAATATCGAAAGAAAAAAATGATCTTGAAATATCTCACTTATTGTTATATGTACCTTCTTTTACTATTTATGGAATTAGGATTTGTATTAATTGGGATTTTTTGCTGAAAACTTCTCGGTTTTTTATCAGCTGGATTAACGATAGTTGTTGTGATATATCTCTTTAGGACGGTCCCTAAAAAGATAAAGACTGCGGTTGAAGAAAGAAAACTTTATGCTTTCATGGCTGCCCTAGCAACAGAAAAAATAACAGATCAATTATTGATCTGGGGAGGAAGTGGAGTTACAGCGGGTTTGGTATTGTTTGATCGTTCAAATCATACAAATGTAAGAGGAAGCATTGATGCTATCTTAACGCCATTCTGCCCCGCTATTATGGCTGTCGCTCTTTATATATTCTTTTTAGAAATAGTAGGGGGATACTACCTATTTTTGTACTACGAACAATACAAAGAAAAATATGACAGTTTAAAATCTATTTAACAAAATAGGAAAAAGTGTAAGTAAGATCCATTTTACATTAGGTACTTGTCATCAGGAAGCTTTCTTGATCGACAGGTTCTTTTTATTTTGTTATGATACAGTCAATGATAGATAGGAGAGACTTATGACGACTATTGCAGATGTAATGGAAAAATTTTACGCTGATCATGAGGTGAAACCCTATATTTCGCCTGAGAGGGATTTAGAAGCTTGGTTGTTAGATCCAAAACCTGTTTCCAAACGAAATATGGAGCTCCTTCGAGATGGCTTGCTTGCAGGGGATATCATTCTCTTGTGGCGGATCCATTTTGGAACGTTTACGACAGAGACTTGGTTTCCCAAGTATTTTGAATACACCTATGGGATTCATGCGTCGGAACA
>BNJV01001468.1_pt1 | contig 13656 bp, 27 predicted proteins | sample 8540591 | NCBI WGS metagenome assembly BNJV01 (sample SAMD00202457, study PRJDB9452) | human saliva metagenome | host: Homo sapiens
TGACCCGTCCGCCACGGCTCTCGAGGACCCTGCGCGCCCACTACCTGTAAGGCACGCAGACCGGTGGGAGGCGTCCCGCCGCCGAAGGCCGAGCCGGTGGCGGCGGGACGCGGGGAGTTCGGCAGAATCAGCTGCGGACGATAGGGCGTCGACGTCGGCAGCTCGCCGCGACGAGCCGCCCGGAGCAGCTTCAGGCCGTCGCGTGCCCTGCGCCGCCGTGACGAGCGGGCGTCGGGTGCTCAGGAGCTGGCGCTTGCCGCCGCGCAGGACGATCTCGCGGGCGGCTCGGCCGGCGGTGGCCACCCAGCGGCGCTGCGTGGCCCGGTCCAGGTGCAGCCCCGCGTACAGCAGCCGGTTGCGCACGTTGTAGTAGTAGTAGATGTCCGACTTGGCCCGATCGGACTGGTCGCTCTCGGAGTGGGTGCCGCCTCGTCGTGGACGGCGACGGCATCGCGCGCCAGGTCCAGGCCGCCGGCCGCGAGCACCCGGGCTGAGAAGTCCACGTCCTCCCCAGTAGAGGAAGTAGCGCGCGTCGAAGCCACCGACGGCCCTCGAACAGCTCCGCCGACAGGGGCCAGGCAGGCCCCCGAGAGCCACGGCTGGGTGCCGCCCGGGGATCGGCGCGGTGAGCGGCGCGAGCGCATCGAGCCGTCGGCCAGGCACACGACGATCCCGTCGGAGACGATGCGGCCGCTGGAGTCCTTGAGCACCGGCGCCACCAGCGCCAGCCGGTCCGCGTGCGCCCGGGCCGCCAACCGGATGAGGTCGGCCCGACCGATGACGGCGTCGGGATTGAGCAGGACGAGCAGGTCGGCGCCGAGCTTGCGGGCCCGGGCCGCACCCAGGTTCATGCCACCGCCGAAGCCCGTGTTCGTCTCCGGCAGCACCGCCTCCCAGCCGCACGAGGAGGCCAGCGCCACCAGCTCCTCGCGGGCGGCGGGCGTGGAGTAGCTGTCCACGACGACGATGCGGGCCTCGGGGAGTCCTCGGCCACCCGCGCCAGCGTGCGCTCCAGCAGCGCCGCCGAGTCATAGCTGACGACGACGACTGCCGTGCGGGAGAGCAGCTCACGGCCGGAGAGCCCGGCAGTGGCGTTATTGCTCTCGTCGGCTTGGGGAGCGGTCGGCTCGGTGGCCTCAGCGGTGTCGGTGCGCTGGTCGGGCTCGGGGGTGGCGGTCATGGGAACAGGGCCTTCCGGGTGCGGACGAGATCTGAGCAGAAACGATGACTCACGGAGTCTCAAGGTATTCCATGCGATGTGGCGTTGCGAGCGCGATACCCCCGACAGGTCCGGCGGTGTGACGATGTCGGGCGGGTACTCTCACCGTCGGGCGCGCCTGGCTCGTGATAGTACCGTTAGTCCTTGATATCACGCCGTGAGCCGCCGGCAGGCGGGAGGAAGGACGGGGCTGGACGTGCACCTGACCATCGCGATGCTCACCTACCGCCGCAACGAGTACCTGGCGCAGGTCATCCCTCAGCTGCTGGAACAGGCCGACGACGTCTCCGGGCCGGAGACGATGGTGAGCGTCCTCATCGTGGACAACGACCCGCAGGCCGGCGCGCGGGCTGTTGTCGAGGCGGCTCGGGTGGCGCTGGGCGGTGAGCAACCCGGAGTCGTCGGAGCTCTCGGGCGGGATGACTCGGCGGGCGCGGCTGCGACGTCGAGGCTGGTCTACGTCCACGAGCCCGAGCCGGGGATCGTGGCCGGACGCAACCGCGCCCTGAGCGAGGCCCACGGCTCCGACGCCCTCGTCTTCATCGACGACGACGAGATCCCTCACCGGGCTGGCTGGCCGCCCTGGTGGGCACCTGGCAGGCCCAGGGCTGTGCCGCGGTCACCGGCCCCACGCCACCGACCTTCGAGGTCGCCCCCTCGCCGTGGGTGACCGCCTCTGGCGCCTTCGACTCCTGGGAGGCCGCTGACGGAGCCCAGGTGCGCAGCGCCGACACCGGCAACCTGCTCCTGGACCTGGGCGTCGTCGAGCGCCTGGGACTGCGCTTCGACCCGCGCTACGGGCTCACCGGCGGCGAGGACTCCCTGTTCACCCGCCAGCTCACCCGGGCCGGTGGGGTCATCCGCTTCGCGGCCGGGGCGGCTGTCACCAAGCGCGTGCCCGCCGCCCGTGCCAGGCGTGCCTGGGTGCTGGAGCGCTCGTTGCGCTCGGGCTCGTCCTGGGCCCGGGTGCGTATCGACACGGCCGGGCCTGCTGACGACGGCGCGTCCGGGACGTGGGCGCGTCTGAGGCTGCGCCTGGGCTACGGCGCCAAGGACTGGCCAAGGCCGGCGTCGACGGGGCTCGCGCCGGTGTGGCCCGCATCCGCGGTGATGTGCCCGCGCAGGCTCGCTACGAGGTCTCCTCGCGCGGAGGACTGGGCATGGTCGTGGGGGCGCTGGGCGTGCATGTGCGCAGTACGGCCGCCCTCGCAGTCGACGGAGTAGGGCGCAGGCTGGAAGGAAGAGCGCATGAGCCGGCTGACGATCGCCATCCCCACTTTCAGGCGCCCTGAGGACCCTGAAGCGAGCCGTTGGCGGGGTCCTGGAACAGGCCAGTGAGCTGGCCGCCGGCCCGATCGCGGAGGCGTCCGGTCCCCGGACCGATGCCGAGGCCGGTACTGAGGGCGACGCGGCGGGCGCGACGGATGCGAAAGGTGGCGCTGGTGAGGACGTCTCCGACATCGAGGTCCTCGTCATCGACAACGACGCGCAGGGGCTCCGGGCGCGAGGCCGCCCTCGCCGCGGCTGCGGATGCCGGCGTGCCGGTGCGCTCCCCAGCGGATGCGCCGGTGGAGTCGGGGGGCGTGAGCGTGCGCTACGTCGTCGAGGAGCGGCCTGGAGTGGCGGCGGTGCGTAACCGCGCGCTCGATGAGACCGCTGAGCGCGACCTGCTCATCTTCATCGACGACGATGAGGATCCCTGAGCCCGGCTGGCTCGCCGCGCTCGTGGGGCTGTGGGCCTCTACCGGCTGCCAGGCGGTGGCCGGGCCCGTCATCCCGGTCTACGAGGTTGAGCCGGAGGAGTGGGTGCGTCAGGGGAGTTTTTCGTGCGCAGGACCTGGCCCACGGGCACTGTTCGCCCGGTGGCGGCCTCCAACTGCCTGCTGCTGGACCTGGGCTTCGTGCGCCGGGCCGGGCTGCGTTTTGATGAGGCCTTCGGCGCTACCGGGGAGAGGACATCGCTCTTCACCCGCCGGCTGAGCGCCGCCGGGGTGTCATCCGGTGGTGCGACGAGGCGCGCGTGCGCGATCACGTCCCGGCCTCCCCGACTCACCCGGCCCTGGATCCTGCGCCGGCAGCGCTCCACGCCGCCACCTCGGTGCGAGTCGAGCTGGCCCTAGCAGGAGGCGGTGTGCAGCCTGCGATCCGGGCCCGGGCCGCGGCCGGTGGTCTGGTGCGGATCGTCCTGGGCGGCCTGCGGACAGCCGGTGGCACGTTGGTCGGCAGTCCCCGGCACGCAGCCAAGGGAGCCCGCCTGCTGGCGCGTGGCCGCGGCATCCTGGCGGCTAGTACTGGCGGCGGCGTCCATCGCGAGTACGACCACTGAGGCGGTGCCGAGGAGTGTATCAGGAGGCGGCCCACCTGGGTGGCGGTGGACCCTGTCGACGAGACTGCAGGAGAGTGTCTTAGAGTTCTCCGCCCTCATCGAAGTAGCGCTGCTCAGCCTCAGTCAGATCCAACATCGCAGGAGACTCAATGGTCACCCCTATCAGTCTCCGAGATCCAGCAATTGCGATCGTCGCCCGCGAAGGCAACTGCCATCTAGTTGAAATAATTTCATCGTGAACTTTCGAGTTTCCTTCGCCGTATTGAAGATTTAGGGAGTTGATGTAGGAGGAGTAGGCTGAATAGATGATCTGTTCTATCTCAGGAGGGGCGTCGTGTGGAAGACGAGTGGTGAGGTTGACATCAAATCTCGAAACCAGGTCACTATTTTCGAGGTCACAACCAATATAACCATCCTCTTCGCCATTGCTGACGATAGTAGTAAAAATCGGCCATTATCCGGTGCTGGTTTCCAGTTGAACTGGTCTCGGAGAGTGAATGCCTCGTTGATGGTCATGGGCCATCTGTGTTCGGCGATGGCGCGGATGATCGCCACCCCTCTTCAATAGGTTGCACACGGAACTGCTGGCACCCAAATGCCGGTATCGACTGATTCAACTCCAAACACCGTCCGTTTATGACGAGTCAACTTCTTTTGCAGAACTTACTCAACTCCTAAGTACTGCTGGAATGGCTTCATCAAGATACCACATCCAGAAAGCGCGACGCGCTTCAACGTTAACCTGATCAGCGGACTTCCAGTTCATGCCTCCCGCAGTGGCGCTGGCACACATATAACTGGTTTTCAAAGCTGTCGGGAGCTAGTTCGTCATCGTCAACATCATTATCTGCAGTATCATAGTCTGGTTTCGATAACAAGCGGAAACCACCATTGCGGTAGCCGCGTCAGCCACCATTAATGCCGGGTCAGTAGTAGCATTTGAACCGATTTTTGCTATCGCATTCTGAAGAAAACGAGAGGCGTCGTTCTCTGCGGCGCCTGGGTCCACTACTTTTTCCCATAAGAGCATAGGTTAGTTGCAGGCATCCTATCGATGCCGGAATCTGCTGGAAACATCCGCGTCCATATCGACTTAACCTGATTGACGCACAGCACCTTGAGTTGCGTCCGATTAAAATAGGATGCCTCCGGAGTCGGCAGGGTCATTCATTGCAATCCAAATGATGGTTCGATTTTTCCAGTGAAAGAATCCCTTCGGGACTTGCATTTAAATCAATTTTTGCTTGATTGATTGCTCTGTTCACAGCAAGCATGTTGATCATAAGTCAACCATTCCTTCCCTTGCAAATTTAATAGATCTCAGGTATCGGTTGACCGGTAGGCACTGAAGTCCGGATGATGTGACGACCGACCCGTCCGTTTTGAATATCCATGTACCCGTCTGGGTCGGTGACATACCAGTCTCTGCGCTGATATTGAGCCAACTTTCGGAACCAGCCTTGACAGTCTGGACACATAGGCTTAGATACGCCAATGTGTGGCCATTCGGCGTTGGAGTGCCGGGTGGGTCTCTTAGTGTGGTGGCAGTTCCTGCGGCGTTCCTGGCCGGTGGTTCTGGCTTGGAGCAGGAGGGGGCATCGTGGGGATCCGGATTCTCGACCAAGATTCACCAGGAGTGCTCCCACGATGCCCAGTGACCAGTCTGCCGTGTCCGTCCTGATTCAGGAAGTCCTTGCCGACCCGGACCTGGCTCATGATGACGTCTTCCGTCGTCTGCTCCAGGCCGGTCTGCAGGACCTGATCGACGCCGAGGCCACCGCCGTGATCGGCGCAGGGCCCTATGAGCGCACCGAGGACCGGCGCACGCGCCGCAACGGTAAGCGCCCCAAGAAGCTGGCCACCACCGCCGGCGAGGTGGACCTGGCCATCCCCAAGCTGCGGCAGGGGTCCTTCTTCCCGTCCCTGCTCAGCCCCCGCAAGCGGGTCGACAAGGCCCTATACGCGGTGATCTGCTCAGCCTGGATCGAGGGGGTCTCCCACCCGTAAGGTCGATGATCTGGTGCGGGCTTGGGCAGCGAGTCCGGTATCTCCAGATCCACGGTCTCAAGAATCTGCAAGGACATCGACGAGGCGATCGCGGAGTTTGTGTCCCGGCCGCTGGACCACACCTGGTTCCCCTACCTGTTCGTGGACGCCACCTACCTCGACGTGCGCCTAGGGCACCGAGTGGTCTGCCAGGCCCTGGTGGTCGCCACCGGCGTCTCGGCCCGGCCGCCGCGAGATCCTGGGCATGGCTGTTGGGGACGCCGGAGACCACCGACCTTTGGACCTCCTTCCTGCGCTCCCTGCGCGAGCGGGGCTGAAGGTTCCACCGATCAGGACCCCGGGTCGTGCTGGTCACCAGCGACGCCCACGCCGGCATCCGCTCCGCGGGCCCGAGGCGATCCTGCCCGGGCGCGGCCTGGCAGCGGTGCCGGGTCACGTCGCCCGCAACATCACCTCCAGGCTCGGCTCGGCCCGCTCCAAGCCCGTCAACGCCCCTGATCTCCACGATCTGCGCTCGGACCAGCCAGGAGGCCGTCACCGCCCAGTACCAGCACGTCATCGACCCCTGCGCCCTCGTTCCACAGGTCGCCGACATGCTCACCGACGCCGAGGGGCCGAGCCTGACCGCGTTTGCGGCCTTCCCTGGGAGCACTGGCAAAGATCTGGTCCAACAACCCCATCGAGCGCCTGGGCCGCGAGATCAAGCGCCGCGCCGACGTTGTCCAGGTCTTCCCCGACCGGCAGTCCGTCACCCGTCTGATCAGAGCCGTTCTGCTGGAACAGCACGAGGAATGGCAGTACGGCGAACGCCGCTACCTGTCCGAGACCTCCTGCAACGCCTCACCCACACACTCCACCACGACCAGCACCCCCGACCCGACCACCACACCATGACCATCACCGCATAACCCGATCTACACCACACCAAAAGACTTGACCTGAGTGCCATCTGTCGTTCGGCATGTGATGCAAAAATACTGCCCAGGCACCCTTGGTCTACATAGTGTGAAGTTCTTGGATATCCCATCTCGTCGGTGACTTGAAGCACCTCCTCGACATTAGGGTCCAGGAATCCTGGAGGGCGGTCTGGGCTGCTGGGTGTTTTCGGACACTGCTTGTTTGGTGTTTCAGGCTGCCTTGGTTAGGTCCAGGAATTCTTGCTCGATCTCGTTAGGCGTGCGGTATCCCAGGGCTGAGTGAAGGCGCACATGATTGTATCTCAGCTCGATCCACGAGGCAATATCGTTGATCGCCTTCTGTCTCGTGGGGTACACCATTCTATGCACTCTCTCATTCTTGAGCGTGACGTTAAATGATTCCGCCCACGCATTGTCCCAACACCCCGGCCGACCACGGACGGCCGGATACCATAGGCCTTCAGGTGGTCCAGAAATCTTTGAGACGTGTACTGACTGCCCCGGTCGGAGTGAAAGACCGTCACACCCTTTCTCAACCGGACACCGCTTTGCTGCCATGTCGATGGCCTCACACACCAGCGAGGTGCGCATATGATCAGCCATCGCATACCCCACGACTTTCTTCGTGCAGCAGTCCAGAACCGTAGCAAGGTAAACGAACCCGGCCCACGTACTGATGTAGGTGATATCCCCGCACCACTTACGCCCAGGCTCGTCGGCAGTGAAGTCCCGCCTCATCAGGTCGGGGCGCTGATCGAGATCCTCGGCCGGCACGGTAGTTCGGACCTTCGCCCGCGGCTGCGCGGCCTCAAGGCCCAGGTCGTGCATGATGGAACGGATCGTGGCGCCATCTGCCCTCACGCCACGCCTCTCCAGGTAGGCCTGGATCCTTCGATACCCATAAGTGCCATCGGAGTCGGCAAAAGCATCCTTAATCATGATACTGAGCTCTTTTCTCCTCACCCTGGCGATGGACTCAGGTCGGTCGCGCCAGAAGTAGTAGCCGGACCGTGAGACACCGGACCACTGGCACATCGAGGCAATGGGGTAATGGCCTTCTTCGCGATTGATGAGCTCGTAGCGCTCGGTCACGGTCGTTCCTTCGCGAAAAAGGCGGCTGCTTTTTCGCCGAGCTCGTTCTCCTGACGCAGCTCACTGAACCTCCGCCTTTAACCTTCGCGATCTCGGCTGACTCGGAGGCCTTCTGGCGGTCCTGGTCGGTGAGCATGATCTTTTCTGTATTTTGCGACCCAGTTACCCTACCGTCTGGGCACACGATCGTACGAGGCTGCCACTGACGCTATCGTGCGGTCCTTCTCAATGACTTCACGCACGACCTGGGCCTAGCAGCTCCTCCGAGTATTTCGCTGCTGGCATGGCATCTATCCTATCAACTCACAGGAAGAAAACTCCCCCTGTCGAGAAACACCACGCACTCCAGACTGCGTCGTTGTTGCGGTCGGACGAAAACAGCTTTACGTTTATTTCTTTTTGTCGCTGGAAGTTGTTCCTGACCTCGTGTGGCTCGTGTGTGTCGCTGCTTGTGATTCTGTGACGTGTTGGGCTTGGGTTCTGGCTGCTGCGTGTTCGGTGGCTTGGGTGGCTTCCTTGGCTCCCTTCCTTCATGAGGGTGCGGTTGGTGGCCATGGTTCTGGCGGTGGTGCGGGCCACGCTACCGGCTCCTGCTGCCCCTAGGGGATGAAGGTCATGGCCAGGTCGAGCCCGTCGGTCAGGGCCTGTCCCAGGGTCAGGTTCCTCAGGTAGCTGGCCCTAGCCGCGGCCGGGTTGTTGAGGTGGGAGGCCAGGCCGTGTCCGTGGGCCATGGCCCAGGCCTGTCCAGTTTCTGTGTAAGCGTTTTACAGGTAGGGGTTGATTCAGTTTGGGGTAGGCGGTGGTGAGCTGGGCCAGGGCCTTGTTCCAGTCGGTGGTGATCTGTCCTTCGACGAGCTTGCCTGGCCCTGCGCTTGGATGCTGGCAGTCCTTTCTCCTTGTCGCGTTCTCAGCCTCGTTTGTCCTCGATGTCGCAGATCGCCAGCCACAGCAGCTGATCACCGCCTCATCACTGGGGAAGTGGCCGCGGTTCTTGGAGACCTTGCGTAGCTGGTAGTTCAGCGACTCGATGCTGCTGGTCGTCGTAGATGACACGCCTGAGCATCGGCGGAAGTCCAGGAACGGATGAACCTCTCCCAGGCCCCGCTGGCAGGTCGTCACCGTCTGGGGTGCTTGACCCCATGTCGGACTCGGAGAAGTCGGTCAGAGCCTGCCAGGCGGCCTCCTGGTTCGGGGCGGTGCAGATCGGCCTTGAGAGCGGCCGCGACCTTCCGGCGGTCCCCGTAGGAGACGAACCGCATCGAGGCACGGATCAGGTGGACCACACAGGTCTGGACCGTGGCTCGGGGCCAGGACCGCCTGCGTTCGCCTCAGGAAGACCGGTGAGCCCGTCACAGCACACGATCAGCACGTCCTGACGCCTCTGTTGGCCAGCTCCGCGCACACGAGCCGCCCTCGCTGAGGCTCCTCCCCAGGCCCGGGGCCCAGATACGTAAGCCACGTGCTTGATACGCGTCCATGCCCCGCCCCGACCGCGATGTGAGCCGAGCGAAGCGACCAGATCAACGCGATCATCGGCCCCGAATCGCGCCCGTGGTAGACCACCGGGAAGAGATTCCTCCAGCGGACGGTGCTGCCATACACGCGGGACAGCCTCGGCTACCGCGTCGGCCGGTCCTCGAAATGGTCCCCACGCTGAGCTCTACGCTGAGCGTGGAGGCCAGGTGGTGCTGGATATCCCTTACGTCTCAATTCCACCGGCGCATCAGGCCCTGGTGATTCCACGCATCGAGGCCGTCCAGGCGGCGCTGACCTGCGCACCAGACGCGGGTGAAGGTCCCAGCCCGGTCAGGGCACCTCGATCTCGAAGGACCCACCTCAGAGCACCATCTTGGACGTGGTCCCGTTCCTGGCGTTACCGCGTGCCTGGGTGGTCGGCTCGCCCTTGTCGTAGCCCAGGTGCTCGGTCAGCTCAGCGGCCAGGCCCCTCTCCAGGGCCTCCTTGACCAGGGCTGGTAGCAGGCCATCAGCCCCGGTCATGCTCACCTGCCCGGCACCAGCTCTGCTCAAACAAGCCATCCAGAGCCCCAGCCGGGCGCAACTGGTCGACCACATCCCGCCACCAGCAGGAGCCCCTGTTGTCATCATCAGTAGCAGTCATCAGTGTCAGTCCTTCCACAAGGGCTTGCACAAACCATTGAACAGGCTCCATGGCCCAGGTCATCAGGTCGACCATGACCAGCGCCGTCCCAAGGCCCAGCCCGGTGGTCATCAACGCCATCGCCAGTGCCACGTGCACCACCAGCTGCTGCCAGAACTCCAGGTTGTTCCAGGCCTCAGCCAGCTCGTCGAGCAGGCCGGCGAAGAACGCCGGGTCGGTGTCGCCGGTCAGCAGGAGGAGGCTGATGTCCTGGGCGACCAGCGACCCGCACCAGACGCACCATGGCTGCATACGGTTAGGGAGGTGGTGACGACCCCGATCGCGAGGACCTGCTCGGGTAATGCCCGCCGTCCATCACGAGCATGCTCACTGGAGAACCGAAGAGGATTCGAGAAGACGTCGAGATACGGCCCACCTAAGTGGTGACACAGCCTCCGACGACGTCACGCCAGTAAGGCATGGAAGTGTCCTAGAGCTCTCCGCCCTCATCGAAGTAGCGCTGCTCAGCCTCAGTCAGATCCAACATCGCAGGAGACTCAATAGTTGCGGATATAAAATACTGAGTCGCCCCTATAAACACCGCTAGCGCGTGACGGCAGAATCCACTCTGAAGATGCAACTACAAGCTCGGAATCATGATCTCCTTTTTCCATAAATGAGGTTATAGAGTCGACGTCACGACAAGTAAAGGTTTTAAGAGTTTGATTTTCTTTTGATCGCGAGCTCTTGAGAGATCCGGGAAGTCAGCTTGAATCTTATTCTAGACACAAGGTTTGTGTTAGTGACGTCGTTGCCGATGTATCCGTCTTCTTCGCCGTTGCTGACGGGGGTAATGGAAGATGGTCCTGTCGTCTGGTGCTGGTTTCCAGCCGAATTGGTCTCGGAGGGTGAATGCCCCGTTGATGGTCAGTGGGCCACCTGTGTGTCAGCGATGGCGCGGATGATGGTTACTGCCTGCTTGGTGGGGTAGGCCTGGAAGCCTGGTGTGGGGGGGTGAGTGCTCATGGTTGTCCCTTAGTGTCTAGAGGTTGTCGATGGCTTGCTGGAGTGCCTGGGTGACTTCGGGGTCAGTGAGAACGGCTGGTCTCCAACTTCCGTGAGGTCAGGTGTTCTGGTGTAGATCGTCTTCGCGTTGAGCCTGATGCTACCGTTCTTGACACCCTCCCACACCTCGGGGTGATCGTGAAAGTACTGCGCAAACCGAGGATCGGACAACATGTGGTCGCGAGCATAGGCCGGGCTCCCTTGGAGGGCCTTGCCCTCGAAAACGAGTATTGACCGGCGTTCGACCAAGCTCACCAGTCACCCCCTTGTACTCGGAGACGACCAGCTCACCACCATCAGGCGACAGCCCCATCCCGTCCACCCAACCTCCGGGGCAGTCCCACCATTGACTGTCACGTTATCAGCACGGAACTCATCCGGGATATGGTACCCCTGCTCAGTGAGATACTTCTCCCCACCAGCCTCACCAATCCTCGCCCCCGCATCGTTGAGAGCCTTATGGGCATTAGATGCAGCATCGGCTTGCGTGTCGAGCTGTCTAATGGTGCGGTCGTCATATCCGTCGATTTCCAGTTTTTCTCTCGTTCTCTTCATGCTTTCGCGAGTGAAGTCGCTGGGTGAGTAATTTTTTGGTATTGAGTCGTTCAGGTCTTTTCTTGCTGCCTGCTTGGCTGCTTTTCTTGCTGCGTGCTGGCGGAACAGGTCTGGGACGTCCTTGGCGTACCGGTCGGCTGCTGCTGCCTGTCTTAGGGCGGTGCGGTTGGCGGCCATGTCTGTGGCGGTGGTGCGGGCGATGGCGTGGCTGCCGGCCCCGAGCACTGACCCTGGCACGAAGGTCAGGGGCGAAGTCGAGCAGGTCCCAGGCCAGCTGGCCGGCGGTGACGTTGGCCAGGTAGGAGCCGGTTGCGGCCGCGGGGTTGTTGATGAAGGAGGCCAGGCCGTGTCCGTGGGCCATGGCCCAGGTCATCACCCCGACGGCTCCCATGGCCAGGGCGAAGGAGGGCCCCGGCGGTCATCAGCAGCATCACGCCCAGCGCCGTGACCAGCAGCTGACCCATGGGGCCCAGGAGTCCCACCACTGCGCCAGCTCGTCGAGGCAGGCCGGCGAAGAACGCCGGGTCGGTGTCACCGGTCAGCAGGGGAGGAGCCGATGTCCTGGGCGATCAGGGTCCCGTACCACAGGCACAGTGCCCCGACCAGGGCTGAGACCACGAGTGTTATGAAGGCGAAGGTGCGGCGGGTGGTGGGTTCGGTCCCGGGGGTGGTGGCGGCCATGGCGTCTCGGCGGGCGGCCATGACCTGGGCGGCGGTGAGGCGGCCCTCGATCATGCGCTGGGGGGCGGGTCATGCGCCGGTCTCCGCAGCCACGGGCGATGACCACCAGGTCACTGTAGGAGTAGAGCCACCAGGCCACGAGCTCGCCTCCAGCGGCGCGCGTATGAGGCCGGCCCACCCATGGCCGTCAGGGCGAGGCACCGGGGCGCCTCGACAGCGGTGGTCCCCACCGGCCCGGTGCGCAGGCGCCTGCGGGCGTCGGTGAGCTGGCACCAGGACGAACAGGACCATCGAGTGAGACGACCAGCGAGCCGCCCCGCCCCGAGGCCTGCCACAGCCACCCGACCCAGCCGGGATCCCGTCACCACCGTCGGTGAGCCAGGACACCGAGGCCAGGGAGGTCACCGAGGCGTTGTAGGCCGCGTGGTCGACCACCACCTGCACCAGCACCGCGCCCGGCAGCACCCAGGCCACCACCCGCCCCAGCAGATTTGCGAGGTGCGCCACGCCACGATCCCCAGGCCGAGGGCCATCGCCACCGTCATGGTCGACACGTGGCGACCCACCCGCCCAGCGGGCTGGCGCCCTCCCCACCGGCCAGCCACCCCAGCGGGCTGTCACTGTCCCACAGGCGAAAGGACCCGGCCGTCCAGGGGTTGAGCAGTAGCCCAGGCCCTGACCTCCCAGCAGCCAGGAGACCAGCCCTCAGGAGCCAGGCGCCTGGAGGCGTCCTCAGCCACCGTGAAAGCCCGCCCCGGCCGCATGCCCAGCAGCGCCCAGTCCACCGCCGCCAGGCGCCGCACCCGCCCCGGGCCACCAGCGCCACCACCACCAGCGGCACCAGCTGCTCCGGCTCCTCCACGAAGGCCGCCAGAGGCAACACTCACCCCGTGATCACTCGTGGTCATGCCCTCGGCCGCCGCCACCGCCTCGGTGGCCTTGGCCACCACCAGCGCCCACGGCACACCCAGCGAGAACATGACACTGACCAACCGCCACGAGACGGTGCGGGTCCGCGCCAGCAGCACCACCACCCCCAGGCAGGCCAGCATCCAGACCACCGGCACCAACGCCACCGCCAGACGCGGCACCACCACCAGCGCCACCACCACCAGCACGATCGTGACGCGCTGACAGACCACAGACAGCCGGAACAGCCCCCGAGCCCAGCCCCTCATGACGCCCCAACCACCCCCTGCCAGGCCCACACCTGCCCTGCCAGGCCTCCGGCGCATACTCCAACGACCCCACCGCCGCCCCCACACCCACCGCACCCACCACACCAGAACCACCAGACCAGACACCACGCACCATCCCACCATCAAAAGCAGACAAACACGCCCACCAAACAACAAGAACGCAACCATCCTGTAACCACCACTCCCCCACACCACCCCGAACAACATCAGGGTGGTGGTGTGGACAGAGCGGCAGAAACGAGGCCTGAGGCGTGGACGTGCTCAGAAGCTCGAGGCCGCAGTCCCCGGCTGGGTCCCAGTCTCAGCTCGGGAATCAGAGAGTTGGGCTGGGGCTCCAGTCCCCACGTGAGGTCCTGGCGCTTGGGTGGGCGCGACGTCGGAACTCGGTCCGGAGGGTGCGACGTCGTTGCCGGTCTTGGGATAGCCTCATCGCCCGAGGTCACCGTCGGTGCTGGCTGGGCAGGCGTCCCGGGAGGCCGGTTGCAGGACGGCGGCGC
>BNJV01000412.1_pt1 | contig 13591 bp, 21 predicted proteins | sample 8540591 | NCBI WGS metagenome assembly BNJV01 (sample SAMD00202457, study PRJDB9452) | human saliva metagenome | host: Homo sapiens
AGCCTTTTCTATGTAGTTTTTAAACTGAAATTTCGTAAATGACATATTATCCTCAATTCTATTCTTCCAACCATTATAACATATTTTTGTTCTTTTTTCTGTAGCCACACTTATCTGACCGATCACTAAGGCTCTCAACTTCTCCAAATACCAATCTTAGACTTGAGATCACACATTTGCTTTCTATCCAAAATGCAAAAAGAGAAGACCAAATTGGTCTTCTCTCAGCCTTCAACTTGCGACTCAGATAGATTTGTCAAACAGTTGCTTAACAATCTTGTAAAAGTCAAGCTTCTAGATAAAATTAGTGCTTAATCATCTTTCCGCTTGCGACCAAGAAGCAATGCTGCTAGACCTGCAAGAAGAGAACTAGTCATTAGTCCAGTGAGTGAAAGTGGTGCAGTGCTACCTGTATTTGGCAATGTAGCTTGTTTTTCCTTTTCTCCTGCTGGACTTTGAGCTGGTGGATTATCTTCAGGTTTTCTTGGTTGTTCTGGTTGAAGTCTATTTGCCTGATTATTATCAGCCCCCTGCTCTTCCCCTAGCTTCACTGGTGGAACTGGATTTGGTTGAGGTACTGGTTGCGGAACCGGTTGTGGTTGTGGCGTTGGTGCAGGCTGTGGTTGTGGACTAGGATCTTGCTTAGCTTCAAAGACCCACTTACCGACGAAGGTTAGATTTGCCCCTCTTCCACTTCTTGGTAACCTAGAATGTCCATGTACCATTTGCAACAGCTACCTCTACAGGCATCGGTGCTTCTGGAACAGAAAAGCAATCGCTGCAGAAGAACTTGTAGTATATGTTCCACTTTTGTGGAAGTAAGCTCAATACTTCTGCTGGCAAAGTTGTTGTCTGCGGTTGCACTTTCGAAGCGATAAGTCACTTGATAGGTTTCAGTTACCGGTGCAGGCAAAACATTAACTGGTACAGGAACTTCAGTAGAAGAACCATCTGGATAATCAACTCGTACTTTACCTGTGTAAGTACCTGATTTTGTTGTGTCAATTTGACCTGCAGGTGTAATATCCACTACCTTAGTGCCAGCTGGAAGGAAGCTTGACAAGTTCGTCGCATTATCGGTCCAAGTCAGGGTGTTTGTCCAACCTTGATAGCTCTCTTCCGTTACCTGAGGCGTATAAGTTTTCAGCGTTTGTCGGATTCGCCTTGAATTCCCACTTACCGACGAAGACTACATTTGCCTTGTTGACAACGGCGCTAGCTGCGTCATAGCCCTTGAAGGTCCAAAGTACCATCGTTCACGGTATCTGTGTATGTGGTTTGAGATGGTTGATTGAGCGGAAACAGAGGCACCATTCACATATCTTGCACTGTCGCTTGGTGTTAAGGCTGCGATGGTTGCTGGAAGAGCTTTCCTGATGTTGCGCTCTCGAAGCGGTAAGCTGCTTGGTACTTGTTAGCTTCAAAGGACCATTTTTCCTACAAACTCGACATCGGCCTTGTTGACAACGGCGCTGGTTGCATCGTATCCCTCTGAAGGTCCAAGTGCCCGTCATTCACTGCATCTGTATGAGATTCTATCAGATGGTTGCTTAGCGGAAACAGAGTCTCCATTCACGTAAGTTGCACTGTCACTGAGTCAATGCTGCGATGGCTGCTGGAAGAGACTTACCTGCTGTCTCGCTCTCGAAGCGATAAGTAGCTTGGTACTTCTTAGCTTCAAAGGCCCATTTGCCTACAAACTCTACATTTGCCTTGTTGACAACGGCGTTAGCTGCGTCGTAACCCTTGAAGGTCCAGATGCCGTCGTTCACTGCGTCGGTGTAAGTAGTTTGAGATGGTTGCTGAGCGGAAACAGAGGCACCATTCACATAAGTTGCACTGTCACTTGGAGTCAATGCTGCGATGGCTGCTGGAAGAGACTTACCTGCTGTCTCACTCTCGAAGCGGTAAGTAGCTTGGTACTTGTTGGCTTCAAAGGTCCATTTACCTAAAAACTCAACATCGGCCTTGTTTACGACTGCATTGGCTGCGTCGTAACCCTTGAAGGTCAAGTGCCGTCGTTCACTGCGTCGGTGTAAGTGGTTTTGGGATGGTTGTTTAGCGGAAACAGAGGCACCATTCTCATCAAAGTTGCACTGTCGCTTGGAGTCAAGGCTGCGATGGCTGCTGGAAGAGCTTGACCTGCTGTCTCACTCTCGAAGCGGTAAGTAGCTTGATACTTGTTAGCTTCAAAGGTCCATTTGCCTACAAACTCCACATTTGCCTTGTTTGCGACTGCATTGGCTGCGTCATAGCTATGAAGGTCCACGTGCCATCGTTCACTGCGTCGGTGTATGTAGTTTGAGATGGTTGCTGAGCGGAAACAGAGGCACCATTCACATATCTTGCACTGTCGCTTGGGGTTAAGGCTGCGATGGCTGCTGGAAGAGCTTGACCTGCTGTCTTGCTCTCGAAGCGGTAAGTAGCTTGATACTTGTTAGCTTCAAAGGACCATTTTCCTACAAACTCCACATTTGCCTTGTTCACGACTGCATTAGCTGCGTCATAACCCCTGAAGGTCCATGTGCCGTCGTTCACTGCGTCGGTGTAAGTGGTTTGGGATGGTTGTTTAGCGGAAACAGAGGCACCATTCTCATAAGTTGCACTTTCGCGGAGTCAAGGCTGCGATGGCTGCTGGAAGAGCTTGACCTGCTGTCTCACTCTCGAAGCGGTAAGTAGCTTGATACTTGTTAGCTTCAAAGGTCCATTTGCCTACAAACTCCACATTTGCCTTGTTTGCGATCTGCATTAGTGCGTCGTAGCCCTTGAAGGTCCACGTGCCATCGTTCACTGCGTCGGTGTATGTAGTTTGAGATGGTTGCTGAGCGGAAACAGAGGCACCATTCACATATCTTGCACTGTCGCTTGGGGTTAAGGCTGCGATGGCTGCTGGAAGAGCTTGACCTGCTGTCTTGCTCTCGAAGCGGTAAGTAGCTTGATACTTGTTAGCTTCAAAGGACCATTTTCCTACAAACTCCACATTTGCCTTGTTCACGACTGCATTAGCTGCGTCATAACCCTTGAAGGTCCATGTGCCGTCGTTCACAGTATCTGTGTATGTGGTTTGAGATGGTTGTTTAACTGAAACAGAGGCACCATTCACATATCTTGCACTGTCGCTTGGGGTCAATGCTGTGATGGTTGCTGGAAGAGTCTTACCTGCTGTCTCACTCTCGAAGCGGTAAGTAGCTTGATACTTGTTAGCTTCAAAGGACCATTTCCCTACAAACTCAACATCGGACTTATTGACTACAGCGCTAGCTGCGTCATAACCCTTGAAGGTCCAAGTGCCGTCGTTCACTGCGTCGGTGTAAGTGGTTTGGGATGGTTGTTGAGCGGAAATAGAAGCACCATTCACATAAGTTGCACTATCGCTTGGTGTCAAGGCTGCGATGGCTACTGGAAGAGATTTCCTGATGTTGCGCTCTCGAAGCGGTAAGTTGCTTTGGTACTTGTTAACTTCAAAGGTCCATTTCCCTACAAACTCAACATCGGACTTATTGACTACAGCGCTAGCTGCGTCGCAACCCCTTGAAGGTCCAAGTGCCGTCGTTCACTGCGTCGGTGTAAGTGGTTTGGGATGGTTGCTGAGCGGAAACAGAGGCACCATTCACATAAGTTACACTGTCACTTGGAGTCAAGGCTGCGATGGCTGCTGGAAGAGACTTACCTGCTGTCGCGCTCTCGAAGCGGTAAGTAGCTTGATACTTGTTAGCTTCAAAGGACCATTTCCCTACAAACTCTACATTGGCCTTGTTTACGACTGCATTGGCTGCGTCGTAACCCTTGAAGGTCCATGTGCCGTCGTTCACTGCGTCGGTGTATGTGGTTTGAGATGGTTGTTGAGCGGAAACAGAGCACCATTCACATAAGTTGCACTGTCACTTGGAGTCAAGGCTGCGATGGCTGCTGGAAGAGATTTCCCTGATGTTGCGCTCTCGAAGCGGTAATTTGCTTGATATTTGTTAGCTTCAAGGACCATTTTCCTACAAACTCTACATTGGCCTTGTTTACGACTGCATTGGCTGCGTCATAACCCTTGAAGGTCAAGTGCCGTCGTTCACTGCGTCGGTGTAAGTGGTTTGAGATGGTTGTTGAGCGGAAACAGAGTCACCATTCACATATCTTGCACTGTCACTTGGAGTCAAAACGCTGATGTCTGCTGGAAGAGCCTTACCTGATGTTGCGCTCTCGAAGCGGTAAGTAGTTTGGTACTTATTGGCTTCAAACTTCCACTTACCTGTGAAAGTCAAATCAGCTTTTTCACAATCTTACTTTTGGCATCGTAACCAACGAAAGTCCAGGTACCATCGTTCATATCATCTTTGTAAGTCGTTTTTAGTCAACTCTTCTGGTACAACTTTTTGCATGTTGTAATAGCTTGAGCTATCTTTCGGTGCTTTCTTCTGGATAAATTCAGGCAAATTAACACCAGACGTAGCACTTACAAAAGTATAGCTTACATGATGCGGTCTAGGCGTTACTTCCCAGATACCCGTAAATGTCACGCGCTTGCCATTATAGGTCGCATTCTTCTGATCGTAACCTTTGAAGGTCCAGACATAGTCTTTTTCTTCTTCAGCTACTGATTCTTTTAGCAGGTTGTTTGGCTACAATGGTGTCACCAACCTTATAAGAAGCCTTATCATTTGGAAGCATTCCCAAAATACTTTGTGGCAATGGAACACCTGCTTTTAGATGATTTGAATACATATTCTGGATTTGGAGTAGGTACCCAGCTTCCAAGGAAAGTCTGTCTGCCTTCTCCTACAACAATTTTTTTCTTTATCGTATCCTGCAAATGTCCAAGTCACTTTTATTCGCTGTATCAACATAAGTCGTTTCACTTGGTTGTTCAGCCAGAATTTCCTTAGGATATAACTTGTAATCATAAGGATTTTTCGGAGTCAACTTGGTGATATGATCTGGTAATGCGAAAGCAGGATTAGTTGATTGGAACTGATAGTCTACGCCATTTGGCGCAAAAGCTCCAAGAGCCTGTGATAGTCTTCACTTTCGTACCTGCAATAGCTTTTTCCGTATTTATCCGCATCAAAAACCATGGAAGGTCCAAGTACCTGTCGGAACAGTTACTGTGGTGGTGTCGAGTTTGCTTGCATCTTTGTAATCGTCAGCTCGCGCAACGAAATCAGTACCAGCTGGAAGCATATCACGAATCTTATTTTGGAAGAGGATACGCAGGAGTCGAGTTAGTGAATTTATACTCCACTCTGTGAGATCATATCAGACTGATTGGTGGGAACCAAGATCCATCTTCCTCTGAAGCGAACATCTTCTGTCCCTACTGTTTTTCACACGTGGTGAAATAGTCGTGTTATCATCTTCATAGAAATCATCAAATACCCAAGTCCCTCTGCCATCAGGATCCTCAAATCTTGTTTTTAGATGGCATTTTAACACGAGCTTTTTCACCCTTGACAAATTCTCTTTCATAAGTGATTAGATCATACAAAGTATTTGGTGGGTAGATTAAATTACCAGAAGAATCTTTTGAATCTGTATAGAAGTCATAGTAGACACTATGCTTAGTCGGTTCAAAGACCCAGTGGAGTGTGTAAGTAGAGTCCTCATCATCAGATGGTTTTCTATATTCTTAGGAGCAATAAACTTCCAAGTACCATCATTATCCTCATCTGTGTAGTATAGAAACTTTCAATAACATATCTAACATTATCAGAATAATCTTTCGGAGATGTCGTGATAGAAGCTGGAATTTGTGCCTTAAGACCATCAGAATAGCCTTCCCTGGAGTATCACTGACAAAGTCAAAGGAAACAGTCTTATTTCTGTGTGGTGTGAAAGACCAAGTACCTGTAAAAGAGAACTTTATCTTGATTAACTACCTTGCTATTAGCGTCATAGCCATCAAATTTCCAAGTACCTTCGTTATCAAAAGTCCATGTAGGTCGTCTCACGTGGATATTCCGCAAATACAGTTTCGCCATTATCGTAAGTATTTGTATTACTTGGCGTCAAGGCCTTAACTGCAGCTGGTAGAGATCGACTGGGATCTGAGCTGACAAACTCATAGTTTTCTGAGTACTTATCCGCTACAAAGTCCAAGTACCTGTGAACTTGAGGTTCCATCCTTTGTGATCCCACTCGCTTACTGGTTTTTCAGTAAAATCGTAGCCTGTAAAAGGTCCAGGTACCCTTGTTAACTGTATCATAGTAGGACTCTTGAGTCGGTCTAACAGACTGAACCATCTCACCTTTCGGGTATTTCTTTCTCTTTGCATACTCCCATTCAGGCATATCTACCGGCTTCAGATTATTGATCTCAGCAGGTAGTGATTTGCCAGCCGTTCCACTGACAAACTCATAAGTCGGTTTCCGAGGAACTGGTGTAAATTTAAACATCAATGGCATTGTAACTTTTGGCAATTCCCCATATGTAGCCGCACGTTCCAGTTCACGACTGAAGGTTAAATCTATTGAATCTTCCTCGTGGGTCCAATTCCCTTCATGTTCTGCATCATAAAAGGTTTGTGAGACACCTTGAACTTCATCGTAGCGAGCAAAGCTGCCACCGTATCCCGTATATCTTTAGGTAAATGCTCATGACGTTTATCAAACTGATTGAGAGAAAGCTTGTAATCGTATAGCTTACTTTCTAGATCCTTTATCTCCTTAGGAAGAGGTAATTTATATTCGTCACGTGAAGTCTTAGGACTACTCGGTAAATGATAAAAATTCTCAAAAATCATACTGGTTCATAGGCTTGTAGGATACAGTGACATCCTCAAAGTATTTCCAAGTTCCTGCAACTCTACATCGCCATTGTTTGCCACTTTACTTGGAGCATCAAAAGCCAGTCAAAGCCCAATAGCCTTTTTCGGTTAGGATATTCTTCTGAAGTATAAAAACCCAGATTAAATTCTCCTGCTTTTTACTACTTCGCCCTCAGCAAATCTTCTTTTATCTTCTGGACTCCAGTTTGCAACATAAGGTGGCGGAGTTTTTCCAGGTGAACCATTAACTGCTCTATAGGTAGCCTTGTATGGTGTTGGTGTATATTCCCACTTACCTGTGAAGAAAACATCATCTTTGTCAATCACCTGACTATCATAGTCATAGCCCTTAAAGGTCCATCTACCACTTCCATCATTCTCTACATAAGTTGTTTCAGTTGGCTGGATGGCCTTTACTTTATCGCCCTTTTTGTAGATTTTTGTGTCTTCTGGCTTCAAGTAGTTCAGACCAAACGGAACCGTTTTTCCTGGTGTAACACTTTCAAACTCATAAAGTGCCGAACGAGGAGTCTTATCCTTGTCTGGGATGAACTGAGTTTTTATCACGAAGACCTGAATTGACAAAGAGTCACGAGATTGCGATAAACTTTATCAATTTCTTCTTGCTTTGTCGCAGTTTGAAGCACACTATCAGCAGCTGTCATTACACCATTCAAGATTTCTAGACTATCGTCTGTCTTACTTGAAAAGTCCTTGCTACGCAACTCTTTTGAGGTAGTTCTCCAAAGTGCTCTTATTGAGACTAGCATTTGCTGGAGTTGCTTTTGGGCAGTGGCTGCAGCTGGCTGACTTGTACCTGTAGCTGGCTGAGCATTTTTAAAGGCAGTCGAATCTGTTGCTTGACTTGTTTCTGTCCCTAGCAGATTCAGCAGATTTCAAAAGTAACTTGGTTTTTCTTTCTGAGGCTCTGCTTGCTCTGTTGTAGAAGAGCCCACCGAGACCTGCTGACTCTCTGTTTTATTCTCCACTTGTTCAGTAGCCGTAAGCTCATCGGCTTGAACTACTTGAGCGACTCCCATGACCGCAGGCGCAAACAAAAATCCAATCGCAAAGGGACACAGTAGCAACTGACAATTTACGGATTGAATATTTTTATCTTTCTATCCTGAAAAACATTCCAGTCCTCCTTTTATTTTTATCATTTCCATTTTATCATAAATAGTTGATATTATAGATTTTTGACTCTAAATTTTTAAAAACTTATTTGTGGATGTTTTCTCATAATATACAAATATACAAAAGAAAACTCCTTCTCTAAAAATAGTGATTATAGGGAGTATGAAAGGAAGTGCTCCCCTTTCATTTTTACTTTTTATTTCAATTTAATACCGCGTTCAAACCATAGTGGTCACTGACTTGCGGACTATTCTGTCCATCAAAAAAACTACATGCAAGCTTTCTACTTCTAACTCTTTTTGTTGTAAAGATGTAGTCGATTCGAAGTGGTTCAGAATTACCTTTCCAGCCATCAATTTCTGGTGGAACTGTATAGCTACCGCTTCTCTCCTTAGCAACTTCAAAAGCATCTTGCAAATCTAGTGGGCTAGCTAAAATCGCTTGATAGCCTTCCTGACCAGCTGGGTTATTGAAATCACCTGCCAAAAATCAGAGGTTTATTCAAATCCTTCAGTACATCCTCAAATCGCGCCCATTCTTCTTGGAAAACCTTTATCCCACCTGAGAGATGGACGCTTGCAAGAGCAAGCTCCTTCCCTTCAACCTCTGTCTCCAGCCAAGGCAACGCGACGAGTATGGTAGTCCGTTGGGTCATCTACATCAGACACTAAAATTTCACGCGCCTTAATAGGCGTTTTAGATAAGATTGCTACACCTTCATGATAGCGGTCATAGCCGATATGATTGTAAAGCCCAAGTCCAGTAGTAATTCTTCCCTTTCTCAGACAATTTTTCAACTAAAAGTCTCACATAGTGGTCTTGATGAATGGGTTCTGCCGCTGGTAAAGCTTGATAAAGATGATCAACCTCTACCTCAGGCGAAGTAATTTCTTGATTGATTTCTTGGAAACAAATCAAAATCATAGTCTTTTTCAAGAATATCCTGGAGTAAGAGCTGGAATTTTTCTTCTGCTTCCTTCTCCATCCAACTGTGGGTATTGAGTGTTAAAAATTTCATGCTTTTCTCCTAAAACAAGAGGTTGGAAAACAGCTTCCAACCTCAAGTATATTACAATTCTACTTTAGCAACTGCTGTTTTAGCTGCAAGAGAACCAGTTTGTTCTAATTTAACAGATTTGAGAACATCTCCATTTGTGAAGACAACAACTGTTGAAGTTTCACGACCTGCGCACGGATAGCATCCAAGTCAGCTGTAGACAAGAAGATCACTCAGCAGCAACCTTTTTGTCCTTCAGAAACGTGAACTGTGAATGGTTTACCTTCAAGGCTTACAGTATCCAAACCGATGTGAACAAGTACTTCAAAGACCTGCTTCAGTCACAAGACCAAGAGCGTGTTTTTGTTGGGAAGATACTTGATACAGTACCAGAAACTGGAGATACGATATTTCCATTGGCTGGTTCTACTGCAAAACCATCACCCATCATTTTTTGAGCAAAAACTGGGTCTTTCACTTGTTCCAAGGCAATGACTTGACCATCAGCTACTGAGTAAACTTCCTCAGTTACACCCTTGAAATGTACAGTATTTTGTTGAGCTTCCGTCATTTGGCTTGGAAGAGTTTCAGGAATTACTTCACCTGAGTCAAGGATATCTTGGATATCAGATTTCAACACGTCAGCTTTTGGTCCATAGATAGCTTGGACACCTTGTCCTTTCATGACAAGTCCCATAGCTCCTTCTGCTTTCCATTCTTCCTCAGTACCAACGCGATCTGCATCCTTAACAGTTACACGAAGACGAGTCATACATGCATCTACATCTACGATGTTTGCACGACCACCAAGAAGGTTAATGATATTTACAGCTTGAGAAGCAGCGGCAACTTTTGTTTCACCTGAAGCTGCATCTTCTGATGCTCCTTCAGCAGTTTCATAGTTTCCGTTACGTCCTGGAGTTGCGTAGTTGAATTTCTTAATCATGAAGTTCGCGATGAAGTACATGCAGTCACTGCAAAGAGGACAGTTACCCAGATAAAGTTAATAATATCCATACCAAGACCAGCGTTGATAGCTAGCGGAGTACGAGTCAAGAATTCAATTGAACCGAATGAGTGCATACGAAGGTGAACAATATCCGCCATAGCAAAGGCAGCACCTTGAACAAGAGCATACACTAGGGTAAAGAGGCGTTGCGATAAACATAAACATATACTCGATAGGTTCAGTAACCCCTGTCAAGAATGTTGCAAGGGCTGTCGCAATCATCATACCCCCTTTGTATTGGTGTTTCTTGTCAGCATCAACATTGCGGTAGAATAGCAACGATGACACCATCAAGATACCGAATGAGACCGATCATTTGACCAACTTTTGAAACGAGCTGGAGTGATAGTTGTAAGAAGGTGTTGGTATTGGTCAGCATTTGAACCTTTAGGTTAACTAAGGTCTGTCACCCAAGCAAGCCAAAGTGGGTCTTGACCAAATACTTGTGTACCTTTTGCTGCTCCAGTAAGGGTTTCGTATGTTCCACCAAGAGCTGTATAGTTCATTGGGATAGTCAACATGTGGTGAAGACCAAATGGCAAGAGCAAACGTTCCAAGGTACCATACAAGAATGGTGCGAGAATTGGTGCAGTTTCTTTGTGAGTTGGCAATCCAAATACCAAAGCTGTTGATACCTGTTTGAACTACTGGCCAGAAAGCAGTCAAAGTGCAATCGCTGCAATTGCTGGAACGAAGAATAACGACAAATGGTACGAAAACGTTTACCATTAAAGAATGAAAGTGCGTCTGGAAGTTTACGGTAGTTGTGAGTATTTGTTATAGGCAGTTGCTCCCAAAAACCTAGAGATAATCCCTACGAAGACACCCATGTTAAGGGCTGGTGCTTCAAGAACACTGATAAAGTAATCAGCAACTGATTGTTCCACCAAAAGAGAGTAGTGACCATAGCCTCAGGGTTTTCAGCATATCACCTGTAACACCGAAGATAGTACCTGTGATACGGTTAATCAAGATGAAGGCAAGACCAGCAGCAAAATGCACCACCAGCACGCTCTTTAGCCCAGCTGCCTCCGATAGCAAGGGCAAACAAAGATATGAAGGTTACCAATAACTCCCCAACCAATTTGCTCAAGATTCCACCTGCAATCACTAGTGGAGCAAGTTAGGGTTAATCATGACGATTGACTTACCGATTGAGATCATCAATCCAGCAGCTGGCATAACAGCGATAACCACCATCAAAGAGCCTTACCGAATTTCTGCCAAAAACTCGAAAGACAAGACATTTTTGAATGTAACTTTCATCATTCAAATCTCCTTTATTTTATTTAGGCAAACGTTTTACGAAAACGTTTGCACTTATTATAATTTAATTATATCACTTTATGTAAAGGCTTTTATAAAAATTTTCCGTTTTCTTAAATTTTTATACAAGCGCTAAATTTCAAGTTCAAGTTAGCCAGCAAGCAGTCTTCTCTGGGCGACTTGTGGTCCAAGCATTTTTAGGATAGTTATTGATCCAGTTTTTCGATGGAGGCGACTTCTTTGGAAGTCGTTTTTCTTGGTTCCTTTTAGGTAACCATCTACGAATAAGCCTGTTGTGATTCTCATTGGTTCCCCCTTTTCCCAAGAGGCATAGGGGTGGGCATAGTAGATATGTTCCTTAGAAAACACATCAGATAAGCGGTTGAATTCGGCTCCATTATCTGCCGTGATGGAAAAAGAATCTTGTGTTGTCTTAAGATAAGTTTTAGAGCCTGATTGACAGACTCAGCGATTTTTATTTGGAATTGATCGAGATGATTTGGTGTCTGCTCCTTTGATCCGTCAAGGCCAGTAGACAGTAGTTTTTCGCTTTGAAACGATCCTTTCAATACATTGTAGGACTGTACCACGCTTGATTTCATTGTGGATGGTCTGAGGAGCTTTTCCAAGTAGAGAGGCGATCTCTCTATTTGATTTCTCTTCTAATTTCCATCGTTCGATTAAGCGACGACTATGGATTGTCAAGTGTTTAGCTTTTGTAGTATAGTTGATTTTGCATCTCTGTGCCTTTCTTGTGTTTGTGGTGAACAACAAGTCTAACACAGAGGTGTTTTCTTATGCCTATAACTTCGTTTCATTTAACAACATAGACTAGTTGAACCAGCTCATTTTTAGGAAAGTTGGCTGGCTAACTTCATTATAGAACTTTCAATTTTTATACAAGCGCTAAAAGAAGAAGCTCTATAATATTTGTAGTGGGTAAACCCCCTATAGATATTATGGAGCCTATTTTGTTGTGAAAAAAAGTCCCATAAGATCTATAATGAAAAGCGACCAAACCATCATTAGAAAGAATCATATGGAACTATTACATTTTATCACAAAACTACTCGATATTAAAGACCCTAATATCCAGATTCTAGATATCATCAATATGGATACTCACAAGGAAATCACTGAAGAAATATGATTTTTCAAAAAAACCGTCTAAGATTCCTTCCCTGAAACGACTGGCATGCCTACTAGAAATTCTCCTTAAAAACGCCGTTTAAAAGTGCTATCATTGCTCAAAAAAACTAGTTGAAAAAAACTTCTATGACCGATATCGCTCATCAGCTGTCCATTTCAACTTCAACCGTCATTCGGAAGCTCAATGACTCTCACTTTTAAACATGACTTTAGCCGACTTCCAGAGATTATGTCTTGGGATGTTGAAACAGTCAGGGGAGTGACTGTTTCAATCGGGAAGATGAAGATGAGCTTTATTGCGCAAGATTTTGACAAGCTTAATATCATCACCGTTCTTGAAGGCGGGACACAAGCTGTCATCCGAAATCACTTTCTTCGCTACGATAGAGCCGTTCGCTGTCAGGTGAAAAATCATTACAATGGATATGTTTAGTCCCTTACTATAACTTGGCTAAACAGCTTTTTCCATGTGCTAGAATCGTTCTAGATCGTTTTCACATTGTGCAACATCTTAGCCGTGCTATAAGCCGTATTCGTGTCCAAAATGATGAATCAATTCGATCGAAAATCCCATGAATACAAGGCTATCAAGCGCTACTGGAAACTCATCCAGCAAGATAGTCGTAAACTCAGCGATAAGCGATTTTTATCGTCCTACTTTTTGCATGTACTTAACGAATAAAGAGATTCTAGACAAGCTTTTGAGCTATTCAGAAGACTTGAAACACCACTATAATCTCTACCAGCTCTTGCTTTTTCACTTTCAGAATAAGGAACCCGAGAAATTTTTCGGACTTATTGAGGACAATCTGAAAGCAGGTTCATCCTCTTTTTCAGACTGTCTTTAAAACCTTCCTCAAGGATAAAGAAAAGATCGTCAACACTCTCCAATTACCCTATTCCAACGCAAAATTGGAAGCGACTAATAATCTCATTAAACTTATCAAACGAAATGCCTTTGGTTTTTCGGAATTTTGAAAACTTCAATAAAAGAATTTTTCATCGCTCTCAACATCAGAAAAGGACGAAATTCGTCCTTTCTCGATCTTACTGACTTCAACCCCTACAGTTGACAAAAGAGTCGTTTATTTCCGCTTTTCTCGCAATCAAGTGAATCGGTGTTCCCTCAAAGACAAAAGGCCTTGCGGATTTGATTTTCCAAGAAACGCAGGTAAAGAGAAGTGCATTAGTTCTTCTTCATTGACAAAGATGACAAGGTTGGTGGCTTGGTTGCCACTTGGGTTGCGTAGAAAATCTTGAGGCGTTTCCCTTTGTCTGTCG
>BNJV01003045.1_pt1 | contig 13569 bp, 20 predicted proteins | sample 8540591 | NCBI WGS metagenome assembly BNJV01 (sample SAMD00202457, study PRJDB9452) | human saliva metagenome | host: Homo sapiens
AACAAGGAAGAACTCAAATCTATAAGTTTCAGAGCAAACTTCAACATGTCTTTTCTTTATTTATAAGACTTTCGGGAATCAAAAGTGGCATATACATTTTCTACACCAGTCTCCTTTTAAACTCTTGTCAAGGGTTTTCTGTATATTCTCCACATACCAAAAGCCATAAGGCTTGAGGACTACAAAGCCCTTCACGCTTGAATAATCTGCAAGCTCAGCCTTTTTAACAACATCGGTGTACCACTGAGCGAAATCTTCGTTCATAGAAGTAATTTCTTCTACCATTTTCTCTTATTCTTTGCCATTTTCTTCCCTTTCTATACATTTTATTTCTCCAAATATCTGACTTTTCACAGGTAAATCAGTTAAATTTAATTGACCTTTTGCCCTGAAAAGCAAATATTTACAGTTGTTTCCTAACTTTTATAATTTTAATACAGAGCCCCTCATTTTGTCAAACTCTCCTGAAATATTGACACCTATCCACTTACTCGTTATAATTGAGTGATTACATGTGATAATTATATCTTCACATACTCTAATTAAAATTATTATACCTTTAAAAAGACCTAGTAAAGGGGTTAGAGATGAATGAATATGTAATCAGAGGCAGCAGGCCTCTCGTTGGCGAAGTTTCTATAAGTGGAGCTAAAAGAAATGCTGCACTTGGTATTTTTAGACTGCCATCATTATGTGTAACGAGCCGGTTAAGATAGAGAATCTTCCTTATGTTAGTGATATACAGGTGCTTCTTTAGTGCCATTGAAGAAATAGGAGCTATTGTTGAAAGAATAGATAATCATACAGTTAGGATAAACGGTGGAACCATTACTAACTTCTGTGTAGATAATGAGTTTATCAGAAAGATAAGAGCTTCCTACTATCTTCTCGGCGCTCTTCTTGGCAAGAACAAAGATGCCAAGGTGGCGTTCCCTAGTGGCTGTAATATTGGCAGCCGCCCCTATGAGACCAGCATATCAAGGGCTTTTGAGGCACTTGGCGCAGAGATTGATATCAGCACAGCCTTATTGCTGTAAGAGCTGATGAGCTGATTGAAACCACATTACTTTGATGTATCAAGCGTAGGTGCTACTATTAATATCATGCTTGCGGCTACCCTTGCGAGGGCAAGACCATAATGGAAAATGTGGCTAAGGAGCTCTCTATAAGCAGATGTAGCCAACTTCCTTAACAGTATGGGTGCCGACATAAAGGTGCAGGTACTGATGTAATCAGGAATAGTTGGAGTTGAGAAGCCACGGAAGTGAATATTCTATTATACCTGATATGATAGAGGCAGGAACTTATGAGTGCCGCAGCCGCAACAAAGGGTGATGTCCTTGTAAAGAACCTGATTCCAAAAACATGGAGCAATTACTGCAAAACTGCTTGAAATGGGATGCTGAAATACATGAATTTGATGATTCTATCAGAGTCTGTGCCAAAGAGAGACTGACCCATACTCATGTAAAGACTCTTCCATATCCTGGTTTCCCTACAGATATGCAGCCTCAGATAACTACTCTTTTGGCTCTTGCCAATGGAACCATGTGGTTACTGAGAGTATGTTGAGAACCGTCTCAAGTTCACAGATGAGCTTACAAAATGGGTGCCAACATCAGGTTGAGGGAAATAATGCCATATAGATGGTGTCGAGAAGCTCTCAGGTGCAAAACTTAGTTCTCCTGACCTAAGAGCCGGGCAGCCCTTGTGATAGCAGGCCTTTGTTCTGAGGAAGTAAGCGAGGTTGACCAGATAGAGTATATCGAAAGGGGCTACGAGCATTTTGAAGAAAAGCTAAAAGAACTCGGCGCCGACATTGCTAAAATCCCTGTAGATGATGAAAAAGCCCTGATGAAATTCAAGTTAAGGGTTGGATAAAGTATAAAAGTGATGGAAATCTGTAATTGATATTTCCATCACTTTTCTGATTTATCAGTCTATAAATACCTGCTTATTTACCTTTGAATGATTTTATTCCGATTGCTCTTTGTTTACCACTAAACTCTTTAATATATCCATTATTTCATTCTCGTGTTTACGTATTAAGGATTTGTCCTCAAAATAGACATTTGCACCATAGTATCCACCCACCTCATCCACATCGTATAATACCATCCATGATATCATTACTTTTATATACTTTTTCCCTATACCACCCTTAGTAATAAATGTTTCTTTACTCATAGCTTTCATCTTCCATGTCATCTTTGTAGATACCTGACTTACACTTCTAAATATATATATTCTTTGATTCTCATCACTACATTCTTAGGGGTAAATATATAAACCATCGCTCCCCTAACTTTCCCACTTGGGCATATTCCTCCCTATCTTCTCCATCTGCTTTCCATCCATCCGGAATTGTGACTTTTCAAAAATAAGCATTACCGACTTCTCTCTTTTTCGAGATCTTATAATATTGAATATAAATGCCCATTAGTATTGCCATTATGGTAAAAAGCAATAATTATCGCTATGACTATAGCTATTATGGTTTAATCTCTTCTTCATAATGCCTACTCCTATATTCCAGGGTACACTTCATTTTTAGGAAAATTCTAAAAGTCAACTTTTAGATTATCCTATTTTTAAATAGTATTCTGTAAAATGACAATTATTACTCTGAAGATAACACCATTTGCTATTAATGTCAAGATATTATCTGTATATTTATTTTATATAATTATCATCACATTTATCTTCCTCTTATCTGCTAAACATATATGCAAATTTAGTTTATCATTATAAGAGTCAATAATCGTGTATGACCTCCTTATCTTTTGACAAATACTTCCACTTGACATAAAGCCTCATTTTCACTATACTATTACTACCATGCAGCCGGGGAGATAGCGGTGCCCCTGTACCTACAATCCGCTCTAGTAGGGGTGATATTTTGTCTGAGGCAGTTCTGGGTAGAGCCGCCCTGGGCGGAGGATGTTGAGAGTCTTGGTCTTACGCAATGAGCAGCGCTAGAACCGTGTCGGGTTGGGAACAAAGCAGCACTAAGCAAAATCTTCATAGCCGTAAGGGAGCCTGGGTTGAGTTCTTCACTTAGGTACCGTCTGTGAAGCTGTTTCGAAGCAAAATGCATGGCTTTTCGCCCTAAGCCCTCTAAAGAATTCACTCATCATTTCTGCACACTCATCTTCAAGTATTCCCTTGTTACCTCTGCCTTATGGTTGAATCTGTCCTCCTCAGGAGATTAAATATAGAGCCTGCACAGCCCGCCTTCTTATTCATTGCCCCCTATGACAACCCCTCTTCACTCTGAGACTGCACTATGGCTCCTGCACACTCTGGCAGGGCTCAAGAGTTACATAGAGAGTACATTCCTCAAGCCTCCAATCACCTATGCAGGCTTTTTATGTGCCATCATTTCAGCGTGTCAAGCGGTATGGTCAGTATTTCTCCTGTTATATCCCCTTGCAATAATCTTATCATTATGAACTATAACTGCAGCCAATCGGCACCTCTTCCAGTTTCTCTGCCTTCTTAGCCTCGCTTTTATAGCCTGTCTCATCCATTTCTCATCAGTAGTCATATTTTTACCATTCCTTTCTCTTCGCTCAAGGCACAAACAAGTTATGAAAAAATGTTGTGCCTTTCCTCGCTTTGTCTTATAATATCTATATAGGATAGCAATATACTACAGAGCACGGGAGGAGGAGTGGCGAATTTATTTTCGACCCCGTATATTTATATGTGCCGTCATCCTTACAAGCACAAACAAGTGGGACATTGAGCCCGGACTCTTATCATTGGTAATAAACCATGTTTATTCAGTCGCAGGATGACAGTCAATGTTGCTATCCTTTTTTTATAAAGGTGGTGATACTTATGATGAAGTTAAAATACTCCATCTGCTGTGGGCTTGATGTCCACAAAAATGTTATCGTTGCAACCATCGTAATCACAAATGCTGATGGAATCTCTGAGTACAAGCAAAAATCATTTTCTACTTTCAACTCAGATATTAGAAAATTTCACAGCTGGCTAATCGAGAATAATTGTTATCATGTATGTATGGAATCCACTGGGAAATATTGGATTCCTATTTTTAATTATCTCGAGAATGACATAGAAGTCTGCCTTACCCATCCTAAATATGTCAAAGCCATCAGGGAAAGAAAACTGATAAAAAGACTCCAAATGGATTGCTGACCTCTACAAATTGACCTTGTCAGATGCTCGTTCATTCCCCTAAAGACTTCAGACAGCTGCGTGAAATCGCAAGATACCGTTTCAAACTGGTATGTATGAAATCTTCTGAGAAAAACCGCATACAAAACTGCATGACTGTTTCCAATGTCGGCATTGCCAGTGTACTGTCTGATCCTTTTGGCAAAACAGCCACAGAAATCATGTCGTATCTTCTTACACATACTTCTGATTCCATTGATGAAAAAAAGCTGTCCGCAGACTCATTAAAAAAAGGGGCAAAAGCTAAATCCGATGAAATCATTGAGGCAATCAGGGGTACAACATAGAATCTGATCAGGCTAAAAAGCTTGAACTTGCCCGCAGCCATCTGGAGTATCTTGATGGCATGATTACTCAATCTGAAGTTGAGCTTTATGTAAGGATGAAGCCTTACTACAAGTTCGTTGAACTTGTTTCTACAATGCCTGGGATGACCGAACTAAGTTCAACAATCGTTCTTGCCGAAACAGGCGTAGATATGAGCATCTTTGATGACGCAAAGCATCTGTGCTCATGGTGTGGGCTTTCACCTACTAACAATGAGTCAGCCGGTAAAAAGAAGTCTGTGCGGATTTCAAAAGCAGGAGATTACTTAAAGCCTATGATGGTACAATGTGCGCTTGCAGCAATCAAGAGCAAAAAGCAGACCTATTTTGCAATCAAATATGGTCGAGTTAAAAAATGCCGTGGTCATAAGAAAGCAATCATTGCCATAGCACGAATGATGATAGTATGCATTTATCACATGGTTTCAGAAGAAAAACCGTTTAATCCTATTGATTATGAAGAACTTATGTCTCCGAAAAATCAAATAGAGCGTGTGATTCTAAATGAAAACAATGTCTTTGCTTATCTTGAAAGCCTTGGTTATGATAGCTCAAAGTTAGTAAAACGCAACGATAACTAACATTTATTTATATAGTTACCAATTTTAGGGATCTTGCGACCCCTTATATAAGTGCGCCCAAAAAAATATAAGTTATTTTTCACTCTTTTTACTATTCTTCGTTTTCGCTCAAGGCACAAACAAGTTATGAAAAATGTTGTGCCTTTCCTCGCTTTGTCTTATAATATCTATATAGGATAGCAATATACTACAGAGCACGGGAGGAGAGTGGCGAATTTATTTTCGACCCTGTATATTTATATGTGCCGTCATCCTTACAAGCACAAACAAGTGGGACATTGAGCCCGACTCTTATCATTGGTAATAAACCATAGTTTATTCAGTCGCAGGATGACAGTCAATGTTGCTATCCTTTTTATAAAGGTGGTGATACTTATGATGAAGTTAAAATACTCCATCTGCTGTCGGGGCTTGATGTCCACAAAAATGTTATCGTTGCAACCATCGTAATCACAAATGCTGATGGAATCTCTGAGTACAAGCAAAAATCATTTTCTACTTTCAACTCAGATATTAGAAAATTTCACAGCTGGCTAATCGAGAATAATTGTTATCATAGTATGTATGGAATCCACTGGGAAATATTGGATTCTATTTTTAATTATCTCGAGAATGACATAGAAGTCTGCCTTACCCATCCTAAATATGTCAAAGCCATCAAGGAAAGAAAACTGATAAAAAGACTCCAAATGGATTGCTGACCTCTACAAATTCGACCTTGTCAGATGCTCGTTCATTCCCCTAAAGACTTCAGACAGCTGCGTGAAATCGCAAGATACCGTTTCAAACTGGTATGTATGAAAATCTTCTGAGAAAAACCGCTACAAAACTGCATGACTGTTTTCCAATGTCGGCACTGCCAGTGTACTGTCTGATCCTTTTTGGCAAAACAGCCACAGAAATCATGTCGTATCTTCTTACACATACTTCTGATTCCATTGATGAAAAAGCTGTCCGCAGACTCATTAAAAAAGGGGCAAAAGCTAAATCCGATGAAATCATTGAGGCAATCAGGGGGTACAACATAGAATCTGATCAGGCTAAAAAGCTTGAACTTGCCCGCAGCCATCTGGAGTATCTTGATGGCATGATTACTCAATCTGAAGTTGAGCTTTATGTAAGGATGAAGCCTTACTACAAGTTCGTTGAACTTGTTTCTACAATGCCTGGGATGACCGAACTAAGTTCAACAATCGTTCTTGCCGAAACAGGCGTAGATATGAGCATCTTTGATGACGCAAAGCATCTGTGCTCATGGTGTGGGCTTTCACCTACTAACAATGAGTCAGCCGGTAAAAAGAAGTCTGTGCGGATTTCAAAAGCAGGAGTTACTTAAAGCCTATGATGGTACAATGTGCGCTTGCAGCAATCAAGAGCAAAAAGCAGACCTATTTTTGCAATCAAATATGGTCGAGTTAAAAATGCCGTGGTCATAAGAAAGCAATCATTGCCATAGCACGAATGATGATAGTATGCATTTATCACATGGTTTCAGAAGAAAAACCGTTTAATCCTATTGATTATGAAGAACTTATGTCTCCGAAAAATCAAATAGAGCGTGTGATTCTAAATGAAAAACAATGTCTTTGCTTATCTTGAAAGCCTTGGTTATGATAGCTCAAAGTTAGTAAAACGCAACGATAACTAACATTTTATTTATATAGTTACCAATTTTAGGGATCTTGCGACCCCTTATATAAGTGCGCCCAAAAATATAAGTTATTTTTCACTCTTACCTCTTCCATCTTCTGCTTTGTCGCATCCCCCTAGCAAACTGGCGGGAATATGATGATATTCACCAAAACACAATCATATCCACTTCGGCATATTGCCAAAAATCACATTATTTCGATTTATATATTGACTATTGTCTAAATATCGGCTAATGTTTAAACATATTATATTTTTGAGCGGACCACGTGAAGCAAAGCTTCGCGGTCCTGTATCAATCACCATTATAATAAGGATAGAGGATTTTAATGAAAAATTGCAATATATCAGACAGTAATGCTGGAATTTCTCAGGAGAAAGCTAAGGAAATGGGTATGTTCGTACAGCCATCCCCGTTTTATATAAATGACAAGCTTGAGCTTGCAGGAGTTACAATGACTGAGGAGCAGTTCTATACAGCCCTTCAGGATGACAATATCGATGTGAAGACCTCAATGCCTACTCTTGGAGATATGACAGATAAATGGGATGAGCTTCTTAAGACTCATGATGAGGTCGTGTTTATACCTATTTCAAGCGGACTCTCAAGCACCTACTCTAATGCAGCCATGCTAGCAGAGGACTATGACGGAAGGGTTCAGGTGGTGAGACAACAGAAGGGTATCTGTAACCCAGTACTGCTCCATAGTTGATGCACTTGAGCTTGCAAAAATGGGTAAGAATGCAAAGGAAATCAAGGAATACCTTGAAAGAACAGCAGACCGCTCATCCATCTATCTTTCACTTGATACCCTTAAGTACCTAAAGAAAGGCGGACGAATCACACCTGCTGCCGCTGCCATCGGAACTCTGCTTAACCTTAAGCCTGTTCTTCAGATTCAGGGAGATAAACTAGATGCTTACGCAAAGTGTAGAGGTAAAGCACAGGCTAAGAAGACTATGTTAGATGCCATTAGAAAGGATATGGAAGGCCGCTTTAAGGATGCAGCCACAAAGCATAACCTCAAGCTCTTAATCGCTTACGGCGCTTATCTTGATGACGCTCTTGAATGGAAAGAAGAAGTAAAAGAGGCTTTCCCAGGATATGATATAGAAATGCAGCCGCTTTCACTATCTGTTGCCTGCCACATTGGTCCAGTGCGTACTTGCCGTTGCCTTAGCAGAGGGACTTGATACTTCATTACTATAATGTGGGCTAAAAGCCATCTTTAAGGCACCGCTGATATCCCGTCTCAAAAGATGTGCTAATTGAAAGAAAAATATACTAGGACTATACAGAGGCTGCCACATACAGAATAAACTTAGATTCATAGATATTTCCACTGGGAAGAGACTATGAAGATAAGTCTGTAACAAAAATCTTCTATGATAATATAGGGTGGAAATCTATAAGATAGATTTTCACCCTTGTGTCATATATAACAGTTAAAAAGGGTATGTCAATACAGGGTGGCTAAGCCACCCGTGTCTTTTACCACTGTATTCTATTCAGGCAGTCGTCCTTCATACATAATGCTTAACTCACCGTAGACCTGTGCCCAGTTTCGTATCGTGGTAGTCCATTTTTAGTTGCTTCAAATGTGGCTAAATACAAGGCCTTAAGGAGGGCTGTATCGCTTTGGAAATACGCTTCTCTGACGGTTAAGCTTTACGGTATGTAGAATTAAGCGATTCTATAGCATTAGTTGTATAAATAACCTTTCTAACAACGGAAGAAAACTTGAAAAATAGGAGAAATAACATCCCAGTTATCCTTCCAGCGTTTCATTGAGTTAGGATATTTTGGTGTCCATTTTTCAGTCACCTGTTCCAAAGCCACTAGAGCTTTCTTTTCATCAGAAGCCTGGTAAATGGTCTTCAAATCTGTCGCAAATGCTTTCCTGTCTTTATCAGGTACATATTTCAATGTATTACGAACCCTGATGAACTATACATCTTTGATACTCTGTTTTAGGAAAGGCTGCTCCAATGGCTTCTTTTATACCGGTAAGACCATCAGCGCAGATTACAAGGATGTCCTTTACTCCTCTGTTTTTTAAGCTCATTTAGTACGGATAACCAGTATTTTGAGCTTTCATTGTCACCTACCTGTATTGTAAGCACTCTTTCTTTTCCCTCAGTATTAATACCTAAGATGACATAGGCTGCAAGCTTCCTTATTACGCCGTTATCACGGACAGAATAGTGGATAGCATCAATATAAAGGATTGGATAAACTTCATCTAATGGCCTGTTCTGCCAGTCTTCAATCTGAGGCAGGATTTTATCTGTTACATCTGAAATGAAACCTTCAGACGTTTCAAAACCATATATGTCCTCTATTGTCTCTGAAATCTGCCTTGTTGTCATTCCTTTTGCATACATGGATATGATCTTCTGGTCAATGTCTGAAATGTCTTTCTGACGCTTTTTTTAACAATCTGAGGCTCGAAAAGTAGACTTGCGATCCTGAGGAACCTCAATTCCGACCTGCCCATAGCTGCTGTTAACCATCTTAGGCTTATAGCCATTTCTGTAGTCATCACTTTCATATCTCTCAGATTTACCATATCCAAGATGTTCATCCATTTCTGCTTCCATCATCTCTTTAATGGTTCCACCTAACAGATCTTTTAGTGCATCCTGAATGTCTTCAGCTGTTTCAATATCATACTCTTGAAGTAACTGCTGAATAATGTTTCTTTTACCTTCAGTCATTACAACTTTGTGTACCGGTTTCTTTTTCTCTTTTTGCCATAATAAAAGGCCTCCTATGATTTATATTTTATCATAGAAGACCTATTGCTTAATAGCTATTTACAGAAAAAGTTTCACATACGGGGTGTGGACGATTTTTAGGACTAACTAAACTACTAATCCCTAAACTTCGTCGGTACTCCATAGGGCTCATATATCCTAATGATTTTTATTCGTGTTTCATTATACCAAATAAGATAATTATTTAATATATCTATAAACTTTGAAAGACTTACTCCACTCCAATCAGTATTATAAAACATCTCGTTCTTTAATCTGCCAAATACACCTTCACAAGCTGAGTTATCAGGAGAGCAGCCTTTCTTAGACATCGATCTTGTTAATCCGGTATTATTCATTCGTTCAATCCAACCGGGCCAACGGTAGTGTACACCTCTATCACTATGTATGATAGGTTTATCACCGGGTTGTAACTTACTAATGGCATTATCCAGCATTTTGTTAACAAGTTTGGCATCAGGCGATGTACTAATGTTCCAAGTTACTAATAAACCGTCAAAACAATCCACTATTGGAGAAAGATATACTTTTCCTGAGGGAATGGCAAACTCTGTTATATCTGTCAAACCATTTAGCGTTAGGTTTTGTAGCAGTAAAATCACCCTTTAATTTATTTTGGCACGGCAGGAGTTATCTCACCAGCATAGGGAGTTATATTTGGCTGTTTTTAATCTTTACTATTAAGCCTTCTGCACGCATAATACGTCTAATTATCTTTTCTGAAATAACCATATTCTCTCGTTTTAAGGATGCATGAATCCTTCGATATCCATATCGCTTCTTATTTTCTTCATATAATCCTTTTTATCCTAGTCCTTAAGTTTTTCATATTTATCTTTACGTGATATAGCTTTCTTTTGGTAATAGTAACTGCTTTTTGATATTTGTAACTTATGTAGCAGTGAAGGCAGTGAGTATTTATTCTTTATGGCATCGATTATCACTGCCTTTTTCTCTGTTGCTGAGAGCTGTTTGGTCGATGCCGGGGTCTTTTTAATACATTTATTGTTTCTTTGAGAATATCTATCTCCATTTGCATATCTTGCATTTGTGATCTTAATGTTTCTATTTCTTCTGTTGATGAAATTATTTTAATTCTAGAAGAACTTCCTTCTGTCAACTTTTCCTGATGGAATATTTTTGTTATTCATAAGACCCTATTGCACCTTCTTTCAGGTATCGCTTATACCATTGATATATACTGGCTCTGCTATAACCAATATCGTCTGATACATATTTTTATATTCTCACCCAGTTCAAAGCAACGATAAATTGCATTAAGTTTAACATCTAATGAAGGATTTCTAGGATGATAGGGCGGATTTCCCACTGCAGTTAATTTTTTACGCTTTTTTAGGGTGGATGTTTTTCTTCATATACCCAGTTATATAATTGTTTTTCTAGTTGGGTATCCTAAAATTCTTACAGTTTCACTTACCGATTTGGATTGCTTATACAGTTTTAATGCCGCCTCTTTTTGTTGCTTAGAATACATAAAAGCTCCTTTCAGAGCTCTATAAGAGTCCAACTTTATGTCCGCACCTCCTACTCACTGGGAAATACCCCATGTGAGAGTTTATCTGATGTGGCAGCCCCTGTAACAACTTGTCAAGGACTTTCTAATCATTTTTATCACTTTTTGATGTTTTTCACCCTCCATTGCTCTAAACATAGATGCGTTTTAATTTTGTCTTGCAGGGTTTCCGTTGCATTTTTTATTAAAATGTACAACAAACTCATAGGTTACTTTCCCAATCTTCTTTATGGTCTTTGTTCCTGTATTTTGTTCATTTTTATTTTGTACATATCATTTCCCCTCCTGTTTATTGCAATCAAAAAGACGATAGAGTTTTATTTCTACCGCCTTGCTTAAAGCTCATATAACTGTCTCATCTGTTATCTGTATATTAAATTTTCAAATTCTTATTGTTTTAACATTCCCACAAACATTGTATGATACATATCCTTAGATGATTCTTCTATATTGGTAATACTTGATATTTTATTTCCTGCATCCTTTGATGATGCTCCACAAAGATAAAAGGCTTCATTTTTCTGTCCCATAGTCTATTGCAATATACCCTATCGTGATACCTTTTGCCTGCAATCTTCATTTTTAAGTTGATGTTAGGGTAATCTCTTCTAAAATCGTTTTAGGATATTTTTGTAAGCATATCCTTGTTTTTCACATTGTCGCTAAAGACTATAATTTCAACATTGTCTTTTGCAGCTCTTAATAATTCTAAGGTTTTCAAGCCTATATAGTTATCTATTACATAAATGCTTTTCTTTGCTGACTTATATATTTTGTATAGGCAACATCTGCTTCAATCTTATCTCCATTCATCAAAAGGAAATGCTTGTAAGTGTCCGGATCTATAAAATTATCCATCACCTTTTTCAAATCTTCTTTTGTAGCCATTTGCGACTTTATTTTATCTATATCCTTTGTATTTTTCATTTGTCTGTACTGCTATTTTGCACTAATTCTTTTGAGCTAATAAAATCTTGATTTTCGATTATAAAGTCTTTCATCTGCTTAAAACATACGATAACGCCTTACTTTTGCTTAACAGCAAGTTCTCCTTTAATACGGTCATAAGCATATAGATTCCCCTGTTATGTGAAAGGCATAAGGCATATATCTTCTACCACCTGAACCTTCATCTGATTTTTGAGGTCAAAATTTTTGACCTCAAAAATTCCCATTCATCTTTTGTAAGTTGAAATCTAAAAATCTTCATCAAATTTTTCTATGTTATTCTTGACTTGCTGATTAAATGTTTTTGTTTCATATCCATATATTTCAGCAAGTTCAAAATCAAGCATAACCTTTTGATTTCTTATATAGTAAATCTTACTTTTTCATTGTAGTTTTCATCTATCACTACAATTTCTCTGTTTTCTTCTGCCATGAAATAAACCTCCAACATTATCTAAATATCTTTTTCCAATTCTCTACACGGTGCGTAGCTATTTGGATAAGTCTTATATTCTTTTATATTTTTTTCTACCCCGCCTTCAGCTTTTTACGATGAGTTCTACATTTTTACAAGTCCCTTATTTACATTTTTCATAAAACCATCTGCCAATCAATGCCGGCAGTGTTAGCGATTAACTCTCTTAAAACAAATTTTTGTCTTTCGATAAAGAGCTAATTTTATTTAATAAGGTTGTATATAGGTCAGCATAGCTTATATTCTCTTGTAAATTGCTACACTTACAATATTTTTCCCATACCACAAATTTAAGCTCTTACATGAGTATCTTCAATCTTAGGCATATTCTGATACCTGTTTTTATCACTAACGCTATAAAAAAGCCTTTCAACCGCCTTATATGAACCTTATAAACGCAAACCCTTGTCATAATCTTCAAAAGGTATATACTTTTTGATTTATTGCTCTCCTTTAATTTATCTTTGTCTTGTTCATACCAATGAATTAAGGTCGCATAATAGTCTTTTATAGTTTCTTCCTGTACTTTGCACATAGGTTGACAGCTTTTTCTATCATCTTCTCCCTATGCCCTTGCATTTTATCCTTTAACTTACCATATTCTTCATCAGTTAAGGAAACATTTTTATATTCTCCGTAAAAAGAAAGGGATATTTTTTCTATCTCCCCTTTCTCTGAAGATACTTTTCATGCTCTGTTATCTTCCAATAGGCTCTGTAGACTTCTTCACTTACGGCTACGGCTTTCCCTTTGACATAGAGATAATATTCTCTTTTATCCATTGTGCGTTCCTCCTTTTCATTTCTCTGTTTTGGTTTTCTGAGAATAAAAAGGAGGACTTCTCTGCACTTTTGGCGTAAAAAGTCCTCTCGGCTTAAAAACTAATGTTTTATTGTTTTTCTATTTAGCTGTTTTTTTAATAAGATATTGCTATAGAAAAGCATTTCTAAATTTAGGAAAGGTGAAATAATTTGATTGATTGTAATATTATATCTTATCATTCCCATTATTATCCCTCCCCAATTTTCTCCATGAAAAATCCTAAATCATTCCTGCTTTTTCAAAAATGCT
>BNJV01000301.1_pt1 | contig 13561 bp, 25 predicted proteins | sample 8540591 | NCBI WGS metagenome assembly BNJV01 (sample SAMD00202457, study PRJDB9452) | human saliva metagenome | host: Homo sapiens
GAACTCAATTTACCCTCATAACGTACTCATCACAACACAAGTACATAATGGGAAAAAGTAAGACAGTTAATGGATCTACAAGGATGTATCTAGGTGATATGATCTCATCTCGTGATTCCAAAAGTGAAAATTGAAAAGTGAAAGATGTGCTTTTATAGCAGCGTATCGTATGTTTACATAATTTAAATTACGTTATATGATTATGATTTAAGAAAATTCTTTTCAGATTAATCGACAGATTCTTACAGATTAAAAATAGTGAAAAACAAAAACTCGGTCTCTAAATGATGAGATCGAGTTTTTATATTATATTAGAAATTTTAAAACTATAAGTTCAATGAAGCAATGAATTACCAAATTTTTAAGCGATTTTTTTCCATTATATAGCTTACTAAGACAATCTACAATATCTTCTATAACATCTTTCCGAAAAACTATAATTTTTTCTTGAAAAATATATCTAGCTATGCTATACTACTAGTATAGAAAGATTTTGGAGAAAAACATGAAACGCGAGATCTTATTAGAACGTATCGATAAACTCAAACAAGTCATGCCTTGGTACATCTTAGAATATTACCAATCAAAACTGGCCGTTCCATATAGTTTTACGACCTTGTACGAATACTTAAAGGAATACGATCGATTTTTTACCTGGGTTTTGGAATCTGGTATATCGAATGCTGATACCATGGCCGAGATCCCTTTAGACGTTCTGGAGCACATGACCAAGAAAGACATGGAATCCTTTATCCTTACTTTGCGTGAACGTCCTCTGCTCAATGCCAATACGACAAAAACGGGGTTTCTCAAACAACCATTAATCGTACACTTTCTGCACTTTCTAGTCTTTATAAGTATTTGACTGAGGAAGTTGAAAACGAGCAAGGGGAACCTTATTTCTATCGCAATGTCATGAAGAAGGTTGCTACCAAGAAAAAGAAAGAAACCTTGGCTGCTGAGAGCTGAAAATATCAAGCAAAAGCTCTTTTTGGGTGATGAAACAGAGGGATTTTTGAATTATATCGATGAGGAATACCCTAAAACACTCTCAAATCGCGCCTTATCTTCCTTTAATAAGAATAAAGAGCGAGATTTAGCCATTATAGCCCTTCTTCTTGCCTCTGGTGTACGTCTTTCTGAAGCGAGTTAACCTTGACCTTCGAGATCTCAACCTCAAAATGATGGTGATTGATGTTACTCGAAAAGGTGGAAAACGGGACTCAGTTAATGTAGCTGCCTTTGCTAAGCCTTATCTAGAGAAATATCTCGCTATTCGAGACAAACGTTATAAGACAGAAAAGACTGATACAGCTCTCTTTCTGACCTTATATCGAGGTGTCCCCAAAACCGAATTGATACTTCTAGTGTTGAAAAGATGGTAGCCAAGTATTCAGAGGACTCCAAAGTCCGCGTAACTCACAAACTGCGCCATACTCTTGCAACCTGTCTCCCTATGATGCAACCAAATCTCAAGTTTTGTTAGTCATCAACTGGACATGCAAGCACCCAAGTAACGGACCCATATACGCATATCGTTAATGATGAGCATGCCTTGGATAGTTTATAACATAATATAAATTATGTATCATTAAAAAGAAGTTGGTAAAGTCCAACTTCTTTTTCTTTATTCAACAACTGCTTCAGCAATTTCTTCAGCAGTGATTCTCAGAAGTAACGACCTAGGTTAATGGTTTGAAGGGCTTTTGAGGACATCTTCACGTTCGTATTTGACACCACGAAGAACATCTTCTACTGCTGCAACATCTTCGATACCGAAAAAGTCACCGTAGATCTTAATGTCTTGGATTTTTGATTCAATGACGTTAGCGAAGATTTCAACCTTACCACTTGGGAATTTAGTTCCACGACTTTGGACATTGTATTCAGGTGATTTCCATATTCCAGTCCCAAGTTCCAAACTTAGTTTCTTTGATTCGATTGATTTCAGCCAATTCTTCATCTGAGAACACATACTCTGTCATTTCAGGGTATTCTTTTTTCATGTATTCCAAAAGTAGGTCACGGAACTCTTTCAACAGTGATCTTTTTCTGGTAACTCATCGATAATATTAGTTACTCGAGCACGGACTGATTTAACCCTTTTAGATTCGAACTATCTTTAGATACCTTTAGTGCGTTAGCTAGGGACTGACAAGTCCACGTCAAAGAGAAGACAACCGTGATGCATGATACGTCCATTGATATAGGCTTGAGCATTTCCACAGAATTTCTTACCCTCGATCTCAAGATCATTGACGGCCTGTAAATTCAGCTTTAACACCAAGTTCCGCCAAAGTGTTGATAACTGGAGTAGAGAAACTCTTGAAGTCAAAGGCCTTGTTTTCATCTTCTTTTGAAATGATTGTATAGTTAAGGTTGTTCAAATCATGGTAAACAGCCCCACCACCACTAATACGACGCACTACTCAATTCCGTGTTCGCGAACATAGTCACGGTTAATTTCTTCAATCGTATTTTTGGTGACGTCCTACAATAATAGATGGTTTGTTAATCCAAAGAAGGAAAGATTTGATCCTCATCCAAAAGGTGTTTTAAATGCATATTCTTCCAAGGCGATATTAAAGGCAGTGTCGTTTGAATGATTGATAATATATTTCATGATATCCCTTGATACGATAGAGACTGAAAAATATCTTCCAGTCTAATCTATCTTCGTTTTATTTTTCTTAGGTGAATGAATAGCCATTCCAAGAACATCCGCAAATGCTTCGTACATTACTTCAGAGTATGTTGGGTGTCCATGGATTGTCTTTCAGCATTTCTTCTACTGTGATTTCCATTTCGATGATACTTTGACGCTTCATTGATCAACCCCTGCAGCAGCAGGACCAATGATATGAACACCAAGGATTTCACCATATTTCTTTATCGGCAATAACCTTAACGAAACCTTGCAGCGCATCAGAAGCAATGGCACGACCGTTTTGCTGCAAAGTTGAATTTACCAATTTGGACATCGTATTTCACGAGCTTGTTCTTCAGTCAAACCAACTGCTGCTTCTGAAGTGTGTAGATAGCTGCAGGAGTTAAGTTTAACTTTGGCAACAGCGTGGTTTCCTTTAAGAGCATTTTTTCAGCCGCTACTTCACCCATACGGAAGGCAGCGTGAGCCAACATCTTAGTACCGTTGATGTCACCTGGTGCATAAATACCATGAACAGAAGTTTCCATGTACTCGTTAACCTTGATACGACCACGGTCTAACTCAAACTCAACTTCTCCGATACCTTCAAGATCTGGAACACGACCGATTGAAAGAAGTGCTTTTATTTATGATGATATCATCTTTTCCTTCAACCTTGATACGAAGTTTGCCATCTTCTCAATGATTTCTTGAAGTTTAGTGTCTGTCAAGATAGTCATACCTTTTACGTTCAAGGATTAAACGAAGATTCTTAGATACTTCAGCATCCATAGCTGGAACAATACGGTCCATCATTCTCGATAACAGTAACTTTTTGAAACCAAATGTCATGAAGGCTTGTCCAAGTTCGATTCCGACAACACCGCCACCACTGATGACAAGGCTTTCTGAACTTCGTTCATTTCAAGGATATCATCACTAGTCATCACAAGTGATGATTCCATACCAGGAACGTTGATTTTGCTTACTTTTGAAACCACCAGCAAGGATGATTTTCTTCGTTTCAACAATTCAGAACCATTTACCAAGACATTCTTATCTTTAGTGATCAAAACTGATACCTTTATGTGCAGTAACCCGTAGCTATCGAAGAAGACCCGCAACACCACTAACAAGAGTATTAACAACTTTAGATTTAGTTTCTAAAAAGTTTGTCCATATCAACTGTGAAGTTAGGATTTTCAATTACGATACCACGATTTGCTGCATGACCGATATTCTCGATAATTTCAGCGTTATGGAGGTAAGTCTTAGTTGGAATACATCCTCGGTTCAAGCAAGTACCACCAAGTTCAGATTTCTCAACAAGAGCAACCTTACCACCCTAATTGAGCTGCTTTAATAGCAGATACGTAACCAGCAGGTCCACCACTGATAACAACGATATCGTAAGCATCATCGCTCTTACCATCATCGTTTGAGGCACTTGCTGCAGGTGCTGGGCTAGCTTCTGCAGCTGCTCCAGCTGTTGGGATATTTTCCTTCTTCACCAAGATAACCGATAACTTCAGTAACAGGGACAGTCTCTCCATCACCTTTAAGGATAGCGATTAAGTAACCGTCTTCTTCTGCTTCCAATTCCATGCTGACTTTGTCAGTCATGATTTCCAAAAAGGATTTCTCCTTCTTTTACAAATTCTCCGACTTTTTATTCCATTGGACGATTTGTCCTTCTGTCATATCCACGCCGGCTTTTGGCATAATTACTTCTAAGGCCATATCTTACTTCCTCTATCTATATTTCTAAAACAAATATTTTTAAACCAACATTGAGATTGGGTTTTTCAATTAAAGCTTTCAAGTCTTTCATAAACTTAGCACCAGCCATACCATCTACGACACGGTGGTCAATTGTCAATCCAAGACTCATAATTGGACGAATCACGATTTCACCATTAACTCACAACTGGTTTCTCAACTGTTGAGCTAACCCCGAGAATTGCTGAGTTTGGTTGATTGATGATAGGACCAAATGATTGAACACCAAACATCCCTCAAGTTACTGATGGTGAAGTTGAATTTTTGCACTCGCTAGGAGCTAGTTTTCCTTCCAAGGTACGTCCAATAACGTCCTTAAATGCAACTACCAACTCAGACAAGCTCATTTTTTCTGCATTATAGATCAACTGGTGTCATCAATCCATTATCCATACCAACTGCCATCGCAAGGTTGATATAATTGTGAGTGATGATTGTCTTACTATCTTCTGTCAATGAAGCGTTGATATATGGATGTTTCATAAGAGTTTTGACAACCGCAAGTGAAAGCAAATCTGTAACAGTGATTTTCTTACCTGTTGCTTCCATAATTGGATCAAGAACTTTCTTACGAAGGGCAAGCAATTCAGACATATCAACATCGTAGTTAAGCGTAAAGGTTGGAGCAGTTAAGTATGACTCAACCATACGTTGAGCAATAACTTTACGCATAGGAGTCATCGGAATACGCTCTGATTTCTCCGTATGGTGTTACGTTTTCAGAACTCCTTCCACTTTCTCGATTTGAGCAGGTGATTTGATAGTGTCATTTTCGATATTTTCAGGAAGAAAGGCTAAAACATCCTTCTTCATAATCTTACCACGGTGACCAGTTCCTTGGATTTCTTGCCAAGCAATATTATGCTCTAGTGCAATTCGTTTTGCGAGTGGTGAAATGCGAACCACATTAGTGTCTTTAAATGTTTCCCACGTCTCTTTGTAGGGACACGACCGTTTGCGCCTGAGCCAGAAATGTCGTAGAGATTTATCCCTAAATCATCTGCTAATTTTTCTAGCCGCAGGAGTCGCTCTTAGCTTATCATCAGCCATGACCTCTCCTATTCTATTACAAGATACTACAGGGTGTCAAAAGTCACAGTGAAAATAGGAAACTTGACGAAGAAACTTTCAGTTTCTAGGAAAGTTTATCTTTTTCACACAGACTTTAGCCCGAGTTCAATTTCTATGATGCAAAAGGGCGTTTAAAAGCATGATCGAAAAATAGGAAATCAACACAGACTTCCCGATGAAGTCAAGGAGATTTGATCTTTTTACCCGAGCTTTTCAGCCCGTGCTCTAATCTAAGATATCATGAACTCAGAGAACTCTGCACCTAAAAAGATACAAAGCTTCTCGTCTCAATTATACATAATTTATTTTATGTATTATTGTTTATTATATGTTTTACGGATTGCATCTTTGATGCTTTCAACTGTTGGAATCATTGCATTTTCAAGATTTTGTGCGTAAGGCATCGGTACAGGCTTCCCCTGCACAGCGACGAATTGGCGCATCCAAGTAGTCAAATGCTTCAGATTCTGAGATAATAGCTGAGATTTCCCCGATAAATCCACTCGTCTTGTGAGCATCATTGACGAGAACTACTTTTCCTGTTTTCTTGACAGAGTTAATAATAATCTCTTTATCAAGTGGAACCAAAGTACGTGGGTCTACTACTTCTACTGAGATGCCTTCTTCAGCCAATTCTTCAGCTGCTTGCATGACACGACGAAGCATTTTACCATATGTTACTACTGTTACATCAGTTCCTTCGCGTTTGATTTCTCCGACACCAAGTGGAATGGTGTAGTCAGGATCAACAGGCACTTCGCCTTTTTGGTTAAATTCTGACTTTGTATTCAAGAATGATAACAGGGTTGTTATCACGAATAGAAGACTTGAGAAGTCCCTTCATATCAGCTGGTGTACCTGGAGCTACTACTTTCAATCTGGGATATGCGTAAACCAAGTTTCCAATGATTGTGAGTGTTGAGCTGCAGAACCTACACCATTACCCTGCTGCACAGCGGATTGTCATAGGCACTTGACCTTTACCGCCAAACATGTAACGAGTTTTAGCTGCTTGGTTGACGATATTATCCATGGCAATAACTGAAAAGTCCATGAAAGTCATATCAACGATTGGACGAAGTCCAGTCATAGCAGCACCAGCAGCAGCACCAGAAATTGCAGCTTCTGAAATTGGACAGATCACGTACACGTTCTGGTCCAAATTCTTCAAGCATACCTACAGATGTACCAAAGTCTCCACCAAAGACACCGACATCTTCACCCATCAAGAGTACATTTTTCATCACGACGCATTTCCTCAGACATAGCAAGGATAATGGTATCATGGAAGAGACATTACTTTGTTTCCATATTTCTCTACTTCTCCTTAGTCTGCGTAAATATCTTCAAAAGCTGATTCTAGTGGAGGAATGGACTTTCTTCTGCAAACCCAACAGATGCTTCCACTGCTTCCTTAACTTGCGCTGAATTTCTTCAAGTTCTTCTGCACTAGCTAATATTATTTGCTACAAGGTACTTGCGAAGGTTTTCGATTGGATCTTTTTCTTTCCACTCATCGACTTCTTCACGTGACGATATTTACCAGGGTCTGAAGATGAGTGACCAAGCCAACGGTAGGTTACACTCTCAATCAAGACAGGACTCTACCAGAGCGAACATGGTCCACTGCTTTTCTTAAATCCTTCGTAGACATCGATTACATTGTTACCATCTTCGATAAACATACCAGGAATACCGTAAGCTGCGCTACGTTCATGGATATGTTGAACATTGGTCATTTTCTTAATATCTGCTGAAATTCCGTAACCATTATTGATACAGTAGAAAAATTACTGGGAGATTCCAGATTGACGCCATATTCACCGCTTCGTGGAAAAACACCTTCGTTTGTTGCTCCCATCACCAAAGAAGCAGACAACGATTTTACCAGTGTTTTTCATTTGCTGAGTAAGGGCAGCACCTAGCAATCCCATACCTCCACCTACGATACCATTGGCACCAAGGTTACCTGCATCAAGGTCAGCGATATGCATAGACCCGCCTCTTTACCTTTACAAGTTCCGGTATACTTACCTAGGATTTTCAGCCATCATGCCATTAAGGTCAATACCTTTAGCAATGGCTTGTCCGTGACCACGGTGATTTGAAGTGATCAGATCATCTTCGTTTAGAGCTAACATAGCCCCTGACGTTAGCAGCTTCTCACCAACAGAAAAGTGCGTCATTCCTGGCACTTTTTCCCTTTTTACTAATTGAGCAATTTTAAGTCCATACGACGAATTTCTTCCATCTTTGATGGAACATCTCAAGCAAAAAGATTTTTATCTAAAGTTGACATAATCTTGCCTTTCTAAGTTTAAATTCTTATAGTTCTATTTTACTTTATAGGTTAATTAGTGTCAAAAATATGCTTGCAATTTTTCATAATATAAAAAGAAAAGTCAGTAAAATCAAGACTTTTCTTTATATAAATACAAATTTCACAAGCTGTTTTTCATCATTTTTTTCAACAAATTATTTGAATCTTTTCATAATAACTTGTAAACGCCACTGATAAAGAATTCCACTTACCATTAAACTAATAATGAGAGCAATCCAATAGGAGTACGCACCTAAACTAGTCGAATAATCAAGATATAACCCAAGCGGAATCCCAACACCCCAGTATCCGAGAAGACCAAGACAAAAAGGAACAATCGTATCCTTGTAACCTCTTAAAATACCTTGTAAAGGTGCCGCAAAGGTATCAGCTAACTGGAAGAATAAGCTATAGGTCATAAAAGATGCTGTCAGTTGGATAAATTCTGAATCTTGACCATATAGTCTGGCTACATTTTCACGATAGATGTAGAGAAAACTAAGTGTTAAAACTGCAAATACCATAGCTGTTAAACGACCAATATGGATATACTGTTTTGCATCGTCTAACCGTTTAGCTCCTACCTCATAAGAAATCACAATGGCCATGGCAGTTGAAATACTCATAGGAAAAGCATACATCAGATTTGAAAAATTCATAGCTGACTGATGACTGGCAATAATAAGTGATGAGAATTTCGCCATAATCAAACCAACAACTGAAAAAATGGCTACCTCAGCAAATACCGTCCCACCAATTGGTAGACCAAGATAAATAGCTTCCTTAATTTTGATTTGTAAGTGCATAGGTTTTTGGAGTTGATATTCCTTGAGCTTTTTATGCTTTAACAAGACCAAAGTCGAAATCAGCAACAATGCCCAGTAGGCAAGGGAAGTCCCCAGACCTGCTCCTGCACCTCCTAACTCAGGAAAACCAAAGGCTCCATAAATCAATACATAGTTGAAACCACTATTTAAGGGTAGCAAGAGGAGCATGAGATCATGGATAATTTTTGTTAATCCGAGTGTATCAAGTAGAGAACGTATCACACTAAAAAGCAAAAAGAGGAATAATACCGATAGCTAATAGCCACAGATAACGTATGGCAACACTGGATACAGCCACTTCCAGTCCCCATGAATTGTAAGACAATTGGATGCTAAAAAGAAAACCAAGCCAAAAAAAGTACGATAGATAAGGCTAAAGCCAAATAAAGAAATTGATAAAAATCCGAAGAAACTTCTTTTCTTTTTCCTTGTCCCAAATGGTGCCCGATAATAGGGACCAAGGCTGAGACAATCCCTGTCAAAAAGGTAAAGAAAGGATTCCACAAACTAGTCGCAATGGAAACACCTGCTAGATCCAGTGTATTATATTGCCCTGTCATCGTGGTATCGACAAAAGATGCGGAAAAATTAGCGAATTGATAAATTAAAATAGGAAGAAAATTTTTAAAAATAAGATGATTTTGTCTTTAATAGTTTCTGTTGAATGCATACCTACTCTTTCTACTCCTTTTCATCCAAGCCAAAAAGCTTTTAAGCTCGTATTTTTTTCAAGCTTTAGTGGCGGATTGTTAGCTTTTTGATGTCGTGGCCAACAATTACATGAGGCGCAATATAGCTTCTAAACCAAGCCACCATTATCATAGTCTACGGCGTGGTCAGCTTTTTCCTTGGTTTCATACTGAATTTTAGCACGGTTAGCGGCTGGACAATATACTCCGTGACAAGCATTGCGTTTTTCGATTTCTAAGTTTACGAAAATAATTCATCCTCAAGCTCCTAATCTGCTTGATAAACGATTTGTCCCTTACAGATAGTATATTTGACCTGCCCTTTTTAATTGTTCACCAATGAATGGTGAATTAGCTGCTTTTAGAAGCAAAATGCGTGTCTCAGCTGATTCGGTCAGCTTTATCATCGAAAAATCGTAATATCAGCTGGCCCATTTTCAGTTAGATAACCTGCTTCAAAATTATAAAGTTTTGGCTGGATTGTAGGTCATTTTTTCTAGCAATTGCATTAAACTCAACTCGCCAGCTTCCACCAGATAGGTCAAACCAAGTGACAAAGGAAGTTTCCAAACCTGTCATACCTGATGGAGCTTTTGGTAATATCCTCAACATTCTTTTTCGTCTGCATGGTGAGGCGCGTGGTCAGTAGCAATGACAGAAATGACTCCAGATTTTTAAACCTTCAATGACGGCGCGACGGTCTGATTCCAAACGAAGAGGTGGATTCATCTTAGCGTTACTTCCTTTAGTCAAAAGCAGAGCTTCAGTCTTAGAAAAATGCTGTGGAGCTACTTCTGCAGTTACGTTTGCTCCCATATTTTGGAGCAAACTCACAACTTTGACACTTTTCTTCCTTAGATAAATGCTGGATATGAACATGAGCCTTGGTCGCATAGGCAATCATAACATCACGCGCCATCATAGCATACTCAGCCACCCCAGTCGCACCGCATATATGGAAAATGTTTTTTAGCGATATTTTCATTAAAGCCAAGAATCCCATCTCAAACCTGGATCTTCCTCATGAAGACTGATAAAGGTATTGAGCTTTTTGGCTTCTTCCATGGCTTCCTTGACAACTTTACTGCTTTCAAGCGGAATACCGTCATCAGAAAAACCAACGGCACCTGCTTCCAAAAGCGCCTTAAAGTCAGTCAAGTCTTGGCCATTAAAGTTTTTGGTGATAGTGGCAACCGTCTTGACATTGATTTTTTCCTTGGCAGCTGACTGAAGAACTTCTTGTAAAGTCTCCACATCTGAAATAGTTGGACTAGTATTAGCCATCATGACAACCGTTGTAAAACCACCTGCAGCGGCTGCTAGGGGCACCAGTATGGATATCTTCCTTGTGGGTCTGACCAGGTTCACGGAAATGGACATGAATGTCCACCAATCCAGCGCAACTACCAGATCAGTTGCATCAATCACTTGTGCTCCATCAGCATCAATTTGAGGAGCAATTTTGACAATTTTTCCGTCTTCAACCATGACATCACTAAACCTGATCCAAAACCAGACTTTTGGATCCATCACACAGCCGTTTTTTTGATTACTAACATAACAATACTCCTTTATTCGTAGAAATCAACTTGAGTGTCCAATAATTTATCACCATCATAGACAAACTTAGCTGAAAAGAAGGGCTTATCTTCTAAAAGCCACTCGACAAAGGTGTGATCCCCTTCCCAAGTCGGCTTACTCAAAACCTCATCGTAAGGAACCCATTCTAAGGTCCCTTCGTTACAGTCAATCAATTCACCCTCAAACTCTGTTACCTTAAACACGTAGGTGTACCAGTCCAAGTCCGGTGTAAACTCTGGAAAGGTGATAACTCCTTTTAATACTGGTTTTGCTTTTAGACCAGTTTCTTCTAAAATCTCACGAGCAGCACATTCTTGTGGAGTTTCTCCACGCTCTAACTTTCCACCTACACCGATCCATTTTCCTTCATGGACATCATTAGGCTTTTTATTGCGATGAAGCATGAGCAATTCTTTTCCATTATCAATGTAGCAAATTGTCGCTAACTGAGGCATATTCTCTCCTTATCTAAGCCAATCGATTGGCTCTTGTCCTGTTTCTTTTTAAGAATGCATTGGCCTTGGAAAAAGGCTTGGAGCCCCAAAAATCCTCTGTAAACAGAAAGAGGACTTGGGTGGGCTGATTCGATAATCAAGTGCTGAGGATTGTAACCAAGGCCTTCTTCTTGCGTGCATAGGCACCCCTAGAGTATAAAAACTACTGGTTTATCTAAATTATTGACAACCTTAATCACTGCATCCGTGAATGGCTCCCAAATCTGACCAGCATGACCATTAGCCTGGCCAGCAGGGACAGTCAAGCAAGCATTGAGAAGCAAAACACCCTGCACCGCCCAAGAGGTCAAGTCATGAGACGGTTTTTACCCCAATATCATCCGCAAGTTCTTTTTAAAAATATTTTTGCAAGAAGGAGTGTGCTGGAATAGTATCTGGAACTGAAAAACTCAAGCCCTGAGCTTGACCAGGCCCATGATAGGGATCCTGTCCCAGAATCACTACCTTAACCTCTTCTCGAGGAGTTGTTAAAAGAGCCTGAAAAACCTTTTCTTTAGGAGGATATACAGTTCCCTGAGCATAGACTTGCTCCATAAAGTGATTGATTTTCCCAAAATAACCTTCAGGTAATTGCTCTTTAATCAAAGCATGCCAAGATGAGTGTTCCATAGTCGACTCCTTCGTTAATACTCTCTCTATTATATGCAAAAGTGGCTATCTAAACCACTTTTTACAGTTTATCTAAGCAATCCAGCAAATCTTTGTAAGAATGAACTTCATAAGTTGGTTGAGCTAGTGTCTTATTTTTCCAGATGATGAGGATTGTACCAGATGGTATCAATGCCAGCATTATTTCCACCTTGAATATCAGCTGACAAAGAATCACCAATCATAAGGGCATGGTTTTTATCAAAGTTAGGGATACAAGCTCCAATTTTTTCATAGAACTCAGCATCTGGTTTTTGGGTATGGAGCTGTTCTGAAATGAAAATCTCCTTGAAAAATGGTGCAATACCGGATTGCTCCAAACGACCTGATCTGAATATAGGTAATTCCATTTGTCGCAGCATAGAGCTCATAGCCTTGTTTTATCAAATTTTTTAATAAATCTTCCACACCTAGGTAAGTCTGCCCTGTTTGGAAAGGAAAAACTGGTAGCGCTCTGCTAAGTAGGCCCCATCTTTTTCAATACCAAAATGAGCAAACAATTTTTGCAAAACGTGTATTGACCAATTCTTTTTGTAATTTTTCTGTTCCAAATCCTTCCAGAAGTGATTTGTTCATAGGTACATAATAATCCTTGTATGCTTGGATATCCCTCAACTCCTTCTCTCTTCTAAGAGTTGCGTCGAGCTATATCCTCAGCAGTATCAAAAATCGAGCAAGGTATGGTCGAGGTCGAATAATAGAAATTTGTATTTCAATTTTTAAAAACTTCCTTTCTTTTGGGGACAAAGAGTGGGACTAAATGATTCAAAAATTTAAAATTTTACCTCTACTTATTGAATAACTTAGCCCAATCTCTGCTTGGAATTTAAAAATTCTGGAGACATAAACCTCATATTTGTCGATATAATAAAAAGCTAAGTAATTTTCAATTGGCTATATCGATAACATTTTTCCGTCATCTGTTAATTCACCATACCTCGACCTCGACACCAAAGGACATGCTTCTGGAAAAGGTTTCTAAAGTTCCTAATTGCCCGTTAGAATAAGGTCTAGTTACTATCGGCAGATTGCTGGCTGTAAAAATTCAGTACAATATAATCATGTATTTCTCTCAAGTCTTTCTTAGCTTGATCCGTAAGAGAAAGATGGTAACGCTTATGATTAGTCAAGTCCAAATTCCTTTCTTACATCTGCCAAAGACGTTAGTTTACCTTGCTCAATTTCTTGATGTCCCATCAAGATTTCCTTTCAAGTCTTCAAAAAGCAACCTGATATTGAGTCTCTTGTAAATCACTAAATACGAACTCTTTGGGATCAACCGCACCTGTCGCAATTTCTACGAAGTGCAGCATTAAAAATATCTGACAGGGTTAACTTTTCATCAGCTAAGATTTTCCTTTGTTTGTTGGTAAAAAGTCGAATCTGCTCTCAAAATTAACTGGTTGAGTACTTGCCATGATTAATACCTCTTTGTAAAGATGATTTGTAAATACATTTTATCATCTTTAGATTTGAAATTCAAC
>BNJV01001227.1_pt1 | contig 13496 bp, 8 predicted proteins | sample 8540591 | NCBI WGS metagenome assembly BNJV01 (sample SAMD00202457, study PRJDB9452) | human saliva metagenome | host: Homo sapiens
CTATGGATATTCATTACAGATAAAGCAGTTAAATTACTTATTAATGCTAAAAACAAACAGAAGCAAAAGAAAATGGGTAGCAACAGATGCTGTTTACAAGTACAAACAAAAATCGATGAAAAAAGTAAATGTAGTTGGTACTAAAACTTGGGTAGATAATAACGATAAGATCTAAATCCTTGAAAAATAGTAGTAAGAGTACTTGCTGACGGTAGTGAAGTTGCAACAAAAGAAAGTACAGCAGCTAACAACTGGAAATATGGCTTCGATAATCTACCTAAGTACAAAAGATGGTACGAAGATAGTCTATACTATCTCGAAGTGAAGTAGATATATCTTCTAAATATAACATGAGAAAAATGGGATGACAACAACAATAATAGTGAATCCGCCATCCATCAATTGATGTGCAGTGCCGCAAATGGTAAAAAATTAGGTGGTGTGCGCATTAAATGCAGCAAATGCATAGAAACTGTGATAATTTACCAAAATTAAACAAAAAAAAAGGGTTGTTTACTCAGTATCTGGTAAATGTACCAAAAGAGTTATACTATTTGGCTCTGATCTTTAAAGACGGAAAAATAGTGATAACTTGTAAACTGTAGCAGTTGAAAAAGAAGTTTCTGTTGAGAAAAATGGAACGATGAAATAACAATGACGGTATCCAACCAACTGGTAACAGTGCAATTATTTGCTGGAGACAAAGCAGTAGGTGCTCCAGTTAAATTAAACAAGAAAATAATTGGGCATATTTAATGACTTAAGCTAAAGCAGAAGGAAAAGATATCAGGCATACTACAAAAGAAGTAGATGTACCAGAAGGTTATACAGTTACAGTAGAAGGGGAAAAACAACATCGTTATTACTAACACTCACATGCAGCGTGAAAGCAAGAACTATCTGTACAATCAAACTTTGGAAGATGAAAGCAACAAAAATTGCTTCAAGACCAGCTAGCATCTAACTGATTATTTCGCTAATGATAAACCACAAGGTGATGTAGTAGTTCTTAATGAAGAAAATAGTTGGAAACACACTTTTGCTAACTTAAAGCTAAAGTAAGTAATTGAGATGATAAATTATGAAGGTACGCGAAATCGACGTACCAAGTGGATCTTTGACGCTACTAGAAATGGGAGAGAAAATGGTGAAGTAGTAACAAATACTCACCATGGTACCCCACCTCCATACCAGTAGTTGAGAATTCACCAAAACCATGGACACCAACTCCCCCACCTGCACCACAATTACCACCGAGTTTGAAGTTAAACCTAGACAGTGGCTAAAAGCTGGTGCTTAGAAAATGATATGAGTGCAATGCTAGTATCAACAATTTTATTAGTGCAGCAGCGGTGTTACGTAGACTAACTAGTTTGAAACTACTTTAAAAAACTTTAAGTAATATATTGCTTAAAGTCTTTTTCATAAGAAATTAACGTAATCTGAAATAACTAACAAAAGTATCCATTAAGGTGACATAAATAAAATTCTGGAAGAAAAAGAAGGATAACATTATATTTGAAAATAAGTAATTTTAATAAATTGAAAATATATTTGTGTGAATAATATTTTATAATATAAATATATTTATATACTTCCTCATAACTTAGAACAACATTAAGATTGACATATTTGATTTTAAATGTAATATTTTTAAATTGTATATATCGTCTAGCTGGTGATAACACCATAATTAGGATATAGCTAAAATAGTTAATAAATTATACTTATAATTATTGAATTGGACGTTATTAATTGTATTTACAGTTATTTTTCAATGTAATTAATGTAAAATCAGAAAAATATTGATATATTTATAATTAGTGCTATAATTAATAGTATTATGTTAAGTGTATATTATATATTTAGCTAATAATTATGTGAAAAATATATTAAAGTTGTTTAGAAAAAGGAGAGAAGTATATGATAACAACTACAGTGATTTTAGGAGGAGCGTTGGTAGGTAGTGCTGTAATGGCACAAGAAGCACATGCGGCAGAAACTGAAACTCAAAAATGATAGTAATTTAGTAGTAAAACAGAAGTTGGAAAAACAACGGAGCTGATGTCGCTAAAGAAAAACAAAAAAGCTGATGAAGCTAAAAATCACTAGAATTAGAGAAGCAGATAAAAAGGTTGAGTTAGCAAGAAAGGTTACGAAAAGAGTTAATAAAGCTGGAAAAAGATGCTGAAGAAGGTTCAAATGTTACGGATAAAAGTAATTGATGAAAAGCAGATGAAAATTATTAGAATCTAATAAAGATAATGTTGCAACTGAAATCAATAATCTAAATCAGATGTAGAGAATCTGCGAAAAAGATACAGAGACAAAGACAAAAGTAGCGAAGAGAAAGGAAGAAAATTCATCTAGTGACAAAGATCTTAAATCAAAACAAAAGTGTAGAATCTTCACTTTTAGCTAAATTAAAGAAGATAAAAATAAACTAAACACATTAATGAATCACTAAAATAAAATAGAAAAAGATAAAGAGAGTCTGAAAAAGCGTTACAGAAAGATGCTGAGCTGCTTTAAATAAAGCAAGAGAAGAAGAAGCAGAAAATCTAAATAAAATTAAACAATTAAGAAGCTAAACGTGATGAGCAAAAGCTGTTTTAAATAATACAATTAGATAATGCTAAAAGCAGAAAAAGAAAAATCGAAAGATGAAATCAAGAAAAATGAAGCTATTTTTGGAGCTAAAGGGAATCTACAGAAATCAAAATTCGATCAAGAAATTTGTTGATGCGTAAAAAGCATATCAAAAGCTTCATTTGAAGAAAAACAAAAACAATTGATAGTGTAGTTGCTAAAGAAAAGAAGCTGTTAAAATATCCTATCTTGAGATACAGATTCTATTGATTATTCAAATAGTGATGTAGACGTTAATAATTTTATCTGAAAAAGACCAAATTTTATTAACACAATACTTTAACTACTTAAATAATCAAGTACGTAAACAATTTGGCCTAGCGCCAGCTAAAACAAACTTAAACGTATTAAAATTTGCACAAGATGTTGCTAAATATACTAAAGAAAGTGGATTTAAAGATCCGGATCATGATAATCGTTCAGTGTAGAAAGCTGCATACGAAAATGGAATCGATAAAACTGATAGAGGTACTGTATACAACAGATTTGAAAGTTTAGATGCTAAATCAATTGATAAAGACTCTCAATCAAATATGGTAGTGAAAATTCCTATTCGATTCTATCTATCAATCGGTACAACGTTTTCTACCATGAAGGAAGAGTGAATAATCATTATGATCATGCTAAACACTTAATGAATACAGAAGACCAAACATTTGGTACATACTTCGTGCTAACACCATCAGATAGTAAATACTATAACTGGCTAAGATTAGGTGTAGTAAGTGCACCGCCACGCTATGGAGTATGAGACTATGATGACAACGTAGCAAACCACCTATGAGAAAATTCGATAGTATGGGGTGCTAAATCTGACTCTACCATTATTAGAGGTTAAAGATACTAGCAGAACTAAAAAGCTAATTTAGAAAAGCAAAATCTGTAGGCAACTATCGTATTGAAAAATGAAAAACTGCTGAAGAGAATTAGCAAAACGTGAAGATGAATTGTTAAAACAAGCGAGGAGAATAAACCTTCAAAAGTAAATACTCGCTACTCAAGTGTTCAATAGTGCTACAGCTAATACCGATAATAATGAATCAATTTTTAAATTCAACAAAAGCTGAAATAAAGCAAAAGTTAATGCTGAAAATCACCATTGTAGTCACAGTCAAGTGAGTGAAAAACGACATTATTAAATTGTAAGTGATTTAGCTAAGAGCTGCTCCTGAATTACAAGATGCAAAGCAAAAATTAGCTAGTAGCTTTATATGAGGGAAAAATTAAAATCTCACTAGAATCTTTTAGAAACTGAATTAGCTAGCTTAAATAATAAGATTCTAAATAGTACGAAGAGAAAAGCTCGCTTAGGTATATCAAAAACAATCATGCATTAATAGCTAAAGAATTAGAAAAAAGCCGTAAAGACTTAGAAGTTTCTAATAAAAATGCTACAAGATGCTTTTAGAAAAATCTTAAAAGTTCTTGAAAAAGATGCACAAGAAATATGATAAATATTTACAAATCAAACGTCAATATGATATGGAAAATTATACTTGGGAGTTACAAAAATCCTCCAGTAGTTGATTTACCGAATTATCTGCTGAAGATCTAGAAAAATCTTGGAAAAATAATACAAAAACTCCAGATGCTGTATCAAATGTTAAACGTGAAAGATTTTACAAAACATCTAAATTTAAAAGGTACAGCTTATAGTTTAAAAACTATAAATAAAAGAAAAAGTTTTTACCAACGGGATCTACATTAGCACGTCAACAACTGGTGTTGCTGTGTTATTAGCTGCAGTAGCATATTAGCTAGAAAACGCAGAACACGTAGATAATAAAATATAATTAAAATAGTTTTTAAATCCGAAGTGGTAATGTACCACTTTGGATAGTATTGTATATAAAAAGTTAGATTACCTATAATTAATAATATGTAAACTGCTTACAATTATCAGGGAATATTTGCAAAAATAGTAATAATATAATGACAAAAACGGTATCAATATGATATAATTATAATTAAAAGTATCCTTAGATACTAAAAATTTTTTATATAAATTATGAGTTTAGATATGAAAAGGATAGCCTTTTATCGAAACTGTTTCATAGATACTTTTATTGTTGCAATGGTATCAGCGCGTACTTGGGTTATTTGTACCCTTATAATAGGTCTTACAGTAAGCAGAGTGTATTAATTTAAGTGGCGGTATCAACGTTCTTATAAGGATAGCGACAATAGCGATAGCTTTTAATCGGTCAGTAATAGGGTGAAGTGTTGCGTATGCATTAAAAGCACCTAAACTGGTAATTTTAGCCTCGGGTAGTTGGGTTTTTAGAGCATTCGGATCAAAATTTAGGACTAGTCACCTTATTGAAACAAGGAAACTAATTAGTGGTTCAGGAGATCCGTTAGGCGCATTTATCGCAGTAGTTATTGCTGCTGAATGTGGAAGGTTAATATCAGGAAGACGATAGATATTATTGTAACGCACTTTTGTAACGATAGTTATAGGTGTCTGTTGCCTATTTCACAGGACCAGTATCTAATAAAAGGAATGAAAATTCTTGGAACATTTATTAGAGAAGCAACTGAACTACAACCATTTTTAATGGGAATAGCTGTATCGGTAATAATGGGAATAATATTGACATTACCTATAAGTTCGGCGGCATTGTCTATTATCCTGGGTCTATCAGGTATAGCTGCAGGTGCTTCAACTGTAGGGTGTGCAGCCCAAATGGTTGGTTTTGCAGTAATTAGTTTTAAAGCAAATAAATGGAATGGACTTTTAGCGCAAGGTTTAGGAACATCTATGCTTCAAGTACCGAATATTATGAGGAAACCTATTATTTGGATTCCACCAATAGTTGCTAGTGCGGTATTAGGTCCTATTGCTACATTAGTATGTAGAATGGAAAATAATCCTGCAGGTGGAGGAATGGGTACATCTGGTTTGGTAGGGCAACTTGTGAAGTTACGGCAAAAACAATGTCTTCTTTATACAAAGGCCATGCGGTATTGATTAGTTGAAATTTTTATTATTGCATTTTATATTACCGGCAATCTTATCTTATGCAGTATATTATTATATGGAAAAGAAAACTATGTATGCAGAAGATTATAAATTAGACTTTGTAAATATATCCATTTAGACAAAAGATAGATTAAATTATAATGATAGATTTATAATTTTACGTATTTGATAAAAAGAAAAACTACTGTATATATATCTGTAAGAGAAAAGCTTTATATTAGTGAGGAATTTGCAAAAATTGAAAAATGAGTCTTACGATTATCGAGTAAGATTCCACAAAATAATTCCAAAATTTAATGTTGGAGATTATGAAAGAAGATTATCTTTGAAAACTTAAAAACAAATAATTATTTATATATGGACTCAAAAAATATATCTTTTATTAATGAAACATTTTTATTTTGATAACTATATTACATGGTAGAGCATAACTCTGGAAACGATACTGTATAGGGTTAAAAGTAAGAATATACATGCTTAATGAACTCTTTGATAACGCTAATGAAAACGCTATTTGTGAATACTGAACTCTATATAAAATATTAGAATTTTAAATGGTTTTTGCTTGTGGTGAAAGAAATTTGTTATGTTATAATAACGGGGTTAGCTAGTACGATGTTTATACATATATTATGAAGTACAGATATACCATATATAATCAGTAGTACTTTAAAAATATTATTTAAAAGGAGAAATTATCAAAATGATAAGAAAGAGAACATCAACTTGATTTTCTGAGCATATAGTTGGCGTAGCTGTCTGTCTTAGATGGACGAATTTCGCTTTAGCCAGGTAGTGGGGAAGCGCAAGCAGCTGAAAACTCCAATGCGGAAACTGCAAAACACCCAAGAGACGAAGTGCACAGCGAAACCTGAGACCTCAGCAACGACAGCAGCACCTAAAGCGGAAGCTGCGGCAACTGAGTACCCAGCAGCCACACCAGCAAGCTGAAGGAAGCTCAAACCAGCGGTAACTGGAGAAGCTAAACCAGCGCAACTGGAAGAAGCAAAACCTGCTACTGAAGAAACTGCTATAACCAGAAGTTGCTGGAAGGAGGCTAATAAAGGTAGCAAAGCTGAAGAAGCAAAACCAGCAGCAGCTGAAGCAAAAACCAGCTTCAGATGAATCAAACAAACCAAGAGTACTGTAGTCGTCGTGCTACTACTGATGAAGCTGTATCTGGGAACCACAATTCTAACCCAGTAGCGGTAACTACTTACTTAAAAGATGGGGAAAAAGTAACTCCAGAAATCAAAGATGCTAATGGTGCAACTGTAAGGTCTCAACCTGTACCATCTGGTTACTCTGCTAAAGAGGGAGATTGGTATACATACAGTATCGTAGATCTTACTCGTTTCAACGAACGTTACCGTACAAACTATTACTCTCGTGCATATAAGAGATTTGATGATTCTACAGAAACTACCGTAGAATTAATTGATAAGAATACTGGTAATGTTGTAGAAACTAGAACTATATCAGCATCTAGTGGTGTTCAAAAATTCACTACTACTGCTACTGCATCTAATGGTGAATTAACTTATAAAGTAGATTATGATAAAGGTTTAGGAGCAGGACCTGGTAAGACTGACCAACCATTTATTCAATTTGGATTTGAACCTGGAGCAAGCATTCAAGCTTTAGTAGCTCCTGGACATAATCTTACTCCAGACGAGAAAAAATTATACGATGCGGTATATGCTGCTCGTACTTCAACAGATAGTATTAACGTTGTAGAACCAGCTTATAACGGTCGTACAATTACTGATACTAATGCTAAAATTCCTCGTTTAGTAGAAAAACCTACTTTTTATAGAGTAGTTGATAAAAATAATCCAACATTTAATGCAAATAAAACAGATAAAACTGTTCAAGACTACGTACCAAATGGTAAAGAAGTAGATTTAGCTAAATATGCAACTAAAGCTATGGAAGGACAACACTTTACAGGATCTGGTGAACGTCAATTTGATGGATATAAACTTTATCAAACTGCAGCTCCAGATTCAACAACTGGCTATGTAAGTACTCCATATAAAGTTGGTACTAAATTCATGGATGCTGAGCGTGCAGGAATTAAACGTATTAAAGAAATCGTAGGTGAAGATGGAACTGTAGTAGTTCGTGTTTACTTACTAGATCCAAAACAACAAAGTAAACGTTCTGATGGTACTTTAAGCACAGATGGTTATATGTTACTAGCAGAAACTAAACCAATTAAGCCAGGTGAGTATAATACGCAAGATTTAGCTGTTAAAAAATCACCTCTTTACACTATTCCACATACAGTAACTGATCCGAAAACTGGAGCAAAAACTAACTATCCAAACGGTAAAGAAGTTCCATTTGACTTCCAAACAGCTGCTGGATATACACCTAAGAAAACAGTATTCGTACCATTCGTAGGGGATAATATCGGTCACCTTTCTCCAAATGCTCAATTAGAGATGCGGGAGTATGATTGTATCGGCACAAACGTTGACTTCCCAACAAATACACGTTAACACCATATAAACCTACTGTTTACTACTATGAAAAACAAGAACCAGTTGAAGTAACTCCAGAAGTTGAAAAACAACTTGAAGGACGTGTATTAGCAAATGGTGAGTTTACATTCAAACTAAAAGAAGTTCAACCAAATAAATCGATCCAAGCCTATGAAGAAACTGTAACTCAACAAAGCTGGACGGTAAAAGCATATCAGCAAATTAACATTTAACAAAGTGGGAACTTACACTTACACAATCACACTGAGACTCCAGGTTCAGATGCAAACGTTGTGAATACGATGCAATGACAGTTACTATGACTGTTGTATGTAACTCGAGAATGCTCAAGGTGAAATTACGACTGCCCAGTCAAATAATACAGTGCTGAAGGTGGATTCAAATCAAGTGCTGACGATAAAATGCTTCAACAACTACGTTTCAGCACCTGTTAAAAACTAAATTCGACTTCACTAAGAAATTAGCTGGACGTGAACTTAAAGACGGAGAATTAAATTCGTTCTTAAAGATGCAAACGGACAAGAAGTTGAAAACTGTAACTAAACAAAGCAGATGGAACTGTAACATTTACAGAATTATCATTCGACAACTCTAAAGTTGGTACTCACACTTATACTGTGAAGAAGTTCACTTCAGTTAAAGAGCTGGAATGGTACATGACGATACTATGAAAGCTACTATTACGGTATGAAGTTCTATGGTCACTGCTACAACTGTAACCAACTGTAGTTTCTACTGGTGGGGTGAGACGCTAATGGTAAAGCAACTGATGGAACAGCGGACAAAGAGTTCAACAACAAAATAACTCCTCCAAACGCCTGTAGTTCCAACCAGAAAAATTTGTTCTAAATAAAGAAAATTTGACCTCAACAGGTGACAGTTAATGAGACGATGATAATGAATTACAAGATATACCGAAACAAATGCTAATCCATATGCTGATCAAACAACAACAACAATGAAGCAGAAAACATCAATACTAAGACTAGTTGAAACGTGGTAGAATAAATTAGTTTACCAAGGTATGGTTAGATACTAAGAACTTCCACCGACAAAAACAACATCAATCTGTTGGTATATCTACAATGTACGATGTAGATAAAGTTAACTTAAATGCTAGCTGATATTAAAGCATATGATAGCGTAACAGGAGTTGATGTAACTAGTAATTTGATATTACTAGTATAACGGAGTAATCACAGCTACATCTAAAAGCTTCTATGAACAAATCTTTAGGGTGATGCAGAAAATACTCAAGTTATTGATACTACTAAATTTGCATTTGGACGTTACTACAAATTTGATATTCCAGCTACAGTTAAAAGCTGATGTACAGCTGGTGTAGATATCGAAAACAAGCAGACCAAATCGTTCACTTTTACAACCCAGTAAGCTAGATCTGTAGAAACTCCAAACAAACCTACTCAAAAACGTGTGAAACGGCTGTACCTATCAAGTAGAATTCAACTTCACTAAGAGATTAGAAGGTCGTGAACTTAAAAGCTAACGAATTCAGCTTTCGTACTTAAAAGATTCAACAGGTAAAAGTTGTTGAAACTGCTGGCAACGATGCAGCAGGAAACGTTAAGTTCATATCTTAAATTCAAGAAGATGAAGAAGGAGTTCACAAATATACTGTTGAAGAGGTTTGCAGGAACAGACACAACTGTAACATACGACACTATGAAAGCAAATGTAACTGTAACAGTATCAACGATGGAACAGCTAAAAGTTCATTGTTGCTACTGTAGTGAGACAGCTTGACAGAGAGTTCAACAACACAGTAACTCTCAACGGAACCTAAGTTCCAACCAGAAAAATATGTATTAAATACACCTAAATACGATATTACTGGTGACAAACTAGTTGACGATGATAAAGAATTAGCAGACAAGTATGCAGATACAAATACTAATCCATATGCTGATCAAACTAACAACAACGAAGCAGAAAACATCAATACTAAGACTGTTAACCGCGGAGATAAAATCTACTATCAAGTATGGTTAGATACAACTAAATTCTCATGGCAACTAACAAAGAAAATGTTCAAACTGTAGGAATCACTGATGACTTTGATGAAACTAAAGTTGACGTTGATGCAACTAAGATCAAAGCATACGATTCAGTAACTGGTGATGACGTAACAAACAAATTTGACATTAAAGTTGAAAATGGAGTAATGACAGCAACACTTAAAGCTGGATTCACTAAGTCTCTAGGAGATACTGAAAATACTCAAATCATTGATACAACTAAATTTGCATTTGGACGTTACTACAAATTTGATATTCCAGCAACAGTTAAAGCTGATGTTCCAGCTGGAGTAGATATCGAAAATACTGCGGCTCAAGTAGTAACTACTACAAACCCAGCAACTAAGAAAGTTGAAAAACAAAACAAACCAACTGAAAAACGTGTAAACAGCGTACCAGTACAAGTAGAGTTCAACTTCACTAAGAAATTAGAAGGTCGTGAACTTAAAGCTAACGAATTCAGCTTCGTACTTAAAGATTCAACAGGTAAAGTTGTTGAAACTGTAAGCAACGATGCATCAGGAAACGTTAAGTTCTCAGCTATCGAATTCAAGAAAGAACAAGCAGGAGTTCACAACTACACAGTTGAAGAGGTTAAAGGAACAGACTCTACTGTAACTTATGACACAATGAAAGCAAATGTAACTGTAACAGTATCACATGACGGAACAGCTAAAGTTCTTGTAGCTACTGTAGGAGACATCGCTGACAAAGAGTTCAACAACCGTGTAACACCTCCAACTGAACCTAAGTTCCAACCAGAAAAATATGTTGTTTCTAAAGAGAAATACGACATTACTGGAGATAAACTAGTTGATGATGATAAAGAATTAACAGATAAGTATGCAGATACAAATACTAATCCATATGCTGATCAAACTAACAACAACGAAGCAGAAAACATCAATACTAAGACTGTTAAACGCGGAGATAAATTAGTTTACCAAGTATGGTTAGATACAACTAAATTCTCAGCAACTAACAAAGAAAATGTTCAATCTGTAGGAATCTCAGATGACTACGATGAAGCTAAGTTAGATCTTGATGCAACTAAGATCAAAGCTTACGATTCAGTAACAGGAGATGACGTAACAAACAAATTTGATATCACAGTTAATAACGGAGTAATCACAGCAACTCTTAAAGCTGGATTTACTAAGTCTCTAGGAGATGCAGAAAATACTCAAGTTATCGATACAACTAAATTTGCATTTGGACGTTACTACAAATTTGATATTCCAACAACAGTTAAACAAACAGTTAAAGCTGGTGTAGATATCGAAAATACTGCGGCTCAAGTAGTAAACTACTACAACCCAACAACTAAGAAAGTTGAAACTCCAAACAAACCTACTCAAAAACGTGTAAACAGCGTACCAGTACAAGTAGAGTTCAACTTCACTAAGAGATTAGAAGGTCGTGAACTTAAAGCTAACGAATTCAGCTTCGTACTTAAAGATTCAACAGGTAAAGTTGTTGAAACTGTAAGCAACGATGCATCAGGAAACGTTAAGTTCTCAGCTATCGAATTCAAGAAAGAACAAGCAGGAGTTCATAACTACACAGTTGAAGAGGTTAAAGGAACAGACTCTACTGTAACTTATGACACAATGAAAGCAAATGTAACTGTAACGGTATCACATGATCGGAACAACTAAAGTTCTTGTAGCTACTGTAGGAGACATCAGCTGACAAAGAGTTCCAACAACCGTAACACCTACCGTGAACCTAAATTCCAACCAGAAAAATATGTTGTTTCTAGAAAGAGAAATTTGACATTACTGGGATAAACTAGTTGACGATGAAAGTGAAATTAACAGACAAAGTATGCAGATACAAATGCTAAACCATATGCTGATCAAACTAACAACAACGAAGCACAAAACTTAAATACTAAGACTGTTAAACGTGGTGACAAACTAGTTTACCAAGTATGGTTAGATACAACTAAATTTGATGCAAACAACAAAGATAATATCCAATCTGTAGGAATCTCAGATGACTACGATGAAGCTAAATTAGATCTTGATGCAACTAAGATCAAAGCTTACGATTCAGTAACAGGAGATGACGTAACAAACAAATTTGATATCACAGTTAATAACGAGTAATTACAGCAACTCTTAAAAGCTGGATTCACTAAGTCTCTGAGGAGATGCAGATAATACTCAAGTTATTGACACAACTAAATTTGCATTTGGACGTTACTACAAATTTGATATTCCAACAACAGTTAAAGCTGATGTACCAGGTGGAGTAGACATTGAAAATACTGCGGCTCAAGTAGTAAACTATTACAACCCAACAACTAAGAAAGTTGAAAACTCCAAACAAACCTACTCAAAAACGTGTAAACAGCGTACCAGTACAAGTAGAGTTCAACTTCACTAAGAGATTAGAAGGTCGTGAACTTAAAAGCTAACGAATTCAGCTTCGTAGCTTAAAGATTCAACAGGTAAAGTTGTTGAAACTGTAAAGCAACGATGCATCTGGAAACGTTAAGTTCTCAGCTATCGAATTCAAGAAAAGAACAAGCAGGAGTTCACAACTACACAGTTGAAGAGGTTAAAAGGAACGGAGACACTACTGTAACATGACACAATAGAAAGCAAATGTAACTGTAACAGTATCACACGATGGAACAGCTAAAGTTCTTGTAGCTACTGTTGGAGACATCGCTGACAAAAGTTCAACAACACGTGTAACACCTCGACAGAACCCTAAAGTTCCAACCCAAGAAAAATATGTTGTTTCTAAAGAGAATACGACATTACTGGTAGACAAACTAGTTGATGATGATAAAGAATGTGAACAAGTATGCGAATGCAAATGCAAACCCATATGCTGATGATGAAACTAACAACAACGAAGCAGAAAAACATCAATACTAAGACTGTTAAACGTGGTGATAAAACTGGTTTACCAAGTATGGTTAGATACAACTAAATTCTGATGCAAACTAACAAAGATAATATCAATCTGTAGGAATCTCAGATGATTACGATGAAAGCTAAGTTAGATCTTGATGCAACTAAGATCAAAGCTTACGATTCAAAGTAACTGGAGCAGATGTAACAATAAATTTGACATCAGTTGAAAACTGGCGTAATCAGCAACTCTTAAAGCTGGATTTCACTAAGTCTCTAGGAGATGCAGAAAATACTCAAGTTATCGATACAACTAAATTTGAATTTGGACGTTACCACAAATTTGATATTCCAACAACAGTTAAAGCTGATGCATGCAGTTGGAGTAGACATCGAAAATACTGCGGCTCAAGTAGTAAACTACAACCCAACAACTAAGAAAGTTGAAAAACCA
>BNJV01002340.1_pt1 | contig 13467 bp, 13 predicted proteins | sample 8540591 | NCBI WGS metagenome assembly BNJV01 (sample SAMD00202457, study PRJDB9452) | human saliva metagenome | host: Homo sapiens
TGATATTGTATCTGTAGAAGAGGCACAAGAGATGTATAGGGGCATATATGCAAAATTTGCATAGCAAAAATTAACTTAGCTTCTGCACAAAGCACATTTGTATTCTTTGTGAAACATAACAGTGTTAATTAAGTATGAATTGATGATGTCATACTCTCTATGTATATATTATTGCTATATTTGTATATTCTGATGAATGAATATGTATATAATGAAAGACACTACTCTGTTTGAGTAGTGTCTTTTTGTATATAGAAAACCCCCGGATAGTCCGGGGGTTCAGTAAAAGCTTTAGCGTTGCGTCTTCGAAAAGTTACTCCTTTAGGGTAAGATAAGATTGCGGTCCGTCAACTGCAATTAAGACCCTAAAGGAGGCCATATAATGTATGACAATCAGAGTTTAGCACATACTAAATGGAACTGCAAATATCATATAGTATTTGCACCAAAGTATAGAAGAAAAGTGTTTTTTGGACAAAAGCGATTTGAAATCGGAGGTATAATTCGTGAATTATGCAGATGGAAAGGTGTAGAGCTTTTGTCTGCAGAAGCATGCCCAGATCATATTCATATATTAGTAGCAATTCCACCTAAAATGTCAGTCTCGTCATTTATGGGGTTTCTAAAAGGTAAAAGTAGTTTAATGATATATGAGAAATGGGGGAATATGAAATTCAAATATCGAAATAGACAATTTTGGTGTCGAGGATATTACGTCGATACAGTTGGAAAAAATGAGAAAAAGATAGCGGAGTATATTTCGAATCAATTAAAGCAAGACGAGATGTCAGAGCAATTAGTTTTAGACTTTCAAGACCCGTTTAACGGGTAGTTAGTATTCGATTGCAGATGACGGATCGACATGCGCTCCCACGCGCGGCCGGTAGCATTCGCCTTATAGGCGAAAAGAAGAACCACCGGCTAAGCCGGTGGGTAGCTTTTTGTATATAGAGTTATCTAATTAATAAAAAGTGTTATCTTAAAAAAATAAAATGAATTAGGTATATCAAACTGAATTATAAAAAAATATAGTTGAGTATATAAATATGAGATGAAATATACGTGTATCAAAAATTAAAGTGGTATTTCTTGAGTTGTAACGCTCTATATTTCGTATGAATAAATATTTATAAATATTTATTCAAAAAGTAAATAATATACATCGAATAAGATGACAAATATAGATTATATCTATTTTTTTAGAGTGTTTTTGAAGAACTATTGGTTTTCAATTAAATATTCTAAAAGCATAGGGGATTTTTATTGTTAGATACTAGTGAAATATGATAAAAATTATGAAATGAGCTTTTAAAAATATAATGCGTATATTTTATAACATTGTGAAAAATTCGAATATTAGAAATTGATTAGTAAATTATATGGTTTTTGAGAGATAGTTAGTGAAAAGGAAAACGAATGAACAAGATTTTTAAAGTAATTTGGTCTAAGTCAAAACAGTGCTACATCGTGGTATCTGAAATTGCAAAGAACAAAACAGGGAAAAAGAAAATCGTAGTGGCTGGGATATTTGCGGCGTTGTCATTGATAGGTCATTTACAACCTGTTCAAGCGATAGATGGTGCTGGCGATAAAGCAGGCTTTAGTAATGCTGCTAGTGGTGTTAATTTTGATAGTACTAAAGGTATAGCTATTGGCTTAAAGAATGGTGATAAAACAAGCGCAAATGGTAATGTAGCTACGGTTGCTATTGGAGCGCATAGTAATGCCTCTGGATCTTCATCTGTCGCTATAGGCGGTGCAGTTGTTGATGGTGCAGGTGCTATTGGTCTTGGTTGGTCTACAGCTAAGGGCAATAATGCAGTTGCTTTAGGTGGAACTGGTTTAACGAATGCAAATGGTAATAATGCTTTTGCGGCTAGTGGTGGTAATGCTAATGGTGAAAGCGCTACTGCTATTGGCTCTAGTGCAATTGCTAGTGGTCGTGGTGGCGTTGCTGTTGGCTGGAATTCACAAAGTGCAGTGAATGCTGTAGCTATAGGGTTTAATGCAAAAGCAAAATCGAATAATACAGTTGCTATTGGCGTTGAAGCAAATAGTGATAATAGTATTGGTGATAACTCTTCTAGTGTATCTATCGGTGTTAAAACTAGAGCTAGAGAAGTAGGCTCTATGGCAATGGGGGTTAGTGCAGATGCATCTGGTAAATACTCTATTGCGTTAGGTAGTGGGAATGTTTCTGGAGATTACACAGCTACAGCTAATTATCCTAAAAGCCACTGGAGAAAAAGGCTATTGCTATTGGTTATAATTCTAATAGTAGTAATACAGGAGCTACTGCCATCGGTGCAGGTGCAACTGCAAGTGGAACAGATTCCTTTGCAGGTGGTTCAGGCACAGCTGGTGGGAATTCATCTATTGCTATTGGTAAAGGTGCTAGCATAACTGCTCCGATTGCAGGAACTACTTTTGGTGGGCAAGACTCTATTGCTATGGGGACAGGAGCATCTGCGAAGCAGCATTCATCGGTTACAATAGGTGTTGGATCTACAAGTGATGGTGTTCGTAATATTACTATCGGTCCTAAAGCAAGTGCATCCGGCGTTGATTCCATCGCTATTGGTAATGGTGGTGTCGGTGGTGATAAAAATAATACTGTCACTGGCGGAACTGGTAACACCTATACTATTTATGTTAATGGTGTCAGTACAAATGTCTATTATGGTACTAAGAGTGTAGATGATGGATCTATTGCTTTTGGTAATCGTGCAAATGCAGCTAAAGGCGGTTTGGCTATTGGTACCGTATCTATTGCTGATGGTGGCATTGCAGTAGGGCAAAGTGTTTTGAGTAAAAATGGTGTTGCCATAGGTAGTGCTGTTTCAGCTACTGCTGCGAATGCAGTAGCAATGGGTAGTACCGCAGAAGCATCAAGTGTAGGTGCTGTTGCGATTGGTGGTTATAGTGCTACAGATAAGACGAAAGCACAAGGCAATAATGCCCCTTGCTATAGGTGCAAATGCTGTTACGAATGGTAATGAGACTATTGCTATTGGTAAAAGTGCTAACGCAAGTAATGCAAATGCAGTTGCATTTGGTAAAAATGCTAACGCATCAATCGCTAATTCTGTAGCTATTGGTAGTGATTCTACTACTGATACAAATGCAACAAGACAGGCGAATACAACAATTAATGGTATTACATATAATTTTGCTGGTGCCACTTCTGATACAGGCATGCAGGTTTCTGTTGGTGCAGTAGGTAAGGAACGTCAAATCAAGAATGTAGCGGCTGGTGAAGTGTCTGCTACAAGTACTGATGCCATTAATGGGTCTCAACTATTTGCAGTGGCTAGTCAAATTAAACCACAACTTAAATATGTATCTATAAAAATCTGATACTGAATTAGATAATGCTAATAATGATGGGGCTACTGCCGACAAGGCGATTGCCATTGGCCCAATAGCGAAAGCAAGTAGTAAAAGTGCAGTCGCTATTGGTAATACGTCGACCGCATCTAGTGAAAACGCTATTGCTATAGGGAATAATAGCAACTCTAGTGGTGTTGATTCCGTTGCTATTGGCCCTAGTTCAGTATCTAACAATGCTGGATCTGTAGCCGTTGGTAAAGATGCTAAGGCTAATGGTTCTTTTACCGTTGCTCTTGGTGGAGGTAATTGGCAAAGCAAGGGTGCTCAGGCTAATGGTGTGGGTACTATAGCTTTAGGGACTTATACAAGGACTAAAGAGAATACAAACTATCAAACCGCTGTAGGTTTTGAATCTAAGACTGATGCTGAAAGCGCGACAGCCATTGGGTATAAAGCAGTTGCTTCTGGTAAAGACAGCGTAGCATTAGGAACGGGCGCTTCTACAACAGGACAAGACGCACTTACATTTGGTCGTAATTCACAGGCTAATGGCGACTCGAGCTTAGCTATGGGCCTTGGCGCACAGGCTAATAGCAATAATGCTATTGCTTTAGGTTATCAAGCTAATAGTAGCTCGACCAATAGTACGAATGGTGTCTATATTGGTTATGTAGCTGGTAAGGAAACAAATGGTGTTGGCAATATAGGTATTGGTTCTAATACAGGCAATAAAATTATTGGTGATAACAATGTGAGTATTGGTACTGGTGCTGGTAGCGTTACATCTACTAATGTATATGCATCAGAATCTATTATGCTAGGGACGCAAGCACGTGCTATTAATAGTACTTCTACTAGTCCGATAAATAATGTAATCGCTATTGGTAAGGGTTCATCAGGTGGAGCTAATTCAACCATTGCTATTGGCCAGAATGCATCTTCAACAAATCAGAACTCCATAGCCATCGGTACTAATGCAAGTGCGCCTGCTTATAATGGTGTAGCAATAGGTTCATTTTCTGTAGCTAATACTGAAGGTGGCACCGTAGAGGGATATAATGCGAATGCAAGTCGTACAGATAAATATGCAGGTTTAACAGGTGCTGTCTTAAAAGGTAATTTAGGTGCTGTATCCATTGGTAATGGCGGTACCATGACACGTCAAATTAAAAACCTTGCAGCTGGTACTGCTGATACAGATGCTGTTAATGTTGCTCAATTGAAGAGCGTTAACTTAGCTGTTAAAGGGAATGCCGGTACTGGTGATGTTAATCTAGCGGCTCATCCTTTAACTATTAAGGGTAATGATAGTTACATTACAACAAATGCAAGTGGCAATACAATCACTATATCTGCAAATCAAAAAGATATTCATGTTATTAGTGGTACAGCCAACGCTGACACAGGTGTGGCTAATGCAAAAAATGTAGCGACGGCTATTAATGATGCTATTTCACAAAAATAAATATAAATGGTATCTAACAGCAGATAATGATACGGCTGGTAGTAGAGCGACGATTGATAAGGAAGGTACTGTAAAATTTAGTGGTGATCCTAATATTACAGTAGCGAGAAGCAGTAATACTATTACTTCTAGCTTAAATAAGGTAATTACTGTAGATACAGTGAAAGCTAGTAAATCTGTAATAGCTGGTTCTGGCAATGATCAAATTACTCTTGACGGCACTAGTGGCACTGTAACGGGAAGAAACTTCAGCGGTCAATCCTTTGCAGCGGGAAATAATGTGTTGAGTAATACAACACTTCAAATTGGCTCTACTACGAATGGTGATAATAATGTAACCATTTCTAGAGATGGATTTTCCTCAAAAGCTGGTACAACAACTGCTAAGTTTGGTGCTACTGGTATAGATGCAGGTGGTCAACGAATTACGAATGTCTCTAGTGGTGGTAATGTAGGAACCAATGCGGCTAATATTACGGATGTAAAGAATTATGTTGGTAAAGTGGCATTAAATATACAATCGAATTCTAAAACAGGCACTATTAATCTTGAACAAGGGGCTCTTGGAGTAACTGGTGCTAATGGTATTAGAACTGATTTGAGTGGCACGGGTAATAGTAACCTTGTTATCGGTTTAGATAAGAACACTATTAATGCAACGACAAATGGTATAGGTTTATCCAGTGATTCTGGAACTATGCTTAGAAAGTTCCTTAAGGATGGTCATGCAGATTTTAAAATCAGTGGTGATGGTGCTCTTGTTACTACTAGTGGTACAACCACTGGCGTACAAGTATCTGTAGATAAATCCAAAGTAAAAGATTTAGCAGTAGAAGCTGTAACCGTAAGTAAAGCTAATACTGTAGACAACCCTATTACTGTAACGCCAACAACGGGTAGTAACTCTAAGGAGTATGCAATCGGTATCGATACAAGCAAATTGGCCGCTAAGACAGAGGTAACGTACCGGGCTAATAACGCAGCTGATGCTAATGCAAAGAAGGTTTCTTTATCTAAAGGTCTTGATTTTGTAGACAGTGGTTCTACAGTCGCTACCGTTGATAATGATGGTAAAGTATCCTTTGATCTTAATAGGGCAACTAAGACTCAAATCAACATGAATACCACAGATATTGCCGCTAATACAACTGCATTAGCTAGAAATATCTCCCTTGGTGCAGATACTGGCACGGCATCTAGACAATCCTTGAGCACTGCTGATGTGGCATTTAATGTGAAAGGCTCTACAGGCGACTTTGTATCTACCAGTATGAATAGTAATACGGTTGAGATTTCTACAAAGCGTGCTACCATCAATAGCGATGCAAATACAGGTGCTCGCATCCATAACAGGTAATGATGGCCTTGCAACAGCTAAAAAAATGTTGCCGATGCAATTAACAAGGCAGACTGATGCGGCTAAAGCTGGTGCGACTTGGAACGTATCCACAAATGGTGATACTAGTACAAAGGTATCTGGTGGAGACACTGTAGACTTCACTGGCGATAATAATATTACAGTTGATCGTAATAATAAAACTATTTCTACTAGCCTAAATAAAAATCTTACAGACATGAACTCTATATCTCTTGGTAATGCAAGAGGGAAACAATTTTTCCTAAATGGTAGAGATGGTAGTATTAAAGCTGGTAAAGCTGAGTTTAAAGATAATGTTGGTGCTGGTTCTACTATTACAAGCGATCAGTTAAGCTTTACGAACGGTGCAACTGGTGCTAATGAGGTCACAACTACTATTGCTTTAGACGCGGTATCTATTCAATCAGGACCCTAATGGTAGTGCTCTTACATCTAAATATCTCATGTTCAGTGATGAAGATGGAAATCTGGCTGAAGGTAGTGCCAAAGGTATGACATTCCAGGATGCACCGGTAAAATGGTTCAATTTAGTCTTGATGAAATCAAGGCTGGTGGCAATAAAATCAGGAGGTTGCTGAAGGTACAGATGATACTGATGCGGTTAATGTAAAACAGTTGAAAGACACTGTGGCAAGTCAAACATTAACCTACCGTGCAAATACTGCAGTTGATGCAGATGCTAAATCTGTAAAATTATCTAAAGGCTTAGATTTTGTAGATGGAACTATGACTAAGGCTATTGTAGATAATGACGGTAAAGTAACATTTGATATCAACGATGATACTAAGACTAAGATTAACGATTCTGCAGCTGCTGTAAACCGTAAGGTTTCCCTTGGCGCAGATAGCGGTACAGCGTCTAGTCAATCCTTAAAAGACGGCGATGTAGCTTTCAATGTAAAAGGTGCTACTGGTGACTATGTATCTACTAACATGAATGGTAACACTGTAGAAATTTCTACAACTCGTGCTACCATTAATAGCGATACAAATACAGGTGCTGCATCCGTAACTGGTAATGATGGCCTTGCAACAGCTAAAAATGTTGCTGATGCAATTAACAAAGGCAGCTGATGCGGCTAAAAAGCTGGTGCGGCATGGAACCTTACAACGAACTCTAGTACTACAGATAAAAACATCTGTACAAGGTGGCGATACAGTAGATCTTATCAATGGTGATAATATCCTGATTAAACAAGATGGTACAGATAAAAAGAAAATTACTGTAGCTACTAAAAAGGATCTTACTGTAGATTCCGTTACAGCTGGTAATACAGTTATCAATACATACTGGTTTAACGAAATGGTACAACGGCCATTACAGGCACTGGTGTTACAACAGACAATGTGACTGTTGGTGGCATTTCTATTGATAAAACGGCTGGCATCAATGCTGGTAACAAGGTCATTAGCAATGTGGCTAGCGGTGGCACTACATTGACGAATGCTGCGAATATTGGCGATGTTCAAAATGCAGTGGCTAACTTGTCTCAAAACCTCAATATTACGGACGGCACACATAACGGCACTGTAGACCTTAAAAATCAAAAACTTAATGTAGCTGGTACTAATGGCGTAACGGCGACTGTTAATAATCAAACGATCACAGTTGGTTTGGATGCTGACACAGTTAATGCTACTACTAAGGGCATTGGCCTCACTGCTGACACTGGTTCCACAGGTAATAAATACCTTAAAGATGGGGACGTATCCTTTGCCGTGACCGGTGATGGCAGTCTTGTGAGCACATCTGCTACGGCAGCAGGGGTGAAAGTTGCTGTTAATTCCGCAACTATCACTGCTGGTACAGATGGCACAATTACAGGTCCTACCACTGATGGTGTAGCAACTGCTAAAAACGTAGCAGATGCTATCAATGCAGCTAAAAAAGCGTCTAAAACTGAAATCACTGCTAATACAGGTGAAGCAGCTAATGCAACAACAGGTAATGTGACATTAACATCTACCATAGCTGCAGATGGTCATACTATTTATGACGTAAAACTCAACGATAAGGTGACATTAGGTTCTGGTGCTAATGCGGTAACGATTGATGGTACATCGGGTGCTATTACAGGTAAAACGGCTACTATTGGTGGCGTTACTGTAAATGGTACGGCTAATACTATTGGCGGCTTATCTAATACAACTTGGAATGGTACAGCCGTATCTGGACGTGCTGCAACAGAAGACCAATTGAAAGCAGCCACTGGTGCTACGACATTGAAGTTCACCGGTGATGTAGCAACTAATACTGGATCCGTAAACCTTAAGGATGATACATTCGGTATTAAAGGTGATAATAAATATATTTCTACTGACGTAAACGGTAAAAATGTAAATCTTACAGTCTCTGAAGCAGAGGTTAAAAAATCTGCTGTAGCTGCTGTAACAGTCAGCACAGATACAACAGATGCTAATAATCCATTGACCGTAACACCTACAACGAGTGCGGATGGTACCACTAAGGATTACAAGGTAACTATCGATGGTACTAAGATTGCGAATAAGACGAACTTGTCCTACAAAGCAAATAGTGGTACTGCAAAACAAGTTTCATTAGCTGATGGCTTGAACTTCAAGAATGGTACGTTAACAACTGCATCTATCGATGATAATGGCGTTGTGAAAATATGATGTAAATACAGCATCTATCACTGCTGGTGCAGATGGCACAATTACAGGCCCAACTACAGATGGTGTAGCTACAGCTCAAAAACGTAGCTGATGCTATCAATGCAGCTAAAAAGGCATCTAAAACTGAAATCACTGCTAATACTGGTGAAGCGGCTAATGCAACGACAGGTAATGTGACATTAACATCTACCACAGCTGCTGATGGTCATACTATTTATGATGTAAAACTCAACGATAAGGTGACACTTGGTACTGGTGCTAACGCTGTAACAATCGATGGTACTGCAGGTAAGGCGACCATCGGTTCCTCTGTTGTTGATGGTGTAAATAACACATTCACTACTGGTGGCGCTAATGCTGTTAAGTTAGATGGTGTAGCCGGCACAATTAAGACTGGTACAGTAACAGTAACTGGTGGTACTGTAAACGGTACGCTAATCACTGGTGCTTATCTAATACAACTCGTAACTGGCACATTTTGCAACAAAATGGCCGAGCTGCAACAGAAGACCAATTGAAAAGCTGTTGCAGATGCGGGAGTAGCAAACTTGGGCAAATCACAGCAGATAAAAAGATGCTGGCTACATCTGGTGCTCAAACGGGTACAAAAGAAAATGCTAAGGTTGGTAAGGACGATAAGGTGTCCTTAATTGCTGGTGAAAACCTAACTGTAGACCAAGCAGGTAAAAACTTTACATACTCTTTGAATACGGACCTTGTGAAGATGAACTCTGCAACCTTTGAAGCAACAGGCGGTAAAACAACTGTTATCAAAGGCGATAGCATTGTTCAAACTGATGGTGCTAATGTAAATACATCTAATGCTACATCCAATACAATTACTGATGGTACAAATACAAGTACAATCACTGCTGGTAAGGCACAAATCGGTACTGTTGGTATCGATGGTGTAACAAGCAAGATTAGTACTGGTGGTACAAATGCTGTAGTAGTTAATGGTGCAGATGGCACTGTTAAAACTGGTACTGTAACAGTAACTGGTGGTACTACAAACGATATCACTGGTTTGTCCAACACTACTGTGACCGGTGCAGACTTTGCTACAAAAGGCCGTGCTGCTACAGAAGAACAATTGAAAGCTGCAACTGGTGCTACGACATTGAAGTTCATCGGTGATGTAGCAACTAATACTGGATCCGTAAACCTTAAGGATGATACATTCGGTATTAAAGGTGATGGTAAATACATCTCTACTGACGTAAACGGTAAAAATGTAAATCTTACTATCTCTGAAGCAGAGGTTAAAAAATCTGCTGTCGCTGCTGTAACAGTAAGTACAGATACAACAGATGCTAATAATCCATTGACTGTAACACCTACAACGAGTGCAGATGGTACAACTAAGGATTACAAGGTAACTATTGATGGTACTAAGATTGCGAATAAGACGAACTTGTCCTATAAGGCAAATGATGGTACTGCAAAACAAGTTTCATTAGCCGATGGTTTGAACTTCAAGAATGGTACGTTAACAACTGCATCTATCGATGATAAAGGCGTTGTAAAATATGATGTAAATACAGCATCTATCACTGCTGGTGCAGATGGTACAATTACAGGTCCCAACTACAGATGGTGTAGCAACAGCTAAAAACGTAGCTGATGCTATCAATGCAGCTAAAAAGGCTTCTAAAACTGAAATCACTGCTAATACAGGTGAAGCAGCTAATGCAACAACAGGTAATGTGACATTAACATCTACCATAGCTGCAGATGGTCATACTATTTATGACGTAAAACTCAACGATAAGGTGACATTAGGTTCTGGTGCTAATGCGGTAACGATTGATGGTACATCGGGTGCTATTACAGGTAAAACGGCTACTATTGGTGGCGTTACTGTAAATGGTACGGCTAATACTATTGGCGGTTTATCTAATACAACTTGGAATGGCACAGCTACTACTGGCCGAGCTGCAACAGAAGATCAATTGAAAGCTGTTGCAGATGCTGCATCTAGTCAAACTTGGAATATTACGGCAGACAAAGCTGGTACAACTGGTAATCAAACAGGTACTAAGAAAAATGCTACTGTTGGTAAGGATGAAACTGTTGAATTAGTCGCGGGGGATAACCTTACAATCAATCAAGATGAACGTAAGTTTACTTATTCATTGAATAAGGATCTTGCTGGTTTGACTAGCGTATCTGTCGGTACTGGTACAACTGAAACCATTAAGCTTGATGGCGCAACTGGTAAAATCACTGCTAAAAATGCAGTTATCGGTGGTGTAACTGTCGATGGTGATAACAATCATGTAACGGGCTTGGCCAATACAACTTGGAATGGTACAGCTACAACTGGCCGTGCAGCGACGGAAGATCAATTGAAAGCCGTAGCTGACACAGCTAAAACGACTACTGATGCTGTTAACTTGAAATTCTCTGGTGATACAAATACCTCCCCTGGTGTAGTAAATCTTAAGGATGATACATTGGGTATCATAGGCGATGGTAAGTATGTATCTACTGATGCAAATGGCAAGAATTTGACTGTGAAAGTCTCTGAAGCAGAGGTTAAAAAATCTGCCGTAGCTGCCGTAACAGTAAGCACAGATACAACAGATACTAATAATCCATTGACTGTAACACCTACAACGAGTGCAGATGGTACAACTAAGGATTACAAGGTAACTATCGATGGTACTAAGATTGCAAATAAGACAAACTTGTCTTACAAAGCAAATGATGGTACTGCTAAACAAGTTTCATTAGCCGATGGTTTGAACTTCAAGAATGGTACATTAACAACTGCATCTATCGATGATAATGGCGTTGTGAAATACGATGTAAATACAGCATCTATCACTGCTGGTGCAGATGGGACAATTACAGGTCCAACTACTGATGGTGTAGCAACAGCTCAAAACGTAGCTGACGCTATCAATGCGGCTAAAAAAGCGTCTAAAACTGAAATCACTGCTAACACTGGTGAAGCAGCTAATGCAACGACAGGTAATGTGACATTAACATCTACCACAGCTACAGATGGTCATACTGTTTATGATGTAAAACTCAACGATAAAGTAACGTTGGGCTCTGGTGCTAATGCGGTAACAATAGATGGTACAGCTGGTAAAGCTACGATTGGTTCCTCTGTCATTAATGGTGTCAATAACACATTCACTACTGGTGGTGCTAAGGCCATAACCTTAGATGGTGCCACAGGCACAATTACAGGTACAACTGCCAATATCGGTGGTGTTATTGTTAACGGTACGGCTAATACTATTGGCGGCTTATCTAATACAACTTGGAATGGCACAGCTACTACTGGCCGAGCTGCAACAGAAGACCAATTGAAAGCTGTTGCAGATGCTGCGGGTAGCCAAACTTGGGAAATCACAGCCGATAAGAAAGCTGGCACTTCTGGTGCTCAAACGGGTACAAAAGAAAATGCTAAGGTTGGTAAGGACGATAAGGTGTCCTTAATTGCTGGTGAAAACCTAACTGTAGACCAAGCAGGTAAAAACTTTACATACTCTTTGAATACGGACCTTGTGAAGATGAACTCTGCAACCTTTGAAGCAACAGGCGGTAAAACAACTGTTATCAAAGGCGATAGCATTGTTCAAACTGATGGTACTAAGTCTAATACTGCTACAGCGTCTGGTAATACTGTAGCTGATGGTACTAAATCCACAGAAACTACAGCAGCTGGTCAAGTTATTAAAGATGGTGCTAAGTCCAATAAATCTACTGTAAGTAGTAATGTTATCGATGATGGTACTGGTAATGTAAATACATCCAATGCTACATCCAATACAATTACTGATGGTACTAATACAAGTACAATCACTGCTGGTAAAGCGACTATTGGTTCTTCCATTATTGATGGTGTAAATAATACATTTACTACTGGTGGTGCAAGTCCTGTAACATTAAATGGTGCAACAGGTACAATCACAGGTAAGACTGCTAATATTGGTGGTGTTACTGTAGATGGTACAAATAACCATGTAATGGGCCTTGCGAATAAAGATTGGACTCCAGGTGTAACACAAGCTGTTTCTGGCCGTGCCGCAACAGAAGATCAATTACAAAAGGTTTCCGATGCAGTTGGTGCTGGTTGGAAGGTCAACACTGGTAAGGTTACTGGTTCTACTGGTGAATCTAATGGTGCTGCATCCACTAAGGTAGCAAGCGGTGAAGAAGTTCAATTCCAAGCTGGTAACAACTTAATCGTTGATCAAAATGGTAAAACTGTAGCGTACTCCTTGAATAAGGCACTTAAAGATTTGGAATCTGCTACGTTCAATGGTACAGGTACTAACAAAACTGTTATTACTGGTGATTCCATTACACAAACTGCAGGTACTCAAACGAATACATCTACTGCAGCTGGTAATACCGTAGCTGATGGTACTAAGTCCACAGAAACTACAGCAGCTGGTCAAGTGATTAAAGATGGTACTAAGACTAATACATCTACTGTTGATGAAAATACAATTGTTGACGGTACTAAGTCTAATAAATCCACTGTGGATGGTAATACTATTACAGATGGTACAAATACCACTGAAACAACATCTAGTTCTGTAACGGTCAAAGATAATGCTGGTAACAGTACAGTTATTACAAAAAGATAACATTACAACTGGTGTAGGTGGTAATAAAATCACTCTTGATGGTACAG
>BNJV01002345.1_pt1 | contig 13438 bp, 23 predicted proteins | sample 8540591 | NCBI WGS metagenome assembly BNJV01 (sample SAMD00202457, study PRJDB9452) | human saliva metagenome | host: Homo sapiens
AGAGCCTTGCACTCCTCTTCATTACAATTCATGAAAAAGGAAGCGAGAAGCATCCAAACCTTAGCTCATAAAGTTTCGACTGGCTTCGACTCTGCGGCGGTAAAAAGCGTACAGCGTCATTTCCGGCGCATTACCGTAGTAGGTCATTCGAAGCGCGTCTGCGTACCCATATTCGGCAATGATTTCCAAAGGATCGATCCTGCTCTGAGACTTACTTCCATCTTCCTTCCCTGACTCATCCTCGAACCAGTCCGTGAATGAGTACCTTTAAACGGTACCTTTCCCGCCTGCTCTCTGATTCCGAGAAAACCATGCGAACAACCCAGAAGTAAAGAGTAATGTCACATCCGTAACCAGTGTGCACATCCTCGTGTGGGCAAAAATAGTGATAATTTGCGGTATCTTCCGGCACAGCCCAGCGTCTCTGGGGTGAAAGGCACAAAGAGCACTGAGAATCAGGTATCTAGGGTATCTCCCTGTCCTGTGTGGGAAACGTGTTCCGTGCCGCATTTTCGAGACAGCTGTGCGTTACTTCCTTCACCACTCAGCACTTCTCCGTGCAAGACTCGTAAATAATAGGCATAGAATATTGATGTCCCCACCCAAACTCCACATGTCTGAAATACACCAGTCTTTTGAGACTATTTTCTGGGCACAATGGAGAGTAGGGTCTCTCTCCAGTTTGCCTCCGAACAAACTGTAGCCTCCGTTCTTGCTAGGCTTCAAATAGCAGGCTTTGCTCTCTTCCATTTTTACAACCACTGTTCTCAAATTATCATTGGTTCAATGGTTGGCTAGTCGACAGCGACCGCTGAACTCCTACATTATGGATATGCGGGTACCACTTTCTTTCAAAAGTCTTGCGCTCAAGATCCGAAACCATGGCCCTTCTTTGCCTCATAACGTTCCATGCCGTGTATTTGGAACCCGTAAATCAATCTTTTGTATCATCTGTTGAAGATGTTCATCACTGCTAAATTATGGCGTTCTCCCACGATAGCGTCATTGGGATCATGAGCGTGTAACTTTTACACAGCCGGGTTCCTGAACTCTTTGTCTACATACTGATCGGCAATAACGGGAATTGTTCTATCTTGCTTCAAAGGAAGTTGAAGCTCTTCCCGCACAAGATCCCTGTAACGCTCATCCTCAGGATTTACGGCAACCGCCATATCACCATGAGAGTTTCGGACGGCCGTTGCGATTTGACACTTTCCCTCTCTCTCCGACAATGGGATAAAGAATATGCCAGAGAGACCTTCTTCTCCTCATGCAACACCTCCGCATCGGAAATGGAAGTCTGACAAACAGGGTACCCAGTTGATGATTGAACCCTTATAGATATAGCCTTTTTCATAGAGGTGGATAAAACTCTGCAGAACCGCATGAGCAGCAGTCTCCTCATCCATGGTAAAACTGAATTCTGTTCCAATCCGGAGAGGAACCCATCTTATGGAGCTGGTCTACGATCTCGTTTCTATACTTATCCTTCCACCTCAAGCCTCCTTCAGAAATCCCTCTTCCGAGATCATGCTTATCTGTGCCCTGTTCCTTCAGCATATTGATCACTTTTTAACTTCCAGAGATGGCTGCATGGTCCGTTCCTGGCTGCCAGAGCGTTTCATAGCCCTGCATTCTCTTAAAACGAATCAGTGTATCCTGCAAAAGCATTATCTAAAGCATGCCCCATATGAAGCTGTCCCGTAACATTAGGAGGCGGCATCATAATGGAAAAAGGCTTCTTGGCATGGTTGACCTTTGCTGAAAAATAATTTCCCTTCAGCCACTTTTCATATATTCTGTCCTCAACCTCTTCCGGATTATACTGTTTTGCGAGTTCTTTCATTCCCTCTTCCTCCTATCCTACGCTCTACCTCGAATCTCTTCTTTCCACGATTCGATCTTGCAAAGGAAAGAAAGACTTCCTTTCCCTCTCTATACGCCCGGTCAATTTCTTTTCTTTCTGAGCTTACTCTTGCCGCTTTCAGACTGTCTTCCCACTCCTTTTCCCAGGAATCGGTCACGCCCTCATCCAGCTCCGAAAAATATCTTTTGAATTTATCTTTCAGGAAGCACATTTTAGAAAGAAAATACAGTCTTCTTGCCGCCATCTTATCGTGATTTCTTTCATAAAGTTTTTCATAGCTTTCCGCTGCACGCTGGAATTCCTTTGTGTGAATATAGCTCTCTCGATTTTTCGGATTCTGCGACCATTTTTCCTCAAAAATGAAAGGCGTCCTGATACGCATCCAGAGCCTTACCATATTTCCCTAAAGAAAAGAGGCTGTCTCCCATCTTTTCTCTTCTTTCCGCTTCACTTAAAGCATGGATTCTTCTCCATTCCATACTGAGCTCATCCACTTCTTTTTCCGTGTAATATCCGGATTCCCGAATCAGGCGAAAGAGCAGTCGCTCTTCTTTTTCCCCCATTTCTATCAACGAAAGAAGCTTCTCGCCGAAGGTCTGCTCGCCCAAACTGTCTATAATCCAATGACAAAGCTCCTTCCCTGACAAAATGTTCCGCACCAGATAAAGATAATGCCCCAGAGCATAGGCAAGTTCTTCCAGGGAGTATATGTGCAAATCCAGTCTTTCATAATAATAGGGCGTTTTTGCCTCCGCTTTGCATAAAATCAGTGCCATCTTACTCCTTTCCTAGGGGAATACTTTCTTCAATGGATTGATAAGTCCCCTTCCAAAGCTCTCCAAAGCCCAAATCCGTAAGTTTAATGACGGCTGTTTCCATTTCCCAAAAACGGGTATGCAAAGGAAACTTTAGTACAACGGCGCTCTCTCTTCGAAACTCTTTAGGCTCATCCTGTATTGCTTAGCTCTGGCACTTCCGCTTAACTTATGTACCTGAAAAATCAATATAGTCCTGATTATCCAAAAAGAAGATATACGTCCTTTCTCTCCCTCAAGCCAAGAATCTCCGGCATGAGCAAGATAAAGAGGGAATTCTCTTTCCTTCTGGCTTACCTTTAATACTGATTTCATGAGAAATCCGAGTATCGCAGAAAGTAAGTATTCCTCTTCTTCTCCCTTTCCAATCAGCTTTCCGTATTCCAAAGCGCCAATAGAGAAAAAGAAAAGGATTCTACACTAAACCCTTCTTCCCCGAAGCAGCTTCTTCATAAACTCCGGAAAGAGCTCCGTATTTTCAAAACCTTTTCCTGCCAGGAAGAATGCACTATAGACCTTAGCCTGGTAATACGATCCGTGACAACGAGAGCACCTGATCCGTCATCTTCCTTCCTATGGGGTTTTCCAGTATACCGGAGGATGAGGCATCCGGCTGTGCTTCTCAACAGAGATAGCGTACTTTTTACTGCCTTTGACACCTGCATCTCATAGTAGTACAGCACCTGAGAGGAAAATTCAAACATTCCCACCAAACGATTGTAGAGCTTCTTTTTCCTGCCTTAAAATATAGTGTGCAAAAAGCTTTCCGCATGGCTGACTAAACGGATTTCATATCTGTCGGAAAAGGTCTTGTTTAGAAGAGCCTTAAGCGAATGCATCACTCCGGCTCTGCATCTCGAACACTGAGTACAAGAACATCTTTGCCATCTTCTTCAGGAATCTCCTTCCCCTTTATGCGATTCTCTCCTTCTATAAGAAGCTGCTCTAAAAAAATATAGCCAAAAGTTCTCGGCATCATAGCATTTCTCTGCCAGAGTAGCACTTCCCTTTTTCTTAAAAAGAGCAGTTTATCAACCAGGATAACACCGCCATCCAGATTCTTCTTGTACGCTTCTTCTCCGATATAAAAAGCGATTCTCCTGTCTTTCCCTGCTTAAAAGAGTAGGAAAGCGATAGGTATACTCTTCTTTTACCAAGGAAATATCCGTATATTCATCGCTTAGCGCGATTCCGATTATTTTCACAAAAACCTCTTTCCTTCGTTTACTCCATTAAAACTCTGCTTAACGCCAGTTCCTTTTCCTCATACTCTTCCATAAGAGGACGCAGCTCTTCGCTATTTCCTTCCATAAGAAGTGAAGACATCCTGCACAGAGCGGAATAGGCATCCTCTCCATCTGTTAGTATGTGTTCCATCCTTTTTCAAGACAGACTCATAGAAGCTTATCCTCTTTTCCGATGGTAAAGCGATATTCCATGCTCTCACCCGGGAATAAAAGGAAGGATGCAGTATAGATTCCATGATAACTGTGTTGCAATTCTTCTCTGTGGAACTCCTTCTCTCCTTGATTTCGCACGGAAAAATAAGGCTTTTCTTCTATTTTTCCATGGTATCTCCACAACTGTTTTTCCATAACTGCCTTAGGAAGCGGGAACAAACTTAGCCAGATCTTTTGTGTAGGAGAAGACATAATTCTTATCCAAAAAGAATCAGCAGGATATCATTTAAAACTTCCTTCTCATCTTCCGTCAAAGATTTCCTCTTGGAAAAAGAATAACTCAAAGCCAAAAGACTGATAAGCGGAACTCTTTCCTTGTAAGACTCCCTCCTTACTTCCTCATAAAGCAAAACAGGGTAAAATTCAGGATTTTTCTTTTTCTGATACAAAGAAAAACGGAAACAGCATAACTGGTTAAAAAGCTCGCATGAGCAAGGGCTCATTCCCCGAAAAAAACTTCTGTAAAGAGAAAAGGCCTCTTCCGCTTCCCTTCTTTGCTCTGTAAATAGGCATTGCGCTAAAAGACGTTCAGCCATGTTTAAAAAGCTGAGCGGAGGCAATCTTCCCTTCTCTTCTCTCCGCTTTTCAGCTCTTTTCAAAATGGAATACATCTCTACACTCGCGCCATTCCACTCTTCGAGAAGAAAAAGCCAAGGCCTTGTCACTGATTTTGTGCTCCTGAAAAGCAATAAATGAAAGATACAGGGAAAGCGCATTCTCTCCACGGTCTATCGCTGCATCCACAAAATCCGCTAAAAGTTTCCTTTTCAATATTTAGATACGGGTTTTTCCTTATAGAAAGAAATCGCCCGTCCATTTCTCCCCTGAATAAAAGAGCGGAAAGATAATTCTCTTTCTCCTTCCGATTCATTCCTTTTGTAGGGAATTTTAAGTAAAAATTGCAGGCTTTCCTCGTGGAAAAAAATACAGCGTTTTTCTTTTTCTGTGATAAGCGAGAATCTCCCCTAAAATCCCCTATGCGAAAAGCTAGCGGGAAAAAGCCGGATTCTGGAATACTTTTTCCATTAGTTCCAGATCCTCTTCCGTCTTCATTCCCTCTTTTTGTAAAAGCAATGCTTTTTGCAGAAGGAAGACAGAGCCGGAGCCAAAAAGCTTTTTCTACCTTTCGTTCCAGTTCTGCACCTTCAAAAACCTTGGTTTTTCTATAATTTATACGACAATAACGATTGCCCCTATCATCTTGGAAGAAGAATCATATCCCTATACGGCATGGGAACATAGGGCCTCTCCGTTTTCGAGGCTGTATATTTCTTCCCCTTCCAAGGCAGGATGGGAAAGCACGATCTTCTCAATCTCAGTATCCTCTACCACGACCTTATAGGAACGAAGAATCTTAGGAAGCACCTCCGCCATTTTTTCATCCACCATATCCGGAAAAATCAGATTCTGATAAAGGAAGCCCAACTCTTCATTCATTCTTCCTTCCAAAAGTGATTCTATCGCGAAATCCTGCATTTGCCTTTGCAAACTTCTGGTAGATATCGGAGTTTTCCCGGAAATTATGTAGAATATTGTAATACAAAGCCAGTCTTAAGCCTTCTTCTACACGATACTCATAAGAAAAATAGAGATAAACGCTTTTCGGTAATTCCTCCTTATAACCCCTTTTCATGGAATAAAGGAGATTCTCATAGAGATTGGTCAGCTTTATATTTTCCTCAACGCCCTGCTTGTAAAGGGAAAATGCTTCTTTCTCCTCTTTCTCCGTTTCGAGATGCACTGTGTAATCTTATCTTCCAGCGACATCCCTTCCGGAAATTCCAGATGCTTTTCTTCTTTCTCTCCGGATACAAACGCCCTACTGTTTCGGCTTTGCGCATTCCTCGGTCTTTCCGAAAAATATGTTAAAAACTCTTCCAATGCAAGAGTACGATTCACACAGGGCTTCAAAAGAGAATAGAGCTTTGCCGCCTCTCCGTTTTGCATCAGGGGGGCAGACGGAAAATCACGATAGTCAAAAGGCGAACTGCTGCCGCTTTATCCTCTTCCGTCAGTTCTTTTAAGTCATGACAATGACGAATCTCTTTGATTTGCTGAGCAGAGGGAGATTTTTCCAAAAACAAAATGATAGGGAATCCGCTTTTTCCCCACCCAAATAAACGAAGTCCAACTCTCCATGGAGTTCCGTCTCCTCATTCATCCCCTCGGTATTCACCGAAAAGCTTACCTTGGTTCTTACACCTCCAAACGCATTTTTGTGCAAAACAATAAAAGGCTCCTTACAATATACCAAGCCCCGCATAGGAATTCCGTTCAAGGATTGTATAAATATTTCAAATGTCTTCGTCTCCAAAAAGGAATCTTACCTTCGATATACTCTTCTGAAAAATGAGTAGAAAGGCTTTTTCCTGGTCCACGATACCTCTGGCTAATTTGTTAATCTTTTCTCTCATAGCAAACACTCCATAGGGCTCTATTTTAGCATAGGAAAGCCGTTCTAAAAAGATAGAATTTTCCATACCTCAGTTTCCCTTCCCCTTTGCTTCATCCATCTCAATCATTCTTTGTTCTGTATCTATATTGCTGTATTTATATTGCTATACTATATTTCCATCTCAATACTTCTATCTTTATATTTACTATGCCTAAAACCTTCTTTTTCCGCCTTTGTTCGAAATCTTTCCGAAATAGAAGGATAAAACTTTCAAAACCAATGTAGGGATAGCCATGAAACAAGGTACCTGAGGAAAGAGTATACTTTTAAAACATGCCCTTAGTGCAAGGGAAAGCCTATTTCATTCCTTTTTCCCTTTCTTTTTTGAAATGCAATATTCCTTCTTAGAAAACGGAATAGCTCTTCTTTGAAAACAGAATAGCTCTTCTTCCCTATTGCCTATCTCCGTAATAATCTGCTAAACTAGGTACTTAAACTGCAATAAAAATGCGAATTGAAGATGCTCTCCTCTTTCGGGAAAGTGATTTTATGAGATTTGCTTGTTTACTTATTTTAAATAAAAAAATGGATAAGCAATAAAAGGAATATCTATGAACACAGAAGCCCCTAACGCAATATAAATTAATGATTCTTTACTTACTTCATTCTGTAAGTTATCCCCTTTAGCAACAGTCAGTTAAGCGGATTTTTAGACAATGAATACACTACCTACTTTACCTTGCAACAGTGCATTTCCGACTTGGTCGAAGCGCATCTTATCAGCTCTCATCAGAGTCGCAGTACCACGCGTTACGAAATAAGCGACGAGGAAAACAAACTTTACAATTTTTGAAAATGAAATCCCTTCCATAGTGAAAGACGATATGGAACAATTCCTTTCCAAAAACAAATTACGACTGCAACATGAATCCTCCGTTTACACTGATTATTCGCAGACGGACAAGCAGGATTTTTCGGTGCAACTTGAATTAAGGGAAAGCAGTAGCCTTCTCTGTCGACTGGATTTAGATGTACCGGATGAAGAAATCGCACAGGCAATCTGCAAGGCATGGAAGAAAAAGCGGAAAGATATATTCCTTTTTGCTTTCTGAGCTCGTAGAGGATGAAGAGAATAAATAAAGAGTATAGAGAGTATACGGAATTATAAGAATACGAAATAGGGCGAATCCAAGACCAAGAAGAGTGAAGGAGTACTGAGGAACAATCACGGTACTCCCTTTTTCTTTCTATATTACGTGCTTAGCCAACTATCTAAATCGTGCAAGCCTCCAAACCGCTTGTCTTTTTCTTTTAAAAGCTTCTCTACACTGATAAGCTTCACACAAAGACAGAAAAGCTCTGTCGCAATCCGTAAATCTTCCAATGGCGGATAGGTAGGCGCAATACGGATATTGCTGTCTTCGGATCCTTTCCGTAGGGAAAAGTTGCTCCTGCAGAAAGTCAGCTTCACACCTGCCTTTTACACTTGTCCACAACCTCTTTCGCACAGCCCGGAAGCGTCTCAAAGCTGATAAAATATCCCCCTTTCGGATTGGTCCAAGAGCCGATATCCAAGCCGTTTAAATTCTTTTTCAAAAACACTTTCCACCATTTCAAACTTCGGACGAATTATATTCTGCATGCTTCATCATGTGCTTCACCATACCGTGGATGTCCTCAAAAAGCGTACATGGCGAAGCTGATTCACCTTATCATGTCCGATAGTCTGGTACTGCATCTGCTTCTTGATGTCTTCCAGGTTGTTTAAGCTTGGTTGCCATGGAAGCAATACCGGAGCCTGGAAAGGAAATCTTGAAGTGGAAGCGAACTTATATACTAAGTCAGGATTTTCCGCTCTTTACATTCTGCCAAAATCTCAATCAGATAGTCCTGGTCATGGTCATAAAGGTGATGCATTCCATAAGCATTATCCCAATAAATACGGAAGTCCTTTGCAGCCGGCTTCAGTCTTGCAAAGCGGCGTACCGTTTCATCGGAGTAGCTGTATCCCTGCGGGTTACTGTATTTCGGAACACACCAGATTCCCTTGATACTCTCATCAGAGGCTACCAGTTCCTCTACGATGTCCATATCCGGTCCCTTTTCCGTCATAGGCACATTAATCATTTCAATACCGAAATACTCGGTAATGGCAAAGTGACGGTCATAGCCCGGAACAGGACAAAAGCCACTTGATTTTATCGAGCTTGCACCAAGGTGTGTTTCCCATTACACCATGGGAGTAAGAACGGGAAATGGAGTCATACATCACATTCAAGGAAGAGTTTCCGAAGATAATGATATTGTCCGGATTGTTCTCCATCATGTCGGAGAGCAACTCTTCGCTTCTGCAATGCCGCCCAAAACACCATAATTTCTTACGTCAAAGCCGTCACTGGAATACATATCCGCCTCACTGTTTAGAGCGTCCATCATTCCATTACTTAAATCCAACTGGTCAAGACTGGGCTTACCTCTGCTCATGTCCAAATTCAGATCCATATTCTGGTATTCTCTATAGCTTTGCTTTTAATTCCTTTCGTAAGCTTTCCAGTTCTTCAACGGATAAATCCTCATACCTTCCCATGCGCATCTCCTTTTTTACTCTTCTATCCTTTTTCTTTTAGTATGCTTCTTGTTTTCAACTATTCCTTTTTCAAGTTTCTTAATACCGGCTCTTTTCCCATCCGCCTTCTGTTTTTGCATGTTACTCTACTCCTATTAATCCCATGGAGATGGTGCAGGTTTCTTGACTCTGTTTTTCGAACATACTTATGGTGTCGCTTTCCTGTTCTTTGCTCTGTAGCGGAAAGCAAAGGATTTGCTGCCAAGAGCCTTTACTCGGTTCTCCAAAAATGTCAACTCTCTGGCCGCCTCCCGTATCCTCAGGATAACGATTGCAATACTGCGAAAAAGAATCATAGGCTTTCTGCCATTCCCCGTTTTTTTCTAGGTAAACCGCTTCATTATACTCCAATTCCCGATCTGCTGTCAGCCCTTTTTCTTTTGCTTCATCCAAAGCGCTTCTTGCCGATTCCAAGTCATTTTCATTTAAAGCATTTCCTGCGGATACAATCAGCTTCTTTGTGAAATCAGATTCTGCAATTTCTCATAACTTTTCCGGAAAGCGTCCTGAGATTTTTCAAATTCTCTTCGGCTTCATCCAGCTTCCCCAATTGAATCTCCGCTTCCACCTTGTAAGCCAAAAATATCATACTGTAAAAGTTCCTACTCTTCCCTTACTCTTTTTCCAAAAGCGAGGTCAAAATTCTCCAAGGCCTTTTCCGCTTCTCCCTTTTCCAATGCAGTAATGCCCTCCATTCGATAGGCCTTCACTTCATTTTTGCAGGCAAACAGGTTTTAAGCTCAGTCCCATGGTCAGTAGCACTAAATAAATCTTCATTGTTCTTCCTTTTCTACTCTTCGTAAGATCAGTTCAGGAGTTATGCCTTTCCCGTTGTACCAAAACCTCCACGATTGTCATTTCCCAAATGCTCTACCTCTACAAAATTCACCACCGGTTGGTGCTGCATAATACGAAATTGGCCGATACGATCGTTCACATGAATTTCCGTGTCGCGCATGGCAAGAATCGGCATATGGATAATATCATTGTCTCCACAAAACGACTCATCAACCACACCCATAGCATTCGTTTGGATAATTCCAAAAATTCTTAAATGCGGAGCTTCTTGGTAAAATCCACATCTCATATCCCTTCGGAAGCTCTACGGAAATCCCCATGCTAATAAGACGGAATTCTCCGCCCTCATGCTTACTTCCTCTGCAACACGTAGATCAATCCAATCACTTTTTCCGTCAATATAACGTAATTTCTCCAATTCTTTTACTATGGTATTTAATCTTTATCTTTTCTTCCATTTCCATACTCCCCCTTATCCAGGAATTTCTTTTGTCTTCCAACTTCTTCCCTATATTGTCTTCTACGGCAGATTCTATTCCGATACGGATTCGTTTCAAACGGTACGACTTCCCGCCACTCCGCTTCACTTCCAACTTGCTCCATTGCTTCCATTTCCGCTTCATATTCAGCTTGCTCCGCTGCGTCCGCTTCCGCTTCATCTTTCTCTATTGCTTCCGCTTGATCTATTGCTTCCGCTTCATATTCAGCTTCGACTTGCTCTTTTTGCTTCATCTTCAGCTTGCTCTTTGTTTGACCTTTTCCGATTCCAGTAGATAGGCCTCCAATGAATGCATCGCTGTCCTCATCCTCGGAAATGAACCTGCCTAAGTTTCCGGGCTTTCTGCCTTCGCTTCCTCCTTTACTGCCTCCTCGTCTTTTTCTATCTTCAATGTCAAAATAATCTTTTGTAAACGGCTCTTCCTTATCAATCCCTTCCCCTCCGCTTCTTCGTTGTTTTTACAACAGCTTCTTCGTTGTTTCCGACAGCTTCTTCACTTTCCTCTTCCGCTTCCAAGCCGAAGCCATCCTTTAATTCCTCTGTTACCTCCTCTCTTAAGAGCTTTTTCCACGCCTTCGGCAGAGCCGTAAGTCCTAAGAGAATCCACGCCGAAACGATTTAAAAATTCTTCCGTTGTCAGCAAAGAGCATCGGTCTCCGGAGCGTCCAGTCTTCCAACCTCTTCTATGAGTCCAAACTCTACCAAGCGATTTACCGCATGATCGGACTTCACGCCACGGATTCGTTCCACTTCCACTTTCGTCACAGGCTGACAATAGGCAATAATGGAAAGTGTCTCCAGAGCCACATCCGAAAGCATCGGTTTCCTTGGACTTTTCACGACTCGAATAAGACTGTCATAGGTTTTCGGATGACTCACCATCTGATAGCGATCTTCCAATTTCTTAATTAAAAAGTCCCCCTGTCTTTCCCTCATATCGTATTCTGAGTCGCTCTGCCGCAAGAAGAGGCACCGTCCCTTCCCATATTTAGGGCAAATAGCGATTTCCTCTGCAGAAACGGAACGTCCCAAGGAAAAAGAGAAGCGCTTCAACAAGGTCTTCCTCTTCCCGTAACCTAATTCTATCCTCTTCTTCAATTTCTTCTTCCAAATCCGGGAGTAAAGAAATCTGTCCTAAGTCTTCCAAATAAAGCCTCCTTCGATTTTATTTTTCGAAAAATACTCCATTCCCTATGATTCTTAAAAATAAAAATATCCCTCTAGTCAAAATCTTCTATTTCTGCAAATCCAAGTTGTCCGGATCTTCTCCCTCTCGAACCTCTATATCAAGATCCGAAAAAGGCCCTCTCCTGCGTAAGGTTGATTTTCCCCATTTTCATCAGTTCCAAAATTGCCAGGAAACTGACCACCGTTTCGTTCGCCCCTTCGTATTCTTTTTAGCATCTGACGGAAAGAGAAACGTCCATGCTTCTTTGCATACGCAAGCACATCTTTGATTTTTCCTTCCAGGCTGATTTTTTCTCGTTTTGATTCTTCCGAAATTCGAGCGCAGCTTATCCTTTCTGTCCTCCCTTCGTCGCAAAACTTCCTTCATAGTTTCTCAGAAGGCGCAGCAAATCGATACCCTTCAAAAGATACTCACATCCAAAGGCGGACTGTAGCGTTCCACCTCTTCCGGAATGCTTGCTTCTTTTTCTGATACATAAAGGAGCAAACTCTTCCTTCTTCTCTAAAAAGCTTACTGATCCTCTTATATTTTTATATTCCAAAAGACGTTGCACCAGTTCTTCTCGGATATCCGGTTCTTCTTCATCTTCCTCATTCTTAGGAAGGAGCATCTTCGCCTTCATCTCGAGAAGGGTAACTGCCATAATCAAAAATCGGAGACAATTTCTAAATCCTCTTCCTCTAATTGGTTGATATATTCCAGATACTGTTCCGTAATTTTGGACAATGGGAATATCATAGATATCAATCTTATTTTTTTCTATTAAATGCAGAGGAGGTCCAAAGGCCCTCAAAAGCATCCAATTTATAAGAAATACTTTTGCTTTTTCTTCCAGCATGGCTTTTCCCGAATTTTGAAGTCAGATAATTTGACCTGTATATTTTACTCTTTCACAGGACTACAAGTCAAAGCAGGAAAGTTCCGAGAAAATTATGAATTCGCACATTAATTGTATGCGTTCCCAGCCCCCTACTGATAAAGAAATACTGCGTTCCTCTTTTTAAAGAGTCCTCTAGGCTTTCCGACGAAGAAAACGAAATTGCGGAGTCATCAGTGCAATAAACGGAATTCACGGCACCTCCATGAAAAATGCCCGGAAAGAAGCAGGTCCACCCCTAAAGATAAGGCTTCCTCTCTATAAAAAAGGACTGTGCAGCATGGCAATACGAAAAACTCCCTGTGTTCTTCTCTTCTTTCACTTTTTGGAGCTATCTCGGCGGTTTTCTCTTCCGATATGTAAATTCCTTGTTTTAATCTTCGCTTCGAAATCGGAAGATTCCTGCACAGCCTTTCCTTTTAGAATCCGCTATAGCACTTTTCCATTTTTCCTCAATTTCTTCCTCCAGCGGCTTCTTCTCCTTAAAATAAAGTGGACGGTAATAAGAAATATCCAAGGAAAACTGCAAGATAGATTTCTCATCCAAAAACACCCTTGCCATCAATCAGCGTTACTCCTTCCAAGGCCTTCTGAAACGCTGTTTTTCTACCCTTTTATCTCTTTCTTTGTAAACAGTTTCTCCTCATGGTTTCAAAGGCATAATAGATTTTATACTCCTCTTTCAGCTTTTTTGCAGTAGTACGATTCCCTTTTCCACCTCATCACGAATATCTGTTTCTTCAGAGGAGTGACTGATGGGAAAAATCACCTCCGACCAAAATACAATTCGGATTTAAGGAACGGATTTTTCAACAATACGGTATTGTCTTCTCAAACTCTTTTTTCATGGAGATCCGTCAAAAACAAAAGCGAAACTTCTTTTTATTTTCTTTAGAAAATATCAAATATTGT
>BNJV01001398.1_pt1 | contig 13418 bp, 11 predicted proteins | sample 8540591 | NCBI WGS metagenome assembly BNJV01 (sample SAMD00202457, study PRJDB9452) | human saliva metagenome | host: Homo sapiens
TTTATCAACAATTTTCACAAAATATTTCTCCCCATTTATATGTTTTTATAAATTTCTAACAAAAAAATCACAGTTAATCTTAATAACCGTGATTTTTAATTTGAAGAAATCTTTTTATTTATTATTCTATTTATTATCTATTATTTTTTTAAAATGCCGAAACAGCATATCCTATAAATGCAATATATGATATAAAAAAATATTTGCAATATCCAGTAAAGATAGTGTTAAATATCCACAATCTTGTAATTTATCTCTATCTTTTTCTTAAAAATTACAATTATAAAAAAATATACACAATTACCGTAATGAACGTAATAAGATATAATTCTAGCATATTTAAAAAGAAATAAAACAATTATTATATCAATTGTTATTATTGAAAATAAAAATATAATTATGAATTTTTTTGTTTCTTTTTATTTATCAAAAAAATATTAAAAATAGCAACATAGTAAAAAAACTGAATGAAATATTTGACTAGGTACTAAAAATAATTGCATTTCTCATCAAATCTATCCATCCTAAAAAAATAAATTATTTCAGAAATTAAATCAATTTTTCAAAAAAACCTTTTTTTACTTTTTTTCTTTTAAAAAAATTATTCTTATAATATTAAAAAAATAATCTTAAACAGATTATAAAAATACTACTAATCCCATAATTATTAAAAAAACTCGCCCATTTATTCTCCATTCTTTGTAGTATTTTTTTAATTACTTCATAAAAATTCATAAATTTTTAACTAAAAATATTTTTTTATTTTTCTTTATTTCACACTTCCAAATAAATCATTCAAAGCCTCGCTCATTGTCGGATGAGTAAATATCATATCTTTTAAGAATGTATATTTTTGTTCAGCTTTCATAGCCGCTGCAACAATGTTTATCATTTCGTGAGAAGTGTTACATAGTAAAGTACATCCCAATATTTTATCTGTTTTTGCATCTACAACCGCTTTAAGAAGTCCATCTGTTACACTTTCTATTTTTGCTTTTGGAATTGCCATTGCTTCAAGTCTTCCTGTTTTTACTTCATATCCTTTGGCAATCGCTTCGCTTTCAGTCATTCCAACTCTTGATAATGGCGGATTTATGAATACACTATATGGAATTACATTTCTGTCGTTTACTGTTCTGTTTCCTCCACTATAAAGATTATCTCTTATTATTCTAAAGTCATCAAGAGAAATATATGTAAATTGAAGTCCACCTTTCACATCTCCCATTGCCCAAATGTTATCAGCTGTTGTTTTCAATGTTTCATCAACTACAACCGCACCTTTTTCATCAGTTTTTACTCCTGCTGCTTCTAAATTAAGCCCTTCTGTATTAGGTTTTCTTCCAATTGCCACAAGAATCGCATCTGATTCAATCTCGCTCTTGTCTGCTCCCTGTGAAATTTGCACATATCCTTTTCCGTTTTTATCAATAATTTCCTCAATTTTTGATTCCAGTAAAAATTTAATCCCTTTTGCCTCAAATATAGCCCTTGCCCTATCAGCAATTTCTTCATCTTCTCTAGGCATAAGTCTTTTTGCTAAATCAATTACCGTAACTTCTGACCCAAAATCAGCATACATCGAAGCAAATTCCAATCCAATGTACCCTGCTCCCAAAATAGTCAATTTCTTAGGAAGTTCCTTTAGTTCCATAATTGAAGTGCTTGTATAAACGTGATTACTTTCTTTAAGTCCTTTTATACTAGGAATTATTGTAGTCGAACCTGTATTTATAAATATCTTTTTCCCTTCAATCTGAACATTTTTCCCCATTACTTTCAATATTAACCACATTTTTTTGAAGCAAAAACTTCCAAATCCATCATAAATATCAATATTTTTCCTTTGTAGCCAGCATTTCATAATTTTTTTCCACGCAATGCACCAATCAATTTATTTTTATTATTTATACTTTCTTGATAAAATCTTTCTTTTTCTTCAATACCACTTAACCCTTTATTTTTTTAAGCACTTTTTGTACTGTCAACAAGCTTTTTTTCGTAGGAATACATCCAATATTTATACAAGTTCCTCCATACATCTTATCCGATTTCTCAACCAAAGCCACATTCTGACCTTTTCCCAGCCAAAAACCCTGCCAAAGTTTTTTTCCACCTTTTTCCAAATCCAATTATTATTGCATCGTATTTTTTTCATCTTTTTTTCATCCTTTTCCATTTTTATACAATTATAATTACATAATTGTATTTATTATAAAATTAATTTTTTTATATTATAAAGAGTACCACATTTTTTTGTAAAAAAACAAGAGTATTTGTGCTTACAAATTTTTGTTATTAATATTTTTTTATATAGTTTTTACTATATTTTTAAAAATTAAAAAGGAGTAAATTTATAAAAAAATAAATTTTACTAACTAAAAATTTTAGCATTATTATCATCTTGCACTCTTGAATATGGAACTATCACAGGTGAATAATTGAAAAATATAGGAACTGCATCTCAAAAAAATAAGAGATTGTTATATAAAAATGATAAATAAAATCCCAAGTTATAATTAATTTTATAAACTTGGGTTTTTTTAATAAATTGTGTTACATTTTTAATATTACGATTTATCATTCAATTTTTTTCGCATACCATTTTTTTAATTGTTCTACAATTTTTGTTTAACAAATATGCTGAAGATAAAGTAGAAATAAAATCATACCACACACCTGTTTTTAACCGAAGGAACTAGTTGTTTGAACAAGAAAAAAATGCTGTTATTACCAAAAAAACACTAGAAGAATATATGTACTTTTCTTTTGAGATAACTCTTTTTCTTGCACTAATAAAAGACATTACTAATAACATCTTACAAAACTGATAATAAAAGTACTACCACCAATTTACTTCCCATTCCATAATATATTACATTTATCCCAATAAAAAAATATTAATGAAATAATAAGCAATAAATTAATTTTTTTCATATTTTTCCTCCTTTTTAATTAATTTTTTTATTAGTTTAACAAAAAAATATAAAATTGTCAAATTTTATTTTTTTACAATTTCAAACCAAATATTTCCTAATATTTTTTTCATAAATTTTATTTAAACAGAACTTTTCTTGAAAATAACCCTACACAATAATATTTACAAATTTTTGTTATATAAATTTCAAAAAAATAAAAAAAGACTTCTTAAACTAAGATTTTTTTCTTAATTTTTAAAGACGTCTTTTTTTATTATTCTTTATTTTTTTCATAATTTCCATTATTTATAATGGTTTGCACGAGCGATAACTACTATACTTGTTTCTGTCAGTTTATATATAAACCTGTGCTTATCAGTAATTCTTCTGCTCCAATATCCACTCAGTTCATGCTTTAAAGGCTCAGGTTTCCCTATCCCTTCATTTCCGTTTCTTTTTGATGTCTTTTTATTATTTCATTTATTTTTTTGACTATTTTTTTATCCTGTTTCTGCCATTCTTCATATTGCCCCCATGCAATATCTGTCCATGTTAAATTCATTATTCCACCTCAATTATATCATGTATTTGTACATTCCCCGCTTCCGCTTCCGCTTTACTTTTTTTAACAGTTCATTATAATATTTCTTATTTGACATAATATAAAGATTTTTCCATCAAATTGTTATATTCCTCTTCACTCATCAGCACCACATTTTTTTGTCGTTTTTTTCTTGTTATAATGACTGTTTCATAATCATCAGTTGCCTTGTCACAATATTTTTTTAAATTATTTCTCACATTTGAATAATTTGTAGCTATCATACTAATCACCTCTACTTATTGTACAATATTTTTTTGACAAAAAAATCTACATGTTTTTATATCATTTTTTTATTTCTAAAGTCAGTTTACATTACAATAAATTCTTTTTATTCTAAAATCCACCATAATATTCTGTTCTGAACTAAATAAAAAAATTTGAAAACCTTTACCAAATGTAGTAAAATACTCATAAGATATTATTTTTTTACCATACTAATATGATGGCTTAAAACTGGGATTTTTTTCTCAGTTTTCTTGTTACAAAAAAATATTTTTTTCTCTTTTTTTAGAGATAAATTTTATCAGATTTAAAAAAATTTTTGGAAAGGAAGGAAAAATGGGAAAAAAACGAAAGCAATAAATGAACGAAAAAAACTAAATTTGGTACAGAACCTGTTGGAAAATTGCTGGTTTTCACTTGCAGTTCTGCTATCATTGCTAACTTGGTTAATGCTCTTTACAATGTTGTGGATCAGATTTTTTTATTGGGCAAAAAAATTGGGTTTCTTGGGAATGCGGCTACAAATGTGGCTTTTTCCACTTACGACGATTTGTCTTGCGATTGGGCTTATGACTGGAGTTGGAGCTGCGACTAACTTTTAATTTGGAATTGGGAAGGAAGCGTCCGAAAAGGGCAAAAAGCGTGGCTGGAACTGCGGCTACAATGTTACTTTTTAAGTGGTATTATTTTTGTGTATATTAATTAATATTTTTTTAAGACCAATGTTGACGGCCTTTGGGGCTACTAATCAAATTTTTTTGATTATGCGATTGAATATACTCAAATTACATCTCTTGGAATACCGTTTTTTTATTATTCTCGATAGGAGCAAATCCTATGGTTAGAGCTGATGGAAATTCTTTTTTTATTCAATGCTTGCGATAGTTATTGGAGCTATTACAAATACGATTCTTGATCCGCTGTTTATGTTTTGGATTTAATATGGGAATGGATGGTGCTGCTTGGGCGACTGTAATTGGGCAATTTATCTCAGCAATTATGCTAGGATTATATTTTTTTAGATTTAAAAAGTGTAAAATTTGAATTGAAGGATTTTTAAGATAAAAAAATACGAGAAATTTGGATTTTGTTTATGTTGGGAACATCGCCTTTGATTTTTCCAATGTTCTGCACTAATTGTTCAAATTGTGACAAATAATTTATTGAAAAATTTATGGTGCGAAATCTATTTATGGAAGTGAAATTCCTATTGCCGTTGCTGGAATTGTTATGAAAATAAATGTCATATTTATAGCGATTTTATTGGGATTGACGCAAGGAGCACAGCCTATTGCAGGATTTAATTATGGCGCAAAAAAATATGCAAGAGTTCGAGAAATTTTTAAAATTATCTCTAAAAAGTGGCTTTTTATTATTTCTTTAGTAGCATTTGCAATCGCTGAACTTTTCCCTGTTCAAATAATTTCTGTCTTCGGTAACGGAAGCAAACTCTACTTTCAATACGGAACAAAAATATATGCGAGTATTTTTTTATTCTTCATATTCCTAAATGGTATTCAAGGTGCTATTACAATGTTTTTTTAACATCAATTGGAAGGGCCTCAAAAGGAGCTTTTTTTGTCACTTGTAAGACAAATTATATCACTTTTACCATTACTAATAATTTTACCATATTTTTATGGGTATTGATGGAATTATGTTCGCATTCCCAATAGCAGATTTCATAGCTTTTGTTGTATCTATGATTGTTTTGAAAGGGGAAATGAAGAGTATTCCGAAAGTGAATCAAGATGTATAAAAAAATTTAGAGAATTGTAAGATTTGAAATTTTTTTAAAAATAAATTTTATTGAATTAAAAGCTGTCTCATAAGAATTATTTTTATGAAATAGCTTTTTTTATAATATTTTTTGCAACGAAAAGCTTTTCGTTCCATTTTTTTATTTGTCGTAATATATTATATAATTTGTGTATAGAGCTATTTTTTTAAAAATTTATCCTATCATTTTTCCTCTATATTTCCACAATTTATACCAAAAGGTAACTATATAACAAAAAAAGTGCATTCTTGCCATTTGTTTCATTATGTTATAAAAATAAACACATAAAAGAAAAGGAGGAATCATATATGAAAAAAATTATTCAATAGGAATTGCGGATGGAGCAAGAACAGAGTTTCATCAAACATTAGGATTAACAGGAGCGGAAGTAAGTTTTAACAGTTTACCTGCAGGTGTAAGCGTACCATTTGTTCATTCGCATAAAGAAAATGAGGAAATATATATAATTACAGAGGGTAAAGGTACTCTGACAATTGATGGTGAAGTTGTTAAAATAAAAAAAGGAAATGTAATTAAAATATCCCCTAATGGTAAAAAGACAATTTGCAGCCGCAGATGATGAAGGTATTAGCTATGTATGTGTTCAAGTAAAAGAAAAACTTTTCATTAACTTCATATACTGAAAAATGATGCCATTATATATTAATAGGGTTTGTCTCAAAAAGAAAATTTAAAAAAATAATGTGAAAGCTGTATTTTTTTGAATTATTTAAAATTTTAAAATTTTTGAGACAGCTCTTTTTTTGTACTTACTTAAAGTATTATATGATGATATAATGAATACAAGAGGTGATTTTATGAGAAAAATATATACAGAATGTCCAGTTGAATATACTGCTTCATTAATAGCTAATAAATGGAAAATACTAATATTGAGGGATTTATTAACTGGTACAAAAAGATATAATGAATTGACAAAATCTATAGTCGGAATCAGTGCAAAAGTTTTAACTGAAAATTTAAGACAACTTGAAAGTGATGGAATAGTTGTAAGAAAAGTATATCCAGTTGTTCCACCAAAAGTAGAATATTCTCTTACAAAGAAAGGTAGTGAACTAAAACCTATTTTTTTGATTTAATGAACGAATATGGAAATAAATATAAGAAAAAAATAAGATTTATAGATATTCAAAAAAAGAGTAAGCAATTTAGACAATTTTTTTATAAGTTTATACTTGAAGTTATTACATTTTTTTAAAAAAATACAACACATTTACAAAATGTGCTATAATTAAAATGTATACTAGAAAATAGAAACCAAACTATTGATGAGCCAATTTTTTTCCAGATGGAGAAAAACGCATATTTTGTAGATCTGCCTGTAAAAGCTATGGTAAAAAAACATACAAAAAAATAAAATTCCAGCTTCAGTTTCGTACACTGCAGGAACTTTCATATGTAATCACGTTCTTTACGGTACACTTTATTTAATAAATAAAAAAATACAAAAAAACAAAAAAATCTGGATTTATTCATATTCCATTTTTACCAGAACAAGTTATTAATAAAAAAATACACCATCAATGGAATTAAATACTATTGTAAAAGGTTTAATTGCCGCAATTGAAGCTATTGTAAAAAAATGATAAAGATATTAAAGAAACTGGCGGAACTATTTGTTAGCAACATTCTTCTAAACATTTAGATATATCAAAAATAAAAAGCCTGCTTTTTATTTAAAAAAATTCTAAAAGCAGGTTTTATTATTTATTTTTTTACTTGTAAAAGGTAAACTTTCTTTTTAAAAAAACAGAAACTAAATTTTTATTCATTTGCTGTTAAGAAGTCAAAAATTTTTATTGTCAATTTTTCTTTTTTTAGCCATAACAAAAAACCTCTAAATATTATATAGTTATTTTTATCATATATTATTTAGAGATTTACTAAAAAAATTTTTTTACACACCCTTTTTAACAAAAGATTTAAAAGCATATTGAAGGATTTTTTTATTTTATCTTTACAATCATCAATATTTTTCAAATTCTAAATATCCTACTGTCATATACTGACCTGCTCTAAAAATATTTTTTTCTGAAACTTTTTCATTTTTTTAGTATATTTTTCGAATTTTTTTATATTTTTCTGGTTTATTTTTCGCATTTCAGTATATCTTTCGACTCATTTTTCTAATTTATTTTTTTAATTTAGAAAAAAAAGTTCCTTACGTTTTTTTCGGAAGCAATTGTTACTTTCTTTTTCGAAATCTTCTTTTGAAAGTTCTTTATTATTTTTTTATTTTTTTAGGAACTGAATATTTTATTGCAATTATATTTTTTTCTGATTATATTGTTCTATTTGTAAATAAATATCTTCATCAGAAGTTTCTGTTAATTTATTAATTTTTTTCTTCACTTAAAAGGAAACCACCACATTCCCATAAATCCACCTGATGAGTTATTCACATAACCCCAACTACAATCTTTTTTTGTCTTCCAATAGCATGTTCTAATAAATTTTTTTCGTTTTTTTAATTCTTTAAAAAAATCCGATATAACAGTTTGAATTCCAATCTTCTAATTTTTTTATCTATATATGAATTTACATCTTTTTTTCTATATTATTTAAATAATTATAATAATCTTCAACTAGAATATTATTAAAACTATTTTTTTATATTTTTTTCTAATAATGCTAGCATATCTTTTTCTTTCAAATATTATATCTATACCATCTTCTTTTTAATCTTTCCATATTATCTTCATCATATATTTTATAATAAACTACCTTTATTTCAGCCTTATTTCCATTATCTTCTTTATTTTTTTAATATTAGATTTCTATATGTTTTCTGCTGATCACTATGTAAACTTGTTCCCACTTTATCTTCTATTATTACATATATATCTACTACAGGTATATCTACTACAGGATTTTTTTCTCGTTTTTCATTAGTTATAAATTCTGTTTTTATTCTGAATTTCCAATAGTACGTCTATTTTTCTGATATTGTCTTTTTTTATATTTACTTTCCTATCTTCGAGCTTTTCACCCTATCATTTTTTTCAATAAATTCAGTTGCAAGTGATTTTTAATTTTTTTCATCTTCTGATAAACTATTGTCATCAAAAATTTACCCAGTTACATAACCAACATATAAAAAGCATCCTGTGACAGCTCTGACGTTGCAAAATTAAAAAAATATTGTTTCTTTCCATTTTAAATCCCTTCTTTCTATAATATTAATTAATTTATTTATTTATTTAACTGAATCTTCCACAATGTAAGCAATAATATTTATGAAATTTTTCATTTTCTGGATATATTTGCAGTCCCCAAAAGAAATGCCCGCTCATTAAGAATATTAGTCATTATTTTAGCAATATCTTTTATCTGAGTCAATTCGATATTTTTTTCCTGCTGTTATATTCAAAAAAATATTTTATAAGTTTTATTTTTTTATCAAAAGTTTCCAGCTTTAGTTTTTAGATTTTGCAAGAAATCATCAAAAGTTTCTAAATTTCCTTTTTTTCAAAAATTACGAAAGATTTTTGAGGTTTTTTTGAAATACAGTTTTTAAGTCCGCTAAATCAAGAGTAACCATTCCTTTTTGCTGTTAAAGTTTTTTTGTTATTCCGTTGATTCCATTTTTTTAAATCTTCTGAAGATTTGCATTTTATGATAAAGTCTGTTTTTTTGAATCAAATAGGTCAGTATAGCCATTTTTCAATATCGTAAATGCCAGTAAAAAAATGTCGTTTTTTTCAGTGTTTCTGATTATTTCTAAGGCAAAATTTTTTTATCATTTTCAAAATATGTATTTAAAATTATCAAAATCACATCTGTATCTTGAAAAATTTATTTTTTTAAATCTTTGTAGTCATTTTTTTAATTGTAATAATGCTTATATTTTCATGTGTAATTATTTCTTTCTCAATAGTGCTTAGAGCTGTTTCTCCTAAACTTATAATTTTTTTATTTTTTTGGCATTTTTTTCCATAAATTTTTCTCCTTTTTATAGAAATTTATTTTTAAAATTTTGTATTCAATAACGTAATCTCCCTGACTTCGTAGCCACATTTCCGCTCCAAAACTTCCATAAACTTCGATTTTTTTACAGTATAAACTGTAGTTTTCCCGATTATTTTTCTTTAACTATTTTTTTCATCCAATATTTCTGCAGTTGGAAATTTATCAAGCACATACTCGATATAGCCTCTGTATTTAAATTCTATTCTTGTAAGAGGTCCAGAATGCATAAAAGTGTATGTATTTTTCTAAATTCTCCATCTTTAAATTTGTCAGAATAATTTAGGATTTTAAACTTCTTGCCTGTATTTTTCTATCTTTTTCATTCTATCAATTCTAAAAAAATTGCAGGATATTCTTCTTTATTTTTCAATATATCCAATTAGATAAAAAAATAATATTCAGAAAACATTATTGACAATGGCTTTATTCTGTATTCTTTATATTGTTTATCTTTTTTTGTATAATTTAAATGCACCCATTCTTGGTTTTTTTATACATTGCGCTAATTTCCAAATGCTTTCGAGTAGTTTCTGTCCATGTTGTAAAGGAATATAATTCACCTTTTTCACTATTTATCAAATTTTTTTATTATCTCCCTATCGTTTATTGAGGAATTGTTAACTAGTTTCGTTATTAATTTTTTTCAGTTTCTTCTTTATTAAAAGCCCGACTTTCAAGGATAATTTTACTTATAGCCAAAAGTTCTTCGTTTGTAAAAGTTATCTTGTCATTCTTTTTCAAGATAATAACCTTTTTTTGAACTAGAATACTTTATATCCGATTCACCTTCTTCAAAAAAAATAATTCCTCAAAGTAGCTATATCTCGTTGTATCGTTTTTTTATCAACTTTAAATTCATTAGCTAAATCACTTCTATTCACTATCTCTTTTTTGATTTAACCTTTTCATTATTTTTTTAATATTCTAATCGATTTTTTTCCTCAGAATTTTCATTTTTTTCATGATTAAGATTAAGCCTTTTCTAAAAAAATTCTTCTCAACGTTTTAATTATACCTTGATTTATCACTTTTTCAAAATTTAAAACTTTTTTCCTAATTTTTTTCTATTACTTCGAAATCTTTTTCTTTAATCTCTTTTCTTCAAAATATTCTACATATTCCTCTCTTATGTCTCTACAATTTTTCATTTTATTAAATTTCTCAATTTTTTTCCGTTATTTTTATCAACCATTTTTTATATCTTTTTAATGAACTATCTAGATTTACTGTAAAAACACATTAATGGAATTTCATTATTTTTCACAATCAATATCTTCATAATTAACTTCCTTAAAATTAGGAAATATATCTTTTAATTCTTTCTGAATTAATTTTTATTGTCTTTTCTTCGATTTTATTATCATTAAACCATTTTTAACAAAAAAATAATTATTTGTTTTTTTATCTTCTGCAATTAAATTTACACAAAAGCATTCTATAAAAAAATTCATGTTTCAACCATTTTTATATAATCGAAAACAACGATATACATCATAATCTTCAAATTTTTTTATTTATATAACTTTCTAAAACTAAATATAAAGATAAATTTTTCGTTAATATTTACACCGAAAATTTTTTTCTTATTTTCTTGTTTAATTTGATTGTAATAACTGTCAAAAAAATACTGTCATCAATATATTTTTTTGAATTTTTCAAATAAAGTTAAAAAAATTTTTTTCTTTATCGTATAAAATACTTATTTCCTCTACTTCTTCCTTTTTCATACCTAGAAATTAAATCAGATGAAAAAAATGAACAATTTTTTTACATTATTCTCTTCGTTTTTCTTTTAAATTCTCATATTTTTTTAATAATTTAATTAATTTCACATTGTATTCATTAAAATCTTTTTGAATACTCATAATAACTAAAATCTCTAAAAATATATATATTTTCTGTTTCCATTTTGTTTCCTATTTAAAATTAACAAAATCGAACAATCACCTAAAATTCTATCAATAAAACTTCCATTTTCAGAATAATAATTTTTTTATTTGAAAAATGTATCTCAATATCTTCTGTATCTAATTTTTTTCTCCTAAAATTTCCTCAATAAATTTTTTTGCCATATTTTTTTAAAAGCCATTTTACTGCTATTATTTGTAGTCTCAACATTTAACCATTTTATCATCCAGTACAAAAAAATATCGATATCAAACTCAGCGTTATAAAAAAAGCATCATTTTTTTAACTAATTTTACATTACTCATTTTCTCCATCTCCTCAACTTTATTTTTTTGTTATCTAATTATACTTTTTTTATATGAGACATATTTTGTCCCTTTAGAATAAAAAAATTTATTTTTTTCAAAAATTTTATAACTACAATATCATATGCAACATTTTTTCACCTTGACAACAACAATTTTCGAGATACAATTATATCAGAAAGAGAAAAAAATAATTAATATTTCTATAATAAAAGGAAGTGACTTTTTATGGCAAACCGTATCGTTTTAAATGAAGTATCTTATCATGGATTTGGAGCAATTGAATCTATTCAGGTGAAGTGGAAAAAAATAAATTCAAAAAAAGGCTTTTTATTTGTACAGATCCTGGATTAATTAAAAGCTGGAGCAGCTAAAAAAATTACTGATGTGCTTGATAAAGCTAATTTGGAATATTTAATATTTTCTGATGTTCAACAAAATCCTACGATTGAAAATGTAAAAGCTGGAGTTGAAAAATTTAAAGAAAGTGGTGCAGACTATATTATTGCAATTGGTGGAGGTTCTGCTATGGATTGTGCCAAAGCTGTGGCAATTATTATAAATAATCCTGAATTTTCTGATGTACGAAGTCTTGAAGGAGTCGCAGATACAAAGAATAAATGCGTTCCAATAATCGCAGTTGCAACTACAGCTGGAACAGCTGCCGAAGTTACAATAAATTATGTTATAACAGATGTTGAAAAAAATAGAAAATTTGTCTGTGTTGACCCACACGATATGCCAATAGTTGCAATAGTTGATCCAGGAATGATGATGACAATGCCAAAAGAATTAACAGCTGCAACTGGACTTGATGCATTAACTCATGCAATCGAAGGATTTACAACAAAAGCTGCTTGGGAAATGACTGACATGTTTCATTTAAAAGCAATCGAATTAATAGCAAAATATTTGAGAAAAGCTGTGGAAAATGACGAAGAAGCTAAAGAAAAAATGGCTCTTGCCTCATATTTAGCAGGAATGGGATTCTCAAATGTAGGACTTGGAATCGTACACTCAATGGCTCATCCTCTAGGAGCATTTTACGGAACTCCGCACGGTGTTGCAAACGCTATAATTTTACCAACTGTAATGGAATACAATGCTGAATATACAGGGGAAAAATTTAGAGAAATAGCAAAAGCTTTTGGAATAAAACATACTAAAAGAATGGCTCCCGAAGAATATAGAAAAGCAGCAGTAGAGGCTGTAAGACAATTGGCACATGACGTAAATATTCCTGAAAATTTAAAGGGAATAATGGATATAAAAGATTTAGATTTTATCGCTGAATCAGCTTTTGAATGATGTTTGTACTGGCGGAAATCCACGAGATACAAACTTGGAAGAAATAAAAAGAACTTTATAAAAAAAATTGTTGTAATTTACAAAAAAACTCCATTCGTTTTTAGAGTGGAGTTTTTCTATTCATATTAATTCCGAATTTAAATATTTAATTTTTCTCAAAATTCAAGTCTATTTACTAATTATACAATTTAACCATATCTTCAGAAGAATTAACTAAATACATCTTTTTATGAAAATTTAGATATGATGAAATGTGTAAATAAGATGCCTACATCATATATTGTATTTTTGAATTTATACAAAATCACAAACACTCTCTTAAAAGAAATTATCCCCTTCTTCCCCCGAACAACTTCAAATCCCTTTTCATAAGAATATCCACA
>BNJV01000940.1_pt1 | contig 13354 bp, 14 predicted proteins | sample 8540591 | NCBI WGS metagenome assembly BNJV01 (sample SAMD00202457, study PRJDB9452) | human saliva metagenome | host: Homo sapiens
GAGAGCCTTAGCAACAGAAAAGGGCTTGCGACGTTTGAGAACAAGCTGAAATCAGCGGACATTATGATAAACCAGATGAGAAAAAGAGGCGAACGTGTGGAAAATGACGGCTTAAAGAGGGCTGTGCTGTCAAAACCTGCAACGATTGCGGCTAAGATGTTTGAGCGAAAGGAAGACGGGGAATACCAGCGGTGGTACGAAATAAACGACAAGCCTGAGATAACAGAGCCACGCACAGAGATAGCACGCAGGATATACGAAAGGCGTAAGGCTGACATCCACGCACCAGTCGAAAACTTTATGCTGGGGGATGTGCTTATAAACTTCGGGAGCGGTGGACTTCATACTGTAAATACGGAAGATTCGAGCCTTGAGCTTTATAGGGACGTGTACAACTTTGACGTAGCCAGCTTTTACCCGTCTTTCATAGAAAAGTTTGACAGGATAGCCAATTTTGACATTGAATTGTTCAGGTACTTGAAAGCGGAACGGCTCAGGCTAAAGAGAATGAAAGATGACGTTGACGCACAGGCAAGGCAGAACGCATACAAGCTGATGATTAACTCAACGACAGGGAAGTACAACGAGAGCTACTGGAACAATGTGACATCGGACAACCCGATATACAACCCTCACGTGTACTATTCTATGACAACGAGCTGTCAGCTAATGCTCCTAGACCTTGCGGAATCGCTTTTTGAATATGTGAACATAGTCCAGCTCAACACGGACGGAATCGCATTTACGCTAAAGGGCAAGGGCGACATTGAAAAGGCTAGGGGAATATGCAGGGAATGGGAGCAGTATTTTGGCTATGAGCTGGAAGAGAGCCACTTTGACCTATTCGTACAGCGTTCAGTGAACGACTACATCGGAATTGAGCGGACAGGCGACAAAGTCAAGGCGAAGTCAAAGGGGAGCAGCTTTGCTGAGCTTAAGGGGATTTCAGCGTCAGCCGATATGATAAGCAACGTGCTGGCTAACGTGTTCAAGAGGTACGACTGCGACAGCCTTGACTACGGTAAACTTAGCGACCTTATTGACAGCACGGTTGACGGATTCGTGGAAAGCAAAGACCACAACGCACTTCAGATTAACATAAAGGCTGTAAGCACAGTCAAGGACAAGAACATATACGACAGGCACGGGAACGTAACTGGGACACGCACAAAGGGTATGAGGGCTTTCATAGTCAATGACGGCGATGACACCGTAAGAATCAAAGCCAACCAGTATACGTTAAACCCCAACTACATACACACAGTCAAGGCTACGGGACGGCAAAGGCTCAGAAACGTAAAGCTGGGAGACCTTGAGGGATGCGTGCCGCTTATGATTCATAATAGACGTGTTGAGGACAGCGAAAATATCGACTACAACACTAACATATACAAGTTCCTGTGCAAGCGGGAGCTTCTCAAAATGATGAACATTAAGGCTCTTGTTACGGAAAAAGACGGGGCGTGGGAAATAGAGCCGTACTATGATTAGGGTGTCTATAAAACAGGTGTTTTAGTATACATAAGTTTTTATAAGAAAATATAATAATTATATATTAATGAATACAATAAAGTGTACACTAAATTAAATTATGGTTTAGTATACATTTTATTTAAGGGGGTACTGCATGAAACATAAAATTATGTAACCATTTATTGGATCAATAAATGGTTTACATAATTGATGATGAAAATTTATATGATTCATTAATATACTTTATAAAACTATCTTGAGGATATATTTAAATTAGAAGTGATTTCATCAGATATTATAGAATATCTTGACAATTGTTATGACACATACAGAGATGTTATAATGGACGAAAAAGACTCGGATATTCTTGATGTAAACTGGATTATAACAAAATTTCTGATGGGTATTACAAAAAATACAGGCGTTAAATTTGAAACTGATATATATGAGAATACAATATATAAAAAAATGGCAAGTATTTTTAAGGAAGATGACCTTGCTGGATATATTGATATTATAAAGGGTGTGATGAAAAAATTAGATTCGGATATGCAAGGGTCAGTACTGCAAAACAGGATTTGACTAGGCAAATTACAGCACTTGAAAATGTAAACTGCAATGAAATATATAGCGATGTGCAAAGTGGAAAAAATATGGAACGTGCGGAACTTAAAAAGCTTCTTTCAAAAATTAGAGAAAATGATACATTTATTGTTACTGATATTGACCGACTTGGAAGAAACTTTACAGAAGTTACGGAACTTTATACAAAACTGAAAGACATGAAAGTTAATATAATTGTAATTAATCAGGAACTTTTAAATCACAGGGTTGATGATAAGAAAGATGAAATTGTAAATGTAGTTGTTATTCCGCTTCTAATATATTTAGCAGAACGAGAAAGAACTACACTTATTGAAAGAATTAATGACGGTATAAGAAATATGCCAGTTGATGAATCAGGTAGAAAATTTAGCAGAAAAACAGGCAATAGTGTAGGACGACCCGCTAAGGTCATTAATTTATCTAAAGAAGATTCTGAAATGCTGAAACGAGTTAGAAATAAGGAACTATCTGTAAATGGGTTTTGTAGATACATGGGAATTAGTAGGCAATCATACTACAAATACTATAAATATTTATAGTATTTGTAGTATGATTTTATTTAACATTTATAGTGTGTTTTTTCAACATAATCAGCTTTATGATAATCCCATTCACGAGTAACGGTTACTTGATTTTCAAGTTTCCCGAGCTTGCTCTTCTCGATTTAATTCTACAATGTGATTAAGTCTCATATTTTCCTCAAGTTTTTTAATCTATCATATGAATGAGTTTTTATGCGAAATTCTAAATATTCGTCATAACTTATAAACTCAAAAATTACCGCTATATTCATCATATGTAATTTATGTTAATGAATTAAGTTCTTTTTCAATCTCAAGAACTTCTTTTCGTATTTTTTCAATAAGATGTAACTTCCTTGTCCGTTCCCTAAGAAGATAAACCTTTCTTTCCTCTACATGAGACATTTTTTCAAAATCCTTATATTCTACAATTTCCTTTAATTTTGAACTAGGATTATCAGATGTGATAACTTCAATAATCTCATTATCATTAAAATTCTCCTTTTTATGTCCCGTCAGAGTTTTTACCGCCCGATTAGGCAATGTTAAAATGTTTTCAGCCTTAGCCACCCCCTTATTTTCATATTCCAAATATAATGAATATTTACGGATTGCTACATTTGCACTATCCTTATCAATACCTAACATTTCAAGCCATTTTACCAAATGTACCATTTTTATTATTAGAAAATATCTTATTTGCTTCATAAATAGCTTTAGAGTAATTAAGTATATGAATCATTGTTTTTCTCTATGATATTTTTATATCACTCTCATATTTTATAAGCTGTTCTTTCTCTGCTCCACTAATTCCCAATTCATTATAATTTATATCATAAATACTTTCAGTTTTGGCTATTTTTATAATGCTTTTTTTACTATTAATTCTACTTGTTGTCAAATCAAAATTTTTACTCATGTAATCCCCTCCCTTTTCATTATTTCTTCTGCTAATTTTTTATAATCATTTGCACCGTTAGACCTTTTTGAATAGTCAAATATAGACTGATGTGTAATAATACATTCAGATAAAGCTACATTTTTCCTTATTATCGTTTTTAACAGGTAGTCATTATAATCCGTTTTAAGCTGATCATATATCTGTTCGGATAAAGAAGTCTTCTCTTGCCTTGTTAATATTACTCCAGATATATCCTTGCCTAATTCATTTGTATATTCCATAGTTGCATCCAATCCGTACAGCTCAATTATACCAGGAAGCACAATCGAATACACACTAGCTGCATAAATAGAAGATGTTGTATAAGCATTAAATGCAGGTGCGGTATCAATTATTACAACATCATAATAATTAGATAATGTTTCTAAAAAATCATTTAAACGCTGATAATAATAAACACCCTGACTCTTCAGCATTTCCATATCAGATTCAGCGTCTAAGCCTGCACTTAATAAATGAAAATTTTCGTTTATTACTTCAGGCTTAAATGTATTTAACCTGTTCAATAAATAATCGCCCAATGACGATTGTAACTGATTTACGTTTAATCCAATTATAGATGTTAAATTTAATTGAGGGTCAGTGTCAATAACTAATGTTTTCAACTTTTTTTTTGCAAAATAATATGCCAAATTAAATACAGTTGTAGTCTTACCGCAACCACCTTTTATTATTTACAATTGCAATTTTCTTCATAAAATCGTCTCACTCTCTTAATTATACTATATGTTATATAGAGTATAACATATATTTAAAAATTCAAATATATCATCAGTCATGACTGGTAATATATTTTGAATTTTTGATTTATAAGGCTCAAAAATTACGGATATGATATAATATAAGAAATCAAAAATGGAGGTATTATTAAGAATAAAACACTAAATAAAAGAGTTGTTATAGTTAATATTAGGAACAGTCTTAAAAGATTTTATGCTGATGAAAGTTCTCAAAACTATGATGAATTGAAAGAGGGTATGAAAGATGTTTATACGATTCAAGGGAATTTAGATGAGGAGATGAGAAAGATTGAGGAACGTATAAAATCAGCTAGAGAAAACTTGGTAAAGATTAAGGCAGATAAAGAAAATTTTGATACAATTCAAAAGCAGTTTGAATATATCAGCAGGGCATTTAAAGAACAATCCAACAATGAGGATAGTGGATTTAATGCAGAATCGAATAATGGAGATAATGGGGATAAATTCTGATAATATGTTTCGAGTGCAGGGACTTGTCCCGTAACGAGCTATTGGACAGCATTGGACAATAGCTCGGATTGGAAAAACAGAGGTGGTGGTAATTATGGTACACGGACTGGTAAATATAAAGACATATTCTAGGAATGGCACACGTTTAAAGAAACTGGAAGAGCATTTAAAGAGAATGCACAATGACTACAAGAATAAAAATATTGACAAGTCAAGGACAACGGACAATGTAATATTGATTAAGTCCGATGACACATATATAAGACGTGTTGACAAGGTTATAGAAGAGAATAATTTGAAATTAAATAAAGATACAGGTGTTGTACTTGCAGCTGTTATAAAATTAAATGCGACTGATTCTGAAGACTTAAAGGATTACAAAGGACGACTATATAAATGTTTTTAAGAATCAGCAGGAGCATTTTATCAAGGACTATGGAATTACTGAAGATTCAATACTGGATTCTGTTATACATTTTGACGAATCTGAACCGCATTTACATTTAACATTTATACCAAAGACATCGGTTGTGGATAAGGAAAAATCAGATAAGGAACTTGAATCATACTTGCAAAAGGAATGTTCCAAGAAAGCAAGGCAAGAATTAAAAAAGGAAGTTGATCCAAAAGAATTTGATAAACTTCCTCCGACAAGAGAGTTTTTAAAAATGTATCATAAAGGGGACACGAGCATTTTTACAGAAGACAACAAGGATATTTTGATATTAATGGGGGAAAAATATCGTGAGTGGAGAGAAAAAGCTGAAAATAACGGCTGGGGAAAATCTCCAAAGAGGAATGCTGGGAAAATTACAATTTCAAAATCAGAACTGGGCTTAGGTGGTCAATCTGATTTTAAAAAGTTGCAGGACAGGGCTTTTGAATGGACAAAGGACAGCTTAAAAAAAGATAGACAAGGGACATATTCAGATTGCAAGGAAATTTTATGACAATGTGAAATATGAAAAGGACATTGAACTATTCAAGGACATCCAAAGAGTTCCAGTAAATCCAGCAGGCAAGGATATTGAAAACATAAAGAGCATAAGCAGTATTGAATCAAGCTATGAAATAAAAAGGAATTTTACAGGTGCATATAACAGGGAATCAGTTGACAATGCAATGCAGGATATGAAAAGCAATATTGAGTGGCTAAAAAAGACAGGAATAGATGCGATTAATGATAAAATAAATCTGGAATCAAGATTAAGGCATACATACGAGGAGTACAGGAATCTTGAAAAACGTTTATCAGAAATGGAATCAGACAACAGGAACTTGACAGGCAGGAATGACAGATTTAAGAAAATTATAGACAGCAATGATAATTTCTTTAAAAGTTTAGAGGATAACAACGAAATAAGAAAAGAATATGAAATCAAGGAATACAGTCTGAAAAAACGTGAAGAGCAGATAAATTTAAAGGAATCTGCTGTAAATGAGAAATATAATCTTGTTACAGCCAAAGAGGACAAAGCAAATGAGCTTATAAGCAAGTATAATAGCAAATTAAAGGATTTTGAATCTGAAATAAACAGCAGGGTCACAGAAAGGTATAACAGCCAATTCTACAGGCTTGAGAGATTTCTTGACAATAACAACTTCATTGACGCTCTTGGGACATTTGACAATAGCCTAGTTACATCTAAGATAAAGGAAGTTAATCAAAGCTACTTGATTAAACAGGAAAAGCTAAATTCAATGGATTCTGAAATATCAGAGAAAAGCGAGAAACTTGCTGGAATCAATGAAACTATTGGTAAAAGGCTTGAAACTCTTGAAAAGCATAATAAGGCAATAGATAATAATAAAAATCTCGTTGCCAGTCAGAAAAAGGAATATGATGAGAATATAATCAAAATCAATGAACAGAACAGGATAATCAATGAGAACATGAATCAGCTTGAAAGGGTTAAAAGGCTTGATTTGGAAATAAAGGAAAAGGAAAAGATATTAAAGGAATTGGAAATGAAAAGCCTTGAGAATGACAGGCTACAGTCTAAGAATGATGAGCTTAAGAAGTCTTTATCAAAGCTGGAGGGATTAAAGAGGCTTGAAAGCTATTTTTATGTGAGAGCTGAAGAGGATATAAGCAAATATTTAATTAATAAAAAAGGATATAATGAAGATAAGGCAAAAGATGTGGCTAGAAACGTCATAGACGCTGATTTTGGACTTGATTTGGTTATGGCTATGGAAGAGTACGCTTATACAGGAGAACTCGATATTAAGGCTTTAAACGGCTTTAGAAACGATGTGAAAGAGTTTGATTATATGAACAAGTGGTAAAACTGGAGAGGTGAAACCTCTCTTTTTTTTATAAATATATTTAAGTATTCTAAAATAATTATTTTTATAAAATTCATTTATAAAAATGGTATATATATATTTATGTTATAAAGATACATTGATTATAATTTTATGTTTTTGAAATTATGAGTTATAAAATATTGATATATTTTGGTACATTTTGCTGGAATAGGCATATTTAAAGGGTTAGATTGTACCAAAGTTTTAAGTTATAGTTTGGTGCTTTTTAAAAAGTTTTGGTATTTTTATAAATAAATCTTTTTTTTGATTTATACCATAAAAAATTAACTAAATCTACATTTTGCAGGAAAAAGTCGATAAGGAAAATGTCAAATTATCAAGGATATGGGGACAGCAGGCATACGAGGAATATTTCAGAAGGCACGCAGTCAAGGACTTGGCTGAATTTTACCAGAATGAGAGGGGGCTTGGCTATGATGAGGCTGAAGACAGGGCAACTGACCTCATTAAGCGGAACGGGAGAGACTGGGACTTCGTTATATCTGTTATGAATGACACAATCACGGACGAATATGTAGCCGAGCTTGAGACATCTCCGAGTCCATATGGGCATTTTGATGATAAAATTGGCTTATAAAATGATTAGATGATTAGAGATTACTTATACAATTTGAAAAATTTAATGCAATTTTTGTGGCAAATAGGTGAATTTTGCCACAATTTGCCACAAAATATATGTATTGCTTTCAAATGCTTTATTTTAGCATAATTGAGAGTGATACATATATTTTTTTTTACATCTGAAGTGAAATTGATAAAACTAAAGAAAAGTCAATAATAATAGGTGTTGTGATTAGTTTTTAGATTTTGCGGTAAAATTATCAAATTTTTGCCACAAAATGAAAATGTATCCTTTGTTAATGGTGCTTAGACGTTATAATTTTTAATTTTGCCACAATTTTACCCCTGTTTCAATTTACTATAATATTTTTTAAAAATATATTTATTTTTAATGTATATTTAATTTTTATTTTATTAGACTTTGATTTTATTTTTCTCACATGTATTTGTTGAAAATATGTTATATTTTGTGGCAAAATATATTCTAGGGTGCATTTTTAGGGACTTTTTTTTGCCACAAAGTGATTTTTGTTTTGTGGCAATTTTTTTTGGACACTGCTGTAAGCCTTTATTTATGAGGGTTTGCTTTTGCCCAGTGAGTGAGTTTTGTGGCAAATGGCATATTTTTGTGGCAAAATGTGTTTTTGATGAAATTGGACAAGAAAGGGAACCCCCTTGAGTGCTGGGGGCTTCCTTTCAATAAACAATCAACCTTAAATAACACCCAAAAACTCGCAATCAAACAAAAACACCATTCCATATTGGTTATTCTACTTCAATATAACATTGCACTAACATATTGACAAATTTGTCAAAATTAAATAACATTAAATGCTTATATTTACTATGTTAAAAAGACTTAAAATATTTTTACTTTTTACTTTTTGATTTTATTATTGACATTTGATATTTAATGAGATATAATCAGTTAAACGAAAGATAAATAAATTATATTAAGAGGTGGAGCTGATGTGGAAAATTATAAAAGGAGATAAATACAACATTGAACGTCTGGAGAAAATCAGAAAAGTAATGGACGAAATGTATTCAAACAACGAATATATAGGTATTCCCGTTATAGCAAAAGACTTGAATGTATCAGGGCAGACGGTACGAAAATATATTGCGGGATTGCAGAAAGACAAGGACGTTGAACGGAAGCTGAGAATGTTTATTAAAAGAATGTATAAGAAGAATCAGTTTTATAATGATATTAGGTAAAAAAAAGATAAAATAAAAGTAAAAAATGACAATAAAAAAAGTACGTGCTTGAGGAACACGTACGGGGTTTACATAGGTATGCTATATATACGTTTATACAACAATTCTAGCATATCTTAACAAATTTGTAAAGCCTTTTTGTCTTATTTTTGGAAAGGAATTGATATGAAAAAACAATTTAAAGTCATTGACAATGAAGATGACTTTAATAAATTACTGGATGATTTAGGAACAAGGAGCGTGCGACATCTCTATGAGAAAAGCCAGTACGAGATGTACCTCGATGGAATACTCGAAAATATAAAGGTTATGGGAAATAATATAATTGTTAAGAAGTGTATTGAGATGATCCTAAGCAACGGCGAATGCGAGTTAAAGCCGTCATATTACAACTGCAATAACATAACCAAAGGTGATTTAATTTTAAGAGATTTTGTGAAATTTGTTTATGATAAATGCGACGCCATTTTTAGTAGTGCAACTAAATACGATAATGTAGATATAGCGGGTGTCTTTAACACTAAGCATAACTATTCGTTTGAAAGTAAAACACCCGTTCACTATTACGATACGAATAAATCGGAAATTGATACAGGAAAGAAACTTGATTTTGATTTTGTAGCACACGCAGCTTTGTATATTCAAATGTATTTACAGAATATAATACATATAAATTATATACGAAACGGTGATATTGATAATAGCATAGATACATTAACAATACTTGATTTTGATAATGACGGGGATAAAATTAGTTCGTCTATCATCAGAACGACTTTCTTTAAGGCGAAGTGTCATGGTTGTCCCAGCCTATCAGATATAATCAGCCTAATAAATAAATATCCCCTTGAATTTAAAGAAATAGATGGCTGTATACGTAAATTTGACTTGCTTGAATCAAATATCAATATTCGACAAGCCCTAACTGTCAACGGAGTTGTCATAACTAGTCTAAAAAAGAACGGACTTAGCATAAATAAGGCATTGCTCACAAAACTGTTTCTTTTTTACATAAAAAACACAGGGCAACTCAGACAAGCGTTTATACACCTGAACAGTCAAGGGGAAAACTACAATAACAATATGCTATATGTTCATAGCGATGTTGACAAATGTTACAGGTATCTGGAAGTTGAGGAAAGTTTAACAGACCTTGCCGTGAAAATCACGTCAAGACTACCATTCGCAAGCCTTGACGCTAAAAAGGATGATGATTTTATATACAACTGCACCAAATCCGTTAATACAGTTGTGCAAAAGGAATTGACAGCTAAGAAGTTGGAGTATAGATTACGTGAACCGCTGAAATATACGGCATTTGCAGTGGACAACGGGACAGTCATTTTGAACAAGCCCACAGGAGAGTTTATATTCTGTGAAAATTTATTCAGTGAGAGACTTATGTTCTTTGTCAAGTATAAAGGTAATTTTGATAAAGATTTCTTGTAAATCATTACAAAGAAATGGATAACCCGTTGCTAAGATACACAAAGGCTAAGATTAAGAACGGACTTAACGAGGACGGCACTGTAAACAAGGACGTATATGGACTTCTAGCGGCTTGCACGCTTAATCTGTTCCAGCACGATGTGGACACGCACAATGCTGTTGTATTTCTAGGACAGCACGGAACGGGTAAGACACTTCTGATAAACGCCTTAAAGAAACTGGACTCTTTACAAGTCAATGCTAAATTCTCAATGGAAGTAGGTTTGACTGAATATATGAACACCTTTTTAAACAGGGACTTGGAGAAATATCACAGGACATTCAAGTCGGAGTTTCCAGTTAAGGAATATAACGAAAATGCGACAATGAAGGTTGTCCTTGAACGTGGCAGTATATCAATCAATCAGAAGTATAGGGACGCTGTTGTTGTTGATGTAAACTCAAAACCTGTGTATACAGGAGAGGAGTTTATGAGAATCAATGTTGACGGCGGACTTAAAGACCGTTTTGTGCTGTTTGAGATGAGGGACAAGTCAAAGGACACATTTTTTTGACATTGAGGGCGTTGACAACATTGAGGACTTCCTTGAATATAATGTAACGCATACATTGTGCGGTTTTTATGACGGCTTTATGTTCCAGCTTGATAATAAAGTATTTAATTCAGATGGACGTATTTATTCAAGGCTTTTTATGAAATACAACCCGAACACGTACAACAGCTTCATTGAAAGAGTCAGCCATATCGGTGGAATTGACTTAATACTTGACATTGACGAAAACGGAATACTTAATCAGGCAGACCTTAAAAATCTAGTCAAGATATGTGATGAATGCGGGTATGACACTGATATAAAGAAGGTTGCACGTCAAACGTTGTTGAAAAATTTGAACAAGTTGCGTGATTATAATAGCCAATCAAGGATATTCAACAGCATTGACTTCAAGAATACAAAGGAATCAACGTTAAAGAAATATAATACAACGTTCAAGAGACAGCCTTACAGTCTAGGTATAAAGTTTAGGGATTCCGTGCTTGATGAAATTATGTCAAGGCTTGTGAATGACAAGCAAAGATACAGAAATCAGATAAAGGAACTTGAGGATATAATCAGTCGGCATAACAGCTACACCAAAGATGATTTAAGATATATTGCTAAGAAATATATTAACGATATAACAATCAAGGATTTGGACAATGACACTGTCAAGGATGAGCCGAAAAGTGACATAGAGAATACAATATCAGAGATACAGAGCATTGGCTTGAGAAAAGCGTAAGCAGAGTTGCCGAGCCTTGTTCCAGCACACAAGAGCTATTGTCCAATGCTGTCCAATAGCAATGCTGTCCAATAGCTCGTTACGGGACAAGTCCCTGCACTCGAAACAAATTACACTAATGGGGATGATTATATGTTTAAATATAACGGTGTCGACCGAACAAAAGACACCTTAAATTTGCTACTTGAGATTATGGGGCATAACGAAAGGACGGACACGTTCAATCTTGACTGCCATATGTCATTTGCGACAAAATCCATTATGGAAAGCAAAGCGGATTCGGACATAAACGTAATGGCAATACCTAAGCTGGACAGCCAAAGAAACATTGCATGTATAGTAGAAGTCGCATACGGCAACAGGTATGCAATACTTTACTATCCCGCAGGGGACAGCAAGAGTGCAACAACACGGAACATTATGATTGACATAGACAAAGTTGACTTTGACAGATACGACAGCCTGATTAATGAGCTGGACAGACGTGATATTCTAAGATACACGAACATTTGCACGAGCGGTGGAGGGCTGCACCTCTACATAATCACGGAAAACGATATAACGGCAGATGAATTTGAGAAAGTCAAGGAGGTTTTTGCTGGAATATGTGAAAGAATAGGGCTTGGCATTGACACATCAATCAAAATTAACAGCCGTATGAGATGTCCGTTCAGCCTTAATACAAAATACGCTGATGATGACAGGGTTGTGCTGTGCATTCAAAGAGCTGAGTCAAAGATTGGCTACACGGCACTTCAGAGGCTCACAAAGGACGCTTGCAACACAAGTGAGGGTAAACCCGCCTTTGAGGTAAAACAAGAGCCGTACGGGGCTTATATGAAGCCAAACACTCTTAGGACGCACTGGACGAACGTACTTGAGAAAATTATTGAAAGACATAACGGAAACAGGAACACAGGAATCTTCAACACGTTCCTGTTCCTGATACACAACGGCATAATCACAAATACGCTTGAGTTTTGCCAGTACATTGAAAAATTCAAGTCGGACACGGCTTTTAAAATTTACAGCAAAAAAGACGGACAGTTTGACACAAGCGAGATTACGGGCATTGCGAGGAATATTTACAGAATGAAAAAGGGCGAGCTTGAACACGTTGACCTATCACAGATTGAAAGCGTGCCAAGTTTCATAGAAAGAGGGGAATAATGAACACGAAATACGACAACTTTAAATTTAGAAACGCCTATGTGGGCGATGTCGAGGTATACAGGGACTATTTCCTGCTTGTGCTTGCTGATGTTAATAAAAACCTTGAGAACGGGGACGTAACAGAAGACACGTTTGACGTGATTATGATTGACTCAAGGCAACAGGGCTTTGAATCAATCATAAGAAACTTGCTCAATGACAGTCTTTTTATAGGATTCAACAACAAGGCGTACGACAACAAGATATTAAGGTACATAGCGGGGACGAACGCACAGCAAACTGAAGTGAAGACCTGCAACTTGTCGGAGCTTAAGGAGTACAGCGACAGCATTATAGAGAACAGGGAGCTGTCCAATTATAATAAAATGTTTTTCTACTCCCTCGACGTAAGGGATGAATGCAGAATAAATGCCAACATAAGCCTAAAGGACGTAGAGTATCACTTCAACCTTGACGTGATAACTGAAGACGACAGCTTTGACATCGAAGTGTCGCATAACGAGGAAAAGCTGGACGAGATACGTAAATATTGCAAGCACGATGTATTTACGACATACCTTATTGTG
>BNJV01002539.1_pt1 | contig 13331 bp, 8 predicted proteins | sample 8540591 | NCBI WGS metagenome assembly BNJV01 (sample SAMD00202457, study PRJDB9452) | human saliva metagenome | host: Homo sapiens
GTGCTGATGCATCAGGTAAATATTCCTTAGCATTAGGGAGTGGTGATGTTAGTGGTGATTATACAGATGGAAATAATCACCCAAGTGCTAGTGGTGAGAAGTCTATTGCTATAGGGCATAACTCGAATGCTTCTGAAGAAAGTGCTATTGCTATTGGTAGTAGCTCTAAATCTGATAAAGTTAGTGCGACAGCTCTTGGTCGTAATACTACTGCAACAGGTGAGAATTCCTCTGCTATTGGTGCATATTCTACTGCTAATGCTACCGATGCAACTGCATTAGGTAGAAATGCTAATGCAACTGCAGATCAATCAACGGCACTTGGCACATATAGTGTTGCTTCTGGACAGTATGGTACAGGTGTTGGCTATCAAGCAAATGCATCAGGATCTAATTCTACCGCAGTAGGTGTATCAGCAAAAGCTAATAAAGAAGGCGCTTCAGCTATGGGGCCGGGTGCACGTGCTTATGGTAATGGGGCCATTTCTTTTGGTTATCAAGCTCTTTCTGGTGCGAATATTTTTAACAGTGCTGGTAATGGTAGCTTTAATGATGCTAGTCCAGACGTTACTAGTTACGCTAAATGGGGTGATTCGGCAATAGGTTTGCGTGCTATTGCTTCTGGTGGTAATGCTACAGCTCTTGGTCGCAGTGCAACAGCAACTGCTGCTAATGCTATTGCTATCGGTGGTGGTAATGGTAATTCTGCCACAGATAATACTGAAAACAGAGGCAACAGGTGAAAAAGCTACAGCTATTGGTTATAACGCTAAAGCGAAAACAGGAAATGATCTTGCTGTTGGTCGTGGTGTTACTTCTAGTGGTGGTGCTGCTACGTCCGTAGGTTACTATGCAACAGCATCTGGTAATCAAACTGTTGCGTTAGGTTCTACTATCAATTCCACTGCTCAATATGCAACTGGTATTGGTTATAGTGTCAATTCTCAAGGTGAAGGTTCTGTTGCTATTGGTGCTGGTACTGATGCTCTAGGAGCTATGCCTGCAAAACAAGTTAAGGCAACAGCCAAAAATGCTATTGCGATTGGTCGTGCCACACAAGCAACATCACAAGATGCTACAGCAATTGGTACTGATGCGACTGCATCTAATACCGATGCTATTGCAATAGGTAGAAAATCTAATGCTTCTGGGTCTACATCTATTGGTTTTGGTTATAATACACAATCGACTGCAACTAATACTGTAGCAATTGGTACTGATGTTTCTGCAACTGCTGAAAGTGCGATTGCTCTCGGTCGTAAGACTATGGCTAGCGCCTTAAATGCAACTGCAGTTGGTCCAATCGCGAACGCCTCTGGAAAGTACTCTTCAGCATTTGGTATGAGCGCCGCTGCATCTAAAGAAAACTCGTTAGCGTTAGGTACGAATGCCAATGCATCTTTAGATAAATCTGTAGCTCTTGGTAGTGATTCTACAACTGCTACTAATGCAACAAGCCAAGGTTCCGTTGTTATTGGCGGTAAAACAATAACTTGGAATGGCGCACCAACCGTGTCGGGTACAGGTATGCAAGTTTCCGTTGGCTCTGCTGGTGCTGAACGTCAAATTAAGAACGTAGCAGCAGGTGAAGTATCTGCTAATAGTACCGATGCAATTAATGGATCTCAATTGTATGCGGTAGCAGATGTTCTTAACAAGGCTAATGCGGATCAGTCTATTAAATACAAAGCTAATGGTACAGGAAGTAATTCTGTTAAACTTTCTGATGGTTTAAACTTTACAAATGGTACTACTACTACGGCAACAGTAGGTGCAAATGGTCAAGTAACCTTTGATCTTAATACGACAACACAGAAATCGATTACTGATTCTGCTACTGCTGTAGCGCGTACGATTTCTCTCGGCGGCGATACTGGTACTACAACGGCTAAATCATTAACATCTAGTAATGTTAACTTTGGTGTTAAGAGTGGCAGTCCTACATATCTTACAACGACTGCAAATGGTAATGATGTGACCTTGACTATCAATGAGCAGGCCATTAAGAATGCCGCTAAGGATGCATCATCTTTCAAGGTGAAAGCAAATGCTACTGCTGCAGAAGATGTTAAAGGTGGCGATACAGTTGCTTTCAACAATGGTGATAATATTGCGATTACCCAAACTGGTAAGACCTTTAAAATTGCTACAGCTAAAAATGTAACATTTGATGCAGCTACTATCGGTGGTAATACAACTATCGGATCTACAGGGATTACAACTAATAAGGTGACTGTAGGCACTGTTTCTATTGATGGAACTAACGGCATTAACGCAGGTAATAAGGCGATTACTAATGTAGGCACTGGTCGCGTGGCTAATAGCAATGCAGATAATAGCAATGTTGCGAACATTGGTGATGTTAAGGCAATCGCTACTGATGCTGTAGCTAATTTGTCCACAAATCTTGGTATTACAGATGGTACAAATAGTGGTACTGTTAACTTAAAGAACCAAAGTTTAAAGTTGTTGGTACAGGTGTTGCAAAAGCAACTGTGAATGGTCAAACGATTACTGTTGATGTTGCAAAAGGTACATTGACAAATAATACGACAACTGGTGCATTAACAGGTACTGCTGGTGTAGTCGATGCTAATGATATGGCAACTGCTGTTAATACAGCGATTACAAAAGCTGTAGATACTGCTACTGGTACACAAAAACTTGATATTTCTGCAGGTGGTACAGATAGTTCTGTTAACCTTAAAACTCAAAAATTAACGGTAACAGGTACAGGTGCTGCGACTGCGTCTTTGACTGGTCAAACGATTACTGTTAATGTGGCGGAAGGTACATTTACTAATAAGTCAGATGGTACAACGAGTGCTACAGCTGGAGTAGCTAAGGCAACTGATGTAGCCGCAGCGATTAATAATACTAATACTGTATTAGGTAATAAAATTACGGCAGCTACACAATCTTTATCTACATTAGGTGACAATAAATTTAAATTAACGGCAGATTCAACCTCAACAACAGGTCAAGCACTTAATAAGTCTGGTGGCTTATCCTTTAAGATTGCCGGTGATGGTGACTTAGTATCCACAAGTGCTACTACAGATACTATAAATGTAACTGTTAAAAAAGGTACACTAACTAATGCTGCAGATGGATCGCTTAATGTAACTGATAGTGGTGTAGTAACTGCAGATAACATGAAATCTGTAGTCAATGATGCGATTACTAAAGCGGTTACATCTGCTAAAGATGGTTCTGCATGGAACATTTCTACTAATGGTGGTACAGCGACTAAAGTATCTGGTGGTAATACGGTTGATCTCATTAATGGTGACAACATCGAGATTACACAAGATGGTACAGATGGTAAAAAAATCACTGTTAAAACGAAAAAAGATCTTACATTAGATTCTGTAACTGCAGCCAATACTGTAAAAGTAGGCTCTGGTACTAACCTTATTACATTGGATGGTACAACAGGTGGAGTGAGTGGTAATACATTTACAGCTGGTAATGCATCTATGAATACGACTGGATTCCGTTTAACAGGTGGTCCATCTGTGACAACGACAGGTATCGATGCGGGTAATAAAGTGATTACCAATGTTGCTAGTGGTGGTACGACTTCTACGAATGCTGCGAATATTGGTGATATAAATGCGGCTATTTCTAGTTTGACTACTAACCTAGGTAAAAATACGACAATTGCTTATAAAGCAAATAATGCAGGCGGTCAAACAGTATCCTTGGCAGATGGATTTAATTTCACTAATGGTACATTAACAACTGCAGAAGTAGCAGCTAATGGTGTTGTGAAGTTCAATGTAACGCAAGGTTCTTTGTCTACTGATGGCAATGGTAATATCACAAATACCGCAGGTGTAGCTACAACCGACGATGTAAAAAATGCAGTTAATACAGCTATTACAAAAGCGGTAGATAATGCTACTGGTACTCAAAAACTTGATATTTCTGCAGGTGGTACAGATAGCTCCGTTAACCTTAAAACTCAAAAATTAACAGTAGCAGGTACAGGTGCTGCGACAGCGTCTTTGAATGGTCAAACGATTACTGTTGATGTAGCACAAGGTACATTTACTAATAAGTCTGATGGTACAACCAGTGCTACAGCTGGTGTGGCTAAAGCTGCGGATGTAGCATCAGCAATTAATAATGCTAATACAGCATTAAGTCAAAAAATTACTGATGCAACTACCTCGTTGGGCACATTAGGCAATAATACATTTACATTAAAAGCAGATTCTACAGATACAACAGCGCAAGCACTCAATAAATCTGGTGGCTTAGCGTTCAAAGTAGCGGGTGATGGCGATTTAGTATCTACTAGCGCTACTACAGATACTGTAAAAGTAACTGTCAAAAAAGGTGAATTAAGTAATGCTGCAGATGGCTCTCTAAATGTAACTGATAGCGGTGTAGTAACTGCAGATAACATGAAAACTGTTGTGAATGATGCTATCACTAAAGCTGTCACATCTGCTAAAGATGGATCTGCATGGAACATTTCTACTAATGGTGGTACAGCTACAAAAGTGTCTGGTGGTAATACGGTTGATCTCATTAATGGTGAAAACATTGAGATTACACAAGATAGTACAGATGGTAAGAAGATTACGATTAAGACTAAAAAAGACCTTACATTAGATTCTGTAACTGCAGCCAATACTGTAAAAGTAGGCTCTGGTACTAACCTTATTACATTGGATGGTACAACAGGTGGAGTGAGTGGTAATTCCTTCACAGCGGGGAATGCATCTATGAATACGACTGGATTCCGTGTAACAGGGGCCCATCTGTTACTACTGCTGGTATTGATGCAGGCGGTAAACAAATTACTAATATGATAAGCGGTGGCACAGTTGCTACTAATGCCGCTACTATTGGTGATGTGAATACTAAGGTTACAACTGCTATTAATGATTTAACAACTAATTTAACTAAGAATACTAATATTGCTTACACAGCAAATACTGCTACTCCTGGTCAAAACTGTATCCTTAAAAAGATGGATTTAACTTTACTAATGGTACATTAACAACTGCAGAAGTAGCAGCTAATGGTGTTGTGAAGTTCAATGTAACGCAAGGTTCTTTGTCTACTGATAGCAATGGTAATATCACAAATACCACAGGTGTAGCTACAACCGACGATGTAAAAAATGCAGTTAATACAGCTATTACAAAAGCGGTAGATAATGCTACTGGTACTCAAAAACTTGATATTTCTGCAGGTGGTACAGATAGCTCCGTTAACCTTAAAACTCAAAAATTAACAGTAGCAGGTACAGGTGCTGCGACAGCGTCTTTGAATGGTCAAACGATTACTGTTGATGTAGCACAAGGTACATTTACTAATAAGTCAGATGGTACAACCAGTGCTACAGCTGGTGTGGCTAAAGCTGCGGATGTAGCATCAGCAATTAATAATGCTAATACAGCATTAAGTCAAAAAATTACTGATGCAACTACCTCGTTAGGCACATTAGGTAATAATACATTTACATTAAAAGCAGATTCTACAGATACAACAGCGCAAGCACTCAATAAATCTGGTGGCTTAGCGTTCAAAGTAGCGGGTGATGGCGATTTAGTATCTACTAGCGCTACTACAGATACTGTAAAAGTAACTGTCAAAAAAGGTGAATTAAGTAATGCTGCAGATGGCTCTCTAAATGTAACTGATAGCGGTGTAGTAACTGCAGATAACATGAAAACTGTTGTGAATGATGCTATCACTAAAGCTGTCACATCTGCTAAAAGATGGTTCCGCATGGAACATTTCTACTAATGGTGGTACAGCTACAAAAAGTGTCTGGTGGTAATACGGTCGATCTCATTAATGGTGACAACATCGAGATTACACAAGATGGTACAGATGGTAAAAAGATTACAGTTAAAACGAAAAAAGATCTTACATTAGATTCTGTAACTGCAGCCAATACTGTAAAAGTAGGCTCTGGTACTAACCTTATTACATTGGATGGTGCAACAGGTGGAGTGAGTGGTAATACATTTACAGCTGGGCAATGCATCTATGAATACGACTGGATTCCGTTTAACAGGTGGTCCATCTATGACAACAACAGGTATTGATGCTGGTAATAAAGTGATTACCAATGTTGCTAGTGGTGGTACGACTTCTACGAACGCTGCAAATATTGGTGATATCACAAAAGGCGATTAGTGATTTAACTACTAATTTAACTAAGAATACATCCATCAGCTACACAGCAAATACTGCTACCCTGGTCAAACGGTATCCTTAGAAAGATGGATTTAACTTTTCACTAATGGTACATTAACAACTGCAGAAGTAGCAGCTAATGGTGTTGTGAAGTTCAATGTAACGCAAGGTTCTGCTATCTACTGATGCAAATGGTAATATCACAAATACCGCAGGTGTGGCTACAACAGATGATGTAAAAAAATGCTGTTAATACCGCTATTACAAAAGCGGTAGATAATGCTACTGGTACTCAAAAACTTGATATTTCTGCAGGTGGTACAGATAGCTCCGTTAACCTTAAAACTCAAAAAAATTAACAGTAGCAGGTACAGGTGCTGCGACAGCGTCTTTGAATGGTCAAACGATTACTGTTGATGTAGCACAAGGTACATTTACTAATAAGTCTGATGGTACAACCAGTGCTACAGCTGGTGTGGCTAAAAGCTGCGGATGTAGCATCAGCAATTAATAATGCTAATACAGCATTAAGTCAAAAAATTACTGATGCAACTACCTCGTTGGGCACATTAGGCAATAATACATTTACATTAAAAGCAGATTCTACAGATACAACAGCGCAAGCACTCAATAAATCTGGTGGCTTAGCGTTCAAAGTAGCGGGTGATGGCGATTTAGTATCTACTAGCGCTACTACAGATACTGTAAAAGTAACTGTCAAAAAAGGTGAATTAAGTAATGCTGCAGATGGCTCTCTAAATGTAACTGATAGCGGTGTAGTAACTGCAGATAACATGAAAACTGTTGTGAATGATGCTATCACTAAAGCTGTCACATCTGCTAAAGATGGATCTGCATGGAACATTTCTACTAATGGTGGTACAGCTACAAAAGTGTCTGGTGGTAATACGGTTGATCTCATTAATGGTGAAAACATTGAGATTACACAAGATAGTACAGATGGTAAGAAGATTACGATTAAGACTAAAAAAGACCTTACATTAGATTCTGTAACTGCAGCCAATACTGTAAAAGTAGGCTCTGGTACTAACCTTATTACATTGGATGGTACAACAGGTGGAGTGAGTGGTAATTCCTTCACAGCGGGGAATGCATCTATGAATACGACTGGATTCCGTGTAACAGGGGGCCCATCTGTTACTACTGCTGGTATTGATGCAGGCGGTAAACAAATTACTAATATGATAAGCGGTGGCACAGTTGCTACTAATGCCGCTACTATTGGTGATGTGAATACTAAGGTTACAACTGCTATTAATGATTTAACAACTAATTTAACTAAGAATACTAATATTGCTTACACAGCAAATACTGCTACTCCTGGTCAAACTGTATCCTTAAAAGATGGATTTAACTTTACTAATGGTACATTAACAACTGCAGAAGTAGCAGCTAATGGTGTTGTGAAGTTCAATGTAACGCAAGGTTCTTTGTCTACTGATAGCAATGGTAATATCACAAATACCACAGGTGTAGCTACAACCGACGATGTAAAAAATGCAGTTAATACAGCTATTACAAAAGCGGTAGATAATGCTACTGGTACTCAAAAACTTGATATTTCTGCAGGTGGTACAGATAGCTCCGTTAACCTTAAAACTCAAAAATTAACAGTAGCAGGTACAGGTGCTGCGACAGCGTCTTTGAATGGTCAAACGATTACTGTTGATGTAGCACAAGGTACATTTACTAATAAGTCAGATGGTACAACCAGTGCTACAGCTGGTGTGGCTAAAGCTGCGGATGTAGCATCAGCAATTAATAATGCTAATACAGCATTAAGTCAAAAAATTACTGATGCAACTACCTCGTTAGGCACATTAGGTAATAATACATTTACATTAAAAGCAGATTCTACAGATACAACAGCGCAAGCACTCAATAAATCTGGTGGCTTAGCGTTCAAAGTAGCGGGTGATGGCGATTTAGTATCTACTAGCGCTACTACAGATACTGTAAAGTAACTGTCAAAAAAGGTGAATTAAGTAATGCTGCAGATGGCTCTCTAAATGTAACTGATAGCGGTGTAGTAACTGCAGATAACATGAAAACTGTTGTGAATGATGCTATCACTAAAGCTGTCACATCTGCTAAAGATGGTTCCGCATGGAACATTTCTACTAATGGTGGTACAGCTACAAAAGTGTCTGGTGGTAATACGGTTGATCTCATTAATGGTGACAACATCGAGATTACACAAGATGGTACAGATGGTAAAAAGATTACAGTTAAAACGAAAAAAGATCTTACATTAGATTCTGTAACTGCAGCCAATACTGTAAAAGTAGGCTCTGGTACTAACCTTATTACATTGGATGGTGCAACAGGTGGAGTGAGTGGTAATACATTTACAGCGGGCAATGCATCTATGAATACGACTGGATTCCGTTTAACAGGTGGTCCATCTATGACAACAACAGGTATTGATGCTGGTAATAAAGTGATTACCAATGTTGCTAGTGGTGGTACGACTTCTACGAACGCTGCAAATATTGGTGATATCACAAAGGCGATTAGTGATTTAACTACTAATTTAACTAAGAATACATCCATCAGCTACACAGCAAATACTGCTACTCCTGGTCAAACGGTATCCTTAAAAGATGGATTTAACTTTACTAATGGTACATTAACAACTGCAGAAGTAGCAGCTAATGGTGTTGTGAAGTTCAATGTAACGCAAGGTTCGCTATCTACTGATGCAAATGGTAATATCACAAATACAGCAGGTGTGGCTACAACAGATGATGTAAAAAATGCTGTTAATACCGCAATTAACAAAGCGGTTACTAATTCAAGTGCAGCGGTCAATACACTAGGGGCTAATACTTTCACATTAACAGGTGATAATAGTACGTCTACAACAGGACAAGCACTCAATAAAAATGGTGGTTTATCCTTTAAAGTAGCAGGTGATGGCAACTTTATTACTACGTCTGCTGCTACTGATACGGTAATCGTTTGACCATCCAGAGACGCTGTCGCAGCACCTGTACCTGCTACTGTCGTTTTGGTCGTGAGACTGAGCTATCTGTACCACCTGCAGAAAGTCTCTCCGTGAGTACTGGGTCCAGAGCATTTATATCTACCGCTTTTGTAATAGCTGTATTAGCTGCATTTTATATCGTCGGTTGGCGCCACACGCTGTGGTATTTAGCAATCATTACCATTGCTATCGCAGACAAAAGAAACCTTGCGTTACGTTGAACTCACAACACCATTGGCTGCTGCTTTCTGTGCTGTTAATGTACCAGTAGTGGATTAACCATCCGTAACGAATACAGTCTGACCAGAGTAGCAGTATTTGCTGATAAGCACATAGTATTCTTAGTTAAATTGGTTCGTTAAATCATTACTAGCGAGTTGTAACCTTAGTATTCACATCACCAATAGTGGCGGCATGGTAGCAGCTGTGCCACCGCTTATCATATTAGTAGTTGTTTACCGCCTGCATCAATACCAGCAGTAGTAACAGATGGGCCCCTGTTACACGGAATCCGTCAGTCGTAGATGCGTTCCTCGCTGAAGGAATTACCACTCCGCCATAGTTGTACCATCCAATGTGTCAAAGGTTAGTACCAGAGCCCTACTTTTACAGTATTGGCTGCACGTTACAGAATCTAATCAAAGGTCTAGTCTTAATCGTAATCTTCTTACCATCTGTACTATCTTGTAATCTCAATGTTTTCACCTATTAATGAGACCAACCGTGGCTTACCACCAGTCACTTTGTAGCTGTACCACGATGGTAGAAATGTTCCCGTGCAGACCATCTTTGTGCAGATGTGACAGCCTTTAGTGATAGCATCATTCACAACAGTTTCTCATGCTATCTGCAGTTACTACACCGCCACTTTTCGTGTCATACTTGAGAGAGCCATCTGCATCATTCATAATTCACCTTTTTGACGAGTTACTTTTACAGCATCTGTAGTAGCGGCCAGTAGATGCGTCAGTCACATCACCAGCTACTTTGAAACTGCTAAGCTCCTGAGTTTATTGAGTGCTTGCGCCTGCTGTATCTGTAGAATCTGGGTTTTCAATGTAAATGTATTATTGCCTAATGTGCCCAACGAGGTAGTTGCATCAGTAATGACTTAATGCTGTATGGCATTGTTAATTGCTGATGCTACATCCGGCAGCTTTGTAGCCACACCAGCTGCTGTAGCACTGGTTGTACCATCAGACTGTATAGTAAATGTACCTTTGTGCTACACTGGGCTGGTAATCGGTTTGACCATTCAAAAGACGCCGTCGCAGCACCTGTACCTGCTACTGTTAATTTTGAGTTTTAAGGTTAGATATTTTCCTGCAGAAATATCAAGTTTTGAGTACCAGTAGCATTATTACCGCTTTTTAAATAGCTATTAACTGAATTTTTCATCGTTTGTTTAGCTACACCTGTGGTATTGTGATATTACCATTGCTATCAGTAGACAAAGAACCTTGTTACATTAGTTTCTGCTTCATAGCTGCTTCTAGTTGGTAATGTACCGATTATGAAATTAAATCCATCTGCCAGGGATACTGTTTGATCGCTTGCATTATTTGGTTTATAGCAATTGTCGTATTTTACTAGGTTAGTAGTCAAACTGAAATATTGCATTTATATCACCAATATTCTAGCATTCGTGAGGTGGTACCACCACTAGCAACATTGGTGTCCACTGCATTGATACTGTTGTTGTCACGGATGGACCACCTGTTAAATGGAATCAGTCTTTTTCATAGATCATTACCAGCTGTAAATGTATTATATCCACCTGTTGTACCATCCAATGTAATGTTTAGTAGCAGAGTTAACTTTTACGGTATTTGCAGTTACAGAATCTGATAAGGTCTTTTCGTTTACAGTGATTTTTTGTCTATCACCATCTGTGATCTGATGTTGTACCATTAATGAGATCAACCGTATTACCACCAGATACTTTTTGTAGCTGTACCACCATTAGTAGAAATGTTCCATGGAGGGGTCATTTTTGTAGATGTATGGCTTTAGTAATCGCATCGTTGCTACAGTTTTCATGTTATCTGTTGTTACTACATCTGTAGCTTCCAGTAATCGTACCGCTTCTGCATTTATGAATGTACTTTAATAGTCCACATTTACATTATCTGTAGTAACGCCGGATAAGTCACCCTTCTTCTTTAAATGTAAACCACGCCAGACTTATTAAGTGTGAGCCGTTATATATGAATCCGCTTTCGTGCGATATTTTTACCTGAGAGTGTCTACTGCTGTAGAAGAGTTAGAGAAATAGTTGCAGTAGCTGTATCTAAGCCAATGGTAATACCTTGACCACCTACAGTAAGCTTGAACACCATTAAGTACCTCACTTAATGTTTTGGGTGCTAAGTTTGGGCTTCTATATTTGTACCGTCCGTCAAATTCAGTGCTTGTACCAGTAGCATTATCTGCAGCTTTGTAATCGCAGTAACAGCAGTATATCATTAGCATCAACTACACCAGCAGTACCTGTTAAGGCCCCGATTTTGTGCTAATGTACCTTTTGCTACATCAACATTAACCGTTTGACCGTCACAGTCGCTGTTGCAGCACCTGTGCCAACAACTTTAATTTTCAGTCTTTAAGTTAACAGTACCATTATTCGTGCCATCTGTAACAATTTGTGATGGTAAATGGCATCGATGTAATAGTCAACATCGCCAATGTTAGCAACATTACTATTATCTGCATTGCTATTCGCCACGATACCTGTACCATTGGTAATCGCCTTATTACCGATACAATACCTGCGGTTTGTCAATAGATAAGCCACTATTGTTACCTTGTCTGTTGTAATACCCAGTTCCAGTAATATGATTGTACCATTAGTTAATCAGATGTATTAATTACAATGCCTGCAGTCACAGAGTCTACAGTTCTTTAGTCTTAATCTTTACCATCTGTACTATCTTGTGCTTAATCTCAATGTTTTCACCATTAATGAGATCAACGTAGTACCACCAGACACTTTTGGCTTCTTACCACCGATGTAGAAATATTCCATACCAGATCCATCTTTGCCAGATAATGGCTAGTGATAACATCATTACAACAGTTTTTCATGTTATCTGCAGTTACTACACCGCTATCAGTTACATTGACATCTGCAGCATTGCCAATTCACGCACGGCAGTTACTTTACGGTATCTGCCATAGTAGATGCTAATCATACTTTGAACGCTAAGCCACCAGATTTGTTGAGTCTTGCTTTGTTGTGTCTGTGAATCTTTTAATGTAAATGTATTGACCTAATGTGCCCAACGGTAGTTGCATCAGTAATTTTTGACTTGTGCTGTATTAGTATTTATTAATTGCTGATGCATCGCTTTAGCTACTCCAGCTGTGCACTGGTTGTACCATCTGACTTGTGTAATGTATTGTGCTACATTAACAGTAATCGTTTGACCATTCAGGCGTTGTCGCAGCACCTGTACCTGTTACTGTTAATTTTTGAGTTTAAGGTTGTTGGAGCTATTTGTACCACCGAAATATCAAGTTTTTTGGTAAAAATAGCATTTCTACAGCTTTTGTAATAGCTGTATTAACTGCATTTTTTATCGTCACGGTTGTGCTTCACCATACGGTATTTAATGACACCATTGCCATCAGTAGACAAAGAACCTTTTGCGGTACATTGAACTTCTAACACCATTAGCTACTTCTGCGGTTGTTAATGTACCATTAGTGAGTAAATCTTTACCAAAGGATACTGTTTGACCTGCATTATTTGCTTTATAAACGGTGTCGTATTTTTAGTAGTCCAAACTAGAAATAGCCGCATTTATATCACCAATATTCCGCAGCATTCATGAAGTCGTACCACCACTAACTTAACATTGGTAATCACTTTGTACCCGCATCGTGCCTGTCATTCTGAATGGACCACCTGTTAAAACGGAGATCAGTCGTATTCGTAGTGCATTACCAGCTGTAAATGTACCACTCACTCCACCTGTTGTACCATCAATATATTGATTAGTACACGATTTCTTTTACAGTATTGGCTGCAGTTACAGAATCTAATGTAAAGATCTTTCGTTTTAACAATGATTTTTACCATCATGCCATCTTGTGTAATCGATGTCCACCGGTAATGAGATCAACCGTATTACCTGAATACTTTAGTCATAACTATTTTGTG